>ERZ1645187.1108-NODE-1108-length-25348-cov-10.615664_pt1 | contig 25348 bp, 29 predicted proteins | sample MGYA00575352_ERZ1645187 | MGnify/ENA primary metagenome ERZ1645187 (study PRJEB40837, sample SAMN11349314) | freshwater sediment metagenome | isolation source: river sediment | host: Sediment | place: India: Wazaribad , New Delhi | collected 2017-02-21 ...
GGACGGGGATTTCTGAAATCGTGGGGAGTGATTAGACTCTTAATTTCAAAGCTTCAGCGACGACGGTTTCGAAATCGATCGTGTGGATGGTGACGGTGGCTAATAAAGCTTCGGTACCATTGGCGGCAGCGATTTCGGCGACGGTCTTGCCAACGACGAAGGCTTGCCAAGCATCGGCTTGAACATTCCATTCACCCTTGGTGGCGGTCGAACCCATACCGTAAGCAGTACCTAAATCGCGTTTGGATTTGATGATGCTGTTGGTGGCGTCGACTTGAGCCTTGGTTTCGTTGAAAGCGACGTTGTAAATCGGAGCTTCAACCGTGCCAACGTTGGAGATGGTGTAAGGCGGTTGATAGGCATCGATGACGGAGGCGATGACAGTGTTGGTGCCAGCGGCCGAGGCATCGAAGGCAGCACCGATGACGGTAACGGTGGTTTGCGTAGCGGCTTGAGCGCAGAGCATGCCAGTGCCGATCATGATGTTTTCAGGAGCAACGGGAGTGATCGCGGTCTTGACGGAATTGGCTTCGGTCAAAACTGCTTCGTAATCGCTCGTATGGATGGTGACGGTAGCGAGTAATTCTTCGGTTCCATTGGCGGCAGCGGCTTCCGCAGCGGTCTTGCCAACGACGAAGTCTTGCCACGCATCGGCTTGGACGAACCATTCGCCTTTGTGGGCGGAACCAGCCATGTTGTAAGCAATGCCTAATTCGCGTTTGGATTTGACATCGTTTCCGCTGTTAACGGCAGTGTTAGCACGGATGACGACGGTCGCACCATCGGTCGAATTGACTTTGACTTGCATGACATCGACATAAGCTTTGACGACAGCGCCATCGGCGTCAAATAAGAACGCTCCGACGGTAATGTCGATTTGGAGGTATTGACCAGAAGTTCCGGCAGTACCCTTGGTAGAATAAGCGGCTTTGCTGCCAAAGCCAAAGAAAGCGGCCTCAGGAGCGACTACAACTTCAGACGAGCTGGAGTCTTCGGAGGACACCGATGCTTCCTCAGAGGAGGAAGTTGTACCATTGCAGGACACCATAAGTCCAACAGCGGCGAGGAGAACGAGCAAACTGTTTTTCTTCATTTTTCTAGAAAAACCTTTCTGATAATTATTAAAACTATCATTTTAAATGATAGTGCATAGTGGCCTAAAATACAATATGAGATGAAGCAAAACAAAGCCCAAAAAAGCTTTATTCCGCTACTTCTTCGTAATGAGGCAAATCCCGACGGACCATAAATTGTTCATAACCTGCGGTGTAGCGCACTAAAACGTACCCTGTGATTTCCGAAGTACTGAAGTTGAGGTCGACCGGATTAATCCAAGCAACGTTCAATTCCTTTTCGACACTTCGGTATTGTTGTCGTAATTCCAGCCCATCCGCTTCATTCAAACAAATGAAAGCCGTCGATAAAGCATCGAGTTCTGCGTTAGAAATATCGGCAGAAGAAATGTTTACTTCCATGTGATAAAGCGAAGGATAGCCGGTCCGCGGATCGATGATGTGATGGCGGAGGACATAATCTCCGGGCACCGTAGCGGAAGGAATCCAAACGCCTAAATATCCACCAGAGGTGGACATATTGAAAACGCCTTGACGGACGATATCAAACGCAAAGTCCGCTTGGAATGTCGGTGACTCAACGGGGATGTCCCAGCCTTCGTCGCTGTCATGATCGCCGAGGGCCATCAAACTTGAACCCCCACCGTAAATCGCGCCGTGGGTCAGCCCTTGTTCTTCCAAAAGTTCCGAAATAATGTCATTGGCGTAGCCTTTGGCGATGCCGCCTAAGGTAATTGAAATTTCTCCGGGAAGAGCATCTTTAAACGCATTGTAACGGGCATAATAATGGCCATCCGAAACGGACAAGGTCAATATTTCGTTAATCTCGGCTTCCGTCATCGGAAGGACCGATTTCAAACGGTCGACTTTGGCTTTTTCCACCGGATTCCAATCGGGATCCATCGTTTGATAATTGGTACGGTAGTCATCCACATAATCAGCGGTAATGCGGTCGTTCCAATAATCGGAAAGTTCGCCGATGAACATATTGAACGCACCGCCGGTGGAAATGGTTAAGTTTTTGCCAAGCACAAGAATGTCATAAAGGTCTTTGGAGATTTCGAGCGTTTCACCGCTGCCAAAGCTTTCATTGAGGGTCTTAAGGTTCGTCATCAGGCCCAAAGCGTGGTTGTTATTGTCGATATAATAGTCGTGATGGCGGTCAAAGGCCTTGTGAAGCCCCGGAACGTTCTCGGCGAGGATTTCCTGCACTTGCGCTTTTTCGGACGCCGGACGGTCTTTTTCGTAGTAAACCGTGTAGACCGAATCGAACGGTCCGATGGACTCGTCTTCGGAAGTCACGATGTTGATGTCATAGCCTAGATAGATATACTCCGAATGGGCGGGTTGTTCGCCGGACCAGAAAATCGACGAAACCAAAAGGCCGGACAGCAGGACGCTGACCGAGACGACGACGATTTCTTTTGGGGTTAAAAAGTCCGTGATTTTTTTCATAATTTACTCATTAATGACGATGCGTTTGAGCGCTTCGCGGGCGACAAAGGCAATGGCTAAACCGGTGACGATGCCGGCAAAACTTAAGACCGGAAGATAGTTCAACATATAACGGGATTCGTACAAAATCGAGACCATGATGATTTGACCCAAGCCATGCGACACGGCGCTGACCATCGAAAGTCCGAAAATGCTAAGGTTTTTGAATTGCACCAAGAGGACCACAAGCAGTGAAGATAAAAACCAACCCGCCAACGAGATGAAGAAGTTATACCCGAAGCCCGTGAAAAGGGCGGTTAAGATAATCCGTAAGAAACCAACGGCGACAAATTCCTTTTCGCCGAAGTAATACAAAACAATCAACCCTACCGTATTGGCAAGGCCAAGCTTGACGCCCGGCGCAATCATCGGAAGAGCAATGTAACTTTCGGCAAAGTTGAGGATGACGCCAAAGGCGAGGAACATGCCGAGGCGGGCGATTTTAAGAATCGCGTTATGCGTCTTTCTCATGCGTCCACCACTTCCTCGATGACCACCATGAAGTAGTTCGGTGCGCAAATGATGGGCATGCCGGCTTCGCCGACCCATCCTTGGATTTTGCAGTAATGATGAGGCGAATCTTCTTTTTCGATGCGGACTTTGCCTTCGGCGATTTCCACGACGACTTCGTAGCTTTCTAACGTCCCTTTATAAAATAGAGCCGTATCGGAAGCATAAAAGGCCGGAGCAAAGTCTCCGGTTCCGGGAATCAAAACGTCTTGAGTACGATCGTCGATATTGACAACTTGGTATTTGTTATAAACAAAATCAAATTCGCCGGTGGAAGCTTCTTGTTTGTAAGCATAGACGGCGCCATCGGCGATGTCGAGGGCATCGATCCGGTTGGCTTGCAAATAAACGCCGGCTTCAAGGTTCTCATTATTGGGTTTGTTGTAAACGTCGGTATAGACCAAGATTGCGGAGGTCGCCAAAAGCAGGGCGCAAAACGCGTACACGTCGGAACTCTTTTTGGTCAGTTCAAACTTTTTCATGGCGGTCTCCTTTCTTGTCTAAAATCAATTATATTGATTATTCATTCGCTTTCCAATAAGAAAAAGCCTAGGAGTAAATCCTAGGCGTTGGAGTTAAATCGTCACTTTGGCAATGTTGCCGTCGGGACCGGGAGTTTGATCGAGGTATTCTTTGATTTTGGCGCGTGCATCCGGTTTGGAAACGCGGCACGCGGAAATCTTATCGATTTTACCGGTGACTAAGGCCTTGGCCAAGTCGGCACAGCCGGCGCATCCGCAGGCACCGCAGTTGGCGCCGGGAAGCATCTTGTTGACGGCTTCGATCCGAGGGTCGATTTTGACTTCGAGGTATTTAGCGGCCACCGCTAACATGAGACCCAGCGCGACGGCCAAGGCGCCCATGACGGCGATGGTTTTAAGAATTTCTTGTAACACAACTGGCATTATTTTTTACCTTCTTCCTTAGAATTCTGTTCGGGATGGTTGACGGGATTACGGCCGCATCCGGTGATGGCGCAACCGATGCATTCTTCGCTGGCCTTACGGCAACCTTCGGGTTCCGGGGTCCGTTTATTCAAAATGTAGGACAGGATGAATAAGCCGATCAACACGGAAACGATCACGACCGCAAGAACGATGCGAACCCATTCAGCCATTAAACGATGCCTCCGAAGCCGGCAAACGCTAAGGCCATCAAGGCGACGACGATCAAGGCAATCGCATTGCCCTTAAACGGCGTCGGCAGGCGTTTGTCGCCATCGATGCGGGTACGGATGATGGAAAAAGCGACGATGACCATCATGAAGCCCACAGGAACGGCAATCGAATAGACGACCATTTCCAAGAAGTTGAAACCTAAGGTAATATTCTCGAGAGCCACCAGCAAGACCACGCAGTTCGTGGTGATCAGCGGGAGGTAAATGCCTAAGGCATTGTAGAGACCTTGAACGTATTTCTTAAGGAACATTTCGACGAATTGGACGAAGACGGCGATGATGAGAATAAACGAGGTTAATTCGAGGTATTCAAGACCCAACGGGGCCAAAACCAAGTGGAAGAAACCATAGGAGAGGATACCGGACATCACGACGACGAAGATGAGCGCTAAACTCATGCCGATCGCGTTTTCGGTTTTCTTGCTGACGCCGAGTAAGGGGCAGACACCCAAGAAGCGCGATAAAACGACGTTATTGGTGATGATGGCAGCTAACGCAATGACTAAGATGTTCATATTATTGAGCCCCCGCTTTCACGGCCGCAGCTGCTGCGGCTTTGGCTGCTTTTTCTTTTTTCAGGCGATTTTTGATGACTTTGCCGGAAATCGCGTTGATGGCGGCTGCCAATAAACCGAGAATCATAAAGGCGCCGGCGTTAGACACAAAGAAACTGACGGCGTATTCCGCGGGGAACAACGTCACGCGGAAGAGTTCGATGTTCGTGAACGGATTGGTGAAGCCGAACGTGCCAGTACCGATGATTTCACGGACGATGCCGACACCGCAGACGGCGACGAAGTAACCGAGGCCGCTGCCAATCGCGTCCAAGAAGGAATCAAGAACGGTATTCTTGCTAGCGAAGCTTTCGGCACGGGCGAAGATGATGCAGTTGACGACGACCAGCGGGAGATAGACGCCGAGGGAATCCGCCAACACGGGCGTGAAGGCATCCATCAGCATTTCGACGATGGTCACGGAAACGGCAATGACGACGATGTAAACCGGGATTCGGATTTCATCGGGCGTGAGTTTCCTGATTAGGGAAACGACGACGTTCGACATGATCATAACGAGGATGACCGCTAAGCCCATGCCTAACGCGGTGGAAAATGTCGTGGTAACGGCTAAGACCGAGCACATCCCGATGAATAAGGCGAACGTCGGATTGCCTTGCAGGATGCCGGTGGTAACGATCTTTAATTTTTCTTTAAATTTGTTCATGGGACCTCCTAAATGCTCGCCAAGTAATCAACGGCCGATGCTTTCAAGGCGACGACCAGTTTGGACTTGGTGACAGTGGCTCCGGCGGTCATGGTGAGGAAGGCCGCGTCCACCGCAAAGTCATCCGAGGCGGAAACGTTATCGGTCAAAGCCACATCGGTTCCCGTCAAATAAGCATTGAGCGTATCCAAGACTTTGGCTTGGCCCACGCTGGGGGTTTCGCCATGGCTGAGATAGTTGAATCCGGAATAGTAGCCGTCGACGAAGCCGACTTGGAAAACGATGGGACTCGATTTGCCGCCGTAACCGGCGACGGAACCGTCGTAAACGATACCGAAGACGGTATCATCGGCGGTGTTGGTCACCACCGTCTTTTTGGTCAACCCTTTGGAAGCTAATGTTTCGTCAGCGTCGGTGGTTTCAATGGCTTTGCCATTCAAATTCTCCAACCCCAACATTTGTAAATAGCCTTTGTTTTGTTCTTCTAATTGATGTTGTTCGATGATCGGCGCAGTCCAAGCATTGACCGCAGCCAATAAGCCTGTCGTGACGACGCAGACAACCGCAAGGAACAACGGAAGTTTAATCATTTTTTTCATGGTCTTATCCTCCGTACGACGCCAGCGCATGTTGAATCGCGACGAACAAGCGGTCGGATGTGACCGTGACGCCTGCGACCATGCCTTCGGGGGCCGGAGCAGCGAGCGCTAAGAAATCCGCCACCGCCATGCCTTGGTAGTATTCCAAGACGGCGGGGTAATTTTCAGCCCAGTTGGTTCCGTAGTTGCCCGAGGTCGTGGTAATTCCGCCGGTGACTTTAATCGTGGAAATGATGCCCGCTTCGACATAGACGGTGACGTCCATGGTTTGCGGATCGCAGTATTCTTCGCAAGCGGACGAGGTCGCATTGCCGAAGTAGACTTCGACATCGCTGACGGCGTCTTTAAGCGCGTTGAGCAAACGGAATGACGATTCGGTGACTCCCGCGATAAACGAACCCGCAGGCATGGCCGCGGCATTGGCCGGGGTCATCGCTTGGATGCCGACGATGCCGATACCTTGGTAGTATTCGACTAAGGCGTCGTAGCCTTCGGTCCAAGTCGTGGAGTAGTTGCCACCGGTGGTCGGAGCTTCGGCGATGGAAATATCGATGATATCGTATTCTTCATCCAAATCGACGCTGACGGTCATCGTTTGCACCGAGCAATACTCTTCGCAAGCGGCACTGGAGGCCGTTCCTTGAAGGGTCTTGAAGGGAACGACTACAGGTTCGGAAGAAGGTTCCGAGGAACTTTCGGAAGAAGAAGGTTCGGACGAATTGGCGTTGCGGACGTTGATCGCGGAGATGCCGCCGTTGACGGCTAAAGCAACCACTGCTGCGGAAGCCACGACGCCCCACTTCTTAAGGGTGTTCGTATTGGTCAAGCCGGTCGCCATTTTGTCGATGACCGGAGCGAGGATGTTGACGATCGCAATCGCGTAAACGACGCCTTCAGGCAAGTTGCCTTGGACACGGATTAAAACCGTGATGAAGCCGGCGATGACGCCGATGAGGGCTTTGCCAAACGGCGAGGTCGGGCTGGTGACCGGATCGGTGAGCATGAATACGGCACCGAAAGCAAGACCGCCCATACCGAGCGAGATCAAGGTGTAATCCAAGACATTCAATCCGGTGAATAGGGCAATGATGACAGAGGTTAACGCGACGGTTCCCAAATAAAACGCGGGTGTCCGCCAGTTGATGACTTTGCGAATCGCGAGCACGACACATAAGACAAGGATCAGGATGGTGAAGGTTTCACCTAAGGCTCCGGAATAGTTTCCCATGTATAAGTCGAGCATGTTGATGTTGGCGCTGAGTCCGGTTAAGGAATCGGTGAGCCATTTGGTGCCAAGGCTGGAGAATTGGGTGGTCACGGTGGCCCCACTGATGAGGTCAAGGGTGGGAACGGCGCTGATGTCGGTTCCGAGGTAAGAAAGCATTGAACCCGAGAACGAGACGCCGACGAAGATGCGCGCCATGGCGGCGGGGTTAAACACGTTGCTGCCGAATCCGCCAAAGGCGTATTTGACCACAAGCGTGGCGAACAGCGAGCCGACGATAATAACGTAGTAAGGAACCCCAATCGGGAGCGTGAGCGCAAAGATAATGGCGGTCACGTAGCTGTAGTTATGAATGACTTGGTCGATGATGTGCTTCATCATCGGGCCATGGGATTCTTTGTGACGGATAGCGGCGACGAGCACGTCGGCCAATAAGGTCACGACCAAGGAAACGACGACCATTAAGATGGCTTTGATTCCGTAAGCAGGACCGATGGCGACGAAATTGTAGACGATACCAAATATCCAAACAAGGACGAGCGCGGCGGAAAGCTCAAGCATGATTTGCAACGTCGTGCGTTTGCTTCTTTGGAAAGGTCCAGGAGTCGTAATGAATTTCATAATGTCCTTTCCTCCTTCTACTTCTTGGCCGCGGCTTTGGCTTGAGCAAATTTCAAGTAGCGTTTGGCACGTTTGACATTTTCGGAAACATCGATCTTGGACGGGCACACGGTGGCGCAGAGTCCGCATTCGACGCATTTCATCGTATTGAGTTTGGCAAGACGGGCTTCATCTTTCCGTTCCAAAGCATCCATGATTTCAACCGGTTGTAAGAACGCCGGGCAGTGCATCGTGCAATTGCCGCAACGTAAGCACGGAACTTCATGATGGATTTTGTTTTTCAAGATGGTCAGCCCACCGATGGCGGGTTGAATCGGGAAACCGTCTTCTTCGGCCGCTTTCGCAGTCATCGGACCGCCGGGGAGAAGGACGACTTCTTCTTCGGCATAGCCGCCCATGAATTCGACGACTTCTCTGGCAAGGGTGCCAAGCGGAACGAGAACGTTGCCGTTATTCTTGACGCCGTCACCGCTCACGCACACCAAACGGTGCGTCAGGACTTCGCCCTTGACCAGGGCACGGTAAACCGCAACGGCCGTTTGCGTGTTGTTGACGATCACGCCGGCTTCCGCGGGGAGTTTTTCATAGGTCCGGTTAAAGACTTGTTTGATGAGCGCTTTTTCCCAGCCCATCGGATAAACATCGGGAACTTCGACATAACGGACGCCGGGATGGCAGGAGATGCAAGCATCCAATGCTTCTTTAACGGCGTTTTTGTGCACTTTGAAGGCAATCACGACTTCTTTGGCGTCACAGGCCTTTTTCAATAACATCGCGCCTTGAATCATTTCTTTGGCTTCGAGTTGCATCGAAAGGAAATCCGTGGTCAGGAACGGTTCGCATTCCACGCCGTTGATTAAAACATATTCGATGTTTTTGACGCCTTGATATTTGATGAACGTCGGGAAGCCCGCACCACCCATGCCGACGATGCCGGCTTCTTTGATGGCAGCCACGATTTCATCTTTCGTGGCGGTTTCGGGATCGATGACTTTTAAAGCGTCGGGCAAACGGGTGTTTTTACCATCATTCAGGATGACGATATGATTGGCCGGACGGCTTAAACCGGGATGGTAAACGAGCTCAATGCCCGCGACGGTTCCGGAAACCGGGGAGTACATCGGAACGTACATGTCTTTACGCACCGCTAATTTGGTCCCGACCAAAACGGGGTCTCCCGCTTTGACGAGGACGTTCATGTCTGCGCCGTTAGGACCAACGGCAGGCATGAAGACTTTCGCAACTTTCGTATCTTCAAGCACATGAAGGACGCTGGCTTTTTCCAGGTCTTTATGTGACTCAAGATGCAATTTGGCGACCGAACTGAAAATATTCATTTTTTCACCTACTCTTTTCTTAACTTATTTAGTATAGCACGACCGTTTATCCGCGAAACCCCTTTTTTAAATAAAAAAGAGTCCTAAAAACGCGTATCCATCAAGAAAAGCGTGTAAGTTTTCACTTTTATTATTTTTTGTAAAAATAACAAAAAAACTACCCCTGAGGATAGTTTGAATTTGCTGGTGACCCGTACGGGATTCGAACCCATGAGTGCATGCGTGAAAGGCATGTGAGTTAAGCCGCTTCTCCAACGGGCCAGAGATGGCGCCTACTGAAGGACTCGAACCTTCGACCGATCGGTTAACAGCCGATTGCTCTACCAACTGAGCTAAGTAGGCATATCATCTTGCGATGAACGCAAGAAGCATATTAGCATAGACAAAAAGACAAATCAATAAAGAACGCGGGTTATTTTTTGATTTTTTCTTCGACGGCGCGAACGACATCGCCAACGGATTTGAAACCAACCATCTCGTCGTTATCAAATTCGATTTTAAATTCTTCTTCGATGTCCATCATCAATTCAACAAGATCCAGGGAATCAAGGCCTAATTCGCGAAGTTCCATGGTCGGTTCAAGTTTATCGGTTTTGACTTTTTTTGCAAAAATTTCTTTAACTTTCAGCAGGGTGTTCATTTGGAGTTACCTTCCTTCTCGCCATATTATACCAAATAATGAAATAAAGGAAATAAAATTTACACAAGTGAAAAAGGCATGATGTCCCAACTGTGGGTCTCCCGACGAGCGAAAAAAATGATGCCAAACAGGTGGGCTTGGCATCATCGCTCGGTTTTTCAAATCAAGAACGCAAAGAAAATCAGAAGGAATACATCATCGCGCTTCCGCCGGTGATGATCCAGCAGGCCATGATGGCGACTAATAAAGCGCCGACGAAGACGTTGCCCGTCTTGCGGTAACAGTAGGTACAGATCAGTGAGAAAACGAGAATCTGCGGGGCGAAGACGATGAGTAAAGACATAAAGGGTCCACCGAAGGTCGTGCCAAACAGTAAGTCTGCTCCCGGACCTATTTGGGCAAAGAAGGGAATGTATTCCAGTAAGATAATAATCAAAATTCCGCCCGCCATGCAGAGAGCATACTTCCACCACACCCGGAAAAAGGCTTTGATGCCTGGGGCGTTGGTTTCCGGAAGACGGTTCGAGGCAAAAATCTTCGAATTGTTCAAAATGAAGAACAAGGCAAAGAAAGGAAGATAGACCAGGAATTGCAAGAACCGCGACCCGTTGAACATTTTGAAAAACGGCCAAATGAAACGGAAATCCAATTGGAAGATGGTTTGGCTGAGCATGACTTGGAAATACATCCAAAGAATTCCCGAAAAGACAACGAGGGCCGATTTACCCAACAAAGCCCAGTCCAGCATGTGTTTGTGGGCGTCATCATCGCGGGCCATCCCAAGATCGACAAAGTCGGTGTCGAGGGTGCCTTTTTTCTTTTTCTTGAACCAAGGAATCATCGTGAACAGAAACATAATCACGATTAAGACCAAATACCAAACGAGAAAGCCGTTCCCGATAGTCATCGAGAACACATGTTCCGGCAGCGGGAACAATCCGTGTCCGAGTTGCGTCAAAAAAGGGTAGGTAAGCGCGGAGATGGCCATCGTCAGCAATGCGGTTTTCCACCACTTCCAGCCCTTCTTTTCTTTGGCCGGACGGTTGGGGACGCCCGCAAAAACAGGAGCAAACCAAGGGACCGTTTTGAAGAGCATGACGAAGGCAACTGCCGAGGCCATGGCAAGAAGCATCGCGGCCAGGACCAAGAATTCTTTGATGAGGAAAGTTTGATTGGTTTTGTCGATCGATAAGGCAACGCCGCTCGCTTGGGCTACCCATTCCAAGGTATCGGCAATCGCGCGTCGGTTGTGGGTCAACAAACGGTGATTGGTGTTATAAAGGTTTCTTCTGACCGATGTCCCCAAAGGGAAGTTTTCGTGGAAGGTCGTATCCCACGCAGGTTCTTGGCCTACATCCGGATTAAGAAAGTTTCGGGAGGGTTCGCCTTGGATGACGAGGTCTCCGTTTGGTGACATTTCATAATCTCGGAACATATTGAATTCATCGTATTTGGCGGAGAGCAACAGGGGGTTGTTCCAATAGATATCGGCCACGCTGTCTTCATCGGTATCATAGGCCAAGCGGCCGTTGGCATCTCTCATGGTTTTGAAGATCTCACCGGCTTGCAAAATCGTTGCTCTGGGGGTGACATCGACACCTTCGATTAGGGCGCCGCACATCGAGGCCGAAACCGACCAAGCCGCCCACGTTCCCATCGAATGGCCCGTCACCGCCATTTTGGTCTTATCGACAAAGCTTTGAGTGGCGAGCCACGAATAAGCGGCCACGCCTCCCATGGAAGCATCTTTAATATAATTGCCATCGGCGATGACGTCTCCGGTTTATTCATCGATCGACTTCGAATATTGTTCGATGAAGAAATCGATATTTGAAAAGTTCATCATGATTTGGTAACGATCAGGGCCGCTGATAAACGTATAGGTGTTATCCGCTTGGGAATCCCAACCATAATTCACTTGATTGACTTTGTGATTGACCCAACCTCTGGAAGCGATGCCGGTCGTGGTCGCGCCATGGCCGAATTCATCGATGGCCAAAGCCACATAACCGTGGCGGGCAAATTCGAGAGCAAACCCGGCGCTGGTCTCATGGTCGTTTTGATACCCATGCAAACATAGCACCGCCGGAGCGGGATGTCCTTCCGTGGCACTTTGGGGCACATAAAGTTTGTAACCCATCGAAAAGTCTTGGTTGTCCACTGTCGTGGCGGCAATCATGCCGCTGGTGACCTCGATTTTACCCCAGTCTTTTTGGACGCCATCGCCCAAGCCGACGCAAAGCAGCGTAGACAATAAAAGAGAGCCTAAAACGATGAGCGGTTTTTTGGCTCGCACCGTAAATCTGCCAATCTCGGCGAAAAAAGATTTCATTTTTTTTATGATTATCTCCCATCAAAACGGCTCAGATAGATACATTATAACCATAAATTGTGCCTATTTTTCAGGAAAACAAGAAAGTTTACGAAATGTCAGAAAGAGAAAAAGGGCCCGAAAGCCCTTCTTCGTTTTAGGATAATGTTTCGGTGACTTGACTGCTGACGGCACTGGTGGCATTGCTGAAAATCGTAGCAAACGCGACCGACATCGTGCCGAAAATCATCAACACGAGCAAAACGCCCAAAATTTGGCCTTTTAATTCCGACATAAACCCTCCTTTCTAATTGTAATAACCGATGACCGCAGAGCGTTCGACGACCAAGTCCATCGGTCCGCTTGCCATGATCAAAGGGTCGTATGAAACCCCGATTTCGAAAATAAGGGTATCTCCGAAACGCGGGCTACAATTCGCTGTACAGGTGATATTCCCACCGATGGAATCTTCGACAAACGCGATGGTGTCGGGGGTAATTCCGGCGTCCGTGGCAATCATGTACTGTGCGCTCAATGCCACCGCATCAAGTTCGCTGTAGATGACTTGAACGCAAAGGATGTCGGAACCCAAGAGGAATATTTGAATGACGAAGATCAAAGATAAAATAAAACTCATCTTATAACTCATTGATTACGCCTCCGATGATTTGCACCACGCCAATGATGATGGCCACCGCCAAGAGTCCAGCTCCTAACAAAGGCCACACATTCATCGTTTCCAGTTGGTCTTCCTCTTTTTTCATTTCTTCTTTCAGGTGATTCTCCGCAAAATGATCGAAAAGAATCGAGAACTGCATGAGTGGCGAAAGCGATCCTCCGTCCACGATTTGGAACACGCTGGTCATGACTTGTTCGATGATCAGCGGGCGGAACTTTTTCGCAAAATGGATGAACGGAGTCACCGACTTGTCTTCGTCCATATCTCTTAATAGGATGTCGATTTGCTCTTTCATCCAGGGGGAAACGAAATCACGGGTCTCCGCGAAGGCATTGTAGACATTAAATTTATTGGCGGCATAAACGCGGAAAACACCGAGTGCGGCGATGAATTCGGTTTCATGTTCATCCTGCCGTTTTTCCACTTCTTTTTGAAGACTATTTAGAGACAAAAAAGAATAGACCAAAACCAGGGCGAAACCAATGGGAATCAAAACCATTTGCTTGAGGTAGAGTCCTAACAAAACGGCGGCAAAAACCATCAGTCCGTCTAGGAGTGCGAGTTGACGAAGAAACTTTTTGGGGTCTCGGTCCAGATAGAGGCATTGTTCTTTGATTTTATTCATTCTTTTTGTTCTCCTTTCCAAGGTAGCGTTGGAAAAAGACATGGAAGGAAAACAAAAGGAAGAAAAGGAAGAAACAAATCATCAACACAAAGAGATTGTTTTCGAGCATTTGGTGATAAAAACCCGAGATGCCAAAGCGACAAAATAGAAGAATGACCAAGGTCATCAGCCATAGCACCGCAAAGTTCACGAGTTTATGGACGGCCATCGACTCGCTGAGGGTCAATTTTTCTTCGGCGCGTCTAATCTCATTGACAAGAAACTCGCCCATCACAAGGATGTCCCCGCCTTGATCGGCATAAAGATGGATGACATTGAGGAATAAACCATAGGTCGGGGAATTGAAATATTGAAGCAAAAAATCCAGCGCCGAGGCTGTGTCCATGTGGTCGATGGCGTGCATTTCACTGAGTAACGGACCCGAGGTTTGGCTTTCCACCGTCTGATAGGCACTGCCCAATGTTTTTTTGACGCTGAGGGCAATGATGAAACTATTGATGAATTGAAAGCATTCATGTCTTTTCCGGACCTTTTCATGATGCCTTTGGAAAGCTTTATTGAGATAAAACGCACCATAGCCGGCGGTCAATAAAAAGAAGGCTCCGGCAATCCAAAGATTGTCGGTCCCGACCCACGCCATTGCTCCCATCACTAGCGATAACAAGGCAATCGTGAGCGTATTCATAAGGACCAGAACCTTTCTAATCCATCGGAGTTGATTCCGGCTTTGATCAGAGCTTGCTGACGTTCTTGGGAAAGGGCCTGATAACACGTCTCTTCGGCTTTTATTTCATAAAGAAGTCGGATCTGGCTGTCTTTTTGGATTTCCGCCACCGCTTGCACGAACCGTTCCACCGAACCTTCGCTGTTAACGCGACGTTCCAAAAAGATGAGAAACGGAAAATGATTGTGGATATCGGAAAGGACCTCATCGTAGTGGAGATGCTCGTCTCCCATCAGCACCATGCGTGCCATGCGGGAAGTCATCGAAAGAAGATCTTGACTGTGCAGCGTGGTAATCACAGGGTGGCCGGTCATCGCGGCGTTCAAGACGTCGATCATTTCTTTTCCGCGCGCTTCGGCCACAATCAACCAATCGGGATTACTGCGGAGGGCATTGCGGATCAAATCCCCAAACGATGCTTCATTGACGACCCCACTGGTTTGCCACAGCGTCACATCGAGCGATTCTTCATTGGCCACTTCTTCCAATTCTTGAACATTATCCAAAACGATGATGCGCGCGTTCTCTGGAAGATGAAGTAACAGAAACTTTTGCAGTTCGGTTTTCCCGGTTCCGGTTTTTCCCGCAATCACAAGCGATAAATCCAATCGCAGTAAAGCCACCAAAAGGTTTTTGACTTCGAGCGGCATAAAGGTCTCATCGTGTTCCAATAGCGCCGTCGAGTGATGGCCGATGCGAAGTGAAAATGTTACAGCGCGGTCATATTTTTTACGCCCGATGGCGGGGTGCACCGCATTGATCCGATAAGGTCCCACCGAAACATCAAGAATGGGACAGGCATAGGAAAAAAGTTGCTCCGTCAAATTGGCCACTTGGCGGATGAAATCGAGCACTGCTTCTTTGGCTAACGTCGCCTCAGCTTTTTGCCGGCCGGTTCGGTTATGCTGAAAGAAGAGCGACTCCCCGTTATACGAGATATCGGTGATGCCGTCTTGCTGCAGCCATGGTTTGAGAAACGAATTTTCCAGAAACGCCAATGCCTTTTCGTTCATATCAAGTCTCCCGGGCGTGCAGTTCGAAACGGAGTTCATCATCGTAGGTCAACAACGCGTTGATCTCGACGATTAAGCGGATTTGCACCCCGTCGCATTGTAGCTGACAGGGCGTTTTCGTGGACACCTCGAAATAGAAGAAACCCAGACGAAAACTGTCGGTAAAAGGGCTGAGTTCCTTGGCTAAGTACTGTTCAACATCGGCTTTAAGGACTTGATCATCGTAATAGAGAATGAATTGGCCATTTTCCTGAACCAGCGGATAAACCGCATTTTCGACAACCCCGCGTGTCAACGATAAAAACGTCCGATGAATGCCTCCCAAGGAATAAGTCATCGAAAACGTGGACAAGAGGCTCAGCAACGCCAAAAAGCCGAAAAAGTAATTAATCATAGGTCGATCCTTCCTCGGTATAGTCATATCCGATGTCAAACGTCTCGGTTTCCACCACGACACAATAGGCGGCGGAAGCGCAGTCGCCGAAAAACGTCCACCCCGCCTCATGCGAAAACGGAAAGTTGATGGTGAGCGCATTGATCCCGAAAGCGGCGACTTTCAAACGTCCCGAAACGGTCTGCAAATCAGAGAAATGGTTTTTCGGGAAATAGAGAAAAGAAGTCGAGGTATAACCTTGTTCGGCTTGAAGAGACATTGTTAGCGTCTGGCGATCGACATAGAAAGCATCCGTGAAAGCAAAATGGAAGAGTCCATCGCTGGCAAGTGCAAACCGGGCGTTTAAATGAACCGCTTGATTAATCGAATCGAACGGAAGTTTGAAGAACAGGCCTTTAGGGTCGTTCAGATAGAACTCAGCTTCCAGTTCGGTCACTCCCAAGGGCTGGTAATTATTGGAATAGGAGAGTGTCAGTTCCGGTAAATTAAGGCGGTGATAACTGATTGTTTCGTATAAACTCTGAAATCCGGAAAAGCGAAGGGTTTCGGAATAGTAGGCCGCCCCTCCTTCGCTTGAAAGAGTGGCTACTTTTCCCGAAGCGACATACGTGCCGTTGATTAACGTCGAGGGCTCGATGACGGCATGGGATTTGGCCGTCAGGTTCAGCGTTTTGCTGGAAGTGAACCCCGATCCCGTAGCCGACAGTTTGAGGGTCGCGCTTACGGAGGTAAGAAACCCTCCCGGGATTGTTACCGTATCGATCAGGGTCAACGCCACAAGCGCGGATGGGCGCGTGTAAACTTTCACATTGGTGTAAGAACCACAGGTGAGCGTGATGGTGATCGCGGCATTCTCTTTTTGGAACGAGTGATACGAATATGAGAAGGCAACCGACTGTCCAACCTCATAAGGGACGATGGCGACATCGCCGAAGTAGCGTGTCTGCGGGTCAACGATGACCGGCTTCGAAGCGCTGAGCGCCACCAAAATGAGGAGGAGGATGGGTGCCTTCATCATCGTTTCAATCAATCAAAGAAAGACAGAAACTCCTGCATCGCTTTGCGTTTGACGCGATAATAGGTGCTTCGTGAATAGCAATGAATCCACCAGAAGTCTTCCTCAGCGATGAGGTAGTCTTTGGTGATCACTTGTTGATGTTCCGGCTCTAAGAAGCGGATGGCGTTGTCGACTGCGAACAGGACTTTTTCAAACCGCCGCGTTTCCTTGGACGGTTCACTCGTTTCGCGGAACATGAATTGGTCTTTCTTGAGACTTTGTTCATGTGCTTGGATTTTCGATTGTGCATACCGATAACGGTAAGCGACCTCGCGAACCCTTTTATCGAGCTTTTTGAACTCGGAATAATCTCTTCTCTCGTTGACTACAATGGTTTCCATAAATATGACCTTTCTTTATGCGAGGACGTCCTCTTCGAAACGTCCTAATGAATAATAGCCTATCGATTTCAAAGCTTGTCCCCAAGAAATGAAAAAACCGTTTTCATTTTTTTCTCTCGCCGCTTTAAATTTTTTTATTGGATAAAAAAACCTCCCTTGGTTTATAATAAGCAGTGATTATTAGCGAGGAAATTTATGATTGTTCTTGTCGGAGCCTCTGCCAGCGGAAAAACCGAAGTTGCCCGCACCTTGAAAAACAAATATGGCTTAACCAAAATCATCACTCACACGACCCGCGCCATGCGCGATAAAGAAGTCAACGGTGTTGATTATCATTTCGTGTCCGTCGAAGAGTTTTTAAAACTTAGAAGCGAAAACTACTTTGTCGAAACCACTGAATATAACGGAAACTTTTACGGCACCAGCCGAAAAGAAATCGAAGACAATAAAGTGCTCGTCGTCGATCCTAACGGCCTCCACGCTTTCGTGGCGTTGGCCGACCCCCGGATTGTCACGTTCTTTTTAAACGCTGCCGAACCGACACGCGAAAAAAGGATGTTGCTCCGCGGCGATCATCCCGATGCGGTTGCCAAACGTTTGGAAACCGACCGGGTCGACTTTTCGTATAACCATGTCGGCCGTACCGACTTTGTGATTGATACCGAAAAAATTTCGGTGGAAGAAGTCGCCGACAGTATTTATAAGTTGTATATCGGTCGTTTGGCAACGATCGTTTATTAATAATTAATTTTGAATGTTGCTTAAATCGTAGGCGTCCAGGAACTCTTCGTAGGTCATCTTTTTGTCGATGACTTTTTCTTCATCGATGTAGATGATGCGGTTGGCCACGGTCGACATCAATTCGTGGTCGTGGCTGGTGAACATTAAAACGCCTTTGTAGGCGATGAGGCCTTTGTTGAGCGCGGTGATGGATTCGAGGTCTAAGTGATTGGTCGGTTCATCCATGAGCAACACATTGCCCGCGGTAAGCATCATGCGGGCCATCATGCACCGCACCTTTTCGCCACCGGAGAGGACGTTGACTTGTTTGAGCGCTTCTTCACCGCTGAAGAGCATCCGGCCAAGCCATCCGCGAAGATAGGATTCGTGTTGATCTTTGGAATACGGACGAAGCCAGTCGATGAGGTTTTCTTTGCCTTTGAAGAATTGGGTGTTGTCAGCGGGTAAATACGTCGGCGTCACGGTGATGCCGAATTTGACCGACCCGCCGTCGGGTTGATCGAGTCCCAAGAGTACATCAAATAAACGCGTGATGACTAAGCTGTTCGGGCTGATGAACGCCACTTTGTCGCCACGGGTTAACGTAAAGCTTAAATCATTGAAAAAGCCTTTTTTGCTGAGGTGTTCGACAAAGAGCACATCGTTTCCAAGTTCTTTTTCGTATTTAAAGTCGATAAACGGATAACGGCGGGAAGACGGTTTAAGGTCTTCGAGCGTGATTTTTTCAAGTTCTTTCTTACGCGAGGTCGCTTGTTTGCTCTTCGATGCGTTGGCGGAGAAGCGGGCGATGAATTCTTCGAGTTCCTTCATGCGCGTTTCTTTCTTGGAGTTTTCTTCGCGCGATTGACGCAGAATCAATTGGCTCGATTCATACCAGAAGTCATAGTTACCGATGAAGACGCTGATTTTGCCGTAGTCGACATCAAGGATACGCGTGCAAACCTTATTTAAGAAGTGACGGTCGTGGCTGACGATGATGACCGTGTTCTCAAAGTTGAAGAGGAAGTTTTCCAACCAGCGCGTGGACACCATGTCCAAGCTGTTGGTCGGTTCATCCAAAATCAAAATATCGGGGTTTCCGAAAAGCGCTTGGGCCAACAGGACTTTGACTTTTTCCTTGGCGTCCAAACTTTTCATCAATGTTTCTTGTTTATCGCCGCTGATGCCGAGGGAGTTTAATAAGCTGCGCGCGTCGGCTTCGGCTTCGTAACCGTTGAGTTCGGCAAATTCCATTTCCAGTTCGCCAGCTTTGATGCCGTCGGCTTCGGTAAAGTCTTCTTTGGCGTAGAGGGCATCTTTTTCTTTGGCTAAGGCATAGAGGCGGATATGGCCCATCAAAACGGTATCGATGACCGTGAAATGGTCATAAGCATGTTGGTCTTGTTTGAGGACCGACATACGTTCCTTGCCGCTGCGGATGATTTCACCTTTCGTGGGTTCTAAGTCACCGGAGAGAATACGTAAAAACGTTGACTTTCCGGCACCATTGGCACCGATAATGCCGTAGCAGTTTCCTTTTTGGAATGAGACGTTCACATCTTTAAAAAGAATGCGTCCGCCGAATTGGAGCGATACGTTAGCAACTTCAAGCATTGTCTTCACCTTTTTCTAATCGACTTACCAAATGACCGACTTCATAGATGAACTGGCCACTGCCACGGCCGATATGTCGCGGCAATTGTGTTTTCATGGGCAACCCCGAAATTTCAAAGGGGCCACGCGGAGCGTAGACCGAGCCGTTATAAACGTGTTGGGCACCGGCCAAATAGACGATTCCTAAACAAGCCGTTTCGGGAGAGTGCGTGAACGCCGACAAAACAAAATGTCCGGCACGCCGTAGTCCTGGCGGATAGGAATGGATGATGTTGGTATTGGAAACGCCGGGATGCATGAGCGTAAAACAGATGTTTTTACGTTCCGGGAAATCATAAAGATTCACGCCATTGGCCAATACGCTGAAGAATTTGTCAATTGATGTTTTCGACAAACAGTATTGATGATACGCCCCACCCTTCTCTTCCGTCAAGAATGAAAAGTTTTTCATTTTCGTGGTGGCGGCCACCAACGAGCTGACAAAGATGATGCGGGTCTGCGGATTGCCTTGATCGAAAAAGGGCATTCCTTTACGAAGGAGATAGTATAAACCGAGGAAATTGGTCCCGATGGTTAAGGGCGATCCTTCCGCGGTTTTAGCATGCGCGTCGGGGTGGAAAATACCCGCATTCAAGACGAGGGCATGGATGCGTTTGTATTTCGATTTGAGTTCATCTAAAAAGGAGCGGATGGCGGCATAACTGGCTTGATCGTAACGGAGGACGTCCAGTTTGGCCGAGGGATGGTTGGAAAGAATCGTTGCGGCGGCCGCGCGACCTTTATCCAAGGATCGGCACGCCATCACGACGGTAGCGCCTTTTTGCGCTAAATATTGGGCGGCAAAAAAGCCAATGCCGCTATTGGCACCGGTGATGACCACGACCTTGCCGCTCATATCGGCAATATTATCATCCAGCCATCGTTGGTGTTTCATCGTTTATAATCCAAAGACAAAGACGACCACTAAAACGAGCGCAATAATGAGCACCAAGACGATGCCCATTAATAAAACAAGCGTTCGTAAAATGGAACGGTCCGTTCGGTTGTCGCGGTTAAACTTCGGTTCGTTGTCCGGACGCGGAGTCATCGGTTTTTGTTTTCCAAACATAAGTTATCCTCCTCAAAAGCGTTATTCTTCGTCCTCATTCAGCGGATGCCGGATGGTGACACGGATCTTCGACACGGTGAATTCGTCGGCTTCCAAGACTTCGACGTCAAAGTCGGCGAACGAGAAGACATCCCCCACTTTGGCAAAGCGTTCGAGCCGTTCTTGGCACCAACCGCCGACCGTGGTATAGTCGCTTTCAAAATCTTTTTCGTAACCGATTTCTTCAAAGAAGTCATCAATGTTCATGGCGCCACTGACCAAATAGACATCGTCGGATTCTTTTTTGATGTCTTCCTCGATGATGTCGGTTTCGTCCCAAATATCGCCCACTAACTCTTCAACGATGTCTTCCATCGTGACGATGCCTTCGGTTCCCCCGAATTCATCTTTGACGATGGCGATGTGTTGATGGGTGGCTTTAAATTCGGTCAAGATGGCACTGATGGGTTTGCTGCGGTAAACATAAATCGGATCGACAAGGTTGGAACGGATATCGATTTTCTCGCCTTTGACGATGGCTTTCAAAAGAAGCTTCGTCGGGAGAATACCAATAATATTATCAATCGTTCCTTCGTAAACGGGAATGCGCGAGTGGGTAAACAAATTCGGATTCTTCAATAATTCTTCCGGGGAATCTTGGATATCGAAGGCAAAAAGATCGACGCGTGGGGTCATGACTTCAAAGGCCGAGGTTTCGGTGAAGTCGATAGCAGACCGGAGCAGTTCGCCTTGTTTTTCGTCGAATACGCCGGATTCTTCGGCATTGTCCACCATTTCAACCAATTCATCATCGGTCACCGGGACTTCCGCTTGAGCGCGTTTGGTCCAAAGACGTCCGACTAAATGGACAAAACTGGTCACCACAAACACGAACGGCTTGAAAATGATTTTGAAAAAAGTAATGAACCGGCCAAACACCAACGACAAGCGGTAAGAGTAGCGAAGAGCGATGGCTTTGGGTAACAATTCGCCAAAAAGTAAAATCACAGTAAAGCTGATTGCGGCACCGATGCTGGATCCGTAAACAGGACCCCAGAAGTGCATACCCAAAAGGGTCGCAATCGACGAAGCGGCAATATTGACTAAGTTATTGCCAAACAATATCGCAGAAACGGTTTCATCGTGGGTTTCGGCAATTTTCAAAGCGCGTTTGGCGGCTTTGTTTCCTTGTTCGGCGGCTTTCTTTAAACGCAGCCGATTGACCACGTTATAGGACATCTCAGCAGCGGAATAGCACGCACTAAGCGTCACAAGCAAGGCGAAAATAAGGGCATAAATCCACATTATTTTTTACCTCCTTTGCGACTGATCCGTTCATCCATCGTACCGACCAATTCTTCCAAAGCATCTTCCATCGTCACCATGCCGATGACTTTTTTCTTTTCATCGCGAACAATGGCAATGTGGGTTTTATGCTTACGGAAACCTTCGAAAAGCTCATCCATCGTGATTTTCGGGGTCACAAAATATGGCTTTCCAAGGACCGAGCGGATGGAAAGATTGGGGTCTTGGACAAAATCCCGGACATAATTGCGGACGTGAAGCACGCCGATGATGTTGTCCAGGTGGTCTTTGTAAAAAGGAATACGGCTATAGTTGGTGTTGGCTAAAATCTCATTAAGGGCCTTGGCACTTAATCCGCGGATATTGATAGCGAAGATCTTTTCGCGAGGGGTCAAAACGTCTTTGACGACCGTATCATTGAAATCGATAGCCGAGGTAATGATGTCTCCTTCGGCGTTTTCGATAATGCCTTCTTCCTGAATGGATTCGATGACATTGGTGAAATCTTCTTCGGTAATTTCAGGTTCTTCTTTCATTTTGAAAACCCGTTTAAACAATTTGTTGAATAGGGTGAAAATAATGGTCACCGGCGTCATGACAATAATGAAAAATGAAAGAAAATAACTGTTGAGCGTCGCCACTTCGTCCGGCAAAGCACGGGCTAACGACTTGGGAATATTATCGCAAAAAAGGTAGACCAAGGTGGTGGCCACGGCGGTTGCAACAATTGAACCGGTGGAATCACCGAAGATGGCGACAAAAAGAATCGTTGAAATCGCCGATATCGAAACGGAAACCAAATTGGTTCCGATGACGGTCGTAATTAAAGAAGTCTCGTAATGATCGATGATTTTACAAACAACTTTGGCACCGCGGTTACCATTATCCGCCCGAACTTTAAGACGAATCCGGTTGCACGAGGCAAACGCGGTTTCGCTTGAATTAAAAAATCCCCCAAGTAATACAAGGGCGGCAATCACAATCCACAATATCCAACTGTCCGTCGGCATCTAGCCATCAACTCCATTACGCAATAAAATTTGCAGAGTTGAGTATAACATAGATAGTAATATGATTCAAATGCGTGTGCGCGTTACCAATCCATTAAAACCACTTGATTGGTATTAAGAGATTTTTTAACATTGATCATTCGTTGATTCGCGGATCCGCGGAAATGAAGCGTCAGATCGCGCTCGGCTTTGATGAACGGCCCATCAATGATGTAGTCGATGGTTTGCAAAAAAGTACGCAAAACCTCATCGGTTTTACTTTTATTCAAGAGGTCTTCCCAAACAAATCCGGTATAAACCAAAACATCGAGGCCATGCCCACGGATTTTTTGTGCCAATTCAAGGCATGCTTCGGTTTGGTATAAGGGATCGCCACCGCTTAATGTGATGCCGCTGAGCAAAGGATTAGCCAAAGCTTTAGCAACAATCGCATCGATGTCGGCGTCATAGCCGCCTTTAAAATCATGGGTGTCGGGATTATGGCAACCGGGACAACCATGGGCGCAACCTTGAGTAAATACAGTTAATCGGATACCGGGTCCGTCAACGATGGAATCATCGACTAAGCCGGCCAGCCGAATGCTACCTTTCTTGTGTGGAAGCACAGGAAACATCCTTGGTCATATGTTTGACACGATCATCGACTTCGGCGTGTTTGGCGTCGTTGAATCGGTCGAGTGTTCCGACCAAATAACCGGTAATCCGACGGATGCGTTCAAATTTGACGGTTTCTTCGGATCTTCCGCATTTGGGGCAGACGTTGTCGATGATGCCGTTATAGCCACAGACCGGGTCGCGGTCGATGGGGTGATTGACCGCACCATAACCGATGCCTTCATCATGCATGCACCGGATGATTTTTTCGAATGCCGGAACGTTTTTGGCAATATCGCCATCGACTTCGACATAGGTGATATGACCAGCGTTGGTTAACGCATGGAACGGAGCTTCTTTTTTGATCTTTTCGAAAAGTCCGACCTTATAGTAAACAGGAATGTGGAATGAGTTGGTGTAATAATCGCGATCGGTAATTCCCGGCAAAATGCCGTATTTCTTCTTATCGATTTTCACGAAGCGTCCCGAAAGACCTTCCGCGGGTGTGGCTAAAAGCGTGAAGTTGAGTTGGTGGCGTTTGGTGAACTCATCGCATTTTTTGCGCATATGCGAAACGATTTCGTAACCGAGCTTCCAGCTTTCTTCGCTTTCGCCATGGTGTTTGCCCGTTAAGGCCACCAAGGTTTCGGCCAAACCAATGAAGCCGATACTTAATGTGCCGTGTTTCATGACCGGACGGATTTCATCGTCGTAATGCAATTTATTGGAATCGATCCAGACGCCTTGCCCCATCAAGAACGGGAAGTTATACACTTTTTTGCGGGCTTGGATTTCAAAACGTTCAAGCAGTTGTTCACGGACTAATTCCATGACCTCGTCAAGGCGGGTAAAGAAGGCCTCGGTGGAATGATTATCGAGCGCAATGCGCGGAAGGTTGATGGAGGTGAACGATAAGTTGCCACGGCCTGTGACGACTTCATGTTCTTTATCGATATTGGCCATGACGCGGGTGCGGCAGCCCATGTAAGCGACTTCGGATTTGTAATCGCCTTTTTTGAAGTAACCGATGTTATACGGAGCATCCAAGAAACTGAAGTTCGGGAATAACCGTAAACCGGAAACCTTGATGGCTTTCTCGAGCAAATCATGGCTCGGATCTTCAGAATTGTAGTTGATGCCGGATTTGACCTTGAAAATCTGAATCGGGAAAATCGGGGTTTCGCCGTTGCCTAAACCGCGAGCGGTCGCGTCGAGCATGCAGTCGATGACCATACGGCCTTCCATCGAGGTGTCGGTGCCGTAGTTCAAAGAGGAGAACGGAACTTGGGCCCCTGCTCTGGAGTGCATCGTATTGAGGTTATGAATCAACGCTTCCATGGCTTGATAGGTGTCATCGTGCGTTTCATCCAAGGCATTCTTCAATGCTTTTTCGATGAGCCGTTGCGAAGGTAGGTCGGGATAGTGTTCGCTGAAATACTGGACCAAAGCGTCATGGACTTTGCTTTCCCCCATGCGGATTTCGCATCCGGTTTGGTTTTTGATGAGTTCAAAAACGGAAAGAATGTCTTCTTTGGAAAGTTCAACATCAAAAACCGAGAAGAGTTTGATGATATTGGTGCGAAGGTTCCGGACATAGGACTTACGGACGCCGGGCGCCATGGCATAATCAAACGCCGGGGAGCTTTGTCCGCCGTGCATGTCGTTTTGGTTGGCTTGTATGGCAATGCAGGCAAGGCTCGCGTACGAGCGGATTGAGTTAGGTTCGCGTAAGAAGCCGTGACCGGTCGAGAAACCGCCTTGGAAGAGCTCATTGAGGTCAATTTGGCAGCATGTGAGCGTCAACGTATAGAAATCCATGTCGTGGATGTGGATGTCGCCGTTTTTATGAGCCTTGGCAAAAACCGGGTTGATGACTTGGTTCACATAAAACTCTTTCGCCGCTTCACTGCCGTACTTGAGCATCGTGCCCATCGCGGTGTCGCCATCGATGTTGGCGTTTTCGCGTTTGGTATCGTT
>ERZ1645187.1109-NODE-1109-length-25345-cov-157.269593_pt1 | contig 25345 bp, 22 predicted proteins | sample MGYA00575352_ERZ1645187 | MGnify/ENA primary metagenome ERZ1645187 (study PRJEB40837, sample SAMN11349314) | freshwater sediment metagenome | isolation source: river sediment | host: Sediment | place: India: Wazaribad , New Delhi | collected 2017-02-21 ...
TCTCCAAGCACGTCATGTTCGAGGAGACCGAGGAGGGGCTCAACGTCCGCATCGTCGACCAGGACGGTCGGTCGATGTTCCCGGAGAGCTCCAAACAGCCCTACGAATTCACCCGCGCCATACTGGCCAAGTTGGCGCCGGTGCTGGCGCGTATGCCGCATCGCCTCCGGGTCACCGGCCACACCGCCGGCGGCACGCGCTGGGCGGGTCGGGGGCCTTCGCCCTGGGATCTGTCGGCCGGCCGGGCGGTGGCGGTGGAAGAGATCCTCGCCGGCTACGGCGTGTCGTCGGACCGCTTCGATTCGGTGGTCGGCAAGGCAGACACCGATCCGCTCTTCCCCAACGAACCGATGCTCGCCGCCAACCGGCGCATCGACGTCCTCCTGGTGCACGAGGCACCGCCGATGCCGGCCGGTGGGCTCGAGTGACGCCGACGGACGGACCTGTCGACCTCGTCGAGATGTCCGACGCACCCGGACCCGGACCCGAACCGGTGCCGGGCGGTCGGGCCGTGACGCGTCACGAGGTCCGAGACGTCCACATGTCGCGAGCCCTGGATGGGGCCGGCGGACCTCTCCACCTCGTGATCGTCCCGCCCATCCCGAGCGTGGACGCGGCGCCGGCCGCCGTGCTCTGCTGAGATCCCGTCCGAGGGGGACGGATCGACGGGGTTTCTCATGAGCGACACTTCGACCTTCGTTCTCAACGGCAGTTGGCTCTCGGGTCCGACCTACAAGGTCGGGCTGATGCTGTCTCTGTGTGGCGTCTCCTTCGGCTATCGCGCCATCGACCTGCGCGCCGGCGAACAGCGGACGCCGGAATACCGGGCCAAGACGCCGTTCTCGCAGGTGCCGGTGCTCGAACACGGTGGCCGCACCTTCGCCCAGTCGGCCGCCATTCTGCAGTATCTCGCCGAGACCCTCGGCCGCTTCCAGGGAGCCGACGCCGCCGAGCGGGCCGAGATCGCCGCCTGGATGTTCTGGGATTTCGACCGCCTCGCTCCCGGCATCTATCGCAGCCGCACCATCCGCCTCGGCATCTTCCCCGCCGACGATTCCGTGCGCGATCATTACGCGAGTGTCGGCACGGCGGCGCTGACCTTGCTCCAGACACGCCTCGACGGGCGAGAGTGGCTGGTCGGGACGCGGCCGACGATCGCCGACATCGACGTCTATGGGGTCGTCGCCTACGCCGGCGAGGCAGGCTTCGACCTCGCCGCCTACCCGGCGATCACCGCCTGGAAGGCGCGGGTCGAGGCGCTGCCCGGTTGGGCGACGAGCGCCGACGTCCTGCCGAAGCAGAGCCGCCCGTGAGGCGCGGGCGCGCCGACCCCACCCGTCCGACGCGGATCCCGATCGCGTGAAACGCCCTGGACGGGTCGCCGGAGCACCCCATCTTGTCGGTACCTCCCGTCTCGGCCGTCTCGGCCGGCGGGGAGCCCCTTCGGGAGACGAACGCATGAGCGCCGCAGCCCCCATCCGCCTCTACTACTGGCCGACCCCCAACGGCTGGAAGATCACGATCATGCTCGAAGAGCTGGGCGCCCCCTACGAGGTGATCCCGGTCGACATCCGCAAGGGCGACCAGTTCGACCCGGCGTTCCTGGCGATCTCGCCCAACAACAAGATGCCGGCGATCGTCGACCCCGACGGGCCGGGCGGTGCGCCGATCTCGGTGTTCGAATCCGGCGCGATCCTGATGTATCTCGGCCGCAAGTTCGGGAAGTACTACCCGAGCGAGGAGCGTGCCCGGGTCGAGGTCGAGCAGTGGCTGATGTGGCAGATGGGCGGCTTCGGGCCGATGCTCGGGCAGAACCACCACTTCGCCCTCTATGCGCCGGAGAAGATCCCCTACGCCATCGACCGCTACCGCAACGAGACCCATCGCCTCTACGGCGTCCTCGACAAGCGGCTGATGGATCGCGACTTCATCGCCGGTGACTTCTCGATCGCCGACATCGCCTCGATCGGCTGGGCGACCGGCTGGGAGAAGCAGGGCATCGATCGCGCCGAGTTCCCGCACTTCGGCGCCTGGTTCGATCGGATGCTCGCCCGCCCGGCGGTGGCGCGAGGGCTGAAGATCTCCGCCGAGCTGCGCAGCGACATCTCCAAGGACGACGACGCCAAGAAGGTGCTGTTCGGCCAAAGGGCCCGCTGAGGGTGCGAGGGCGCCGTCGTCGGTCGGCCGCAGAGATCTCGTCGAGAAGATTTCGCAGATCGAACCCGATCCTCGGGATTCGCGGTGAATCGTTTCTTGCCGCGCATTACGCGGGTTCCTTGCGTCATCATTGATTCCATTGCTCGAATCGGATCGGAAAGGTGAATCGAAGATTGAATACACCTTTCATTTTCGATTCGGTGACCGGTGATTAAGCATCAAATTTTACTCGAGTTTTAATGATCGAAGGCAGTATTTCCCACATGAAGGCCGGACGAATACACGGATCCGGCGAGACGAGAAGTCTACGGAGTGTGGGAGAGTTCGATGGCCCGTTTCGAGATCAACAGTGCCGAAGTCGCCGCGATGGGCCATCAGGCCATCACCGCCGACGTGTTCTTCCGGATGGGCGTCGACCATTCGATCGGCCGCGGCGTCGCCGCCGACATGATCGCCGCGCACAAGTGGTTCAACCTCGCTGCCGCTCAGGGCAACGCCGAGGCGGCGCGTTGGCGCCAGGAGATCTCGCAGGAGATGTCCGCCGCCGACATCGCCGAGGCGCAGCGCCAGGCGCGCGAATGGATGACCCGCCACTGAGGCGAGCGCCCGCGGATCGCCGCGACCGCGTCGCCAGGCGTCATCTGGGAGGGATGCGCCCATGCCGAACCTGATGATCTTCTTCCGGGTGACGGCTTTCGTCGTCTCCGTCGTGACCACCCTCGGATCGCTGGCGATGATGGTCGCGACCGCCTGGGTCGCAGTGGCCACCGGTGAGCCCGAGATCGCCGCCGCCGCCGATCGGCGCTGGTGGGCCCTGGTCGGGGTGTCGCTCCTCGGCATCGCGGTATCGCTGTGGACGGCCCGCCGACTGCGCGCCGCGATGGCGGCGCGGATCGAGGACGAGCCGATCCTGTGGATCTGAGCGCCGGTCGGCGCCCACCGAGCTCGCGCACGCAGGCCGCGTCGCGGCGACCGCTTGCTCCGTTTTCCTCGACCGTGCTACCCCGGACGCGTTTCCGGGAGAAGTCGGATGCGGATTCTCATCACCAACGACGACGGTATCCACGCCCAGGGCCTGCGCGTGCTCGAGCACATCGCCCGCGAACTCACCGACGATGTGTGGGTGGTCGCGCCGGAGACCGACCAATCCGGCAAGGCCCATTCGCTGTCGCTCTCCGATCCGCTGCGGCTGAGGAAGATCTCCGATCGCCACTATGCGGTACGTGGCACCCCGACCGACTGCGTGATCATGGGGGTGCGCCACATCCTCGACGTGAAGCCCGATCTGGTGCTCTCCGGCGTCAATCGCGGCGCCAATGTCGCCGACGACGTCACCTATTCCGGCACCATCGCCGCCGCGATGGAGGGCACCCTGCTCGGGGTGCCTTCGATGGCCTTGTCGCAGGCGTTCGGCTGGGCCGAAGGGGCGGAGGTGCCGTGGGCGACCGCCGAGCAGCACGGACCGGACGTGATCTCGCGTCTCTTCGAAGCCGGGATGCCGGCGGGAACGCTGGCCAACATCAATTTTCCTGCACGCGCGCCCGGTGCGGTCGCCGGCGTCGCGGTGACGACCCAAGGGGCGCGCAACGACGCCACCATCGGGGTCGAACCAAGGATCGACGGCCGCGGCAATCCCTATTACTGGATCTCCTATCGGCCGCAGGCGACGACCCCGGCCATCGGCACCGATCTCGCCGCGCTCGCCGACGGCTTCGTCTCGGTGACGCCACTGCGCCTCGATCTGACCGACCACGGCACCCGCCAGGCGTTCACCCACGCCCTGCGCTGAGCGTACCTCACGCAGGGCGGCGATGCGCCGCGGTCGGGCGAGCGGTAACCGGACGCCAACCATTGCCGCGCTAGTGGTCGGCCTTCGTCGTCGCCCGTGACCCGGAGGTCCTTCATGGCTGGTCGTTTCGCCGCGCCGCTGCGCCGCGCCGAGATCTCTCTGGCCGAGGCCGATCGGATCGCTCTGGCACGCCTGGTTCTCGCGGTGTCGCAGAAAGGGGTGCACGACCGTCGTATCCTGGCGGCGATCGAACAGATCCCGCGCTCGCTGTTCGTCGCCGCCGAATGGCACGCCAAGGCACTCGAGGATCGGCCGGTGGCGATCGAGTGCGGCCAGACCATCGATGCACCTTCGGCCCTCGCCGTGATGTATCAGGCCGCCGGCATCGCCCCCGATCACAAGGTGCTGGAGATCGGCACCGGCTCGGGCTACGGCACCGCGCTCCTCGCCGCGCTCGCCGCCAAGGTCTACACGGTCGAACGATTCCGCACTCTCGGCGAACTCGCCGCCGAGCGCTTCGCCACCCTCCACCTCGACAACGTCGTCGCTTCGATCCACGACGGCTTCGAAGGATTCGCCCGCAATGCGCCGTTCCATCGCATCGTCGTCGACGGGGCGATCGAAGTGCCGCCGCGGGCGTTGCTCGATCAGTTGGCGCCACAGGGTGTGTTGATCGCCGCCGTCGGAGTGGCCGGTCGGCCGCAGATGCTGACCCGCTACGTCCGTCGTGACAAAGGGCTCGACATCGAGCCGGTCACCGAAGTCCGCCGCATCTCGCTCGTCGCCGGGCGCGCCGCCGCACTCTGACCGCAATTCCGCGTCAACGCCGACCGTCGCCCCGCGTGGGCGGCGTTCCGTTTCGGGGCACCGGTCCTCGAACCGGCGCGGCGAGACGGGCGCGGCGTTCACCAATCATGTCTTCGGCCCGAGCCGGCGCAGCCGACCGCGTCAACCATGTCGTGGCCTCGGCGACGCGGTGATCACGGGCGGTCCACGGCGGAAAACCGGGCTCGCAGCCCGGTTCCGACCGCGCACCCGGTTTTCCCGTCGACAGGAATTTCGCCGTGGCGTGTGCCCGCTTAAGCGTTTGTCAACGTTACGCGCGTTTCATGGGAGGCAAGTGAATGGGCGAGAGTTCGCCTCGAACGGCGTGAGTGTTGCGATGCGTATTCCGAACCTCGATCTGCGGTCTCGCAATGTGTCCCGAGTGGCGATGATCGTCTTCGCGGCTGCTGCCGTCGGGGGCTGTTCCAGTGATACCGGCCGCTTCGGTGGCGATCCGGTCTACACCGGATCCACACCGAACCAGCGTGCCATTCTCGGTCAGGGTCAGGTACAGCCGGCTCAGGGTCAGTCGGGTGGCTGGCGCAACGTCGAGACGACGGGTTCGATCGCCCCGGCTGCCCAGCCGGTCGTCCGCCAGGATCTCGCACCGCCGGCGGCACAGCCCTACGCCGTCCAGGCCCCGGCGCCCCAGGCGCCGCGCGTCGCCTCGGCCGGCGGTTGGACCGGGGTCGGGGGCTCTTATGTCAATGCCCAGCAGGGCGATACCGTCGACAGCCTGTCGCGCCGCTACGGTGTGCCGCCGTCGGCGATCGCCGAAGTCAACGGTCTGCCGTCCGCCGGTCCGCTCCAGCCCGGCCAGCGGGTGCTCATGCCGGTCTATTCCGCGTCTCCGTCGGCTCCCGCTCCGGTCGCTGCCGCTCCGGCGCCGGCCGCCGTGCGCGCCCCCGCGCCGGCCGCCACCCCGGTGCCGTCGACGACCGCCACGGTGCGTCAGGTCCCGATGAACAAGCCCGCGACCGCCGCGGCGCCGCCGAGCGTGCCGAAGCCGCCGGTTTCCGCGCCGGCGTCGAAGTCGGCCGCCGCGCCCTCCCGGGAACAGGGTGGGGTGAAACTGGTCGGCGACTACACCGTCAAGAAGGGCGACACGCTCGCCTCGGTCGCCAAGACCTACGGCGTCAGCGAGAAGTCGCTGATGGAGCGTAACAGCCTGAAGTCCACCGCCCTGCAGCCGGGTCAGCACCTGCTTCTGCCGGCCGGCACCAAGCTTCTGCTCAAGACCTCGCAGGCTCCGGCCAAGCCGGCGGTGCCGGAGGCTCCGGCCGCCGCGCCGGTCAAGGAGGTGGCACAGGCGCCGGCGACCCCGGTGAAGACCGCCTCGATCAAGCCGACGACGCCGGCCGTCGCTCCGGTGCCCACGGTGGCTGCGAAGCCCGCCGTCGCTCCGGCCCCGACGGTGGCTGCGAAGCCGGCCACCGCTCCGGCCTCCACCGCCAAGATCGACCAGAAGGCGGCCGAGACCATCGCCGTGGCGCGTGAACCGGCGGTCGAGGAGCCGACCGGCTCGGTCGAGGCCGGATCGTTCCGTTGGCCGGTGCGCGGTCGCGTCATCTCCGAATACGGCTCGAAGGCCAACGGCGAGAAGAACGAGGGTATCAATCTGGCGGTGCCGGAGGGAACCTCGGTCAAGGCCGCCGACGACGGCGAGGTGATCTATTCCGGCAACGAGCTCAAGGGCTACGGCAACCTCGTGCTCGTCCGTCACAAGAACGGCTACGTCACGGCCTATGCCCACGCCTCGGAACTGCTGGTCAACCGCGGCGAGAAGATCTCGCGCGGCCAGATCATCGCCCGCGCCGGCGCCACCGGTTCGGTGAGCCAGCCGCAGTTGCACTTCGAACTGCGCAAGGGTCAGAAGCCGATCGATCCCAAGCCCTATCTCGCCTCCAACTGAGGCGACCCGAGCTTCCGCGTCCGAGGGGCCACTCGGGTGTCGGGAGGTGTGAACGAGACGACCCCGGACCGAACGGATCCGGGGTCGTCTTCGTTGGCGGGCCGGACCCGGGCGATCAGCCCGCGTTCGGGATCAGCATCAGAAGGTCGGTGACGCCGACGTCGACGCCGGCTTGCGAGAACAGGGTCGTCGCCTGACCCCGGTGGTGGGTCTGGTGGTTGAAGAAGTGGGTGAGCAGCAGCCCGAAGGTCTTCACGAAGGGCTGTCCCTTGGTGCTGCGATAGGCGAGGGGGTGGTCGAGGCCGGCGTCGTCGAGATCGGCGAGGAAGGCCTCGATCCGGCGATCGAGGAAGTCGCGACGCTCCCTGAGCGGCGCGAGGTCGCCGAACTGTACGGCGTCGAGCGAGGCCGGCATCGGCAGGTCGAGGATCGGCGCCAGGGTGCCACCTGCGGGATGAGTGGCGAAGCGTTTCAGCCAGATCGTATCGCCCACGACGAGATGCTCGAAAGTGCCGAGGATCGAGCCGAAGAAGGCGCCACGGTTCCCCATCAGGGCGTCGGGCGCGAGCGCCGCCGCCGCGTCGTAGAGACGCCCGTTCATCCAGGTGTTGTAGCGAGCCAGCAGGCGATAGGGTTCGATCCGCGACATCGCACCTCCTTCACCGGCGAGGCGAAACCCCTCGATCCGGTTTCACAGTGTCTTCCCCAAACGCCCGGCCAGATCCTGCACGTACTGCCAAGCGGTACGGCCGGAGCGCGCGCCGCGAGTGGTCGCCCATTCGAGGCTGTCGCGCACCAATTCGGCGTCGTCGACGACCAGACCGAAATGGGCGGCGTAGCCGCGCACCATGGCGAGATAGTCGTCCTGACCACATTTGTGGAAGCCGAGCCACAGGCCGAAGCGATCCGACAGCGAAACCTTCTCCTCGGTCGCCTCGCTCGGGTTGATCGCGGTCGAGCGCTCGTTGTCGATCATGTCGCGCGGCATCAGGTGGCGGCGGTTCGAGGTGGCGTAGAAGACGACGTTGTCGGGCCGCCCCTCGATGCCACCCTCCAGGACCGCCTTCAGCGACTTGTAGGCGGTATCCCCGGCATCGAAGGAGAGGTCGTCGCAGAAGACGACGAAACGCCAGGGAGCCGGACCGATCAGCCCGAGCAGGGTCGGCAGGCTCTCGATGTCCTCGCGGTGTATCTCGATCAGCTTGAGGGGAGGGCGGCCCTCGCCGGCGAGCGTGCGGTTGACGGTGGCGTGCGCCGCCTTGACCAGCGACGACTTGCCCATACCACGGGCGCCCCACAGGAGGGCGTTGTTGGCGGGCAGGCCGCGGGCGAAGCGCTCGGTGTTGCCGACGAGCTGGTCGCGAGCGAGGTCGATGCCCTGCAGCAGCGTCATCTCGACCCGGTTGACCCGCTTCACCGGGGTGAGTCGCAGCTCTTTGGCCGACCAGACGAAAGCGTCGGCGGCGTCGAAGTCCGGCGGGGGGGGAGCGGGCGGCACGGCGCGGGCGACGAGCGCGACGAGGGCGTCGAGGCGCTCGGCGAGAAGGGCGCAAGAGGAGAGGGTAGAATCGTCCGCCACGTCGTGGGCTCCGCTGTTCGGCCGGGGTCGCCCGATGTAGCATGCCGCCGTGTCGCCGAGAACGCCCGCCGGAGGCCGCCATGCTGCGCGAGATCCCCGCATCCGATTCCCATCTGCGTGCTGCCCTTCGCGCCGAGAAACTGCCCACCGACGATCTCGGTGCGACCGATCAGCGCTTCTTCGCCTGGGTGGGCGGCGACGGCCGAGTCGTCGCGCACTGCGGCTTGGAGGGATCGGGAACCGATCGGCTGCTGCGTTCGCTGGTGGTGATCCCGAGCGAACGCGGCCACGGCCTCGCCATCCGCATCGTCGCCGCGCTCGAACATGTCGCCCGCGCCGGCGGCGCCGAACGGCTGTGGCTCCTGACCGAGACGGCGAGCCCGGTGTTCGACCGGTTGGGTTGGCGGCGGGCGGCACGGGAGGCCGCACCGGCGGAGATCGCGCGGTCCGCCCAGTTCGCCGCCCTCTGTCCGTCCTCGGCGATCTGCATGGTGCGCGATCTCGGCGCGTGATGCGCGGACCCGGCGAGCGGCGGCCCGAGCGGTGGAACGGCGGGGGTTCGAAGCGCTGTCGCCCCGTGTTTGCAAAGCCGTGGTGTCTTGATATGGTCCGCGCGCGCCGCGACGGGGTCCCCGTTGCGGTGACGGATTCCGTCGCCCATATGGAGCCGGTTCACACCGCCCGTGGGCGTGACCGCCGCTTCCGAGGAGATCTCGATGTTCGTGACCCCCGCCTTCGCTCAGGGCGCCGCCGCTCCGGGTGGTACCGGCGACATTCTGATGTCGCTGGTGCCCTTCGTCTTCATCCTGGTCATCATGTGGGTGATGATCATCCGTCCGCAGCGCCAGCGTCAGAAGGCGCACGAGGAGATGGTGAAGAACCTGCGTCGCGGCGACACCGTCGTCACCTCCGGTGGCATGATCGCCAAGGTGACCAAAGTGGTCTCCGACACCGAGGTCGAGGTCGAGATCGCCGACGGCGTCAAGGTGCGCCTCGTCCGGGCGACCATCGGCGAAGTCCGCTCCAAGGGTGAGCCCGCCAAGGCCGGTGCCGCCGCCAACGACTGACGCCGCCCGGCGGCGTCCGGCGTCCTTCCGCACAGCTTCGCCGTCCGGATCCGGGCGGCGCCCCTCGGTGGATCCGAGGTCCGAGGACGAGCCCCGATGCTTCATTTCCCGCGTTGGAAGATCCTGCTCATCGTCGCCTCGATGGTGGCGTCGGTGGTCTTTCTGATCCCCAACTTCCTCTCCCGTGAAACGCTCGCCGGCCTGCCGAGTTGGCTGCCGCACCGCCAGATCACGCTCGGCCTCGACCTCCAGGGCGGTGCCCATCTGCTGCTCGAAGTCGACACCAATGCGATGGTGAAGGAGCGGGTGGAGGTGCTGCGTGACGACGTCCGTCGGGTGCTGCGCGAAGACAAGGTCGGCTATTCCGGTCTCGGCGTGCAGGGCGGTACCACGGTTCAGGTGCGCATCACCGACGCGGCTCAGGTGGAGAAGGCGGAGACCAAGCTGCGCACCATCCCGCAGCGCCTCTCCGACGCGCTGTTCGGTGGTGGCAACGTCGTCGACGTCGACATCGCGAAGGAAGAGGGCGGCGTCTTCCGTCTGTCGCTCACCAAGCCCGGGCTCGAATATCGCGGTCGCCGGGTGGTGGAGCAGTCGATGGAGGTGGTGCGCCGCCGCGTCGATCAGCTCGGCACCACCGAACCGGTGATCGCGCGGCAGGGCGACAACCGCCTGCTCGTCCAGGTCCCCGGCCTTCAGGACATCGATCGGCTGAAGGACATCCTGCGCCAGACGGCGCGCCTCACCTTCCACATGGTCGAAGCGTCCGGGCCGCAGGTGCTCGACGGCACCCGTCCGCCCGACACCGACGTGCTCTACAGCCACGAGGATCCGCCGGTGCCGGTGCTGGTGCAGCGCCGCGCCATGCTGACCGGCGAGGAACTGGTCGACGCCCAGGCCGGCTTCGACAGCCGCACCTCCGAGCCGATCGTCAACTTCCGCTTCAACACCTCCGGTGCCCAGAAGTTCGCGCTGATCTCCCAGCAGAACGTCGGCCGCGCCTTCGCCATCGTGCTCGACAAGGACGTGATCTCCTATCCGGTGATCCGCGAGCCGATCCTCGGCGGGTCGGGCCAGATCTCGGGCAATTTCACGGTGCGGTCGGCCAACGATCTGGCGCTGCTGCTGCGCGCCGGCGCGCTGCCGGCGGATCTCACGGTGGTCGAGGAGCGTACCGTCGGACCGGGTCTCGGCGCCGACTCGATCGCCGCCGGCAAACTCGCCACCGCCATCGGCACGGTGCTGGTCGTCCTCTACATGATCGGCAACTACGGCCTGTTCGGCGTCTTCGCCGACATCGCCGTGGTGCTCAACGTCTTGATGATCATGGCGGTCCTGTCGGTACTGCAGGCGACGCTGACGCTTCCCGGCATCGGCGGCATCGTGCTCACCATCGGCATGGCGGTCGACGCCAACGTGCTGATCTACGAGCGCATCCGCGAGGAACAGAAGCTCGGCCGCTCGGCCATCTCGGCGATCGACGCCGGCTTCTCGCGCGCCATGTCGACCATCGTCGACTCCAACCTGACGACGCTGATCGCGGCGATCGTGATGTTCTTCCTCGGCACCGGCCCGATCAAGGGCTTCGCCGTGACGCTGGGCATCGGCATCCTGACGACGCTGTTCACCGCGGTCACCGTCACCCGCCTGATCGTCGCCCTGTGGGTGAAGAAGGTGCGGCCGACCCGCGTGCCGATCTGATCGACGTCCCGCCGCGCCCGCTCCCCGGGCGCGCCCCGAGCTCCATGCGAAGAAGGTGAGTGATGAAGCTCATCAGTTTCATCCCCGAGGACACCAAGATCCCCTTCATGGGGGCGCGGCTGATCACGTTCCCGATCTCCATGGTCCTGGTGACGCTGTCGCTGCTGTCGGTGATGGTGATCGGCCTCAACTACGGCATCGACTTCGTCGGTGGCACCGTCATCGAAGCCCGGACGAAGTCGGGACCGGCGGATCTGTCGAAGATCCGTACCGAGTTGACCGAGTTGCAGATCGGCGAGGTCCAGGTCCAGGGCATCGGTACCGCCGAGGACGTGCTGATCCGCGTCGGCCAGCTCGAGGGCGGCGATCTGGCGCAGCAGGCCTCGGTCGACAAGATCAAGGCGGCGCTCGGCGACGGCTACGAGTATCGCAAGGTCGAGACCGTCGGCCCGCGCGTCTCGGCCGACCTGAGGCGCGACGGCATCATCGCGGTGGTCGTGTCGCTGGCGTTGGTGTTGATCTATCTGTGGTTCCGCTTCGAATGGCAGTTCGCCGTCGGCGCGGTGCTCACCACCATCCACGACGTCATCCTCACCGTCGGTCTACTGTCGGTGATGCGCATCGGTTTCGACCTGTCGGCGATCGCGGCGATCCTGACCATCGTCGGCTACAGCCTCAACGATACCGTCGTCATCTACGACCGAATTCGTGAGAATCTGCGCAAGTACAAGAAGATGCCGCTGCCCGAGTTGATCGACGCGTCGATCAACCAGACCCTGACCCGCACCATCCGCACCTCGACCACTACGATTCTGGCGGTCGGCGCGCTCCTGGCATTCGGCGGCGAGGCGTTGCGTGGCTTCAACTTCACCATGCTCGCCGGCATCTTCATCGGCACCTATTCCTCGATCGTCGTCTCGGCGCCGCTGCTCATCTTCCTCAACCTGCGTCCCGGTGGCGGCAAGGGCGAGGAGAAGACCGAGGCGGTCGGCGCCGGCGCCTGAACCGGCAGCGAGGGGCCGTCGTGACCGAGGATCGTTCCGCGGCGCATCTGCCGCGACCGGTGGAGATCGAGAGCTACGGGCTCGGCGGCTTCCGTTTCGTCGGGCTCGACGGTCTGTCGCATCGAGGGTCGCTTCTGGCTCTGCCCTCGGGCATGTGGGCCTGGGAGGCGGAAACGCTCGCCGATCTGACGCCAGCGGCTTTCGAGAGGGTCGCGGCCGAGGTGTCCACCATCGACATCCTGCTCGTCGGCACGGGGCGTGACCTCGCACCGCTGCCGGCGCCGCTCCGGGCGTGGCTGCGCGAGGTCGGGCTCCGGGCCGATCCGATGGCGACCGGTGCGGCGGTGCGGACCTGGAACATCCTTCTCGGCGAGCGGCGGCGCGTCGCGGCGGCGCTGTTGGCGGTGAGCTGATCGACCGCGGCGATGCGGGTTCTCCCCGTCTTTCGCGGCACGATGAAACCGACGAAAGTCCGCCGCCGCTGGATGCAACCCGCCACCGCCCTATGTCCCGCCCCATGTCCCCGCCCGTGACCGACGAACGTGATCGACTGGACGACGCCTACGATCTCGTCGGCGACCATGTGCGTCGCTTCGACAAGGACCGGTGGCTCGCCGGGCTCTATGCCCCGGAGGACCGGCGGCGGCATCTCTACGCGCTCTATGCCTTCGCCGCCGAGATCGAGCGCATCCGCGATCTGGTCTCCGATCCGCTTCCCGGCGAGATTCGCGCCCGTTGGTGGGCGGACATGCTGGTCGGCGGCCGCGGTGAGGAGGCGGCGTCCCACCCGATCGCGGCGGCGCTCACGGACACCGTCCGGCGTTTCGCGCTGCCGATCGCCGACCTCGAACGGTTGATCGAGGCGCGGATCTTCGATCTCTACGACGACGTCATGCCGGATCTCGCGGCACTCGAGGACTACTGCCGCGACACCTCGACGACGCTGATCCGTCTCGCGGCCCGCATTCTCGCCGACGGTCGCGATCCCGGCATCGCCGCCGCCGCAACCCATGCCGGGGTGGCGCACGGGCTCACTCAGGTGATGCGGGCACTGCCGCGCCACACCGGCCGTGGCCAGGTGTTCCTGCCGCTCGATCTGCTCGCCCGACACGGTCTCGGTCGCGACGACGTGTTGAAGGCCGAGACCAGTCCGGGTCTCCTCGCCGTTCTCGCGACACTGCGTGGCCGGGCGCGCGAGGAACTCGAAGCGACCCGGCGCCTGATCCGCACCATCCCGCCGGAAGTGGCACCGGCCTTCCTACCGGTGTCGTTGGTCGACCCCTGCCTCGCCCACATGGAGCGGCCCGGCTACGATCCGTTTCGGACCCCGGTGGAGAGCCCGCAATGGCGCCGGCAATGGCGCCTGTGGCGAGCCGCCCGCCGAGCCCGCAAGGCGGCCAAGCGCTATCGCTATCACGTCTGATACCGGGCTCATGAAATTCGGACTCGTCCGAATTTCATGAGCGTTACAGTCCGACCGGCCTACGCCCGGTCGGGCTCGCCTTAGTTCACGAAGTTTCGAACAGGTCGAAACTTCGTGAACTCGGTATGAGACGGCCGCGTGGCGCCGCGCGGCGCCTTGGTCAGCCGAGGTCTTCGGCCGTGTTCCAGACGGCGAGATCGGCGCGGGCCCGGGCGGCGAGCGCCCGCTTCTTGGCTAGCGTCTTCTCCGCGCCGCGCAGGCGTCGGCCGTCGATCCGCGTCGGCGCCTCGATCGGTGGAAACAGGCCGAAATTGACGTTCATCGGCTGGAAGGCGCGCGGTCGGCCGCTCGCCGCTTCTTCCGCCGTCTCGGCGAGGTGGCCACCGGTGATGTGTCCGAGCAGAGCGCCCATGGCGGTCGTCGCCGGCGGCGGCACGGGCGTGCGGCCGAGCCGCTCGGCGGCGGCGAAGCGGCCGGCGAGATGGCCGATGGCGGCGCTCTCGACGTAGCCCTCGCAGCCGGTGATCTGCCCGGCGAAGCGCAGCCGCGGCTGCGACTTCAGCCTGAGCGTCGCATCGAGCAGCTTGGGCGACTCGAGATAGGTGTTGCGGTGCAGGCCGCCGAGCCGGGCGAACTCGGCGTTCTCGAGCCCGGGGATCATGCGGAACACCCGCGCCTGCTCGCCGTGTTTCAGCTTGGTCTGGAACCCGACCATGTTCCACAGCGTGCCGAAGGCGTTGTCCTGGCGCAGCTGGACGATGGCGTGCGGCTTGACCGTCGGATTGCGCGGATCGGTGAGGCCGACCGGCTTCATCGGCCCGTGGCGCAGCGTCTCGCGGCCACGTTCGGCCATCACTTCGACGGGCAGGCAGCCGTCGAAATAGGGGGTCGAGGCCTCCCATTCCTTGAACGACACCTTGTCGCCGGCGAGGAGCGCATCGACGAAAGCCTCGTATTCGTCGGGGGTCATCGGGCAGTTGAGATAGTCGGCGCCGGTGCCGCCGGGGCCGGCCTTGTCGTAGCGTGACTGCATCCATGCCTTGCCCATGTCGACGCTGTCGAAATGGACGATCGGTGCGATGGCGTCGAAGAAGGCGAGTTCCTTCTCGCCCGTGAGGCCGGCGATCGCCACGGCGAAGGCCGGCGAGGTGAGTGGGCCGGTGGCGACGACGACGCTGTCCCAGGCGGGATCCGGCAGGCCGTCGATCTCCTCGCGGCGGATCTCGATCGCCGGGTGGGCCTCGAGCTCGGCGGTGATCGCTGCGGCAAAGCCTTCGCGGTCGACGGCGAGCGCGCCGCCCGCCGGCACCTGATGGGCATCGGCGGCGCGCATGACGATCGAACCGCAGGCGCGCAACTCGGCGTGCAACACGCCGACGGCATTGGTCTCGGCGTCGTCGGAGCGCAGCGAATTGGAGCAGACGAGTTCACCGAGCCGATCGGTTGTGTGCGCCTCGGTGGTGCGCACCGGGCGCATCTCGTGGAGGACGACGGGGACGCCGCGGCAGGCGAGTGCCCATGCGGCTTCGGACCCGGCGAGGCCGCCGCCGATGACGTGGACGGGCGAAGGGGTGCGGGAGGTGTCGGTCATGGCTCCGGTTAGCATCCGCGGCGGACGGTGCCCAGAGGTTTCTCGCCGCCACCCCCGCGCGCTCGGACGTGGGCGGACCGGCAGGCGCTCCGCGGGCGCTCCCGGCGAGGCGGCGCCGAACCGCGAATCGGGGCTGTTTTCAGCCGTCACTGGGCAGAAATTGCCTGTGGAACGGTTGTGGAGAACCTATCTAATGAGAAGCCGTGATCGACCGATTCGCTCCCATTCGAGAGGTGTCCATGCGCGCGGCGGTGCTGACGATAGCGGTGATCGCCCTCGGACTCGCGGGGTGCAAGACTGACGGCAAGGAGGACAAGCCCAAGGTGGCTCTGACTTCCGAGGCCGATCCGATCACGACCGGGTCGATCCGCGCGCCGGAGCGCGTCGAGGCGCGCGACGGCGGCGGCGGCGACGACGAGGTGCGCGGCTGGGCGCGGGAACGTGGGATCGCCATGCCGGCGAGCGACCGGCTGCCCTACTGCCACGGCTTCGGCTGCGAATTCAAGACCGCGGTTCCCTTCACCGAAGCGGACATCGCGCACCTGAAGCGGCTCTTCGACGGCCATCGCGCCTCGCCCTCCGACGAGCGTGTCGCCATCGATCTCGCCGATCGCTGGTGGGAGAAGAAGGCCGACTCGGTGATCGGAGCGCCGCCGGATCGTCGCGGATCGGAATTGAAGGACGCCCACAAGCCGGGCCAGACCGACTGTATCGACGAGGCGACCAACACCACGACGCTGCTCACCTGGCTCGAGCGCTACGGCCTGCTGCGCCATCACCACGTCCGGCGACCGGAATCGCGCGGCGCCTTCCTCTACGCCCATGCCACCGCGGTGATCACCGACAGGACCACCGGTACCGACTGGGTGGCCGACAGTTGGATGCGCGACAGTGGCGATCGCATCGACGTCATGCCGCTCGAGAAGTGGTTCTCACTCGCCTACGTCGACCCGGTGGAGTGAACGGGTTCCCGCGGACGGTGAATTCGTCGCGGGCGCCGGCAGTTTCGAAACGGCGCGAATCCTTCGCCGGGCACGTCGCGGCGGGCGCTCCATCCCGGCGGCGCGGCGTCACTCCGGTGGGTCGTCGGATCGATCACCCGAATCGAAACGCCCGCCGGGGGGAGGATCCGGCGGGCGCTCGAAAGGCCGAGACGAACCGATGAGCGGTCCGTCCGGGTCGATCGGGCGCGGGGGAGGAGGCGCGCTCCGATCGATCATCCGCGACGCGGATGCGCGAACGGTGGGACCCCGGGCGGTGATGTCGAGACGACACCGATGCCGGATCCGTCGATCGTTCCCTCGCCGCCCGCGTTGGGAGGAACGCTGGGCGGGACGGTCGATCGGACCGTTGCGATCTCCTGGATAGGACACCTCTTCTGCCCCAAACAGGGGGCTCGGCGCATGTCCATCATGCAGAATCGTGCGGCCTGACATCCCGAGACATCTCATCCTGCATGGGTCGCCCGCCATGGATCCATCGAAGTGCCCATCGGAATGCCCGTCGAGAACCGCGTCGTCACGGGAAACGGACCGTCATGCGCGGCGCACGACCCAGGTGCATCGGACCGACGAGCCCCCGGTGCCCCGGACGCCGCGTCCTCATCCGACCGGCCGTCCCGGCCCGATCCGACCCGTTCCGGCCGCAGCGCACCACCTCGCCGGATCCGCGGCGAACGATGTCCCTCGTGGGTCGACGCGGCCGCGGCTCCGCCTCAGTGGGTGCGTCCGAGCGGGCTCGGCCGGCGAGCCAGGAGTTCGGCGAGGAAACGCCCGGTGTGGCTCCTCGGTTCCTTCACCACGTCTTCCGGCCGCCCGGCCGCGACGATCTCGCCGCCGCCGTCGCCGCCCTCCGGGCCGAGGTCGAGGATCCAGTCGGCCGTCTTGATCACTTCGAGATTGTGTTCGATGACGACGACGGTGTTGCCCTGGTTCACCAGCTCGTGCAGCACCTCGAGCAGCTTGGCGACGTCGTGGAAATGCAGGCCGGTGGTCGGTTCGTCGAGGATGTAGAGCGTCTTGCCGGTCGAACGGCGCGCCAGTTCCTTCGACAGTTTGACGCGCTGCGCCTCGCCGCCCGACAGCGTCGTCGCCTGCTGGCCGATGTGGATGTAGCCGAGGCCGACCTCGGACAGGGTGACCAGCTTGTCGCGGATCGCCGGCACCGCGGCGAAGAAGTCGACGCCCTCGTCGACCGTCATGTCGAGCACGTCGGCGATCGAGCGGCCCTTGAACAGCACCTCGAGCGTCTCGCGGTTGTAGCGCTTGCCCTTGCAGGTGTCGCAGGTGACGTAGACGTCGGGCAGGAAGTGCATTTCGATCTTGATGACGCCGTCGCCCTGGCAGGCTTCGCAGCGCCCGCCCTTGACGTTGAACGAGAAGCGTCCCGGCTCGTAACCGCGCGCCTTGGCCTCCGGCAGCCCGGCGAACCATTCGCGGATCGGAGTGAAGGCGCCGGTGTAGGTCGCCGGGTTGGAGCGCGGCGTGCGACCGATCGGCGACTGGTCGATGTCGATCACCTTGTCGACGTGCTCGAGCCCTTCGATGCGCTCGTGCGGCGCGGGATTCTCCTTGGAATTGTTCAACTTGCGGGCGACGGCTCGGAACAGAGTGTCGATCAGGAAGGTCGACTTGCCACCGCCCGAGACGCCGGTGACGCAGGTGAAGACGCCGAGCGGGATCTCCGCCGTGACGCTCTTCAGATTGTTGCCGCGGGCGCCCACCACCTTAAGCGCCCGTCCCTTGTCGATGCGCCGCCGCGTCTTCGGCACCGGCACCGCGAGCGCGCCGGAGAGATACCTGCCGGTCAGCGACGCCGGGTTCGCCATCACCTCGGCCGGCGTACCCTGGGCGACGATGTGGCCGCCATGGATGCCGGCGCCGGGGCCGACGTCGACGACATAGTCGGCGGTGAGGATGGCGTCCTCGTCGTGCTCGACCACGATCACCGTGTTGCCGAGGTCGCGCAGGTGCTTGAGCGTGTCGAGGAGCCGGGCGTTGTCGCGCTGGTGCAGGCCGATCGATGGCTCGTCGAGGACGTAGAGAACGCCGGTCAGCCCCGAGCCGATCTGGCTGGCGAGCCGGATGCGCTGGCTCTCGCCGCCCGAGAGCGTGCCGGAGTTGCGGGCGAGCGTCAGATATTCGAGGCCGACGTCGTCGAGGAACTGCAGCCGTTCGCGGATCTCCTTGAGAATGCGGACCGCGATCTCGTTCTGTTTGGCCGTCAGCCGTTCGGGCAGGCCCTTGAACCACGGCAGTGCCTTGCGGATCGACATCTCCGCCACTTCGCCGATGTGGAGGGCGTCGATCTTCACCGCCAGCGCCTCCGGCTTCAGCCGATGTCCGGCGCAGTCGCGGCACGGGGTGGTGGCGAAATAGCGCTCGATCTCCTCGCGCGACCACTCGCTCTCGGTCTCGCGCCAGCGCCGCTCGAAATTGGGGATCAGACCCTCGAAGGTCTTCCGGGTCTTGTGATGGCGCAGACCGTCGTCGTAGGCGAATTCGACCGCGGTGCGGCCGGTGCCGTGGAGGATGGCGTTGCGCCCCTCTTCCGGCAGGTCGCGCCAGGGCTTCGTCATCGAGAAGCCGTAGTGGGCGGCGAGCGCCTCCAGCGTCTGCATGTAGAAGGGCGACGACGACTTCGCCCAGGGAGCGATGGCGCCCTTGGCCAGCGACAGCGACGGATCGGGGACGACCAGGTCGGGGTCGATCTTCTGCTCCGAGCCGAGGCCGCCGCAGGTCGGACACGCCCCGAAAGGGTTGTTGAAGGAGAACAGCCGCGGCTCGATCTCGGCGATGGTGAAGCCGGAGACCGGACAGGCGAACTTCTCCGAGAAGACCATGCGCTTCGGCGACCCGTCGGCCTCCGTCTCGTCGGCATATTCGATGAAGGCGATGCCGTCGGCGAGCTTCAGCGCCGTTTCGAAACTGTCGGCGAGCCGCGTGCCGAGGTCGGGACGCACGGCGATTCGATCGACCACCACCTCGATGTCGTGCTTGAGCTTCTTGTCGAGCGCGGGCGCGTCCGCGATCTCGTGGAACTGCCCATCGATCTTGACGCGCTGGAAGCCCTTCTTCTGGAAGTCGACGAGTTCCTTGCGGTATTCGCCCTTGCGGCCGCGCACCACGGGGGCGAGCAGGAAAAGGCGAGTGCGCTCCGGCAGCGCCAGCACCTTGTCGACCATCTGGCTGACGGTCTGGCTCTCGATCGGCAGACCCGTCGCCGGCGAATAGGGCACTCCGATCCGGGCGAAGAGCAGGCGCATGTAGTCGTAGATCTCGGTCACCGTGCCGACGGTCGAGCGCGGGTTCTTCGACGTCGTCTTCTGCTCGATCGAGATCGCCGGCGACAGGCCGTCGATCTGGTCGACGTCCGGCTTCTGCATCATCTCCAGGAACTGCCGGGCATAGGCCGACAGGCTCTCGACGTAGCGGCGCTGACCCTCGGCATAGATCGTGTCGAAGGCGAGCGACGACTTGCCCGACCCGGAGAGCCCGGTCATCACCACCAGACTGTCGCGCGGCAGATCGAGGTCGACGTTCTTCAGATTGTGCTCGCGCGCGCCGCGGATCGAGATGGTCTTCTGGGCGTGCTCGAACAGGCGCCGGGTGGCGATCGCCGCCGCCTCGCGCTCGGCCGGGGAGGTCCCCGACTCTCGGGTCGCCTTCGGGTTCGGCCGGTCCGTCATCTCGTCTCCGTCGTCCGAGCCGGTGGCTGCCGCCACGCTCGCCCCTCGCCCCGACACCGACGAATCCGGTCTTGCGTCGGCGCGGTCCTTCGAATAGAACATATGAGGAACAAAGGCAAGTGCGGCCCGGTCCCCGCGCGGGCGGCATGTTAGCTCGTCGAGCCCGGCTGCGGGCGGGAAGGAGCGTTGCGTCGCCGGGCTGTGGACAAGCCTGTGGACAAGCCCGGCCGCTCCCGGCTCGCGAGGTCGGCCGCGTCGCCGTCGGCGGTTCGAAGGTCTACATCTCGTGGGGAATGGGCGATTCCGACCACCGCTTCTCGAGGGTGGGAGGGAGCGCCGGTGAACGGTAGGCGGTCGCCGGACGCGGCGATCGGATCACGGACCGGCCGGTGGGCGCGGTCGGGAGGACGACATGTCGGGTAGCGTGAACAAGGTCATTCTCGTCGGCAATCTCGGCGCCGATCCGGAGATCCGGCGGACCCAGGACGGGCGGCCGATCGTCAACCTGCGCATCGCCACCTCCGAGACCTGGCGCGACCGCAACAGCGGCGAGCGGCGTGAGAAGACCGAGTGGCACCGGGTGGTGATCTTCAACGAGGGTCTCGCCAAGGTCTGCGAGCAGTATCTGAAGAAGGGCATGAAGGTCTACATCGAGGGCGCGCTGCAGACCCGCGAGTGGGAGGACCAGCAGGGCCAGAAGCGCTTTTCGACCGAGGTGGTGCTGCAGGGTTTCAACTCGACCCTGACCATGCTCGACAGCCCCGGTGGCGGCCGTGGTGGCGCCGGTGGCGGCGACGATTTCGGTGGTGGTGGCGACGATTTCGGTGGCGGCTACGGTGGCGGGCGCAGTGGCGCTTCGGGCGGTGGCGGACGCGGCGGCTACGGCGGCGGTTCGCAGGCGCGCTCGGGTGGCGGCGGCGGCGGCCAGCGCCCCGGCGGCTTCACCAACCCGCCGCCCTCCGCCGACATGGACGACGAGATCCCGTTCTGAGGGGGTATCCGACCGTCGCGGCGATCGCCGACGGCGGTCATACGAGATCCGGATCTCCTTTCCTCCATCGAAAGAGTCCCGTCCACGCACGGACTTTTGCGACGGGGTGGATCCGCCGTCGCGAAGCGATCTGCCGGATCCCGTGTCACCCGGCCATGATCGCCTTGACGCCGTCGGCGACGAACTGCACCGCCAGGGCGGCGAGGAGCAGGCCGAGCAGGCGGCCGATCACCACGCGACCGGTCTCGCCGATGCGTTTGTCGATCGGGTCGGCGAGGAGGAAGACCATCAGACTGATCGCCAGCACCGCGGCGACGAGACCGAGAAAGCCGCCGAGGTGGGTCCAGGTCGGTGCCTTGGTGGCGGCGAGGATGGTGGCGGAGATGGCGCCGGGACCGGCGAGCAACGGAATCGCCAGCGGAAAGGCGGCGATGTCGCGGACGTGATCGACGCCGACGGCGCGATCGGCGTCCGACTTGTCGCGCGGTTCCTTCTGCGAGAACACCATCTGGAAAGCGGTGGAGAACAGCAGCAGGCCGCCGGCGATGCGGAAGGCGGCGAGCGAGATGCCCATCAGCGACAGGAGCTTGCCGCCGGCGAAGGCGAAGAACAGCAGGATCACCGCGGCGATCGAGGTGGCACGTATTGCCACGCGGCGGCGATCGACCGCGCTCATGCCGGCGGTCAGGCCGATGAACAGCGGCGCCAGCCCGAGTGGGTCGACGGTGACGAAGAGCGTGACGAAGGCTTCGAGCAGGTAGTCGAGCATGACGGTTGCCGTGTACGAGGACGCCACAGTGCCCCGCCGGCGCGCCGAACGCCAGGGGAGTCTCCCTTCTCCCTCGAGCGGAGGAGGGCGCGCCGCGGCGATGTTGCGGCGCGCCGAAGCGCCCGCGATCGTCTTCTGTCCATCGACAGCACCGATTTCTTTCCCCCCTCGCGGGCGGAGGTGGCCCGCAGGGCCGGATGAGGGAGGTGCCGCCGAGCGGCGAACCGGGCGAACCACGAACGTCGCGCTCGGGTGAGGGGTCGAGACCGGTCCTCCGCCCTTCGCACCTGTTCTCCCGCGAGCGGAGAAGGGGCGCTCGTGCCCCGTCCGTCCGACCGGCGACACGCCACCGGCGATTCGCGCGGTTGCCCGGGAAAACCCGCGCCGCGGTTGGCTTTTCCGGGCGGAATCGTCTATTGAGACGGATCGCCCGAGGGTGCCCGACTCCCGAAAGCCGAAGGCGCCCGATTCCTCGAAAGAGAGACCGCATTTGTCCGGCCGCGACGACACGACCCACGGCGGGGAACACCCCTCCGACATCAAGCCGATCTCCATCGCCGACGAGATGAAGCGCAGCTACCTCGATTACGCCATGAGCGTGATCGTCAGCCGTGCGCTGCCCGATGTGCGCGACGGCCTGAAGCCGGTGCACCGGCGCATTCTCTTCTCGATGAGCGAGAACGGCTACGACTGGAACAAGGCCTACCGCAAGTCGGCCCGCGTCGTCGGCGACGTCATCGGTAAGTACCATCCGCACGGCGATCAGGCGGTCTACGACGCGCTCGTCCGCATGGCGCAGGACTTCTCCATGCGCCTCACCCTGGTCGACGGACAGGGCAACTTCGGGTCGGTCGACGGCGATGCCGCGGCGGCGATGCGCTACACCGAGGTGCGTCTCGCCAAGCCGGCCCACAAGCTGCTCGAGAACATCGACGAGGACACGGTCGACTTCCAGTCGAACTACGACAACACCGAGAAGGAACCCTCGGTGCTGCCGGCCCGCTTCCCCAATCTGCTGGCCAACGGCGCCGGCGGCATCGCCGTCGGCATGGCGACCAACATCCCGCCGCACAATCTCGGCGAGGTGATCGACGCCACGGTGGCGCTGATCGATCGGCCGGAGATGTCGATCGAGGATCTGACCGAGATCATGCCCGGACCGGACTTTCCGACCGCGGCGATCATCCTCGGCCGCTCCGGCATCCGCTCCGCCTACGCCACCGGCCGCGGCTCGATCACCATGCGCGGCCGGGTCAAGAGCGAGACCATCCGCGGCCGCGAGGCGATCGTCATCACCGAGATCCCCTACCAGGTGAACAAGGCGGCGATGGTCGAGCGCATCGGCGAGCTGGTGCGCGAGAAGAAGGTCGAGGGTATCGCCGAGGTCCGCGACGAGAGCGATCGCGACGGCTACCGCGTCGTCATCGAGCTGAAGCGCGACGCCATGAGCGACGTGGTGCTGAACCAGCTCTATCGCTTCACCCAGCTGCAATCGACCTTCGGCTGCAACATGGTCGCGCTCAACGGCGGCCGGCCGATGTTGATGAACCTGAAGGACATGCTGGTCGCCTTCGTCGCCTTCCGCGAGGAGGTGATCGGCCGGCGCACCCGCTTCCTGCTCGGCAAGGCGCGCGACCGCGCTCACGTCCTGGTCGGTCTCGCCATCGCCGTCGCCAACATCGACGAGGTCATCCGCCTCATCCGCGCCGCGCCGGATCCGGCGACCGCCCGCGCCCAGTTGATGGAACGCGACTGGCCGGCGAAGGACATGGAGCCGCTGATCGCGCTGATCGCCGATCCGCGCCACGTGGTCGCCGAGGACGGCACCTATCGCCTCTCCGAGGAACAGGCCCGTGCCATCCTCGACCTGCGCCTGCAGCGTCTGACCGCTCTCGGCCGTGACGAGATCGCCGAGGAGTTGAACAAGCTCGCCGCCGAGATCGCCGACTACCTCGAGATCCTCGCCTCGCGCGAGCGCGTCATGGCGATCGTCAAGGCCGAACTGATCGAGGTGAAGGCCGAGTTCGCCACGCCGCGGCGCACCGAGATCCTCGACGTCGAAGGCGACGTCGACGACGAGGACCTGATCGCCCGCGAGGACATGGTGGTCACCGTCACCCACGCCGGCTGGATCAAGCGGGTGCCGCTGTCGACCTATCGGGCGCAGCGCCGCGGCGGCAAGGGCCGCTCGGGCATGGCGACCAAGGACGAGGATTTCGTCGTCCGCCTGTTCGTCGCCTCGACCCACGCGCCGATCCTGTTCTTCTCGTCGCGCGGTCAGGTCTACAAGACCAAGGTGTGGCGTCTGCCGCTCGCCGCCCCGCAGGCGCGCGGCAAGGCGCTCGTCAACATGTTCCCGCTGGAGCCGGGCGAGCGCATCACCTCGATCCTGCCGCTGCCGGAGGACGAGGAGGCCTGGGGCACGCTCGACGTGATGTTCGCCACCACCCGGGGCACCGTCCGGCGCAACAAGCTCTCCGACTTCGTCCAGGTGAACCGCAACGGCAAGATCGCCATGAAGCTCGACGAGGGCGAGGGCATCGTCGGCGTCGAGACCTGCACCGAAGGCGACGATGTGCTGCTGACCACGGCCGGCGGCCAGTGCATCCGCTTCGCCGTACCCGACGTACGCGTCTTCAAGGGACGCGATTCGATGGGCGTGCGCGGCATCACCCTGGCCGAGGACGACGGCGTCATCTCGATGGCGATCCTGCGCCACTTCGAGGCGAGCCCGGACGAGCGCACGCTCTACCTCAAGCAGGCGCGGCTGATGCGCGGCGAGACCGAGGCGGAGACCGGTGGCGAGGCCGAGGAGGAGGCGTCCGGCGCCGGCCAGCTCGACATGGAGCGCTACAGCCTGATGTCGGCCTCCGAGCAGTACGTCCTCACCGTGTCGGAGAACGGTTACGGCAAACGCACCTCGTCGTTCGAGTACCGGATCACCGGACGCGGCGGCAAGGGCATCGTCGCCATGTCGACGGGGCCGCGCAACGGCCGGCTCGTCGCCTCGTTCCCGGTCGAGCACGCCGACCAGATCATGCTGGTCACCGACGGCGGCCAGTTGATCCGCTGCCCGGTCGACGGCATCCGCCTCGCCGGCCGCTCGACCCAGGGCGTCATCGTCTTCGACACGGCGGAGAGCGAGAAGGTCGTTTCGGTCGAGCGCATCCGCGAAGAGGAGAACGACGAGGACGTCGAGGGCTGAGGCCCCCGTCGACGCCGAGCCCGTCGGAGCAGGCGTGCGGATCGCTCGGGAGACGACCGAGTGAATTGTGTCGCGAACGGCCCGTGTTAGGCTTCACGGCGGGATGGTTCGGCGGGTCCGGGAGACCGTCGGTACCGATCCGAGGTGTGTGCTTCACGGGAGGAGTTGATGTCGCGCAGGTCGGTAATGGCGGCCATGGTGTTGGTGGCGACCGGAGTGCCGGCGATGGCCGGTACGGCGGAAGACTGCCAGAATTCGAGAGGCGACGCTGCGATCGCGGCCTGTACGGCCCATCTGCGGGACAACCCGAAGTCCGCCATGGCCTATAACGAACGTGGTATTGCCCACCGAAGCAAGGGCGACCACGACCGCGCCATCGCCGACCACGACAAGGCCATCGCGCTCGATCCGGGAAATGCCGCCGCCTACGCCAACCGCGGCAACGCCTACTTGGGTAAGGGCGACCACGACCGCGCCCTCGCCGACTACGACAAGGCCATCGCGCTCGACCCGAAAGGTGCCAGAGTCTACAACAATCGCGGCGCCACCTATACTCGCAAAGGCGACTACGACCGCGCCATCGGCGACCTCGACAAGGCCATCGCGCTCGATCCGAAATATGCCACCGCCTACGCCAATCGCGGC
>ERZ1645187.1110-NODE-1110-length-25335-cov-6.321440_pt1 | contig 25335 bp, 28 predicted proteins | sample MGYA00575352_ERZ1645187 | MGnify/ENA primary metagenome ERZ1645187 (study PRJEB40837, sample SAMN11349314) | freshwater sediment metagenome | isolation source: river sediment | host: Sediment | place: India: Wazaribad , New Delhi | collected 2017-02-21 ...
TTTTCTGTTTCCGAGAACTGAAATCCAAAGTGATGAAGGGTCTTTCTAAGATTCTTGTTAGTTGGTGCCCGGTCACTATGGCAGTAGGGGTTCGGATCGCCGCGTTGCATTGCATTCTCGATGTATGATGATGGATAGAAATCCTTCGCAACCAAAAGAAAGGAGCCATTCCAGTCACCCAACATCGTTTCTGTGCCCCACAGATTCTGATTTCCGAGATTGTATTCAAAGATGTTCCGATATCCTGGGTGACGGATCGCTTTGATTCTATCTGGGATCGGGGGTGTCAAGAACCGCATGACCAATTATCACATGCTGCTACCTGAATGTCGAAAACTCCTTGCATTTTAGTATCGTGCTTCGTCTTCCCTCCACCTGCAATTTTGAATCTGAAATTGCCAGAAAGCAAACTGTTCCTCTTCGCCGCATTGCCGCGCTGGTGCCGCCGTGGCATCTGGTGGGGATGACATCTCTCCTCGACAGGATCGACCAGATGCCGTGGCTGCTGGCCATTGTGCTGTGTCTCACGCTGGGTCTCGCGCCGTTTGTGCCGGAGCCGCATATCGTGGAGAAGCTGCGCATGCTGGTGAAGGGCACACTTACCCGGCCGCTCGACATCTTTGACCTGGTGCTGCACGCGGTCCCGTTCATTCTGCTGGCGGTGAAGCTGTGGCTGATGGCGCGCGCGGCGGCTTGATCCTGATCAAGGCGGGGGCGCAGGCCTCCCGGCATTTTTCGCGGATGGTCACACGTTTCCCCACGGGCCGCGAGCCCCACAAACCGGCAGCCGCACCTCAGCCTGCTCCCGCCCCCAAAGCCGCCGAAGCGGCCAAGCCCAAGAGTGACGGCTGCTGCTGCGGCGGCAATTGCGGCGGCGCGGACAAGGCCAAGTCCTGAGCGCGGTGGCGGGCTGACTTCCATCTCTCCGGTTGCCTCTTGAAACTGTAACTTTTGTTGTCATATATAGACGCGAAAGGATGTTTCATCATGACAACGCGCATGCCCACCTATTTCATCTCGCACGGCGGCGGCCCCTGGCCGTGGCTGCCAGACATGCGGGCCATGCTGAAGAGCCTGGAAGTTTCGCTGGCCAACATGCCGAAGGAAATCGGCGTGACGCCCAAGGCCATTCTGATGATCTCCGGCCATTGGGAAGAGAACGACTTCGCCGTCATGTCCTCGCCCGCACCGGGCATGGTCTATGACTACGGCGGCTTTCCACCCTTCACTTACCAGATCAAATACGCCGCTCCCGGCGCGCCCGCACTGGCCAAGCGTGTGGCGGACCTGCTGACGGCGGCGGGCCTGCCCACGCATCTGGATGGCGAGCGCGGCTTTGACCACGGCACCTTCGCGCCGATGCAGGTGATGTATCCCGATGCCGATGTGCCGCTGCTGCAGGTCTCCATGCGCCATGGCTATGATGTGGAGGAGCATCTGGCGTTGGGGCGCGCGCTGGCACCGCTGCGCGATGAAGGCGTGCTCATTGTTGGCAGCGGCCTCAGCTATCACAATCTCCGTCTCTTTGGACCCGGAGCCAAGGAACCCTCCGCGGCGTTCGATGCCTGGCTCGATGCGGCGATGATGGCCGATCCGGCCACGCGTGTCGCACAGCTGAAGGCGTGGGAACAGGCACCCGCCGCACGCATCTGCCATCCGCGTGAAGACCATCTCATCCCGCTGATGGCAGCCGTGGGGGCTGCGGAAGGCGAGGTGGCGACGCGCGTCTATCATGACGCCAATGTCTTCGGCGGTGTCACCGCGTCGAGCTACCGCTTCGGCTGAGCCTGCGACAAAGCAGACAATGACGGCGCGCGGCCTGTCAGCCGCGCGTCAGCTTCGAAGGATTACAGAAGCCCCTGAATGAATTGGGTTTTTCTGTAATCATGAAAGTGTCAATTGAAAGCCGTCGCGTGCCTGTGTGGGATTTGCCCGTGCGGGCTTTCCATTGGGCACTGCTGGCATGTGTCGCGGTGGCGGCGGCCACGGGCTTCCTGTTTCCCGCGAACTGGCTGTCGGTCCACATCTGGGCGGGGGCGGGCGTTGGCGCGCTCATCCTGGCGCGGCTTGTCTGGGGTGTCACGGGAACGACCTACGCGCGCTTTGCCAATTTCACGCTGTCACCCGCAGCCGTCATCGCGCACCTGAAAGACATCACTGCAGGCCGCATGCACCGTGAAGGCGGGCACAATCCCCTTGGTGCATGGATGGTGGTGACGCTGCTTGCGGTGTTGCTGGCGCTGGTGGCGAGCGGTGCCGTGTTGCTGGGCGGACTGTTCAAGCAGGGGCCGGGCAAGGGCTTTCTCTCGTTCGCCACCGGCGATCTGATGCGCGAGCCGCATGAACTGCTGGCTTGGGCCTTGCTGGCGCTGGTGGCGGCACATGTCGCAGGCATGGCCTTTGAATCGTGGCGCAGTGGCGAGAACCTGGCGCGCGCCATGGTGACGGGTGACAAGGCGGACGGCTTTGTTCCGGCCGCGCGCGCATTCACCGCGCGGCGCGGGCTTGCGGCGGCACTGGTGGGTATTGGTGGTGCTGCTTTGATGTGGGCCGGGCTGACAGCAAATGCGTTGCCACCCAAAGGCGTGCCCCAGGTTGTTGCCGATGGCACATGGCAGAAGGAGTGCGGCGATTGCCACATGGCGTTTCACCCCACGCTGCTGCCCGCCGCAAGCTGGGCGCGCATCATGACATCGTTGGATGACCACTTCGGCGAGGATGCCAGCCTGCCTGCGGATAAGGTGACGGCGATCGCCGCCTTCCTCGCGGCCAACAGTGCCGAGACATCCGACAGCTTTGCCGCCAACCGCTTGCGCCGCCTCAATGCGGAGCGGCCGCTCGAGATCACCCAGACGCCGTACTGGACACGCCGCCACGGTGACATCGCGGATGCCGTGTTCAAGGCAGCGCCCATCAATTCCAGACAGAATTGTGCGGCCTGCCACGGCGACGCGGCCAGCGGCACATTCGCCCCCCAGAGCATTTCCATCCCCAAGGAGACGACGAAATGAAACAGAACATCATGGCCCTTGCGCTGGTCACGGCCTGCCTTGCACTTCCGGCAGTGGCCGTTCCGGCAGTGGCGGGTCCGCGCGACGACATTGTTGCGGGCTTTGCGGCAGCGGCGAAGGCGGCTGATCCGGCCTTCACCGGTTTCGATGCCGCGCGCGGCAAGGCGCTTTACGAAAGCCAGAACACGGCTTCGGCAGAGTCGCCCTCCTGTGCCAGCTGTCATTCGGCCTCTCCGCTAAAGGCGGGCAAGACACGCGCCGGAAAAGCCATTGACCCCATGGCCGTGTCGGTCACGCCGGACCGTTTCACGGACCTTGAAAAAGTGGAGAAGTGGTTTGGCCGCAACTGCAATACCGTTCTCGGGCGTGAGTGCACGGCCATCGAGAAGGGCGACTTCATCACATATCTGTCCGGACTTTGAGGAGAAGCACCATGAGACTGATCATTTCGGCACTGTGCCTCGCAGGCATCGCCACGATTGCGCTGGCGGATGAGCGCATGGGCATCGTCAACGACGACCTCACGAAGAAGGAATGCGGCGCCTGCCACATGGCCTTTCCGGCGGGCTTCCTGCCCAAGCGTTCATGGGAAGCGCTGATGGGAAATCTCAAGGACCATTTCGGGGAGGATGCGTCACTCAGCGCCGAGTCCACGGCGGCCATCAGGGACTATCTCCTGGCCAATGCGGCTGACGCCTCTGGCAAGGCGCGCGGTTTTGCGCGCGGCCTCGCCGCCGACCAGACGCCGCTCCGCATCAGCGAACTGCCGCGCTTCAAGCGCGAACACGGCACGTTCTCGGAAGCGACCATGAAGAAGGTGGGCAGCATGAGCAACTGCGCGGGCTGCCACCGCGGTGCGGAACAGGGTTATTTTGACGATGATTGAGGTGCAGTCTCCGTCACGGCGTCATCGCATCTCGAACAGTTCCTGATGGAACTCGCCGGGCGGCAGGCCGTTGGCCACGAAGTCCCGGCGGAGCGTGTTGCCGAGCCCGGTTGGACCGCAGACCCAGATGCTGGCGTCTTTCCAATCGGGAACGGCGTTGGCAATGCGCCCGAAACCCAGGAGGCCATCGCGCCCGTCAATGGAGATGTGCAGGGCAATCCCTGCCGCCGTCGCATCGGCCCGCAGTTTTGCCAGTGCTTCGGTGGAGACGTCCTTTGTGGCATGGAAGAGATCAACCGGAATTGTGCTTCCCGTGTCCTGCAAGGCGCGCATCCTGGCGATGAACGGGGTGATGCCGATGCCGCCTCCCACCCAGATTTGGCGTGGCTTGCCATCATCGAAGGTGAACCTGCCATAGGGCCCCTGCACCTTGGCTCTCCTGCCCACCGCAAAATTCTCGCGCAGTTTCGCGGTATGGTCGCCCAGTTCCTTGGCGATGAAGCCGATGCGGCAGTTCTCCGGGTGCCACGCTGTGGCGATGGTGAAGGGATGGGCGCCTTCGCGCGCATCGGTCGTGACAAAAGCGAATTGCCCTGCTTCATGGCCCGGCCAGTTCCGGTCCAGATGCAGCGTGGTTTCCAGCACATGCAGTTCCGGAAAATAGTGGCTGGACAGAACCTCGCCACGCGAGACGCGGCGAAGGCCGAAAAAGTTCATCAGGCCGATGATGCCGGAGACCGCGCCCACGAGCGCAAGGATGATGGTCAGCCAGCCAGCGGGGGCAGCCCAATAGCCGGCTTTCATCATGACAACGGAGTGGAAGGCGAAATAGGCAAAGAGCGGCACGGTGAGAACATGCGTCCTGGCGAAAATCCGGTAGGGGACAAGGCGCACCAGCGCCACCGCGACCAGGGCGACGAGCAGGAACAGGGAAGGCGTGATGGCGGCCATGCCCGGCCCTTTCAGGCTGCTGATCCATGCGGGGGCGGCAGAGACGGCGGCATCCGTGACCGAAACGCCACGGCCCGTGCCTGCATGGGTGAGCCAATGAACGATGGCCACCAAGAGGCCGCACACGCCCAGCCACTTGTGCAGCCGGTACATCTTGTCGAGGCCGCCAAGCGGCGGCTCCAGCCAGCGTGGCCGCGCCGACAGGAGGTTGGCAAAGGCCATCATGCCGAGCGCCAGCAGCCCGGTGAACTGGGTGAAGGCCACGGCCTGCGCGCGGCCATCCGAGGCATTGGCGAGCAGGGTATCCGATGTCAGCCAGACCGCGATGAGACTGGCGACAAAGGCGGCAAAGGCAATCCGGATAGGACGCATGGCAAGGCTCCTGTCATGGTGTTTCATCCATCAGGACGGATTTTCCGCCATGATCCGTCGCAACATGGTGCCGCAGGGCAGTCATGCTTGCAATCACAGCGACGCCAAAACAGCATCACGCCCCACTCCGGCGCCAGCCATGCATGCGGGCGGCGGTTCTGTCCCAGGACGCAGGCCGCCTTTGACTACTTTTTCTTGCCGTTGCCCGGCCGCAGTGTCTTGCCGAGAATGTGTTCGTCGCGGCCGATGACGTGGGCGGTGGTGCCCACCAGCAGCGGGTCCGGCCCGGAGACGAGTTTCTTGTTCTTCTCGGGGTAGGGCAGCGAGGCGAGGAAATACTGCATGCAGGCGATGCGGGCGCGTTTCTTGTCATCGGACTTGATGATGGTCCACGGTGCATCCGCCGTGTCAGTGTAGAAGAACATGGCTTCCTTGGCTTCGGTGTAGTCGTCCCATTTGTCGAACGAGGCCTTGTCGATGGGGGAGAGCTTCCACTGCTTCAGCGGATCGTTCTCGCGCGACTTGAAACGGCGGTGCTGTTCCTCGCGCGTTACCGAGAACCAGAACTTGAAGAGGTGAACGCCCGAGCGCACCAGCATGCGTTCGAGGTCCGGGCACTGGCGCATGAACTCCAGGTATTCGTTGGGGGTGCAGAAGTTCATGACGCGCTCGACACCGGCGCGGTTGTACCAGGAGCGGTCGAAGAAGACGATTTCGCCGCCCGATGGCAGGTTGGCGATGTAGCGCTGGAAGTACCATTGTGTGCGCTCGCGCTCGGAGGGCTTCTCAAGTGCCACCACGCGGGCACCGCGCGGATTGAGATGTTCCATGAAGCGCTTGATGGTGCCGCCCTTGCCGGCGGCGTCTCGGCCCTCAAAGAGGATCACGATCCGTTCATTGTTCTCCTTCACCCAGCTCTGCACCTTGAGCAGTTCCACCTGCAACCCTTCCATCTCCTTTTCATAGGCCTTGGTGGAGATGCGGTTCTGGTAGGGATAGGCGCCAGTTTCAAAGGCGTGGCGGATCGCTTCGGGGTCGTGGCGCAGCTGGCTGGGTGATATGCGGTGCGGGCGCTCGGCTTCTGCCGGAGGTGCTGGTGGAACGGCAGGTGCCGCTTCCGGTGCGTGCGGCACGGCGTCGGCCGGTTGTGGGTTGGTCGTGATATCGTTCATGGTTCCCTCCTCGTTCTCGCAACGGGGAAGGCTCCCCGACCGAAACAGGAAGTTTATGACGGTCTCGCGACGCAACCTTGATTCATGTCAAAGTGCCGTCAAACGTCACTGTCAGAATGTCACAATGGTTACACGTTCATCCTCGCCTGAGATGGCACAGTTGCCTGCACTGTTGCAGTCCGGTGCGCTGGCGGCACTTGAGCAGGGCGCAAAAGACCTGATCCTCAAGCAGATGATCCCGCTGCACCTGAAGGCAGGAGAACGCGCCTTCCGTCCCGGCTTTGCCTGCAGCAACTACATCATGGTGAAGAAGGGGTCGGTGAAAGTCTCGGTGCAGACGGAATCGGGCCGCGAGATCGTCCTGTACCGGGTGCAGGATGGCGAGACATGCGTTCTCACCACGGCAGGTCTGCTCTCAGGCGAGCACTATGACGCCGAGGGCGTGGCCGAGTGCGACACGGACGCAGTCATCCTGCCCAAGGCTGTGTTCGAGGACCTGCTGGCCACATCGCCCGGCTTCCGGCGGTTCGTGTTCTCGTCCTATGGCGAGCGCATCCAGTCGCTGATCGGCCTGGTTCAGGAGGTGGCGGTGCGCCATGTGGACCGCAGGCTGGCGCGACACCTGTTGCGCATGGCGAAGAACGGCGTGGTGGAAGCCACGCACCAGGCCATGGCGCAGGACCTGAACACGGCGCGCGAGGTGGTCACGCGGCTTCTCAACGACTTCGCCGAAAAGGGCTGGGTGGAGATCGGGCGCGGGCGGGTCGGCATCCGGGACGGGACGGCGCTGGAACATTTCGCCGACGTTTGGTGACGAAGTCACTGACAAGGCCCGGGAAGCGGGCTAGGTTTCGTCCAGGCAGCAACGCCATGATCATGAGGGAGACAAGCTATGACAACGAATGTGGGAAAGATTGACCGGGTGCTGCGCATCATCCTGGGGCTGGCGCTTCTGTCCTTTGCCTTCTTTTCGGGCCACCAGTACGCCTGGATCGGCTATGTCGGCATCGTGCCGCTGCTGACGGCGGCGCTGGGCAACTGCCCCGTGTACAGCCTTTTCGGACTGTCCACCTGCCCGATCAAGACAGGTTCGCGCGCCATGCGCTGAGCGCGGCCAACCGGAATTTGAAGCGCCGGGCGTGCAAACGTCCGGCGTTTTCTTTTCCGTGGGGGAGGTTCCGTTCGGCACGCTGGCGGGATAGAGTCAGGTTCATTCAACGGGAGATCGCCGATGTCATTCTGGAGCAAACTGTTTGGAGGCGGCGCAAGCGCTGCCGCGCCTGCGGCGGCGAAGACGCTGGACTACAACGGCTACTTGATTTCGGCCGAGCCCTTCAAGGAAGGTGGCCAGTGGCAACTGGCGGGCCGCATCACGAAAGAGGGCAAGGAGCACCGTTTCATCCGCGCCGACAAGTTCAGCGACAAGGATGACTGTGCCGAAATCGCTATTGCCAAGGGGCAATTGATCGTGGACCAGCTTGGCGAGCGGATGTTCAAATGATGGGGCGCGGGCGGCTGGCGACACGGGCCGTCTTTGCTGCCCGTGTCTGGGCCAATGCGGTGTGGGCCGTCGCCATCGTGGTCCTGTCGCTCGCCGTTGGCATGGCGGGCTACATGGGCTTTGGCGACATGGGGGCGGCACAGGGCTTCGCCAATGCCGCGATGATCCTTTCCGGCATGGGGCCGCTCGACAAGCTCGACACTACGGGCGGATACATCTTTGAAGGTATCTATGCGCTGGTCTGCGGGCTGGTGTTCTTCGCCGTCGCAGGACTCATCCTCGCGCCCATGCTGCACCGGCTCCTGCACCGCTTCCACCTGGAAGACACCGCGGATGAGCCGGCGCACAGGCTTGGGGACTGAATCAGGGATTGACGCAGAAGGGTTGTGTCACCGTGCAGCGCGAAGGTCCGACGATTTCGTTGCCGTTAGCATCGATCGCGAGCGCTCCGCCGACACAGGCCGACTGGCGTTCCGAGAGCACGAGCTTGCGCCCGTTCTCGCGGCGCAGCTTGCGGACCTGCTTGTCGACGGCACGGTTGGCGCGGAAATTCGCTTTCTGCACGTTGTGGCTTGTGGCGCTCTGTTCAATGGCCCCGCACCAGGCCGAGGCGGGTGCGGCGAAAGCCAGTGTGGCAAGCAGGGGCAGCGCTGCGGCACAGCACTTCAGGTATGTCATGATGGGTTCCCTCCCACCCCCGGCAGGCGGGAGAATGGCAGGAATGCGCAGACCGTCAAGAGCCGCTGTCAGCCCTTGGCGTCGCCGATCACATAGTTGAAGCTGACGGAGATGCGTTCGCCCTCGGCGCGGTTGAGCGGCACCTCGTGGCGCAGCCAGCTTTCCCACATGAGCATGGAACCGGGCGCGGGCCGCATGCTGACATGGGACTGGAACTCCGGCGGCGCGTTCTTTTTGCGCGGCGGTACGGCCATCATGCGGGCGAGGCGCGGGTCTTCATAGACGATGGGGCCTGCGCCCTCCGGCACCTTCACATAGTAGGTGCCGCTGATGACGCTGTTGGGATGGATGTGGCCGGTGTGGCTGCCGCCTTCCGGCAGGACATTCACCCAGAGCGAGTCGCAGACGGGCCTGCCGCCCTTGATGTCCCAGTGCAAGGCCTTGGCGAAGGCCAGCGCATGGCGGTCGAGGATGCGTTCCAACCGGGCAAAGGCAGGCATGCGCCAGGAGAGGTCATTCAGGGAAGCGTAAGACGTGTAGCCGTTGTAGCCGTGCTTCTCGCACCACCTGATGCCGGCGATGTCGTCGCGGCTGAGGGAGAGGGCGGCGACTTCCAGTTCGGCTGTCAGCGTGTCGGGGCCGGCCTTGTCGGCGCGGTAGATGTGGGTTGGGAAATGGGTGGTGATGCTGCTCATGATGCCCTCGCGCTTAGCCTGTCTTTGACAACGGAAACAAGCGGGCTAACGTCGCGGGCGGGGGAAACCGGAGAGTTTCATGAAACACTTTCATCTTGCCGCGCTGCTGCTGTTGCCTGTTCTTTGCCTTGAACCCGCCTTGGCCCAGGAGGAAACGGGGGAGCAGGCGCCGATGATGTCCTTCGCGGCAGCCATCGCGCCGGAACAGGCCTTTGAGGTCTGCTTTCTTGGTGACGCCGTGTCCGCCGCCGAATGCGCGCTGGAGAAATGCCGCAAGGCCTCCGGCAGTGACGAATGCATCATCACCTCGGCCTGCGGGCGCGGCTGGTCCGGCTCCATGGGGGTGACGACGGGCGAGGTGCACTGGACCGAAACCGTGTGCGGTGCCCCCAACGAGGCCGCCGTGGTGGCGGCTCTGACCGCCTTCTGCAAGGGGCAGGCGAAATATGCCCAGGAATGCTTTCTTGCCTCGGTATGGGACGAGCGCGGGAAAGAGAAGAAACTGGAGAAGGCGCTGAACCCGAAGAAGCTGAAGTGAGGCTTGAAGGGCGGGGGGCTTTCCGGTTAGTGCAGCTGAAACAAGGAGAAAACCATGTCTGCTGCCCAAACCCGCAAACTCATCAGCCGTTACTACGCCGCCTTCAATGCACAGGACGTGGATGGCATGCTGGCCTGCCTGGGCACGGGCTTCGTGCATGACGTGAGCCAGGGCGAGGCGCGCAAGGGCAAGGACAAGTTCGCGGCCTTCCTCGCTCACATGAATTCCTCCTACAAGGAGACGCTTTCGGACATCGTGATCATGACCAACACGGATGGCAGCCGCGCTGCTGCCGAGTTCAAGCTCAAGGGCAAATATCTCAAGACCGATCCCGGCCTGCCCAAGGCGAAAGGTCAGACCTACAAGCTGCGCGTCGGCACTTTCTTCGAGGTGAAGAAGGGCAAGATCACGCGCGTCACCACGCACTACAATCTCAAGGACTGGACCCGGCAGGTGCTGGGCAAGTGACCCCTGCCACCCATGCTGACCTACACCTCCCTCACCGGCCCCGCCGTCGCATCCGTTCTCGATGACGTGGCGCGGCTGCGCATTCTTGTCTTCCGCGACTTTCCCTATCTCTATGACGGCACGCTTGACTATGAGCGTGACTACCTCGCCCGCTTTGCTGCCAGCGATGGCGCTGTTGTGGTTGTGGCGCGGGATGGCGCGCGCGTGGTGGGGGCGGCCACAGGGTGCCCGCTGGCGGCGGAGCATGATGCATTCAAGGCACCCTTCAGCGCGCGCGGGCTGGATGTGAACCGCATCTTCTACTGCGCCGAATCCGTGCTGCTGCCGGACTGTCGCGGGCAGGGCGCGGGGCACCGCTTCTTCGACCTGCGCGAGGAACAGGGGCGCGAGCTGGGCGCGTCTCACGCCACCTTCTGTGCCGTTCAGCGGCCTCAGGATCATCCGGCGCGGCCCTCCGGCTATGCCCCGCTCGATCCGTTCTGGCGCAAGCGTGGTTATGCGCCCGTCGACGGCCTGACGACGGAATTTTCCTGGCGTGACATCGGCGAGCCCCATGATACGCTGAAACCCATGCAATTCTGGATGAGGGACCTGTGAGCCGCTTTGTCACCGTCGCTTCGGCGCAATATCCGCTGGATGAAGTCACTTCCCTCGCGCAGTGGCGGGGCAAGGTCACGCGTTGGGTGGAGGACGCCGTGGGGCAAGGCGCGCAGGTGCTGGTCTTCCCGGAATATGCGGCCATGGAACTCTCCGCCATCGGCGGCAAGGGCACTGATCTGCAGGGCAGCATCGCGGCAGTTTCTCAGTACACGGACGAAATCATTGACCTGCATCAGGCGCTGGCCAGGAAGCATGGCGTGATGATCGTGGCGGGCAGTGCCCCATGCGTGCGCGGCGGCACGCGCTTCAACATCGCGCAGGTGGCGGGGCCATCGGGCAAGACGGAGAGCTTCACGAAGATCATGCCGACGCCATGGGAGCGGGACCCGTGGCGGATCACGGGCGGGCGTGACTTCAAGGTCTTCGACATCGGCATCGCCAAGGTGGGCCTTGTCATCTGTTACGACATCGAGTTTCCGCTGCTGGCGCGCGCGCTGGCGGAAGCGGGTGCGGAGATCATCCTCGCGCCCTCCAACACCGAAACCGAATGGGGCTACTGGCGGGTGCGCACCGGGGCTGCGGCGCGGGCGCTGGAAAACCAGGTTTACACCGTGCACAGCCCGTGTGTCGGCTCCGCCCCTTTCTGCACGGCGGTGGAGAACAACGTGGGCATGTCCGGCATATTCGCCCCGCCCGACCGGGGCTTTCCGGCCGATGGTGTCATTGCCCTTGGCGAGATGAACAAGCCGCAATGGGTGACGGCAAAGCTCGATCTCGACCTGCTGGCAGTGGCGCGGAAGGAAGGTGGTGTGCGCACCTTCCAGCACTGGCGCGAACAGCCCGGCGTTTCCACCTTGCCAAAGGCTCATTTGATCGACCTGCAATGATGTGCTGAAGGACGGCCATGACATTCCCCAAACGCCTTCTTGATGGTTACGCCAAGTTCCGCAGCGGCCGCTACGCCGAGGAATCCGAACGCTACGCGCGCCTGGGCACCGGCGTGCAGAAACCTACTGTCATGATCATCGCCTGCTGCGATTCCCGCGCCGCACCCGAAACGATTTTCGATGCGGGGCCGGGCGAGATTTTCGTCATGCGCAATGTCGCCAATCTCGTGCCGCCCTATGCACCGGATGGCAAGCACCACGCGACCAGTGCGGCCATCGAATTCGCCGTCATCGCGCTCGGCGTGAAGCATGTCGTGGTCATGGGCCATGGCCGCTGCGGCGGCATCCGCGCCGTGGTGGAAGGCGGCGATCCGCTCTCGGCGGGCGATTTTATCGGCAAGTGGATGTCGGACGTGAAGGACGTGGCCGAAGCCGTGCGCCACGATCACGACCACGCGCACGGAGACGACACGCTGCTGCTGGCGGTGGAACGCGCCTCGGTGGAACACTCCCTCGCCAACCTCCGCACCTTCCCGTGGCTGCGCATGCGCGAAAACAAGGGCGAAGTCACCGTGCATGGCGCCTGGTTCGACATCTCGCTGGGCGAGTTGCATGTCTTCGAGGAAACGGGCCGGAGCTGGGCGGTGGTGTGAGGCCAAGTTTCTCTTCCGCACCCACACCAATACCCGTCACCCCGGCGAAGGCCGGGGCTGGGCTTGGGTTCGATCGGTTGAGTGAAGCCCTGTCCCGGCCGTAGCCCGTCCTCGCGAAGGCGGGGGCCGGGATGACGGACTGTGGGTTGGGATATTTGTGGGAAAGCCGCGCCCCGGCCTGCGCTATTCCTGTTCAGGCGTCCCCGTCAACATGAACCGGATAGAGATCGTCAACCTTGGGAATTTGCGGGCGTATCTTTTCTGCCAAGGCTCTGGAGAAGATCATCCAACGGTCGCAGAAGTACAGCGGCTTTTCCGGCGCTGAAGGCCGTTTGATGACCAGCAGGCCCTTCCTGATGATATCCTCACTGGGTGGAGTCCAATACGCTTCGGGGAGCCCGTTCTTCATGACCTCCCTGTCGCGAAACTGCTTCGTTGCACCTGATTTCTCCATCACAATGTCTGCGGTTGGCCGGTTGGGGACATGCATGATGAAAAACTCTTCGGTCACTTCACCTGTCTTCAGCCGGAACGAGAATGGAAAGAACTGGCAGAGATCGCTGTCCAACGACTGGATTGCATCTTTCATCTCTTTTCTGACCAGCAGAAAGGCATCGCTGAACCGCTTTGCCGGATCGTGGTCGAGGCTCAGGCCAGGCATCAGATACTCGTCGAGTATGACCTTCTTCTTCAGAAGCATGGACTTCGGCATGTGGTCCGGGTCCAGTCTCGCGTTCGGATAGCGGAAACCAAAACGGCTGCCGGGGTTCGAATCGAGAAATCCCGGAAACAGTTCCCCGTAGCGCTGACGACGCAGGGTGAAGAGACGCATTTCGTCTTCTGTTGCCGGGACGAAATGTTTTGAGGTCCAGTCATGCTTCGGCCATTGTCCGGGCCTGTGCAGCAGCATGAAGTATTCGGGGTTGCCCGGCGGGCCTTTCATGACGGGTGCAAAAAATTGCGGCTTGAGCTTGACGCCGAGCAATCGTCGAACCGGGTTCAGGTCCATCATGTCACCACATTCAAGTCAGGGGAGAACCACTCTGGCGTGTGGTTTGACAACTCCACGTTAACGCGAATGGCGGTGCGGGCTGGCGAGATTGAACAAGATGTATGAATGATCACCGACTTCTTTTTCACTCTGGCATCATCAATCCCCTAGTCCCGTCACCCCGGCGAAGGCCGGGGCTTGGCTTGGGATTGGAGGTTTGAGAGAAAGTCCCACGCCTGAAATTGCCTATGTGACCCTGTCCAACCCTCCGCTTGCAGCATTCATTTCCTCATCAATTTTCTCTGACAACTCCCGCCACAAAAGCCAACGGAAGGGATTTCCTGACCAGTCGACAAAAGCAACCACACCCATCTGGGCAATGAAAAGCAGAGTCGTAAGCGATGCAAAAATCGACAATATCGCTATCATCCATATCAGAGACAATACTGCGAAGCCGACCGCCCATGTAGTCACGATGATTTCTGTTGATATGGGAGTTGGTACATCCAGTCCGAGAGGACTGAATATCATCATTGCGATGACGTAAATGACAACTGTGGCAAGCGGAATTGCTACTGCTGCAGTTAGGACGGTGCGTTTCCGAATAGCCAACTTCATCTGTAACCTTCTGGCTCTCACAACCTCTCGTCAACCAGACGGCCAATCAACTTTCGAAATCGGTGGGGCTCCCATCCTTGGAACTCGTGAATACCCAAGAACATCCACATTGATTCAGCAATCAGAAACACAGTGGACCAATATGTTGGGGCGACGTAGATCACCATCGGGGAGAGCAGGAACATCGAGCAAAAGACGGAAATCGGCGGCTCTATCTTTATGACGTTTGAAAACAACATTTCCGCCGGGATGAGTGTGGCTGCCAGCAAGCCGTTGCAGGCAGCAAGCCAAGCAAACGCTGCGACTACTCCATAGTGGTCATAGTGAACCAACAGTCTGCGGACGAGTTTCTTCAAGTCTGCCTCCAGTTTCCGGACTCTCAAAAAAAAGACAGTGACACGTCATCATTCTCAGATGCATCGAGCTTTACCGTTCCCCAATAGCCGTCACCTCGGCCTCCTCCCTCCGCGACGACAGGCTGCGGCAGGGGTTGGGCTTGGTTTCGGTTGGACCATTGAGAGAAAGCCCTGTCCCGGCCTTCGCCGGGATGACAGGGATTTGGCTTTTGATTGAGTGAGCCTGAGCACACGCCATTCAACATTTGCCTGTTTCCCAGAGGTGCATGTGACAGTGTTCGGTGCTCTGCATAGACAGTGCCAAATTGACTCTTGCGGCAAACCAATGCAACAACTCAACAGACGTTGAACATTCAATGAAAATCACATGTGGCAACTCTGTTTGGTGTGATGCTTCCATGAGTACGAGTGAATTTTTGGCAGTTGGTGTGTTGACGGCATTCGTTGTTTTCAACCTAAGAGCTGTTTTTCATCTGTCCACGGAGATAAGATTTTACAGGAACCACAACTGGGATCTTCATCAGGACAGTGGCAACAGGTATTTCGCAACATCATTCAAGAATCTTCCGAAATTCATCCCGGTGGGGGTGCTGAAAATGTGGATGCTCTCGATGCGGGTCGTGATGTGTTTCCTCCCGTTTATCGCCATGTACAACGGATACGTTCTTCGAAATTCACACTAGCAAACAACCAGTCAACGACAGCGAGAAAGCACCAATTCCCCCTCACCCCGGCAGCATCACCTCCACCCCCGGAAACAACCGCGCCAGTTTTTCCCGTGCGCGCAGGCACGCCTGCAGGTCCCAGCCGTTGACGATGCCCAGGCGGAAGCCGCCGGGTGGCATGGGGTGGGACTTGCCGTCTTTGGCTTCGTGATAGGTGATCTGCAGGCTTGAGACGTGGGGCAGGGCGCGGATTTTCGCTTGCTGTTCCGCCGTGGGGTGTGGCGGCACGTTGCCGTGGCGGGCGAAGAGGGGAACGGAGCAGCCTTCGCGCATGGCGTGGTGCAGCAGTGGCCAGCGGCCTTCGCCATAAAGCATCACCACGGCGTTGAACCAGTCGCGGCCGTAGAGATCGCACCATTGGTCGGCAAAGCGGATCTGCGCCTCGATGATGCGGCCGCCGATGGTCTCGATGTTGATCATGCCGGTGTAGCGTGGCAGTTCGCGGGCAATCCACTGCACCAGCATGCGGGTCAGCGGGCCATCATCCTGCGTGTGGATGATCCAGTGCTGGAACGTGCCGTCGTGCCAGGGAATGCCTTCGGCGTGGCGCAACCATTCCACCTTGCCCTTCACGACAGCGGCATCGGTGGAGATGTGGGGCCCGGAGAACAGCTCCATCCACATCATGTCCGGCGTCATGTGCGCCGCAAAGTCCGCGCTGCTGCGGATCACGCGGCTGCCCAGCCCCATGCCCTTGAGGTTGACGCGCGGCTTGGCAAAGACGGGGAAGTGCTGCGGCACATCATCAGCCGTGCCGCAGGCGACGTTCTGGCTGCGGGCCACATGCAGCTTGTCATAGATGTAGCGATACTCCGGGAACCACTCCCAGCAGTCGATGTCGTCGATGGGGATGTGCACATCGGCGGGGCAGGACACATGTTCGAAATACTGGACGCGCCAGGGATCGCGGACGTGAAAGGGCATGGGCCGAACCTATCAGCCCATGCTCGCGTCGCAAGATCGATTACTTGATCGACCAGACAATGCTGACATCGATTGTCAGGGCTTGTTCCCCTTGCGCCACCGGCACGGCGGCGGCATCGGCTGACATGGCGGATTTCATGACCACCGGCATGGGCGGGCGGTAGCCGCCGCCTTCGGAGAGCGAGACGATGTCGCCCAGGGTGAAGCCGCCGGCAGCGGCATAGATTTCGGCCTTGCGGCGGGCATCGGCCACGGCTTCCTTGCGGGCGGCGTCGAGCAGGGCTTCCGGCTCCGATACCGAGAAGGCGATGCCATAGACCTGGTTTGATCCCGCAGTCACGGCCTTGTCGAGCAGGTCGCCCAGCGCATCGATCTTGCGCACGGTCAGGGTCACGGTGTTGGAGACGTCATAGCCCGTCACCTTCGGGGCCTGCGTGCCGCCCTGGCCATAGTCGTAGCGCGGCGAGATGTTGAAGTTGGAGGTGGCGATGTCGCGGTCGGCAATGCCCTGCTGGCGCAGCAGCGTCATCACGTCGGTCATGGATTTGGTGTTGGCGGCGAGTGCCTCCTGCGCCGTGGCGGCAGACGACATGACGCCCAGCGTGATGGTGGCGAGGTCAGGTACGGCGCGGACTTCGCCGGTGCCGGTGATGGACAATGTGCGGTTCAATTTGCTCTCGTCTGCAAGGGCGGGGGTGAAGAGAAGGGTGGCGATGGTGAGGGCGGCGAAAAGGCGCGTGAGCATGTAGGACGTTCTCCTTGGAACGGTATCTAGGAATAAACTGCGGCTGAAATAGGGCGGCGTCAGCGGAAAGGTGGCTCGTCGAAACTGCGCAGCTTGCGGGAGTGCAGTCCGGCGCGGTCGTTGCGCAGGCGCTCCACGGCGGCAAGGCCGATCAGCAGGTGTTCGCCCACGGCGCGGTCGTAAAACGCATTCGCGGCCCCCGGCAATTTGATTTCGCCATGCAGCGGCTTGTCGGAAACGCAGAGCAGCGTGCCATAGGGCACGCGCAGGCGGTAGCCTTGCGCCGCGATGGTTCCGGATTCCATGTCCACGGCGATGGCGCGCGAGAGGTTGATGCGCTTCCTTTCCGGCGTCCAGCGCAGTTCCCAGTTGCGGTCGTCGTTGGTGACGACGGTGCCGGTGCGCAGGCGTGATTTCAGGGCCTCGCCCTTTTCGCCCGTCACATCCGCCGCGGCGGCCTGCAAGGCTACCTGGATTTCGGCAAGGGCGGGAATGGGAATGTCCGGCGGCACGAGGGAATCGAGGATGTGATCCTGGCGCAAATAGCCGTGGGCCAGCACATAGTCGCCGATGCGTTGCGATTGGCGAAGCCCGCCGCAATGGCCGATCATCAGCCAGCAATCGGGGCGCAGCACGGCCAGATGGTCGGTGATGGTCTTGGCGTTGGAAGGGCCGACACCGATGTTCACCAGCGTGGTGCCGCCTTTGCCATCGTTGCGGGTGAGGTGATAGGCCGGCATCTGGAAGCGGTGCCAGGGGCTGTCATCGACGATCTTCAGCGCCTCCGCCTCGCCCATGCCCCGGCGGATGGAGAGGCCGCCCGGCAGGTGCAGCGCCTCGTAGGGTCCGTCCTCGCGCAGGCGGGCGATGCCCCATTGCACGAACTGGTCGACATAGCGGTGATAGTTGGTGAGCAGGATCCACGGCTGGGTGTGGGACCAGTGGGCGCCCGTATAGTGCTGCAGGCGCTTCAGTGAATAGTCGATGCGCACGGCATCGAAGAGCGACAGCGGCAGGGGTTCGCCCTCCTGCGCGGCATAGGTGCCGTCGGCCACCTCATCGCCCACCAGCGCCAAACGCGGCACGGGAAAATGCAGCGCCAGTTCCGCCGCCGAGACGCCGCCGGCGCCGAGGTCGTCGCCCTTGTCGAGCACGTAGGGGTAGGGGATTTCCTGGGCGGAGTGGCGCACGCGCAGCCTGGCGCCATAGTCGCGCACGAGATAGCGCAACTGCTCCAGAAGATAGGGCGCGAAGTGGCCGGGCTGGGTCACCGTGGTGGCATAGGTGCCGGGACTGCGGAAGGTGGCGTAGGCGCGCGAGATGTTGGGCTGCAGGCCATCGGCCTCGTAGGTGACGATGAGTTCGGGATAGCAAAAGGCGGCGCGCTCCTCATCGCTGGGGGGCTGACGCGTCTTGAGGTAACGCTCCAGCCCCTCCTTGAGGGCAGAGGTGGCTTCGGCATGCAGTGAGATGAGGGCCTCAACGGCAGCCTCGGGCGACAAATCATGGTCCTTCATGACGGGCCTATAGCACGGCTTTGTGACGGATCAAAAAGGGGGGAATGGGAGGTGGAGCTTGTTGCGACAGGGGGCGGCGAAAGGCACCGGGCGCAGGCAGACGCAAGCGCGGGGTCAGGCGGAACCCATGGCGTCAAATGAGTGACGTGTCACCGTAATTGCGTAATTGCATAATTGTGTCACCGTAATTCGTCACCGTAATTCGAGGAAATTGCTCAAGACTCGAATGTTGGTGGGACAATGTTTTTCATGGTGCGGTGAAGGTGTTTCGGAAGGTTCTTCGGGCAGAACTCAATAACATCTGGACAGGGAGGCAATCCCCTTTGAAAATCGGAAGCGTCCATACTGATGAGTGACAGCTTGCAGTACAGTTCAACCAGTCTGTTATTCCATGGTGTTTGTTGGGCCCCCATGTCTTTCACGGGGAGATGCACAAAAAAATGTTGGCCGTGGGCGCGCCGGAAAGCGTCAAGCTCTTCGAAAGCGTCACGAGGTATCCCCAGTTTATCTGTTAAATCGACGAGAATAAATCTTGCGCCGTGTTCTGTTCTTGCCTGCCAGCCGTTTGATCCCAAGATCCCAAAGTCCAAATATCTCGTTGCGTCATACTGTGCGCTGTCTCTGGTTTCCCAAAGTTGAATGCCTGTTGGAACGTGAGTGACAACTGGTGAAGGTCTCGCCCTTGGGTCATCCCAGACCAACACGAAATCCTTCAAGTCCGTCCGTCCTGCCCAAACCATAAGAACCCTCTATGCTCCCAACAACGATCTATGGTGAAACGTCGAATTGCGGTGACACGTCATTTTATCCTTCCCATCTCTCCCTTTCGCGCCAGGTCCCGGATCAATTCTTGCGTCCCATCGCGGCAAAAACGTCGTTTGATGGATAAACGTCGTTTGATGGATAGATGACAAAAATTGCCAGAACAGAGAAACGCCATAACCAGATGGCGGGATGGCCAGATAAAACACGTATGACAACAATGCCGATCCAATCAGGTAAGACTTCAACGCTCTTTGCAGTGCCATGTCGAGGTTACGATCGTTCTGCATCGGACGACCCTATGGGTTAACTACGGTGAACCACTACCTTTTCATCTCTGGGGGCCCGTCTGGTCTTGAGGTAACGCTCCAGCCCGGCCTTCCGGGCAACGGTGGATTCGGCATGCAGTGAAATGACGGCCGCAACTGCAGCCTCGGGCGACACATCATGGTCCTTCATGACGGGCCTTTAGCACGGGTTCGTGACGGTTCAAAAAGCTGCGTCGCGTCTGGCCATTGTTGCGAAAATCAGTTAGCAAGCGACTGCCCTCGATGGGGCTGGTGGGGCCTGTAGCTCAATGGTTAGAGCTGACGGCTCATAACCGTCTGGTTGCAGGTTCGAGTCCTGCCGGGCCCACCATTCAGTCTCCCTGTGCGCGGCATTTTTCGCGGGCTCGCGGGCAAGGGCCACTTTTCCCGCCAATACGCGCGTTCTTGCCCCATGGTCTGGCAATGAGACCGTCTCTGTAGCGGTGGAGACTCGGATTTGTGGCATTCGTCTCTGTTCTCGCAATTCGAGTGCCAGACCGTGGTGGGACTGCATCAGATCCATCGACTCATGATCCATGGTTCCGCGTGCTCCCGGGACATCACAGGACCGCTTTAGCACAGCTTTATGAGTGGGGCAGTTGTGGTGACAGATGTCAGGGTGCGGTGAAGCCCAGTACCTCGGCCTGGTCAGGCCAGCCCAATGGCAGGTCCCTCAGACGCAAGAGCTGAGTGGCGGTGAGGGAGGTGGGTTGCTCACCTCTTAGAATGGCGGAGACTATGGTGGGGGACAGGAAAGCCAGTGGCAGGCGGCGGCTCACTTCGTTGGCGGGAAGGTTCTCGCGTTCGGCAATGGCGTTCACCGACGCAATGTTGCCGCTGCTGAGGTCATCAAACCATCGCCTCGCCTTGGCTACAAGATGTATGAGGTTGGTGTCGATGTTGGCAGTGCCTGTCTTGCCATCGCCGAGGATCAGATGCGTTTCCACACCTCTGCGTTTTACGGACCCCACTTCGAGGTAGGCGGCAAACAGCTTGCGGACCTGCTCAGCCTCGACTGCGCTGATCACCAGCTTCTTGTCCCGCACATCGTAGCCCAATGGGGGAGGGCCTCCCATCCACATGTCCCGCCTGGATGTCCCTGAGCAGCTGCTGAAGGGCAGGGCGCTCCATGCTGCCACCTGAGTAGCCGCCGTCATCATAGGTCCTCCTGGCCAGTGCCCAGCCCTCGTGCCGTTGGCTGGTCATAGGCGAAAGAACCTCGGACCTGACCACCTTGCCCCTGTGATTGCCAACGCCACAGCGGAAAGCGAGTCATATGACTCACCAATCCAGCGGAAGCCGGTCGCCGTGCCATCAACCACATGGGACGTGCCCTGCCACTCCCGCATCAGGCGGGTGCCGGGGCGAGGTTATATCTGTTGGGGATCTGGACCTGACCGCCAGAACTCCCATCTGCGCACAGCAACGCTTCCGTTGCGGGCGAAGTCCAGTCAAATGTTGGCCAAGTTCGATCCCCACTTGCTTCACCAGGCAGTCCTGTGAGAGCCGTGATTTCCACCGGTTTTGAAGATTGGCCTTCCTCCAACAGGCTTTTCGTGTCTGTGAGCAGCTGATTGGTCTCTGGAGCGGTCTCCGCTCGGGCATCTGGAGGCAATTCTGGCTGCGGTCTCAGATCCTCCAATTCTCCTTTCTTAAAACCTATGCGCCGGACGAAACGAGAAGCTTCCATCACAAAGTGGAGACTGGTTCGCACCGGGCGCAATTGGTGCCTCCGTAAAGGCAATATTGACAGCGCTTGTCCAAACCCAGAAACGTCAACGCCCGACACGATGCCGGGCGGTTGGGGTTTTGTGCGGGACAATCAGGCCAACCGGGGCGAGTGCATCTGCCCAGTCTAGTCCATTCCAGTCCGGTCAGGGAGAAGATCGGTCGTCTGCGTGACGGTGATGCCGCAAGTCAGCCTGCCTTCACTTGCTGCTTCCGGCTTCGGAAGGCCGCTTCGGATTCACCTCACCTGCGTAGTATGGAAGCTGATCCACGCGAGGCGAATAGGTGCCGTCCTTGCGGCAGGACTGGATGTGTCTGGCGATCTCTTCAAGGGTTGCAAACCAGACCTCACCCGTGCCCAGCATGTATTCGATCATCTTCTCCACCCTGAGCCAGCGCGAGAGTCGGCCACTGACAAAGGGATGCCAGATGCCGATCCACAGTCCGCCACCCGCCTGGCGCATGGCTTCGAACTCAGCCATGAAACCTTCCATGGCGCGCTCCGGCGAAACAATCTGCATCACATAGTTCAGGTCGATGGCGTGCACGTACGGTGGCCAGTCATCGGTCGCCCAGTTGGCCGGAAGTTCGACCAGCTCGCCCTTGCCCGTCTGCAGGATGTACGGCACATCATCGCCCATCAGCGATGAGTCATACAGAAATCCCTCCTCAATCAGCAGGTCTGCGGTGTTGTCCGAGAAGTTGTAGAGCGGAGAGCGATTGCCGCGCGGGCGCTGGCCCGTGTGCTTCACGATAGCCGCGATGGAACGCTGCATCCAGTAATGTTCATCGCTGCGCGAAAGTGAGTTGGGCGCTTCATGAATGTAGCCGTGGAAGCCAACTTCGTGACCGTCCCGGACCATTGCCTCAACCGCACGCGGATACTGTTCCACGCACCACGCAGGAACGAAAAACGTCTGCCTGAGGCCATAGCGGCGGTAACTTTCCAGAATGCGAGGCACGCCGACTTCTGGCCCGTATCTCAACATCGAGATTGTCGAGACACGCTTGTAAGAGTCCTTCGGGTGTTCAAGATGGACAAGGCTGTCGGCGTCCATGTCGAAGGTAATGGCGCAGGCCACTTTCGCGCCGTTGGGCCACGGGACAGGGTTCCTGATCATGGAAGCAATCCTTCTTGCATCATTGTGGGCTGTTTTTCGGAAGGCATTCGAGAAATGCCTGGATGACCGGGCGGTCCGCGTCGCTCTTGCGGAAAGCAATGTTATGGGGCGAACGGAATGTGTAGGTGCGCGGCTTGATTGCCCGCATCATGCCGTCCTTGACCCAACGATCGGCATAGTGATCAGGCAGGAAGCCGATGAAATTTCCGGAGAGAATCATCATCAGCTGGGCTTCCATCTGCATGATGGATGCTGCCGCACGCGGATGACCGACGCGAAAGAGATCGTCAAATTGCCGGTAGGCCCGCACTGAAAAGCGTGTTGAATCGATGACCTCCTGGGTAATGGCAGTGTCCCGGCGATTGAACAAGGGATGGCCCTTCCCGCAGTACAGATAGTGCGGCTCCTGATAAAAGGGCTGGTAGATGATGCCGTCAAGCTTCTGCGTGAGCGGGCCAATTACAATGTCACGGTCGCCATCGGCCAGACGCTGCTCGAGTTCAGAAGGCGTGCCAAGAACCAGATCCACGAAAATATCAGAGTCGGGCTTCATGAGGCGGGCAATGAGTTTCTGCACACCGAGATGCCGGCTCGTAAACACGCCCTCAGGAGCACCAATCTTCAAGCGCCCGGTGATTCCGCGGCTCACCGCTGATATGCGGCTCTGAAAATCATCGATGTCAGAAAAGAGCTTGCGGGCCGCGTCATACGTCGCTTGCCCCACATTGGTCAGGCGAAACTTGTGGCGACCGCGCAGGCAAAGCTTGGCTCCGACCCGCTTTTCGAGTTCGGCCAGATGGGTGCTCAGTGTCGACTGGGAAAGATTGAGCGTTATCTGCGCATCGGAAAAGCCATTTGCATCAACGAGTACCACGAAAACACGAAGCAGGCGCAGATCGATATTGTCGAGGCGGCGCATGGCGAGGCTCTCCCTAAATCCACATTGATGAATTTCAATGTAACAATCCAAAAATGCAGATGGAAATGAATGTAAAAAAGTTCCACTCTCCCGTCAAAAGAAAAACCCTGACTTCGGAGGAAGCTTCATGACCACCCGTTATTTTGCATCATTGCATTCGGCCTGCAAACTTGGCGCAGCATTGCTGCTGACCGCAACGGCCTTCAGCGCACCAGCCCATTCTGCGGAAACCATACGCATGCTGGCACCCACCTGGCTGGGGTTTGCGCCGGTTCACGTCGCCAATGATCTCGGCTGCTTCAAGGAAGAAGGCCTCGAGGTGGACTACAAGTTCGAAGATGACCGCTCCAACGTTCTGGCGGCCTATGCCCGGGGCGACATCGAGGTGGACATGCGCACCGTGGGTGAACATCAAGGCCGCCCGCGTGATGAGGCCACGCCTGGCGTCATCATTGGAACCATCGATGAATCGGTGGGAGGTGACGGCGTGATCGCCGATGAAGCCATCAAGTCTGTTGCCGACCTGAAGGGCAAGACAATTGCCGCCGAACCCAATATTCCGTCCCGCCTGCTGCTCCAGCTTGAACTCAAGAAGCAGGGCCTGAAGCTTTCTGACCTGCAGGTGAAGGACATCGCCACAGCCGACACTGGAGCGGTCTTTGCCGATTCCTCGATTGCTGCCGTGGCAACCTACGAACCCTTCATGAGCCAGGCGGTGAAAGCTTCCACCCGTGCCGGTGCCAAGGTGCTGCTCTCCTCGAAAGACTATCCAGGCATCATCATCGACGTCATTACGGCACGCAAGGATGATCTGGCCGCGAATCCGAAGAAGTATGCAAGCTTTCTCAAGTGCATCTACAAGGCTGTTGAGTACAGCAAGGCCGAGCCTGACAAGTATGCCGAGTTGGCGGCGGGCCATTTCGGCCTTACCCCTGCGGACGTGAAGGACACGCTTGCCACAAGCCTGGCCTACACTTCGCTTGCCGATGCGCAAGCCTATCTGGGCAAGACCGGCGAGCGCGGCAAGCTGCATGACATCTTTGATGAAGTGATGCAGCTCAATCTCGAGAATGGTGCAGCCGACAACAAACTCGACTCCAACCAGCAGATCGACAACTCTGTCATCAACACCGTTACACCCTGATCATGTGGGGTGACTTGCTGGTTTTCCGGGGGAAGAGTTCCGCCAAGGCGGACCTTCTACTCGGCAGTATCATGGCTGCCGGATTGCTTGTGATCTGGGAAGTTGTGGCGCGGGCCGGGCTCGTCGCGCCCCAATTCCTGCCTGCGCCAAGCGCGGTCGTGGCAGCCCTGTGGACCATGACCACGCAGCAATCGCTGCTCTGGCATGCTGCTGTTTCCACTGTCCGCGTGCTGCTGGCCTTTGCCATTGCCGCCGCGATGGCAATTCCAATCGGAATCCTGATGAGCAGCTACCGCATTGTCGGCGCGGCACTCGAACCAAGCATTGACTTCATCCGCTATCTTCCGGTTCCGGCCCTCGTGCCCCTGTCCATCATTTGGTTCGGTGTTGGAGAAACGACGAAAATTTTCCTGCTCTGGCTCGGGACCTTCTTCCAGCTCGTACTGCTTGTGGCAGACGACATGCGCCGCGTCCCCCAGGAATATGTGGAAGTTGCCTTTACACTCGGTGCGAAGCCACGCAATGTGCTGACTGATGTGGCACTCAGGGCCATGGGGCCCACGCTTGTGGACAATCTCCGCATCACGCTTGGTTGGTGCTGGACCTACCTGGTGCTCGCCGAAATCGTGGCAGCAGATCAAGGGCTGGGCTTTGTCATCTGGTCAGCGCGTCGTTATGTGAAAACGCCTGAGGTCATGGCGGGCGTGGTGGTGATTGGTGTCATCGGCCTGGTCACGGACCAATTGTTGCGGATGCTTCATCGCCGCATGTTCAAGTATCTCTGAGGCTGTCGATGGCAAAACCCTACGTCAGTCTGGAAAGCATCACCAAACAGTTCGGTGGTGTGCCCGTTGTGTCCGAGACCAACCTCGGCATTGACCGTAACTCGCTGGTGGTTTTTCTCGGTCCCTCCGGCTGTGGCAAGACCACACTGATGCGCATGGTGGGCGGTCTTGACCTGCCGACTTCAGGAACAATTCGCCTTGACGGTGAACCTGTATCTCGCCCCGACCGCAGGCGGGGCATGGTGTTTCAATCCTACTCGTCGTTTCCCTGGCTGACCGT
>ERZ1645187.1111-NODE-1111-length-25304-cov-50.914650_pt1 | contig 25304 bp, 26 predicted proteins | sample MGYA00575352_ERZ1645187 | MGnify/ENA primary metagenome ERZ1645187 (study PRJEB40837, sample SAMN11349314) | freshwater sediment metagenome | isolation source: river sediment | host: Sediment | place: India: Wazaribad , New Delhi | collected 2017-02-21 ...
TCCATCAGCGATTCCAGCGTGCGGTGCGGTTCATCGGCTTTTTTCAGGTTAAACTTGATCGCTCCTACATACACTCGATCCCGCTTCAGACCGGCGTCGCGCCACTTGCGATCCAACCCATCGGCTCAACGACTGCTCTCCCCATGATTCTGATCCACACTCTTGCCCGCGAACTCAGCGTCCGCGAATCCCAGATCGAAGCCGCCGTCGCCCTGCTGGATGGCGGCGCTACCGTGCCCTTCATCGCCCGCTACCGCAAGGAAGCCACCGGCGGGCTGGACGACACGCAACTGCGCCTGCTGGAAGAGCGCCTCGGCTACCTGCGCGAACTGGAGGAACGGCGCGGCGTCATCCTCGCCAGCATCCGCGAGCAGGGCCAACTGACCGCCGAACTGGAAGCGGCCATCCTCGCCGCCGATACCAAGACCCGGCTGGAAGACCTCTACCTGCCTTACAAACCCAAGCGCCGCACCAAGGCGCAAATCGCCCGCGAAGCCGGTCTGGCGCCGCTGGCTCATGGTCTGTTGAACGATCCGACCCAGGCGCCCGAATTGACTGCTGCCGCCTTCGTGGATGCCGAGCGGGGCGTACCCGACGTGAAGGCGGCGCTGGACGGGGCGCGGCAAATCCTGATGGAAGAATTTGCCGAGAATGCGGAATTGCTGGCCCAGTTGCGCGAATACCTCTGGGACAACGCGGTGCTGCATTCGCAGATGGCCGAGGGCAAGGCCGAGGAAGGAGCCAAGTTCCGCGACTATTTTGATTACCGGGAAGCGGTGCGGCAGATTCCCTCGCATCGCGCCCTGGCGCTGTTCCGGGGCCGCAACGAAAACATCCTGCAACTCACGCTGGAATTTGGCGATCCCGCCACACCCGGCCCCGATCCCGGCGAACAGCGGGTTGCCGCCCGGTTTGGCATCCGCGACGAAGGTCGGCCCGCCGATGCCTGGCTGCGGGAAACCGCCCGCTGGGCCTGGAAGGTCAAGCTGTTGCCGCATCTGGACACTGAACTGAAACAGCGCCTGCGTGAAGCCGCCGAAGAAGAAGCGATCCAGGTGTTCGCCCGCAACCTGCGCGACTTGCTGCTGGCCGCGCCCGCCGGCGCCCGGCCCACGCTGGGACTGGACCCTGGCTTGCGCACCGGGGTCAAGGTCGCGGTGGTGGATGCGACCGGCAAGCTGGTGGACACCGCGACGATTTATCCGCATGTCCCGCGCAACCAGTGGGACGAAAGCCTGCACACGCTCGCCGAACTGTGCCGTCAGCATCGCGTTGAGTTACTCAGCATCGGTAACGGCACCGCCTCGCGCGAAACCGACCGGCTGGCGACTGAGTTGATGCAGCGTTATCCCGAACTGCGCCTGCACAAGCTGGTGGTGTCGGAAGCGGGCGCGTCGGTCTATTCGGCCTCGGAACTGGCGGCGCGCGAGTTTCCCGACGTGGACGTGTCGCTGCGCGGCGCGGTGTCCATCGCCCGCCGGCTGCAAGACCCGCTGGCGGAACTGGTCAAGATCGAACCCAAGGCCATCGGCGTCGGCCAATACCAGCACGATGTCAGCCAAACCCGGCTGGCGCGAACGCTCGATGCGGTGGTCGAAGATTGCGTGAATGCGGTCGGAGTGGAGGTCAATACCGCCTCCGCGCCGCTGCTGGCGCGGGTGGCCGGGTTGAACGCGACCCTGGCCCGCAACATCGTCGAGCATCGGGACGCTAACGGGCCGTTCCGACGGCGCGAGCAGCTATTAAAAGTGGCGCGACTGGGCGACAAGACTTTCGAGCAGGCCGCCGGCTTCCTGCGCATCCTCAACGGCGACAATCCGCTGGATCGTTCCGCCGTTCACCCGGAAGCCTATCCGGTGGTCGAACGCATCCTCGCCGCCAGCGGACGCGGCTTGCATGAGGTGCTGGGCAATGCAGCATTCCTTAAGACGCTGGAGCCGGTCCGCTTCGCCGATGACCGGTTTGGCCTGCCAACGGTGCGCGACATCCTGGTCGAACTGGAAAAGCCGGGCCGCGATCCCCGCCCCGAGTTCAAGACTGCCGCGTTCAAGGACGGTGTGGAGAAACTGACCGATTTGCAGCCGGGGATGGTGCTGGAAGGTGTGGTGACCAACGTCGCCAACTTCGGCGCGTTCGTAGACATCGGTGTCCATCAGGACGGGCTGGTGCATATTTCGGCGCTGGCCGACCGCTTTGTCAAAGACCCGCGCGACGTGGTCAAGGCCGGTCAGGTGGTGAAGGTCAAGGTGCTGGAGGTGGACTTGAAGCGGCAGCGGATTGCCCTGACCATGCGGTTGAACGACCCCGCGCCTGACGCTCCCACCCGGAAAGCGGAAAACGCCCAGCGACCCGAGCGGCGGGAACGAGCACAGCGTCCATCACCGCCGGAGAAACCGGAAAATCGTCCAGGAGCGTTGGCCGAAGCCTTCGCGCGGGCGCGGCGGGAACGGTGAGGGATCAGCGATGGATACGTCTTCGCAAACTTTGCCGTTGCGCGATCAAGTCGCGTTAATCACCGGCGGCGGCCGGGGCATCGGCGCAGCGACTGCCGAGGCGCTGGCGCGCAAGGGTGCGCGGGTGATCGTCGCCAGCCGCACCGAGGCGGAACTGGCGGCCACGGTCATGCAACTGCGCGCTGCTGGCTTGAGCGCCTGGTCATTGCAGCTCGATGTCGCCGACGGAGCGGCGGTGGACGCCACCTTTGCGCGCATCGCCGCCGAACAGGGCCGGCTGGACATTCTGGTCAATAACGCCGCTATTCTGCTGAGCGGCCCGTTCGCCGAGATGGCAATGGCCGACTGGGACCGGGTGCTGGCGGTGAATCTGCGGGGGGCGGTGTTGTGCGCGCGGCAGGCGTTCCGGCTGATGCGCGAGCACGGCGGGGCCATCGTCAACGTATCGTCGCTGGGCGGCGTGCCGGGGACCGAGAAATTTCCCGGTTACGCCGCCTACACCGTCAGCAAGTTCGCCCTGACCGGTCTGACCGAGGCGCTGGCCGCCGAGGGCCGGGAGCATAACATCCGGGTCAACGCCGTCGCGCCGGGCGCGGTGGACACCGCCATGCTGCGCCAGGCCGCGCCGCATCTGCGTACCCGCACCGGCCCCGCCGACGTGGCCAAGGTCATCGCCTTCCTCTGTGATTCGACCGAATCCGGCTGCATGACCGGCGCCACCCTGGCGATCCACAGCAACCTGTAGCCAGGATATTGAAGCGTTAAGGTCAGATCGGGTGCAGCGTCAGTAGATATTAGCTATCTGCTGCTTTGCGATATTCGATTTTAAATAAACCCTGTTTTTTGCAATAGTGGATTCCACGGGTCGTATGGCCCGCATCGCTCGCGGGATTTCGCCTCAGCCTGAAGCGACAATCCGCTTGCGGTAACGCACGAATCCGCAACTCAGTTAGGAGCGCCCCATGAGTGACCAAAAGAAACTGACCACTGTCGCCGGGTGTCCGGTCGCCCACAATCAGAACGTGATGACCGCCGGGCCACGCGGCCCACAATTGCTGCAGGATGTCTGGTTTCTGGAAAAGCTGGCCCACTTTGACCGGGAGGTGATCCCCGAACGACGGATGCACGCCAAAGGTTCCGGCGCCTACGGCATGTTCACGGTCACCAACGACATCACGCAGTACACCCGGGCGAAAATCTTCTCCGAAGTCGGCAAAAAGACCGAACTGTTCGCCCGCTTCACCACCGTAGCCGGTGAACGCGGCGCGGCGGACGCCGAGCGCGACATTCGCGGCTTTGCGGTCAAGTTCTACACTGAAGAAGGCAACTGGGACCTGGTCGGTAACAACACGCCGGTATTCTTCCTGCGCGATCCGCTCAAATTCCCCGACCTGAACCACGCGGTCAAGCGCGACCCGCGCACCAACCTGCGTAGCGCCAGGAATAACTGGGATTTCTGGACCTCGCTGCCCGAGGCGCTGCACCAGATCACCATCGTCATGAGCGACCGGGGCATCCCCGCGACCTATCGCCACATGCACGGTTTTGGCAGCCACACCTTCAGCTTCATCAACGCGAAGAACGAGCGCTACTGGGTCAAGTTCCACTTCAAGTCGCAGCAGGGCATCCAGAACCTGACTGACGCTGAAGCCGAGGCGCTCATCGGCAAGGACCGCGAGAGCCACCAGCGTGATCTTTATGAGAGCATTGAACGGGGCGACTTCCCGAAATGGACGCTCAAGGTGCAGATCATGCCGGAAGCCGACGCCGCGAAAGTGCCCTACCACCCCTTCGATCTGACCAAGATCTGGCCGCATAAGGACTATCCACTGATCGAAGTGGGCGTCATGGAACTGAATCGCAACCCGGAAAACTTTTTCGCGGAAGTGGAGCAGTCGGCCTTCAATCCGGCCAACATCGTGCCCGGCATCGGGTTCTCACCCGACAAGATGTTGCAGGGGCGGCTGTTCTCCTACGGTGATGCCCAGCGTTACCGACTCGGCGTCAACCACCATCTCATTCCGGTCAATGCGCCGCGCTGCCCGGCGCACAGCTACCACCGCGACGGCCTGATGCGGGTGGATGGCAATCACGGCGGCACGCTGGGCTACGAGCCGAACAGCTACGGCGAATGGCGGGAGCAACCGGAGTTCGCCGAGCCGCCGCTCAAGCTGTCCGGCGATGCCGATCACTGGAATTACCGGGAAGATGATGCCGACTATTTCTCGCAGCCTGGCGCGTTGTTCCGGCTGATGACGCCCGCACAGCAACAGGCCCTGTTCGAGAACACCGCGCGTTCCATTGGCGAAGCGCCGCGCGAGATTCAGCTTCGTCATATCGGCCACTGCCTGAAGGCCGATCCTGCTTATGGTGCAGGCATCGCTAAAGCGTTGGGAATTGCGTTGAGCGAGGTTCCCGCGTAGTGCTGTAACTGAACTGAGTTCGCTGCAGGAGGGGAGAGGGTGGATTGGCGGAGCGCAATCCACCTTCTGTAAGGAGTCAATCCGGCCGGTGCGGACTACGCGAACGTCAATCCTGGCTGTTCAGCGTCGCCGCCAGCAGCCGGGCGGTGACGTCCACCACGGGAATTACCCGGTCATACGCCATCCGGGTCGGGCCGATGACGCCCAGTACGCCCAGCACCCGTCCTTCCACCGAATAGGGCGCGGTCACTACGCTGCATTCTTCCAATGCCTCGAAACCGGATTCCTCGCCGATGAAAATCTGTACACCGTCCGCGTGCAGGCACTGGTCAAACAGATGCAGTAAATCCCGCTTGTGGTTGAACGCCTCAAACAGTTGCCGCAGCTTATCGAGGTCGGACAGATCAGCGTATTGCATGAGCTGGGTCTGACCCGCAACTACGCAATCCTCGCCGCCGGATTCGTCCGCAAAAGTCTGCTCAGCCATCTCGACCACTGTTTGCATCAACTGGTCGAGACGGTCGCAGGCTTCGCGCAAATCCCGCAGCAACGATGCCCGAACCTGCTGGATATCCTGGCCGGTGAATTGCTGGTTCAAATAATTCGCCGCCTGTTGCAACTCGGCGGCGCGGTAGGGCCGCTGGGTGTGAATGACGCGGTTTTGCACCTCCTGGCTGTTTAGCACCAGGATGACCAGCACCCGGTTCTCGGCCAGAGGCAGAAATTCGACTTGGCGCAGAGTCGTGGTTTTACGGCGCGGCAGCATGACCACGCCGACCAGGTGGGTCACGCCGGACAGCAGATCGGAAACCGAACGCGCCAGTTCGACGCCATCGCGCACCGGTTGATCAATCCGCCGGCGCAGGCTTTCGACCTCCTGCGATTCCAGGGGTTGGAGATGCAGCAGCGCGTCAACGAAAAACCGGTAGCCGCGCGCCGTCGGCACCCGCCCGGCTGAGGTGTGCGGGGCGCGCAGATAGCCCAGTTCCTCCAGATCCGCCATGACGTTGCGAACGGTAGCCGGACTCAGGTCCAGTCCAGCGTCGCGCGCCAGCGTGCGCGAGCCGACGGGCTGGCCATTGCGGATGTAACGCTCAACCAGGGTCCGTAGCAAATGCTGGGTGCGTTCGTTGAGAGCAGGATGGCCCGCCAGGGTGGATTCCGTACTGTGCATCGTGCGCATTGAGGGTTCCCCATTTTTAGCACTCTCGGCCTTAAAGTGCTAAATCACCGTAGCAACTCCCGGAAAAGGTGTCAAGCCATCCGATACATGCGCGATTTTCGGTAAAATGTTAAGTTGCGCTTGAATCACCAACCCGTGCGAAATTATGTCTAACCTGGCTTTCCAAACTATCGGCCTCATCAGCAAATTCGGCGATCCCACCGGCGCCGAGACGCTGAATCAGATCGCCGCCTACCTGCGCCAGCGCCAGTTGCGCGTGCTGCTCGATGAAAGCTCGGCCCAGTGGGCCCCGGAAAACGGTCTGGAGATCGCCAGTCGGGCCACCATGGGTGAGCAATGCGACCTGGTGATCGCCATTGGCGGCGACGGCACCATGCTGAACGCCGCTCGGTCGCTGGTGGATTACGAAGTGCCCATCCTGGGCGTCAATCGGGGCCGGCTCGGCTTTCTGGCCGATGTCTCACCCAGTGAAATCCCGCACCGGCTGGAAGCGGTGCTGCAAGGGCATTTCCGTGAGGCCCGCCGCTCGCTGCTGCACGCTCAGGTGCTGCGCGAAGACGAAGTGACCAGCGAAGCCGATGCGCTCAACGACGTGGTGGTCCACAAGCGTGAAGTGGCCCGGATGATCGAGGTAGACGCCTTTCTCGACGGTCGCTTCCTCAACGCCTACCGGGCCGACGGGCTGATCATTTCCACTCCGACCGGGTCCACCGCCTACGCGCTGGCGGGCGGTGGGCCGATCCTGCATCCAGGGCTGGAAGCCGTGGTGCTGGTGCCGATCTGCCCCCATACCCTGACCCACCGCCCCATCGTGGTCAAGGCCGACAGCGTCATCGAAGTGGTGCTGAACAGCGTTAACACCACCGAGGCCCAGGTGACCTGCGATGGCCAGATCAGCCTGGGCATCGAACCGGGCGACCGCGTTCTGATCCGGAAAAAGAGTCGCAAAGCGCGGCTGATCCATCCGCTCAACCACGATTACTTCGAGCTGCTACGCGCCAAGCTGAACTGGGGCTTGAGTCCGGAAGCAACTCCCTTCACCTGATCCTTCTGGCCGCCATGCTGACCCAGTTGCGCATCCGCGATTTCGCTATTGTCGAGGAACTGGAACTGGAACTGGCGGCCGGGATGACCGCGATCACCGGCGAAACCGGCGCCGGCAAATCCATCCTGGTGGACGCCATCGGTCTGTTGCTGGGCGACCGCGCCGACAGCGACGTGATCCGCCATGGGGCGGAACGGGCCGATCTCAGCGCCCTGTTCGATCTCGATGCCCTGCCGGCGGCGCGCGCCTGGCTGGCCGAGCGCGACCTGGACCGCGACGGGGAATGCCAGTTGCGGCGGGTCGTCGCCCGTACTGGCCGCTCGCGCGGCTACATCAACGGCGTGCCCCAACCGACCCAGGCGCTGCGGGAACTGGGTGAACGGCTGGTGGATATTCACGGCCAGCACGAGCATCAATCCCTGCTGCGGCGCGAGGCCCAGCGGCAACTGCTGGACGACTACGCCGGCAACCAGGCGCTGGTCGCAGAACTGGTCGAGCAGTATCAAACCTGGAGTCGGTTGCGGCGGGAGCTGCGCGACCTGCGGCAGGCCGCCGCCGAACGCGACGCCCGGCTCGATATTCTGCGCTATCACCTGCGGGAACTGGCGGCGCTGAATCTGGCGGAGGGCGAAGTCGCGCACCTGGAACGCGAGCAGCGGCAACTGGCCCACGCCAGCCAGTTGCTGGACACCAGCCAGCGCCTGCTGGGCTGGCTGAGCGAGGACGAAGAGTCTTCCATCACCGACCGGCTCGATCATGGGCTGCGCGAACTGAATGTCCTGAGCCGCCTGGACACCCGTCTGATCCCGGTCAGCGAATTGTTGAATGCGGCCCTGATTCAGATTCAGGAAGCCAGCAGCGAGTTGCGCAGTTACGCGCAGGCGCTCGATCTCGATCCCGGCCATCTGGCTCAGGTCGAACAGCGGCTGGCGGCCGCCCACCAACTCGCCCGCAAGCATCGAACCACGGCTGAGGAGCTGCCGGCGCTGCGAGCGCGGTTCGAGGCTGAACGGGATACGCTCGAGCACAGCGAAACCCGGCTGGAGACCTTGCAACAGGCGCTGAAAGACGCGCGGGCGGCCTATCAGACCGGGGCCGACCGTCTGAGCGAACGGCGAACGGCGGCGGCGCGCGAACTGGGCGAGCGGGTTTCAACCGCACTGGCGGGGCTGGGAATGCCGGGCGGCCGCTTCGCCATCGTGCTGGAGCGGCTGGAACAGCCTGCGCCGGCTGGATTGGAAGCGGTGGAATTCCAGGTCAGCGCCAATCCCGGCCAGCCGATGCGACCGTTGGCCAAGGTCGCTTCCGGCGGCGAACTGTCGCGCATCAGCCTGGCGATTCAGGTGATCGCCGCCCATGCCGCCCGTATCCCGACCCTGATCTTCGACGAAGTAGATACCGGCATTGGCGGCGGAGTCGCAGAAGTGGTGGGTCGGCAGTTGCGGGCGCTGGGCGGAGGGCGGCAGGTGCTCTGCGTGACCCACCTGCCCCAGGTCGCGGCGCAAGCGCACCAGCAGTTCAAGGCGGAAAAACAGAGCGACGACGCAACCACCCACACACAAGTCGTATTGTTGGAGTCCGAGGCGCGGGTTACGGAAATCGCCCGGATGCTGGGTGGCCTGGAATTGACTATGAATACCCTGGCGCACGCACGGGAGATGGTGGAGCAGGCAACCAGGGAGATGAACCTGAAAGAAGGCTGTTTGTAGCTGCTCGCAGTCACACTCCACCCGCACTACGATCCAGCCCTCCCCATGCCGTTCCCACGCCAGCGCCGATCCCGGTCCGCCGCTGGCGCCCGTCGCTAATGCTATCGCCGTCATGGTTTCTTCCACGCATTGATCAAGCGTTGCTAAAAAAATCTCGATGGGTCTTGTGCAAATTCTGGCGGTATTGTATAAATATTGTCTAATATTTTTAGACAAGCTCCACGCTTGCGGAGGATGCACCCATGTCGGGATCGCTGGATCGCTTCAAAACCGCGTTCAACCAGTTGCACAAGGATACGCTGCACCTGCTGGATGAAATCTACGCGCCGGACGTGGAATTCCGCGACCCGGTCCACGAACTCAACGGCCTGCCGGCGCTGCGGGACTATTACGGCCGGTTGTACGACGGCGTGGTTTCCTGTCATTTTGACTTCGAAGCCGAGGTGATCCAGGACCAGCAGGGGATGCTGGTGTGGATCATGCGGTTCCAGCACGCCCGCTTCCGGCGCGGCGAGACCCTGGAACTGCGTGGCGTCAGCCACCTCAAGTTCCGCGACGACGGCAAGGTGTTTCAGCACCACGACTACTTCGATATGGGTGAATTTATTTACGAACGGGTTCCCGTGCTGGGCGGTGTCATCCGCACTATCAAGAATCGCCTGTGACGGGGGAGAAGAAGAACATGAAAATCGCCATCATCGGGACGGGCATCAGCGGTCTGACCGCCGCTTGGCAACTGCACCGGGAACATGATCTGGCGCTGTTCGAGGCCAACGACTACATCGGTGGCCATACCCACACGGTGGACGTGGAGGTCGGGGGACGGAGCCATGCGGTGGATACGGGCTTCATCGTCTTCAACGACTGGACCTATCCGAACTTCATTGACCTGCTGGAACAGCTCGGCGTCGTCTCCCAGCCCACCCTGATGAGCTTCAGCGTGCGCTGCGAGCGCACCGGGCTGGAATACAACGGCGAGAATCTCAACACGCTGTTCGCCCAGCGCCGCAACCTGTTCCGGCCTTCGTTCCACCGGATGATCCGCGACATCCTGCGCTTCAACCGCGAAGCGCTGGCGCTGCTGGACGGGAACTGCGATCTCAGTCTGGAGGCCTGGCTGCGGGAAGGGAACTACAGCCGGGAATTCAGCGAGCACTACATCCTGCCGATGGCGGCGGCGATCTGGTCGGCGGAACCGGGGATGATGGGGGCGATGCCGGCGCGGTTCTTCGTGCGGTTCTTCAAGAATCACGGTCTGCTCAGCGTCAGCAACCGGCCCCAGTGGCGGGTCATCCGGGGCGGCTCGCGCGCCTACGTCGAACCGCTGATCGCGCCATTCCGCGACCGTATCCGGCTGAATTGCCCGGTGGAATGGGTGCGCCGCCACCCGACCCACGTCCAGGTCAAGCCGTGGGGTGGGCCGGTGGAGCGGTTCGACGAGGTGATCATCGCCACCCACAGCGACCAGGCGCTACGGCTGCTGGCTGATCCGACGCCGCGCGAGCGGCAAATTTTGGGCGCGATTCCCTATCAGGAAAACGAGGTGGTGCTGCACACCGACACCCGGTTGCTGCCACGGCGGAAACTGGCGTGGGCGGCCTGGAATTACCATCTGCCGGCGCAACCCCGGGATCGTGTCGCGGTCACTTACAACATGAATATTCTGCAAAGCCTGGACGCGCCGGAGACGTTCTGCGTCACGCTCAACCGCAGCGACGCCATTGACCCGGCGCGCATTTTATACCGGACCACCTATCACCATCCGGTATTCACGGAGGCCGGGGTTCGGGCGCAGGCCTGCCGCGATGAAATCAGCGGCGTCAACCGCACCTGGTACTGCGGCGCCTACTGGAGCTACGGGTTCCACGAGGACGGGGTGAACAGCGGGCTGGCGGTGGCGCGAGGCCTGCTCGAATCATCAAGGATGGCCGCGTGATCGCCTGGACTCCTGGATCAGATGGCGCTCTTTCGCCTGTCAGCTAAACCAACATCAAGGGTTTATGGGAACTCACGATGCAGACCATCAACATCCACGAAGCCAAAATGCATCTCTCCCGACTCGTCGAGCAGGCGGCCAAAGGCGAACCGTTCGTGATCGCCAAGGCCGGCAAGCCGCTGGTCAAGGTTATGGCGTTGAACGCGCCCGATCCCGGGCAACGGCAGCGGTTGGGCTTCATGGCCGGACAGATCGCCGTGCCCGATGACTTCGACCGTATGCGAAGCGCCGAGATTGAGCACCTTTTCGGTGGCGAAACATGAAATTGTTGTTGGATACCCATCTGCTATTGTGGGCGGCGGGAATCCCGGACCGCTTGTCGGCAGAGGCGCGCGCTTTGATCGGCGCACCAGAGCATGAACTGTTTTTCAGTGCAGCCAGCATCTGGGAGATCGCGATCAAACGCGGGCTGGGGCGCGATGATTTTCAGGTAGATACCCGACTGCTGCGCCGGGGATTGCTGGATAACGGCTATCGTGAGTTGCCTATCGGCAGCGAACATGCCGTCGCCATTGATAGCCTGCCTCCCCTTCACAAAGACCCTTTTGACCGCCTCCTGGTCGCGCAAGCGATGGTCGAGGGCATTACGCTGCTGACTTCGGATGCGATGGTGGCGCAGTATCCCGGCCCAGTGCGAAAGGTGTGAGGTGCGTCGCTATCATTTAGCCGTTTTCAACAAGTCTTGTACAAAGGCTTGCAATATCGTAGAAGTGTTGTCTGATATTTTTAGACAACTTTTACATCGAATGAAGGAAATCCATTTGCACAGTTGCCTCTACGTCGGCCATGTCCGGCACCGGCGCTTTCTGCCACGCCGGCACGAGTTTCGCTATAACCTGTTCATGGCCTACCTCGATCTGGCGGAACTGGAGACCGTGTTCAGGGGCCGCTGGCTGTGGTCTACCCGCCGGCCGGGACTGGCCTGGTTCCGTCGCCAGGATCATTTCGGCGATCCCCAAATCCCGTTGGACGCCTACGTGCGCGATCTGGCGGAACGACAAACCGGCCGTCGCCCGCAAGGCCCGATCCGCCTGCTGACCCACTTGCGCTACTTCGGCTACTGCATCAACCCGATCAGCATCTATTATTGTTTTAAGCCCGGTGGGGAAGAACTCGACCTGCTGGTCGCCGAAGTGACCAACACCCCCTGGGGCGAGAAGATCGGCTACGTCCTCGACGTGGCTGGGCAGACGGGCAACCAGCGCGCCGAATTTCCGAAAGCCATGCACGTTTCGCCGTTCATGCCGATGGACCTGCGCTATGGCTGGCATTCCACCCCGCCAGGTTCGCATCTGGCGGTGCATCTCGACGTGCTCAAGGGTCCGTCGCGGATGCTCGACGCCACGCTCAGCCTGCGCCGCCAACCGCTCGACGGCCGCGCCATGGCCGGGATGCTGGCCCGTTTCCCGTTCATGACGCTCAAGGTGGTCGCCGCCATTTACTGGGAAGCGGTGCGATTGCTGTGGAAACGCATACCGATCTTTTCGCATCCCCCGACATCCGGCAAACCCATGGAGAGTTGAAATCATGCAGCCAGAATCGGTGATGTCGTCCCCTGTGGAATTGTCCGCGAACCCCACGCCGCTACCGTGGAACGAACGCTGGTTGCGCGGCGCGGTCTTTCAGCGATTGGCCAAGCTGGAACACGGTTGCGTCACGGTAGTGGATGCCGACGGCGCCCGTGAATTCGGCCAGTCCAGCGCCGACTGCCCGCTACGCGCCACCGTCACCATCCATGATCCCAATGCCTACCGCTTGCTGGCCCTGCGCGGCAGCATCGGCGTCGGCGAGGGTTATATGGCGGGCGACTGGTCCTGTGACGACCTGCCGACGCTGGTGCGCATTTTCGTGCTGAATCAGGATGCGCTGCTGGGGCTGGAACACGGCCTGACCCGGCTGATGATGCCGCTGTTCCGGTTGCTGTACGCCCGCCGCGACAACAACCATCGCGGCAGCCGCGCCAACATCGCCGCGCATTACGATCTGGGCAACGAGTTCTATCGGCTGTTCCTGGATGACACGTTGATGTATTCGGCGGCCATCTTTCCGACCCCGGACACCGATCTGCGGGAAGCTTCGGTCGCCAAAATGGATCGCATCTGCCGCAAGCTGGAACTGGGGCCGAACGATCACCTGCTGGAAATCGGCTCGGGCTGGGGCGGCTTCGCCCTGTACGCCGCGCAACGCTACGGCTGCCGCGTCACCACCACCACCATTTCCCGGGAACAATACGAACTGGCCCGCGCACGGGTGCGGGAAGCGGGGCTGGAGGACCGGGTGACGGTGCTCTGTCAGGACTATCGTGATCTGCGCGGCGCTTTCGACAAACTGGTTTCCATCGAGATGATCGAGGCGGTGGGCGAGCGCCATCTGCAGACCTATTTCCGCGCCTGCGCCCAACTGCTCAAGCCACACGGCATGATGCTGTTGCAAGCCATCACCGTCGCCGATCAAAAATACGAACAGTATCGGAACGAAGTGGATTTCATCCGCCACTACATTTTTCCCGGCGGTTTCCTGCCATCGCTGACCGCCATCGCCGACATCCTGGGCCGGGCCACCGACCTGCGCATCTTCCATCTGGAAGACATCGGCGCGCATTACGCCACCACGCTGCGCCACTGGCGGGAACGGTTCCTGGCCAATCTGGACCGGGTGCGGGCGCTGGGTTTTCCGGACAGCTTCATCCGGATGTGGGAATACTACCTGTGCTACTGCGAGGGCGGCTTCCGCGAACGGGCGATTGGAACCGTGCAAGTCCTGCTGACCAAGCCGCTGTGTCGGCGCGAGCCGCTGACGCCGGCGCTGCCCTGACCCTCAAAAATCATGCTTCTGAACCTCATCGCTTTTCAAATCGGCTGGTTCGCCTGCGTGCTGGGCGGAGCGCACGGCTGGCCGTGGCTGGGCGTACTGGTCACCGCTGCCGCCATCGCCCTGCACCTGTACCGAGCGGTGCGGCCACGGCCGGAAGCGATGCTGATCGGACTGAGCGGCCTGCTGGGATTCGTCGCCGATTCGCTGCTGACCTGGACGGGCCTGCTACGGTTCCCGTCCGGGCAGTTCCATCCCGATTTGGCCCCGTACTGGATGGTGGCGATGTGGATGCTGTTCGCCACGACGTTCAACGTCGCGCTGGGCTGGCTGAAACCGCGCCTGGGGCTGGCAGCGTTTTTAGGCGCGGTCGCGGGACCGCTGGCCTACTACGGTGGGGCAAAGCTGGGCGGGGTATCGTTCGGTAACCCGGTGGTCAGCCTGCTGGCGGTGGCCGGAGTGTGGGCGCTGGCTATGCCGGTGCTGCTGGTCATCGCCAGTCGCTGGAACGGGATGGCAGAAACAGCTCCGACCAGTGCCGGACCTTGCACGTCCGCCAAAGCAGATAAGTCAGCGTGACGACGTTGCCGAGCACGAACAGCGCGATGATCCAGACCGCCGCCCGCCACGGGCTGGGCTCCACCAGCGCCAGCCAGACGGCGATGAACAGCAAACCCACGCCGAGGTCCAGCAGCGTGACCACGCCCCAGGGATCGGCGACGACATGGCGTAGCCCGGCCAGTACAGAGTGCTGGCCGCTGGCGACCAGAATGGCGGCCACGAGCAGGCCGAGCAGGATTCCGCAGACAATGACGGTGATTCGCAGCATGGAGGTTCTCGCAGCGATGAACGGGGCTTTCCAACAAGACCACGCCGGGGGCGGGAAGTGCGTTCATTTCCCCTGCATCCCATGACTGGATTCGACTTGTTCCTCGCCGGTTGGGCGGTGGCGGCCCTGCTGATGCTGGTCGCCTGGCTCGTACAGTGGCGCACCGGCGACGCCGGGGTAGTGGATTTCACTTGGGCTGCCGGACTGGGAGTGCTGGGGCTGGGCTACGCACTGGCGGCAGACGGCGATCCATGGCGACGGATTCTTGTGGCGATCCTGGCCGGCGGCTGGTCGTTCCGGCTGGCTGCGTACATTCTGTTCAACCGGGTCATCGGCAAGCCGGAAGACGGCCGTTATCAGCGGTTGCGCGAGCACTGGCGCGAGCATACCCAACTGAAGTTCTTCGGTTTCTTCCAGGCCCAGGCGCTATTGACCGCCGTGTTCGCCGTACCGTTCCTGGTGGTCGCGCTGGCCCCGGAACGGTTGCCGCTGCCGGCGCTCGTTGCTGCTGTTTTAATCTGGCTGCTGGCGGTGGGCGGCGAGGCGCTGGCCGACCGGCAACTGGCGGCCTGGCGAGCCGATCCGGCGCATCGGGGCCGCACCTGCCGGGCGGGGCTGTGGCGCTATTCCCGCCATCCCAATTATTTCTTCGAGTGGCTGCACTGGTGGAGCTATCCGCTGCTGGCTTGGGGGTCGCCGGAGTGGTGGCTGACCCTGCTCGGCCCGGCGCTGATGCTGTACACCCTGCTCAAAGTCACCGGCATTCCCTACACCGAACAACAGGCGCTGGCCAGTCGCGGCGACGACTATCGCGCCTATCAGCGCACGACCAGCGCCTTCGTGCCCTGGTTTCCCAAACAGGAGGGCTGATGCTGAACCTGGCGATTGATTGGATGGAACGGGGCTATATCCCCGACTGGCTGATCCGGATCGGCATCCGCCGCTTGCTGGCCGAACGGCTGCGCGCCGAGGATCCCGGCGACGACCAGGCGCGCGCAGCGGCGCTGGCGCGGTTGGAGGCGGATCTACGCGCCAGTCCCATCGCGCTCCATACCCGGTCGGCCAACGAACAGCATTACGAACTGCCGGCGGGATTCTTCCAGAAGGCGCTGGGGCCGCGACTGAAATACAGTTCCTGCTGGTGGCCGGAAGAAGTGAAGGATCTGGAAACGGCCGAGGCGGCGATGCTGGCGCTGTCCTGCGAGCGGGCCGAACTGGGTTTCGCTCAGGACATCCTGGAACTGGGCTGCGGCTGGGGTTCGCTGACCCTGTGGATGGCGGAGTTTTACCCGGACTCGCGGATCGTGGCGGTGTCGAACTCGAACTCGCAGCGGGAGTTCATCGAAGCGCGCTGCCAGGAACGCGGGTTCGCCAACGTCCAGGTCATCACCGCCGACATGAACGACTTTGCCACCGACCGCCGGTTCGACCGGGTGGTGTCGGTGGAGATGTTCGAGCACATGCGCAACTATCAGGAGTTGATGGGGCGGATTCACGGCTGGCTGAAACCGGGCGGCAAGCTGTTCGTCCACATCTTCACCCACCGGCGACTGGCCTATCCGTTCGAGACCGAGGGCGAGGACAACTGGATGGGGCGGTATTTTTTCACCGGCGGCCTGATGCCCTCGCGCGATCTGCTGCCGCGCTTTCAGGATGATCTGAAGCTGGAAGAGCAGTGGCATCTCAACGGTCGTCACTACCAGCGCACTCTGGAAGCCTGGCTGGTCCATCAGGACCGGCATCACGCCGAATTGCTGGCGCTGTTCCGGGATACCTATGGCCCGGCGGAAGCAAACCGCTGGTTCCAGCGCTGGCGGGTGTTCTTCATGGCCTGCGCCGAACTGTTCGGCTACCAGGGCGGCGAGGAATGGGGGGTATCGCACTACCGGTTTGCCAGGCAGGACTGAGCGGGCTGGGCTAAAATTCCATCATCGAGCCATTCCACGGGTGGGCTGTCCTCATAAGAGACTTCCTGAAAACGCCTCTAATTCTCGCCTCGCACCACCCACGGGTCGCTCTCTTCGCCCTCAGTCGGTCGGTGGGGACAATCGGGCCGGCTACAGTGGCCGTAAAGAATCAGACAATGTTCGGCCAGTTCGAAGCCGAGCCGCTGAGCGATGGCGCGCTGGCGCCGCTCGATGTCCTCGTCGCAAAACTCCTCGATCCGCCCGCATTCCAGGCAGAGAATATGGTCGTGATGCCCGCCCTGATCGAGTTCGAACACCGAATGGCCGCCTTCGAAATGATGGCGCCTGACCAAGCCGGCGGCTTCGAACTGAGTCAGCACCCGGTACACGGTCGCCAGGCCGATCTCTTCGCCCGACTCCTCCAGTGCCCGAAAAATCTCCTCGGCGGTCAAGTGCATGCCATCCTGCTGTTGCAACATGTCGAGAATCTTCATGCGCGGCAGCGTGACTTTCAGGCCCGCCTGCTTGAGTTCTTTTGAGCCCACGCGGAACTCTCCAGGGATTACGTTTACCCACGGCTTGCCGTTGTACGTTATGATGATGCGATGTTCAGGCAACCCGGACTTGGTCTTCCATGCTTCACCATTCCCTCCGCGCCGTCGGCGTCCTGCTGCTCGTGCTGACCGCCGGCTGCGAGTCGCTCCTGCCCAGTTTTTACTCCGTTCCGATCCGCCAAGGCAATTACCTCGACCAGACGATGGTGAGTCAACTGCGTCCTGGCATGACCCGCCAGCAGGTGCAACGGATCATGGGTACGCCGCTGGTGGCCGATCCATTCCATCAGAATCGCTGGGACTATTACTACAGCTACCGCAAGGATGGCAAACTGGTGGAACAGCGCCATGTCGCCCTGTATTTCACGGGCGACACCCTGGACCGGGTGGACGGAACGGTGGATTAGCCTTCGCCCGGCTCCAGATCGCCGCCGCCCTTGCGCATCCGCTTGCCCTCGGCGGCGCGTTGCTTGCGGACCGCCTTGGGATCAGCGAGCAAAGGACGGTAGATTTCCACCCGGTCGCCAGCGTGCACCACCGCCGACAGCTTGGCCAGTTTACCGAACACTCCGACTTTGGCGGTCTGAGGGTTGATTTCCGGGAAGCGTTCCTGGATGCGCGACAGGACGAGGACCTGTTCCACCGTCGCGCCTTCCGGTGCGTCAACCGGGATGATGACCTGTTCATCAGGCCGGGCGTAGGCCACTTCGACCCGGAAGGTCGTCGAATTAGCGTTTGCCATACACGTCCACCGCGCGCTTGCAGAAGGCGTCCACCAGCGAGTTGGCGATTTGCTTGAACACGGGTTCAATGGCCATCCGCACCAGGTGATTGGAGAATTCAAATTCCATATCCAGCGAAACCTTGCAGGCATCGGCCCGCAACGGCTCAAAGCGCCAATAGCCTTCCAGACGCTGGAACGGGCCTTCCACGAGGCGGATATCAATCATTTTGTGCTTTTGCATCCGGTTGATGGTAGTGAAGGATTTATGCACCCGACCCTTGGCCATTTCGATGGTCGCCCGCACTTCGTCCTCAGTGTGGTGGAGGATACTGCTGGATCGGCACCAGGGCAGAAACCTCGGGTAAGCCTCCACATCGCTGACCAGGGCGTACATGTCGGCTGCCGAATACAGGACCAGGGCGCTTTTCTTGACGGTCGCCAAGACTTGTCTCCGTTGCGGCGTGATCAGTTGACAGTTGGACTGTGTTATTGGACTTTCGCCGGGCAAGTTTGGTTGAATCCGCGTTTATCCTCAAGCCTTGCGCGCCGGGCGGCGGGCGCTGGCCACTTTACCCACGGTCATGAGCAAAAAAACCACTCCAGGCAACAAACAGATCGCCGGCAACAAGAAGGCGTATCACGATTACTTTATCGAAGAACACTACGAGGCGGGTCTGGCCCTGCAAGGCTGGGAAGTCAAGAGCCTGCGTGCGGGCCGCGCCCACCTTAAGGAGAGCTATGTCCTGCTGCGCGACGGTGAAGCGTTCCTGTTCGGCTGCCACATCTCGCCGCTGACTTCGGCGTCCACCCACGTGCAAGCTGATCCCACGCGCACCCGCAAGCTGTTGTTGCACAAGGAGGAGATCAGCCGCTTGATCGGTTCGGTCGAGCGCAAGGGCTACACCCTGATTCCGCTGGCGATGTACTGGAAGCACAACCGCGCCAAGCTGGATATCGGCCTGGCGCGCGGCAAGAAGGAGCACGACAAGCGGGCGTCCGAGCAGGATCGCGACTGGGAGCGCGACAAGCAGCGCCTGATGCGGGCGCGATAGGGGCTTTGGAACTTTCCGCCCGCCGCGCTATCATACGGATGACTTTGGGGGCGATCCGGTTTCGACGTGGATTGCAAAACCTGAGGCGCATGCCGAGGATGCAGCTCGCCTCGTTAAACTGGCTGCAAATCATAGTTGCCAACGACGACAGCTACGCTCTGGCGGCCTAAGACCGCCAGCCCCTGACCGAAACTTGCTGATGAGGTTCGGAGCCTTTCGGGGCGCTTCAGGGGTCGACTAACATCAGCTCGCGCCGATCCTGTCCGGGGGTGAGGCTCTAAAACTTACCGGAACCGCCGTTCGCCGTCCTGCCGGTCGGGTTGCGAAAGGTTAAATCAAAGACCAGGCTACGCATGTAGGGCCGAGGGCAGAGGATTTGCGGACGCGGGTTCGATTCCCGCCGCCTCCACCAATATCGAAAGGCTAACCGGAAACGGTTAGCCTTTCTTTTTGCCGGGCTTTGGACTTATTCGGGATCAGGAACTCGGAGCATTCCCCGATGTTTACATCCACGGTAAGGACGGGAAGATCCAGAACAAGGACAGCCACAGGAAAGATCCCTGTCCGCCAAAAGGGTCATGAGAATTAACAACTTACAAGAGGCTCTTATTTCGTATGACGCTGGCTTTTGTCGCTATGGTTTTTGGTTTGGCGCTTCTGGTTTGGAGCGCCGACCGTTTTGTGGAGGGTTCGGCCTCCACGGCTCGTCATTTCGGTATGCCGCCGCTGCTCATTGGCATGGTGATTGTCGGCTTCGGCACATCCATGCCTGAGATGGTGGTGTCAGCTCTTGCCGCTTCGCAGGGCAACCCTGGGATCGCCCTCGGTAACGCCTACGGCTCCAACATCACCAACATAGCACTGATCCTGGGGCTTACTGCGCTCATCAGCCCCCTCGCCGTCCATTCGCAGGTGTTGCACAAAGAGCTTCCCATTCTCACGGTCGTAACCGCTCTGGCTGCATGGCAACTCTGGGATGGAGAGATCACCTTGCTGGATGCCGTTGTGCTGCTGGGCGTGTTCGGCGGTGTGATGGGCTGGACGATCTGGCAGGGGCTCCAGAAAAAAGCGGATGCGCTGGGCAGCGAGATCGAGCAGGAACTGGAAATTCACGCCATGCCCATCCGCCGAGCCATCTTCTGGCTGGTGGTCGGGCTGGTGCTTTTGATTATCAGTTCTCGAATTCTGGTCTGGGGCGCGGTGGAAATCGCGCATGGCTTTGGAGTCAGCGACCTGATCATCGGTCTGACCATTGTCGCGGTCGGTACTTCGCTGCCGGAACTGGCCTCATCGGTTATTGCCGCCCGCAAGGGCGAACACGACATCGCCCTGGGTAACGTGCTCGGTTCCAACCTGTTCAACACCCTGGCCGTGGTGGGAATCGCTGGCGTCATTCATCCGCTGGCTGTCGGGCCGGAAGTCTTCAACCGGGACATTCTGGTCATGGCCGGGCTGACTTTGTCGCTGTTCGTTATCGGCTATCGGTTCCGGGCGCCGCGACGCATCAACCGCATTGAAGGCGTTGTGCTGTTGGCCTGCTACGTGGGCTACACGGCCTATCTGGTCAGTACGGTTTTCGGTCAGCAGCCATAGACCCATTTGATTCCCCTGGCTTGGAAACGAACCGAAAACTTTGCCAGATACAGCAACGCGGCAGTCCAACAGTTGAGCGCCTCTGCGCGCATCGGCCCGATCATTCCTTCCGTGCCTCCATCTCGCGCCAACCCGGCACGTGGGCGCTCATCAACGCCTTGAACATCCTCCCGTGGGTCGAGAAGCGCAAATGCAGCAACTCGTGGACGATGACGTAGTCCTGGAAACGCTCATCCCGCTCCACGAGATCGGATGCCAGGGTGACAGTACCCGCTGAAGAGCACGATCCCCATTTCCTGCGCATCTCCTGGACGCGAATCACCTTGGGATTGACCCGCAACGTCACCGCCCAGCTCATGGCGCGGCGCTTGAGCTCCTGCGTCGGGTATAGCGAGATCTTTCCCGGCTCCGCCTGCCTTCTTGTCCGGGTATCACGATGCTCAACGCCGCTGGCTTTCATCAATCAGCCTCCGCCAGCAGCAACTTGGCCACGAGATTGACGACGCGGGTACGCCCGTCTTGAGACAGAGCGAGGAGCGGCTTGTAGAGGGCGGCGCGGAAGCGGCGCTGTTCGTCGGGAGCGACCGCTGCGTTGGGGAAGCGCCCGAGCAGTCCCTCGGCCTCCTTGGCAAGCGCCATGGCATCGATGCCAGCCCCTTGCAGGGCCGTGTCGTCTCGCAGTACCCAATAGATCGCGAAGGCTCGAGGCGACAACCCGCTCTCCCTGGCCGCCTTGAGCGCCGCTTCCTTCTCAGCCGCGAGCGCCGCCAACAACTCCATGGCGGCCAGTCCGGTGGTCTTGCGCTCCTCGAGGTCCTTGAGGATGCGTTCAGCACGATCCTTCAATGGCTGGAGCACGGGTGCCGTTGCGGCGTCCTCGTCGATTTCCTGCTGCAAGCCGCGCACGAGGTTGAACACCTTGCCTTCGTCCGATCCCTTTGCGCCGCGCAGCGATTCCAGCGTCTTGACATCGAACGTGACGCTCCTGGTGAGGCGTCCCAGGCCCTCCTGAGCGGCGCTGCCCTCGATCAGGCGCTGAGTCTTGTAAGCAAGGTCGGCCACAAACCCGACCTTGTCGGCATAGGCGTTGCGAACGGCCGCATAAAGCTGGGTCAGATGCTTGTAGGTTGCGATGTGGTCGCGCAGTTCCGGCGATGGAGACAGGATCTCCCACAACGCCTCGATCTCCTGGTACGCTTCGAGGAAAGCCTTGCGGGCCTCGGGAACGAGGAAGCGGCTGTAGACCAGACGCTCCAGGCGCTCGTCGGCGCTGCCGCCTTCACCGGCGTCGAGATAATCCTGCTCCGCTCGGGCGATCTTCTGCTGGAAATCAGCGAGCAATACGTCGAGGTCCTCGATGACGCCGCTCACATCGCTGGAGTCGAACTGCAGGGCTTTTTTCAGTTCGCGCAGCACGCCGACGAAATCCACCACCAGGCCGACCCGCTTCTGCACTCCGTTGGGATCAACGTAGGGACGATTAACGCGGGCGATAGCCTGCAGCAACACGTGGTCGCGCATCGGCTTGTCGAGGTACAGACAGTAAAGCAACGGCGCGTCGTACCCGGTGAGCAGCTTGTCGGTAACGATGAGGATCTTGGGGTTCTCGGTAGGCTTCTTGAAGAGTTGTCGCACGTCCTCCTCGCGCTCCGCAGAGAGCTGGAGTGCGGCCACCAGTGGACGATCGATGGCATCGGAGGCGCTCTCCGTGTAGACCGGCGCCGAGAACGAAGGCGGCAACAGCTTGTCCAGTGCTTGCTTGTACTTGGCGCAGGCCTCGCGGTTGACCGCGACGAGGAAGGCCTTGTAACCCAGAGGTAGCACGCTCTCCTTGAAATGCTCCGCGACAAAAGCCGCCACCTTCTCGATGCGGTCGTCCGCGCACAGGAAGGTGCGCAGCCCCACCGCCCGGTCCAGCACCTTGTTGAGCTCCTCGACGTCGGTCACCCCTTCGCTGTCGGCCAGGGCGAAGAACTCCGTGTCGAGCTGTTCCGTGGGCACCGTCATCGTGGAAGGGGCCATCACGTGCTTGATGGGGACGGTGGTCTCGTCGGCGATGGACTCCGCGATCGAGTACTTGTCGAGATAACCCCACTCGTCCTGAGCGCCAAAGATCTTGAATGTCCCCTCGCCCTGGGAAGTGCGGGCGATGGGCGTGCCGGTGAAGCCGACGAGGGTGGCCTTTGGCACAGCCGCCATCAGGTAGGTGCCCAGGTCCTTGGCCACCGAGCGGTGCGCCTCGTCGATGAAGACGTAGACGTTGTCCCGAGCACAACTGTCCTTCCGGATCGCCTCGAACTTGTGGATCATCGAGAGGATCAGCCCCCGGAAGTCGGAGTCCAACAACGCCTGAAGTTCGGCCTTGTTGTTGGCGCGCCTGACGGCGATGTCCTGCTGCTGCATCTCACCGAGCAGGCGCTCGACCCAGCCCTTGAGCTGACCCTCCAGCTCCGTCCGATCCACGACCAGGATGACGGTCGCGTTGGCGAAGCGGGTCTTGTCCTCGAGGATCTGCCGCGCCGCCGTCAGCAGCGTGAAGGTCTTTCCGGACCCCTGGGTGTGCCAGATCAGCCCCCGATTCTTGCCGGTGTCCAGGCAACGGCCGAGGATGGCGGCGATGGCGCGCCGTTGATGCTGGCGCAGGACCGACTTGCGTGTCTCGCCGTCCTGCACGTAGAACAGGATCCAGTGTTCCAGCGTGCGCAGGAAGTCGGTGCGCTCGAAGAACGACTGTACGGCGAAGCGGTAGCTCTCCTCCGGCGCCTGCTTCCAGCGCGCCATGTCGCGCCGGTTGGCGTTCCAGGTCACGCCGTACCAGTAATCGAGCAGGTGGGTCACGTTGAAGAGCTGCGGCGCGGCCAGCAGCTCGGGCGTCTCCAGTTCGTAGCGGCGCAGTTGCTTGATACCCCGCTCAATGGCGTCGCTGTCCTTGGGGTTCTTGTGCTCGACGATGCACACCGGCACGCCGTTGACCAGGAACATCACGTCTGCGCGGTTGCCCTTGCGCGCCGGGGGCTTGATTTTCCACTCCCAGGTTACGTGAAAGGCGTTCGCCTCGATGTGTTCGAAAGCGATGATCTGAACTCGCCGATGGCGCTTTTCGTGTTCGTCGAACCACGACCGTTCGCCGCGCAGCCAGGCCAGCCGCTCGCGATTGCCTTCGATGCTGGCGGGCAGGGCGTCCAGGGTCTCGACCACCGACCGGGCCGCATCCGCCGAAAGCCAGGGATTGAATTCGAGGACCTTCCGCTCCAGCACGCCGTGGAACAGACAGGACGACTCGTCGCCACGGCGGAACAGCGCCTCCACGGGCGTGAGCGGCTCCCAGCCGATTTCGGCGGCATGCGCCACCATGGGGAACTGCACGCTGCCGGCTTCGCTGATCTTGAGAATCGCCATCTCGATTCATTCCCCGGTACGAGCAGGCAGGACGACACGCAGGTAATCTTCGGTCGCCTCGAACCGGGCTTCCTCACCGGAGTAGTTGCGAACGAGCGGCACGATCTTGCGGCGGACCCCCATACCACGCGCATCAACATAGCCGTAATCACGCATGACTTCGACGATGAGCGGATTGCGCGCCGAGCGCTGGCCGGCGAGCATTTTCTCGACCGTCATCGAGTTCTGAAGCGCGCCAGGGCTTAGGACCTCCAGGCGGTTCGCGTAGTTGACGACCTCCACTTCCTGCGGCCGGGTCCAATCGCGGTGGACCAGGGCGTTGACGACAGCTTCCCGGATAGCTTCCAGCGGATATCGGTGCCGACGTTCCCTGCGCAAGGTTTCGGCGATGGCAGGCGCCTCCATCGAAATAAATGGGCGCATCCGGTCCAGCAGGCGATCAAGCAGTCCCGCCTCGATCATGGAACGCACGCCAGCCGAGCCCTCGCCCAAGGGGGCCAATGGACCATCGAGAAGGGTGTCGTCTTGCGCCTGATACTCCATATCTTGCTCTGCGAACGACATCCAACGCACACCCGCATGGCGGAGCGCTCGGCGAGGTGCTCGCCCGAACAAGACGAGGCCGGCGATGGAGCAGACGGCTGACCCTCCCGTCTGTTCAGTCATGAAACCGAGTCCCGTCAGCCGACGCGCCCAATCCTCTTCCGAAGCCGGCACCCCAATGTCGCCGACGATGTTGATCAGGTAGTCCTCAAGTCTCGCCCGGTCCAGATCCCTGATTCCCGTACCGGAAACCGGTAACATTTCGGCGTGCAGCAAACCGCCGCTTTCGAACAGGCGGGCTTGCTGCTCGCGTGTTGCCAGACGGGAAATGCTCCCGACGCGGATAAAGATGTCCTCGCGGCCTTTATGGCGGACGACATACGGCTTGGTTGTCCCCGTTGCCACGGTGACAATCGCCACGCGCTTGCCGTCGTCCAGCAAGACTTCTTCGTAGAACGGTAAGATTTGTGGGTGGATGTAGCGCCCAAAAACGGTGTCCATGATCCATGTTTCCAGGTCTGAACGTCGGATTCCGGAGACAGTCCCGTCGTCTTCCACGCCCAGCAACACCCTGCCGCCACGCAGGTTCGCCATAGCGACGATCTCTTTAGCCAGTTGCTCGGGCCGCAGGTCGTCGCGCTTGAATTCGACGGCGGAGTTTTCGCCGTTGGCGATAATTTCCAGCAGCTCGGATTTCAGCATGAATCCTCCTTTGTGATCCGCTCGCGACGTGGAAGAATCGTAGCGGGGCGCCGAAAACCCTTCAGGCTGTTAGCAGAAAAGACCTTCGGGCCGTGCGCAGCAAAAGGCCGCCGCGTGCTCACGCTGGTCAGGACGAAGTAGCGTGTTCCGTTCTGGCTGAAATCGAAATTGCCCGCCTCGTCGAGGAAGATGTAGGCGCAGCGGTTCATGCCACCACGTCCTCGTGTCGTGCCGGCGCATCGGCCAAGGCCGACAGGTCGAGGTCGGTCACACGGATCTCGCCGGTCATCAGCTTGTGCAGCAGGGCCTTGAAAAGCTCTTCCAGCACCGCGCGCTTCTTGCGGTGCAGTTCGATCTTGCGGTCGATGGCGTCGAGGATGG
>ERZ1645187.1113-NODE-1113-length-25299-cov-9.542782_pt1 | contig 25299 bp, 13 predicted proteins | sample MGYA00575352_ERZ1645187 | MGnify/ENA primary metagenome ERZ1645187 (study PRJEB40837, sample SAMN11349314) | freshwater sediment metagenome | isolation source: river sediment | host: Sediment | place: India: Wazaribad , New Delhi | collected 2017-02-21 ...
ACCAACCCGGCCTGCCTGCATGCGTTGCCTCCTGGGGGTTCAAGCGGCCAACGGTGCCGAAAAGCGTCCTCAAGTTGAAATCGAAAACGGCGCCGACGCCTGTTTCATCCCTGTCAAATCAGGCTGAAGTCGAGATCGGTGGAAACTAAACGGGACAGCCCTGGCAGCACGTAAAAACTTTGCGGGATTTTTCCACGCTATGGAAAAAAGTTTTCCACGGCGTGGAAAACTTTTTTCCGGAACGTAAGCTGCGATTCCCCGCGCCTGGCGGCGCGGCGGGCTATTTCGCGCGGGCGCGGCCGGTGGAGCCGCGGACCACGAGCGAGGTCGGCAGCAGGTCGCTGCATTCCGTGATCTCGCCCTTGATGAGCTGGAGGATGCGGTTGCAGGATTCGATGCCCACTTGGTAGAGGTCGTGGCGGATGGTCGAGAGCCCGGGGTTCACGTAGGCGGAGATCTGGATGTCGTCGACGCCCATGACGGAGACGTTCTCGGGAACTTCGCGGCGGTTGTCGGCCATCCAGCGCATGGCGCCGAGGGCCATGCGGTCGTTGGCGGCCATGATGGCCGTCAGGTCGGGCATCTGGGCCATGAGCTTGGCGGCGGCCGCGTAGCCGCCGCGCTGGCTCCATTCCTCGCCGCCGTCGACCCAGGTCACCTGCGCGGCGCCGGCGGGCCAGCTCTTGCTCACGCGGATGAATTCGTCCCGGAACTGCAGGCCGGTGAAGGTGTTCGTGCCGGCGATCAAACCGATCTTGCGGTGGCCGAGGCCGAGCAGGTGTTCGGCGGCCAAGCGCGCCGAGGCCGCGTAGTCGACGCTGACGTAGTTCAGTTTCTTGCCGGGGAACAGATGGTTCACGAGCAGAAACTTGTAGGGGCTGTCTTCGAACACGCTCAGATAGTCCGCGTGGATGTCCGACGCGATGAAGAGCATGCCGTCGGCGCGGCGGCTCGCGAGCAGCTTGGAGTATTCCTGCGTCTTGATGAACTGCGAGGTGGCGATGTCCAAGAGGATCTTGTAGCCCTGCGAGGTCGCGCGCTCGTAGATGCCGGAAATGATTTCGCCGAGGTAGATGTCCGAAAACACGCGCGTGAGGTTCGGCACGACGACGCTGAGCGTCTTGCTGGACTTCGAGGCCAGGCCGCGGGCGGCGCTGTTGGGATAGAAATTGTACTTCTTGACCACGGCCAAGACGCGGTCGCGCGTGGCTTGGCTGATGCGCGGATGGTTGTTCAACACCAGCGAGACCGTGCTGAGAGAGAATCCGCTTTCTTTGGCGATGTCTTTGATGGTTTTGCGTTTCATCATCGTCGTTCCTTTTTCGGTTTTGGATGAAGGAATCGTCCGGTAAATCGCTCAACAAGGCAAGTAAAATGTATCGCGTTTTACCGGTAAAACGCCCCCCCTGCCCGGCCCCGCCCCCGGGCGGTCAGAGGAGCGCCGCCGCCCGGCGGTGGCGCAAGGCGACGTCGGCCAGCACGATCAAGGCCAGGACGAACAGCACCGCGCTCAGGCCGCCGACCAGCGGACTGCCGCCCTGGGCGAAGTTCCGCCAGACGATCTGGCCCAGCGCCAGCAGGGTCGTGACGAACATGAACACCATGGGCAGGAACACGAACCAGGCGGTTTTGCCCTGCCGGCGCAGCCAGCCGTGGACCATCAGCAGCGCCAAGGCGCCCATCAACTGGTTGGTGGCCCCGAAAGCCGGCCAGATCGCCTTCCAGGCGGGCATCAGCGTCCCGCCCGGCCCCGGAATCTGCTGGAAGACCACGTAGGCCGGCAAGGCCAGCACGATCAGCGTGGTCAGCACCCGGTGTCCGACCGTCTTGGCGTCGATGCCCGTGAGTTCCTGCAGGATGATGCGGCTCAGGCGGGTGCAGCTGTCGAGCGTGGTCAGCACGAAGGTGCTCACCGCCAGCATGGCGAAGGACATGATCCACCCTTGGCTGATCCCCAGGGGCTGGAAGAACCGCTCGAGGCCCGCGGCGAAGACCTTTACCGGCGTGCCGGGCGCCTCCTTCAACGTCATGACCGTTGCCAGCGCCAGCAGGGCCAGCACCGCCTCCACCAGCATCGCGCCCAGTCCCACGCGCTTGACGGAGCTTTCCTTGTCGAGCTGCTTGGAGGTCGTGCCGCTCGCCAGCACCGCGTGGAACCCGCTCACCGCGCCGCAGGCGATCATCACGCACAGGGCCGGATAGATCCAGCCCTCGGCCGGGCTGTGCAGGGTTTTCAGCGCCGGCCAGACGATTTCCGTCTGCCCGCCGAACGAGCCGACCACCAGGCCGACCGCCCCGCCGATCAGGCAGGCGTAGAGCAGGAACGACGAGAGGTAGTCCCGCGGCTGCAGCAGCGCCCACACCGGCAGCACCGAGGCCGCCAGGCAGTAAACCAGCAAGGCCAGCGACCAGAAATACTTGTCCGAGCCCAGGACGGCGGGAATCACCGACGGCGACAGCGGCAACTGCATGCCCAGCCAGATGCCGCCGAACACCAGCGGCAGCGCCAGCAGCGTGGCCCGGCGCAGCGGCATCTGGTGGCGGTACAGCAGCCGGCCGAACATCGCCGCCAGCAGGATGTAGAACGTCGAAGCCGTCGCCACCACTCCGCCGATGCGCGACTCGTCCGTCTCGATGCCGTCCGGCCCCAGCGTCAGCGGGGCGAACGTCGCGGCGGTCAGGTCCAGGAAGACGATGATCACGTAGAGCAGCACCAGCAGGATGAACAGCAGGAACATCCGGTAGGTCAGCGGTCCCATCGCGCTCTTGCCGATCTGCGCCAGGCTTTGGCCCCGATTGCGCAGGCTGGCCATCATGGCGGTGTAGTCCTGCACGCCGCCGACGAAAATAACGCCCAGCACGATCCACGCCAGCGCCGGCCCCCACCCGAACAGCAGCGCCGCCGTGATCGGCCCCACGATCGGCCCCGCCCCCGCGATGGAACTGAAATGGTGGCCAAACACCACGGCATCCGACGCCGGGGAATAGTCCACGCCGTCGTACATCGTGTGCGCCGGCGTCAGGCGCTCGTCCATCGCGTCCATGCGCCGCTCCATCCACCCGCCGTACACCTTGTAGGCGGCGAAAAACAACGCGCAGCAGCCTAGGAATATCGCACTCAACATGGAAATCACGCTTTCTGTAGGAAAAACCGCGTGCCATTTTCCCCCTTCCCCGCCGAAAATCCAGTCCAATTTCGATCCCGGCCGTTAACGAGATTTTAACGGGATTCCGGGCAATTAGCTTTTCCCCGCGCCGTTCGCGACGTGGTAAAAAGAATCGGCCGGCGCGACGCCCGGCGCAGAGCGCGGCGGATCCATTCGAAAGGTACGTCATGAAAAGGACTCGGTCCCTGTGGTTGCTCGCATTGGGCGGATGGACGCTGGGCGGGAGTTCCGCCGTCCAGGCGGAGTTCTACGAAGCCAACGGATGGCGCATCGAAAAAACCGTCCAGTCCACCACCCCGACGAGCACCACCTACTACATCAATCTCGAGCGCACGGGCCCCGACGCCGGCTTGGTGACGTTCACGGACAGCCGCGATCCCGCGACGACCACGGGCTATGGAGACGACGCCTATCCTCCGCCCGTTTCCGGCGGCGGCGATGCCCGGACGATCGTCTGGACCCAGGACATGCCGCAGGGCGCATCGACCTATGCCTATTTGTCGACGATCACGACGCCGGACCTGCCGCCGGGCAGCCGCATCGTGAACCGCGCCACGGTGACGGACAGCAACGGAACGACGTCGGTGATCCAGACGGTCTGGGTGGACCGGGACAACGACACGACGAAAGCCAGCGGTTCCAGCGTCACTAGCCGCGATCCCGTCAACACCCGCACGGGCGAATACGTCTACGATCCCGGAACCGATTTCGATCTGGGCGGTCCGTTGCCATTGCGGTTCGTCCGCTGGTACGCCTCGCGCCTGGACGATCCCGGCGTGGAACTGGTCCAGAGCGCGCTGGGATCCGGCTGGATGCACAATTTCGACGTCCAGCTCGTGCGCCAGGATCCGGCGGCCGCCGACCGCAGCTTTTTCGTCCTCCTCGAAGGCGGCAAGGTGATCCCTTTCACGGAAATGGAAGACGGCACCTGGATGCTGAACCTGCCCGATCCGCTGACGCCCTACGCCTTGAAATCCGACGGCGAGGACATTTGGTTCTGCGATCCGGACCAGGGACTCCTCTACCGTTTCGACGACGCCGACCGCGCCGGCGCGAAGGAAATCCTGGATCGCAACGGCAATGCCATTTTGGTTGGCCGCCGGGCGGACGGGCTGGCGACGAACGCCGCGGACGGCCTCGGGCGCGAATTGCGGTTCGAATACGGCGCGGCGAGTAATCTGGTGCGGGTGACGGACGGCACGCGGGCGGTGTCGTTCGGCTACGGCGCGCATGGCGAACTCGTCGTTGCCACCAACGCCCTCGGGCAGGCCGAAACCTATGCCTACGATCCGACGAATTCGTTCACCAACGGGAACGGGGCGTTGCTGACGTCCGTCCAATACCCGCTCGGCAACGCGCCGCTAGTCCAGACCTACGACACGGACGGTCGCGTCGTGCGGCAGGCGGACGCCTACGCGAACGAAGCCACGTTCGTCTACGGCGTCAGCAACTTCACGACCTACGGCGTCGTGACCGATCCCGATGGTTCAACCATCCGCAACGAATACCAGAACGGCGCGCTGACCAAGGCCTACGACGCCTATTCCAACTATTTCCAGTACGGCTTCGGCGGCGGGCGCGATGCGCTGGGCTCATTTCGCGACCGGCGGGGCAACCAGTGCTCCATTTCCCGCGACTACGCGACCCGGCGGGTTTATGAAGTCATGGACCGCTTCTTCGCCCGCACGCAGTACCAGCACAACACCAACGTGCAGGTCTTCACCAACCGCGAATTCCCCGCGCAAACCGTCGCCTTCCGGTTCCACGACCTGCGGACCATCACCAACCTCAACCTGGCCAACACCGCGACCGAAGTTTTCGAGCGCGACGCGCGCGGCAACGTCACCGGCTACGTGGACCGGGCAGAACAGCGCTGGAGCGTCGCCGTCAACGCCCGCGGCCAGCCGTTGACCGTCATCCGGCCCGGCGGCGGCACGCAGACCTATGCGTACAACCCCGACGGCACCCTGGCCAGCGCAAGCGACAGCGACGTCGGCGCAAGCACCTTCGCCTACGACGCCCTGCGCCGGCCAACCGGCATTCAATATCCCGACGGTTCTTCGGAAGGCTGGGGCCTGGACGCGCGGGATCGCGTGACGGCCCACACCAACCCGGCGGGCGGCGTCACCACGTTCGAATACGACGCCAACGGGAACCTCTGGCGGACGACGGACCCGGCGAGCTACCAGACCGGCGCCGCGTACGACGCGATGGACCGCAGCACCAACCGGTGGGACAGTTTCGGAACGACGGCGGCGACCGCCTACGACGTCATGGGCCGGCCGGCGACCGTAGCCCTGCCCGCCTGCACCAACGTCTACGGCTACGATCTGCGCGGGTGGAGCACGAACGCCGTGCGCGGAACGCGCACCTGGACCCGCCATCGCGACAAGGAAGGCAACGTCACCAACGTCGTCTCGCCCAGCGGAATCACCAACCGGTTTTCCTACAATGCCGTCGGCTGGCCGTCCATCTGGTACGACCCGCTCTACGGCTCCGCGCACATGCAGACCGCCACGTGGGCCTACGACTACCGCGGCAACCCGACCCGCGTCAAAAACCAGATGGGCGAAACCAACGGCTACGGCTGGGACAAGGCCGACCGCCTCGTCGTCTTCTCCAACGCCGCCCAGCAAAAGGCCTACTTTGAATACGACGCCGACGGCAACCTCGCGCGGCAAACCGATTTCGAAGGCCACGCCGCCACCTTCGGCTACACCCCCATGGGCCGCCTCGCCGCCGTCACCAACGCCCTCGGCCACGTCGTCCGCTTCGAATACGACGTCGCCGGCCGGCCCGTGCGCACGACCTACGCCGACGGCACCCGCGCGGAAACCGCCTACGACGCGGCCGGCCGCCCGGCCACGTTCACCGACGAAGCCACCAACGCCTGGCGCGCGGCCTACGACGTCCGCGGCGCCGTCGTGGCCGTCACCAATCCCGCCGGCGGCGTCGCCACCTATTCCTACAACCTCGACGGCACGCTCCAAAGCGCGTCCGATTCCGACGTCGGCCCCGTCTCGAACCGCTACGACGACGCCCGGCGGCTCGTTGAAACCGTTTGGCCCGGCGGTTCCCGCGTCCAGTACGCCTACGACGAATACGGCGCCCTCGCCGCCGCCGTCGACGCCCTCGGCCGCACGAACCGCTACGAATACGACGCCGACGGCCGGTTGGCGGCGGTCGTCGACGCCCTCGGCCGCACGAACCGCTTTGCCTACGACGCGGCCGGGCGCCTCACCAACGCCGTGGACCGCACCGGCCGCGCCACCACCTACCAATACGATCTCGTCGGCCGCCTGGCGGCCGCGACCGATGCCACCGGCGTGCGCACGGCCTATGCCCGCGACCAGCAGGGGTTCGTGACCAACGTCGCCCTCGGCACGGCGTTCTGGAGCATCGAACGCGACCGCAACGGCGCGCCGACCGCCGTGCAATCGCCGCTGGGCCGCCGCACGGACTTCGGCCGCGACGCGCTCGGTCGCGTCGCCCGCATGACCAACGCAGCCGGCCAGACCAGCACCCGCACCTACGACGCGCGCGGCCGGCTCGCGTCCGCCGCCGATCCCGCCGGCCGCGCCACGGCCTTCGCCTACGATCCGCGCGGGTTGCCGGCCGGCATCCAGACGCCGGACTCGAACGCCGTGGCCTACGCCTGGAACGCGCTGGGCCGGCTGGCAAGCCTGACCGACCTCAACGGCGCGGACTGGACCTTCGCCTATACCCCCATGGGCCGGCTGCAAGCGGCCACCGATCCGCTCTTCCGCGCCACGCTCTATGCCTACGACGCCGACGGCCAAATCTCGTCCATCGCCCATCCCGGCGGCGAAACGAGCGGCTATACCCGCGACGCCAACGGCCGCGTGCTGCGCATCCAGCATTCCGCCGGCCCCGACCTCCAGTCCCAGCGCGACGCGCTGGGCCGCATCACCAACGCCAACGACGTCGCCCGCGCCTACGACGCGGAAGGCCGCGTTCTTTCCGAAGCGCACGCCGGCGTCACCAACGCCGCGACCTACGACGCGGCCGGACGCCTGGAGTGGGCGGCCTGCGCCAACGACGCCTTCGCCGTCCACTACGAGTACGACAGCTACCCGGGCGGCGCCGGGCACCTGACGGCCGTCTCCGACACCCTGACCGGCACCCAGCTCTATTTCGGCCACGACGACGACGGCCGCCTGCGCACGGTCACCCTCCCCAACGGCGAAACCATCACGAGCACCTGGGACGACCTCGACCAGCTGACGCGCCTGCAGTCCGGCGAACAAGTCGATCTGGAAATGTCCTACGACCTGTCCGGCCGCATCACCAACGTGGTCGGCTACGCGCCGCTGGATCCTTCCGGCCACGTCGAAACCGCCATCGCGGCGCTGACCTACGACGCCGCTTCGCAGATTTCCTCCCCCGGCTACGCCCACGACGCGCGCGGCCGCGTGACCGCCACGCCGGAGCGGACGTTCGCGTGGGACGGCGCGTCGCGGCTCATCGGCATTTCCAACTCCGCTTTCAGCTCTCCGCCCTCAACCCTCTCTTACGACGGCTTCGGCCAGCTCCGCACGCGCGCGGCGGACGGCGGCACCAACCGGTTCTTCTACCAGCCCGCCATCGCCGGCGCCCCGCTCGTCGCCGAAACCGACGCCGGCACCGGCGCCGCGCAACGCTACTACGTCTGGACGCCCGGCGGCCGGCTGCTCTACGTGATCGACGCCGAAAACGCCAACGCGGTTTATTTCTACCACTTCGACGCCACCGGCAACACGCTGGCCCTGACCGACACCAACAAGGCCGTCGTCGCGGCCTACGCCTACGATCCCTACGGCCGGATCCTCGCCCGCACCGGCACCGTGACCCAGCCGTTCACCTACTCCGGCGCCTGGGGCGTGCGGCAGGACGGCGACTCCGGCACCCTCTACCAGATGCGCGCGCGCTGGTACGACGCCACGATCGGCCGCTTCCTCTCCCCCGAACCCCTTTGGCCGCTGCTGGAAAATCCCAAGGCGCTCAACCCCTACCAATACGCCGGCGGCGACCCGATCCGGTTCGTGGATCCCGGCGGAATGTATGCCGTGGTCTTCGCGTCCTTGCTAAAGGATGAAGCGGCCGCCGCCTGGGGAGAGGTTTTTCTGGAGGCTTATCTGGATCTGGCCCAGCAAGCTTACGATCAGGGCGGCGTAATCGGCATGCTGCAGACCATGCAGAACCGATTGGGCTTCTTCATGGATCTGAAAAACATGGGCGAAGAAGAGCGCCGTTCTTTCGACCTGCTGCTGCAAGCGGTCCAGCGCAGGCAAATGGAGCAGTTCCAGCGGCGCCAGGCCGAGCAGATGGCGCGGCAACCCCAACCCTCCCACTCCCAGCCCTTCGACTCCCAGCCGCAGCGCCCGACCGATCCCGCGCAAGACTATGCCGCACGCCTAGGCAAAACCCCGGTCCTGGACGAGCAGACCGCGCGCTACCAGCCCGTCGCCTGGATGCCGAAGGAATCGTCTTCGGCCGACGACTGGCTCCGCTCGCGGGATTCCACCCCGGAAAAGATGGTCGGAATCGCATTTCAAAGTCTGTCAAGCGAGGGCCCTTCCGGAAAGGCGTTGTCCAAGATGCTGGTAGACGACGGCCTCCTCGCTCCGGGGGTCCAGTCTCCGGCCGACTGGTCCGGCAGCCGCGAACCCTTCCCGGGAACCGCCCCGCCGCTGTACACCGTGACCCGCACCGACGCCTTGCCGCCGGATTTCTTGGCCGCGGCATCTGCTCCGCCGGCCCCGCCCTCGGTTCGATTTCCGCTCCCGGCAGTCCGCCCCGCCTATACCAGCAACCCGCCGGCCGTCGTGATGCACCCGGACTACCGGCGCCAAGACCCCAACGACGCCCCGGTCCTCACGGTGTTCACCCTCGCGGACAACGTCGCGCGGCTGCAGGCCCAAAAAGCGGCGCTGGAGCAAAAAGCCGCCCGACTGGACGCCGCGCGGGACGGCACGCGGAATCCATGGGAGAGAAGAGACCTCGAACACCGACAGCTCGAAGTCGCCAACCAACTGGATGTCTTGAATAGAATGCTGGACCAATGGCAAGCCCAGGAGGAACGGCCATGAAAAGAGCGATGATCCTCCGGGCGCTGATGACGGTCGCGGTCGCGGGAGGCCTTGCGGCCCGCGCCGTTGAAATCCGCTATGCCTACGACGACGCCGGGCGGCTGCTGGAAGCCGACTACGGCGGCGAGCAGACCATCGCCTACGGCTACGACGCCAACGGCAACCTGCTGACGCGTTCCGCCAGCAGCGGCGCGGAATTCATGCTGGTCTACACGGCGCTGGCCGGCGGCGCCATCGACGGCGTGGCCACCCAGATCGTCGCCCTCGGCGGCAGCGGCTCGCCCGTCGCCGCCGTGACGAACCCCTACTACGCCTTCGTCCAGTGGAGCGACGGCCTCGGCGCGGCCGGGCGCACGGATACGAACGTGACCGCCAACCTGGCGGTCTCGGCGGAATTCGCCGCGATCCTGGCGGCGCAGGGCACGCCGCACTGGTGGCTGGCCACCCACTATCCCGGCAGTAACGATTTCGATGCCGTGGAAAGCGGCAACACCGACGGCGATCCCTTCACCGCCGGGGAGGAATACGCGGCCGACACCGATCCGACCAACGGCGCCTCCTTCTTCCAGATCCTCGGCGTCGATCCCGGCCCCCCCGTCGTCGTCGCCTTCGAACCCGGCTCGACCGCGCGGCTCTACGCGTTCCAATTCACGGAAGACCTGGTGGGCGGCGTCTGGAGCAACGTGCCCGGCGTCCCCCCGCGCCTGGGATGCGGCGGCGAGGATGCCATGCAAGACGCCGGAGCCCTCCCCGCCCGTTCGCTCTACCGCGTCCAGGTCCAAGTGCCGTAGCGGCCGCTTTTTGGACTTGCGCCGCGTCCCGTCAGCGGATAGGTTTCGCGTGCCATTGAAAATGCCGGAGTGGCGGAATGGCAGACGCACCAGACTCAAAATCTGGCGCCCTCACGGGCGTATGGGTTCAAGTCCCTTCTCCGGTACCAGTTCGTTGACAGCACGTTGCGGAGAGGTGGCGGAGTGGCCGATCGCGCCCGCTTGCCCGCCCTGTTGTTGCAGCGGGGCGAGGCCTCGCCCCGACCCTTGGCCGGGGCGGGGAAAGCTCTGTGATATGAGTTGATGTTGATTTTGCGGAGAGGTGGCGGAGTGGCCGATCGCGCCCGCTTGGAAAGCGTGTGTACCTCAAAAGGGTACCGAGGGTTCGAATCCCTCCCTCTCCGCCATTTTTATACCGCCCCCGCCTCGATCCCTAACGCAAACGAACGCAACCGCCATCAATCGATCGGCTTGAAGTTATCGGCGATCGGCGGCTTCATCTCAAACCAATTGTGGGCGAAAACCCGCTCGCGCTCGGCATCCATGTCGTCCACGGCGGGAAAACCGCGCCCGGGCTTTCCCGTCTCTTTGCTCACGACCAGAATCGGCAGCAGAGGCAGCTTGTTGCGCTCGCAATAGCGCTGAATCTGCCCGAGATGATCTGAAAGGGTGTTGGGCCCCAGGCCAATGGGCTTGCCCGCGAGTTCGTAGGTCAGCATCTGCCGGTTGTGCGCCGCCGAAATCAACACCTGCCACAATTCCGCCGCCAACTCGTAGGTGGTCATCCCGTCCCCTTTCGTGCCATTCGCGTGTTTCGTAGTTAAATCGGCTGTTTCCTACTTCAAGTCTTCCGCGATCGTGTTGAACTGCTCCAGGGCGGCTTCGAGATCTTCGGCGATTTCCTGCGCGATGATCTCCGGCGCGGGCAGGTTGGCCGATTCCTCCAAGGCCTCGTCCTTCAGCCAGAAGATGTCCAGGTTGGCCTTGTCGCGCTTCGCCAGCTCGTCGTAGGTGAACGATTTGAACCGCTCGCTTTCCTTGCGCTCGTGGCGGTTCTTCGGGTGGTAGCACTTCACGAAGTCGTCCAGGTCGCTGCGCTTCAGGGTGCTTTCCTTCAGCGTGAAATGCTGGTTCGTGCGCAGGTCGTAGATCCAGAGCTTCTGCGTCCACGGCTTTTCCTGCGCCGGCTTGCGGTCGAAGAACAGGACGTTGGCCTTCACGCCCTGCGCGTAGAAGATGCCCGTCGGCAGGCGCAGCAGCGTATGCACGTCGGCCTGCTTCAGCAGCTCGCGGCGGATGGTCTCCCCCGCCCCGCCCTCGAACAGGACGTTGTCCGGCAGCACCACCGCCGCGCGGCCGTGCTGCTTCAGGATCGTGAAGATGTGCTGCAAGAAGTTGAGCTGCTTGTTGCTCGTGCTCGCCCAGAAATCGTCGCGGTTGATGATCAGCGATTCCTTCGACGACTCGCCCGCCTCGTTCACGATCGTCACGCTGCTCTTCTTGCCGAACGGCGGATTCGCCAGCACGACCTCGTATTCCCCGTGCTTGCCCGCCAGCGCGTCCTTCGTCGTCACCGGCAAGTCTTCCTCGGACTCCCCGCCGATGCCGTGCAGCAGCAGGTTCATCGCGCACAGGCGCGTCACGCTGTCCACCAGCTCGATGCCATAGAATGTGCCCGCCTTCAGCTTCTTCTTCTGCGCCCGGTCCAGATTGGGACTCTTGGCCAGGTAGTCGTGCGCGGCCAGCAGAAACCCGCCCGTGCCGCACGCCGGATCGCAGATGCTTTCGCCCGGCTGCGGGGCGACCACTTCCACCATCGCGGCGATCAGCGCGCGCGGGGTGAAGTATTGCCCCGCCCCGCCCTTCACGTCTTCGGCGTTCTTCTGCAGCAGGCCTTCGTAGGCGTCGCCCTTCACGTCGGCCGACAGGCTCGTCCATTGCTCCTTGTCGATCAGGTCCACGATCAGCCGCCGCAGCTTGGCCGGGTCCTGGATCTTGTTCTGCGCCTTCCGAAAAATCAGCCCCAGCATGCCCGGCTTCTTGCCCAGCGAGTCCAGCACATGCCGGTAATGCGCCTCCAGCTCGTCGCCATCCTTCGCCAACAGGCTCGGCCAATCGTAGCCCTTGGGCACGGAGGACGGCTTCTTGTGCAGTTGCGCCTGCTCCTCCGCCATCTTCAGGAACAGCAGGAACGTCAACTGCTCGACGTAATCGCCGTACGACAGCCCGTCATCCCGCAGGATGCTGCAGTAGTTCCAGAGCTTTTGGACGAGTTGCTGGGGATTAGTAGGCATGCCCCCCATGTTATTCGGCCGGCAGTATATATTGCAAATGCTCGCGAGTTGCCTCATTCATCGATCTGACCACACGGTCGGCTTGTGTCGATGGATTGCCATCACCATCGCAGTCTCGATGATGTTTTCGACAACGCAGGGCATGTTTTACAGCATCGGGAACCTTTTCGAGGAAATCGGGCGAAGGCCGACTCCCCTTGGTATAATCAGGCCAGTGATTTTTCAAGCGCTGCTCAACACTGTCGTTGTCAGGAAATGATGCAGTTGTATACTCACAATGAAGAAGAAGCCAATATTCAAAGCTTGGGTCAGATAGCGCAAAATTAACACCCTTCGCTCCTGGCAAGACCTTTGCCCTCTTAGCTTGTTCCCTCCTTATATCGTGAGTTTTTTCGAGATCAAACACAACCCATACCTCGTCATATTCCACCAGAATCCCGCTTTTTGCCTCATTTTTTCGCTTTTCCCTAAGCTCAATGGCCTTATTAGTCAAGGTTACGGGATCCGTCCCATCAGGATGCACAACTTCAATGTCAGTTGCTGACAATCGAAATCGATTACGAAGCTCAACGAAGTAGTTTGGCTCTGTCTTTCCCCCCTCTGTGACAATCAATATGGTTTTGCCGGACCGTTCAAAGCGGGGAGACAAACGGTGATATTTCCTGGCACCGCTTGGGAATCGCCGTTTACGCCTCATGTCATCAGCCCATCCGGAAGAAACGGAATCGCCCCATAACGACCCGAAAGATATCCCTTAAGGAGAGATTCGCCTTTTCGAGGCGTGTAGTCAGTAAGGGGATATAAATGGGTAGTTCCTGATTGTGATTTCTCCGTAAACCAAATCTGGTCTCTCCTGAATATCGAAGTATCCAAGAGGACTGGATTGTGCGTTGTGAATACAACCTGCGCACCCTTGGGGTTGTTTTCACTGCAGAACAATAGCTTTAAAAGTTCCTTTACCAAATTCGGATGTAAGCTCGTGTCCATTTCATCCACAAAGACAGTAAGGCCCTTGTCTAAAATGTCAGTCCACGGCCCAATTAGTCCGAAAAACCGACGAGTCCCGGCAGACTCCTCGTCATCGAAGTCAAAAGACACAGGATCCCTGCCGTCGGCCAGATGCGAAAGAATTATTTCAACTTCTTTGCTTTCTTTAAGCGCCCCGTCTGCTTCCAGTTTAGCAAGAATTGCGGGCGGCATATTTTTCTTAAGTTCATCAAGGTTGATGTCCCGCTCCTTCACATTAACATCAGACACGCCGATATCTGCGCTCCGCAATAAATTGAGGATTCTATCTCGATGAATATTTTTTGCAATTAGCTCTGCAGTGAATCCCGGGTGAAGCATGGCATCTGCACTCAGACGAATAACTCGAAGATTGTTTTTAAACCAGTTGAATACCACGGTTAATTGCTCGTGGTTAAACTGAGGTCCTACAGAGAGGAAAAGTGAATTTTCGCGGGTCTTCTCTTGTAAGCTTTTCCCTTGCTTAAAAGAGGATGATGGCGTCTTCCATTCGTAAGCGTTCGTTTGGGGATTAAAGGAGCGGTGATACCACCGTTGAGGCACCCCTTTAGGATATGCAATAAGATACTCCTCAATAACTCTTTTTGGAGTTACCGAAAGCCCGAAAATATAGCGAACATTTTCAGCAACAAAGGCTATCTCAAACTTTGAGGGACGCCCAGCGGAGTCACAATCTAACTTAAACGGCTCTGCACCTGTGGAGTCCCCAGGTTGAATCTTTGTCGCCGAACGCTTCACATATTTAGAAAGAAAGTGGAATGCCTCAATTACATTGGATTTACCAGAAGCATTTGCCCCATAAATTGCCGCCCCCTTGAGGAAACGGACACCCGATAGTCCCGGCAATTCACGGTCGATGATGCATGCGGGGAGTTCTTTGTCAGAACTTGCTGCAAGACTGAATGTCTGTTCCTCGCGTATAGAGCGAAAATTCGATACTTTGAATTCGATTAGCATGTGACTAATTTAAGCCTTGCGACATAAATGTAAAGCATTATTTGCAATATTTCCGCAAATATAGCCACAGAATGTTATTGTATGGCCATTTTCAAGCTAAATTCCTTCTGCAAAATGGACTGAAGGAGGCGGGCGGCGCTGTCATTTTCGCCGCCGTTTCCTGCGGTTGCCCTTGGACGAATTGCACTCGCGGCACATCAGGGCGGCGTTGTCCAGGCGCGAGCGGCCGCCCTTGCTGTGGGGATCGATGTGGTCGATGGTGAAATCTTCCCAGCTCAGGGCTTTCCCGCACCCATCGCATTTCCGGCTTGTCGCCGTGTTCCAGATGATGCGCCGCTGTTCGGCCGTGAACCCGCGCTGCGCATCCTTCTTGGCGAACAGGCTACCCAGAATCCCGCGCAGGATCTCTTCGCGCTTGCGCCGCTGGCTGATGTCGTCCGTCATCTGCGAGACCGTCATGAGGTAGGCCCGGTAGATTTCTTCCCCGGGCTTCACGTTCTCCAGCCGCCGCTGCTTCTCGCGCATCCGGTCCACTTTGTCCCCGAAGGCCACGAGCAAATCCCATGCCAGCCGGTTCCGCCGCCGATCCGTCAGGATATAGCCCTCCTGCTGGAACTTGCCGATCAGGATGACGAGCGAATAAAAGTCGGTGACCCGGCAGAACCGCGTGTTGTAGAGCTTCGGGAACATCAGCAAGACCCGGTTGATCGCCGCCACGGCCAGCCGGGACGCCTTGCGAATGTCGTGCCCGTTGAGCGTATCGGAAGTCATGACCCGGTCCAACGCCGTCTTCTTGTTCAGCACGTCGCCCTGGTGCAGCGAAAGCATGATTTCGGAAACCAACTCCACGTGCTTCATCCGGCTGATGTCGGACGCCGACAGGATGTCCATCCGCTGGAATCGCCGTTCGAACCGCTTGGCAAGCCGGTGCGCCTCTTTCAGGAAGGCGCTGTCGTAATACTTGGCATGGCGCTTTTCCTGCGGCGTCAGCGCCTTGCCCGTCGAATTGATGCGTACGAACACATCCACGATATCGGTGAAATCCCCGTCCACTTCGATGGTCGGGATGGAGTAGCCCGTCATAAGGTGCTGCAGCCGCTTCTTGCACAGTTTCTTCCAGTCGATCCACTCTTCCTCATCCGTTCCCGGCAGCTTTACCTTGGCCCAGAACCGGCCGCGCAGGATGCCCATGAACTTGAAAATGGATTCCAGCCGCTGCTTGCCGTCGATCACGTCGTAGATCAACCGCCCGTTTTCGTTGCGTCGATACAGGAAAATCGCCGGCAACGGGTAGTTCCGCACGATGCTGTTGATCAGCTTGGCCCGGTCGCGCTCTTTCCACACCGAATCGCGCTGGAACCCCGGCTCCAGATTCAGCGCGCGTTTTTTGTAATGGCTGACCAATTCATCGATCAGTTTCCGGTCCGAAGTATGGTTGAGCGTCTGGCCGTTCATCGTCTCCTCCTTAAATCAGCTCTCCCTCGAACGCCTTCTGCAAAATGGACTGGCGGAGGCGGGTGGCGCGCTGGAGGTTGGCCGCCACCGTCGCTTCCATCTCCTCCACCACGCTCAACCGCCGCTCTACTTCCTCCACGATTCGCTTTTGTTCAGCCAGGGGCGGAAGGGCTATGTGTACCGACAACCATTCCGGAAAATATATTGTTTTATGAACCGATCCCTTCCCAAAGCGACGCAACGCTTCGCGATCAGCGGAGAAAATGATGCGCAGCCAATCAGGCATAACCGAGGTCGTTGGAACCCAATTTACAAAGTCCTGGCTAGTTGCCATCTCACGGCCCATGACTACCACATAGCCAACCGACGCAGTCCGGCTAATACAAACAGTCCCGGCAGGGAGCAGTCGGGATGCGGAATTTTCTATGCCTTTGGCATTGGTGTGCTGAATAGTTTCGTGGATTGTCCTACCGTCATTTTCACGTGCGTCGACAATTCCGATCCAAGCAACATCACCATCCCACCATTCTGGATGAATGCGACTAGGAGTGTGGCCGCTTTCCATCTTTGCAATCTCAACCAGTGCCGTCCACGCCCACCCTTCTGGCAATTGCGTTCGTGGATTTCCGACAGCGAGTGACGCGTGTCCGATAATTACGTCTTTGCTTCGGGAGTTCCATCTATTGGGTCTTGGCGGTGTTTTTGTTCTTGCGATGAGCTCAATCGCCGACTCGTATCGCTTGCGGTTGCTTTGTGCGAGTTCCGCTTCCGTGGGCGCGAGTTTGCCTTCGCAGGCGGCTTTGAGGACGGAGGCGCGGTAGCGCTTGAGGTTGGCCTGTACCCGCTTCAACGCCCCCACCCCCTCCTCCAACCGCGAAAACTGCTTCTCGATCTCCCCCACGATCCGCCGCTGTTCGGGAAGAGGCGCAACACGCATTTGGAGTTCCTCAATATGCCGTGCACGCAGATTGTTTATATTAACACCCGCCGAAAGTTCCGACACTTGGTTCCTATATTCTGAAGTCTGTAGAAACCACGAAAGATAGTCGGTATGAATCCCTAGTTTCGGGCGAAGGCCAAAGCAGAAAGCCCCAAATGAACCGCGCCAGTCTGTTTTCAACTGAGCCGCCTTGCCAACGATGTGTCGGCTACCGCTTGAAGCAGCAATAACAATGTCCCCTTTTCTCAACATCTGCGCATCGGAAACGCAGTCTTCAGGGACATAAACAAGGTCTTCAAAAACCAATCCGTTTTGAATGTTGTTGGCGCGAAGTACCGGAATTAGCCCTTTGCGCGGCTCTTTAGCGGATTGCTCTTTTTTGTAGGTCACGCCGCGAATAACAGTAAGCAAATCAGCCAGTTTGGCCTTTTCCCAACCCTTCGCGGCTTGCGTCCTCGCCGCGTTCATGCCGACAGCACCATATTCAGCTCATCCAGCAGCTTGGGCAGTTGGTCGCCGAAGAGCTGGTGGGCCTTGCCGAGGCCGCCCTGCTGGTTGAAGGGCGACAGATCCAGGTCGTCCGGCTCGATGCTCAAGACGGTGGCGATATGGTCGCGGATCAGCTTGAGCCAGGCGAGCTGTTCGGACGTAAAGATGATTCCCGCCTTGGCCTTGTCCGTGAGCCATTCGTTGAACCGCTCGTGGACGGACTCCGCGAAGGGCCTGAGCACGGACTGCTGTTCGAGCGAGAACCGCACCAGCGAAACGAGATCGGCGAACCGTCCCGGCTGCGAGCGACCTTTGACCTTGCCCGGCGCGGCGACGGCGCAGGCATCCCACAGGCGGTCTTCGGTCCAGGCGGCGTGGTTTTCGCGCAGCTTCTTTTCCAGTTCCTTCAGCATCGGCTCGGTCAGACGCTGCTTGTACGGGCGACTGTAGAGGATTTGCAGGGCGTCGATTTCGGCCTTGTGCTGGTCGATGTAGGCGCGGAAGGAGCTCAACAGGCTCTGGGCCTTCTCCTTCGCGGCGGAATCGAAGCCCCGGTAGGTGGCTTGGTCGATGGTGACGCCATCGATGATCTGCTCGGCCTCCTGCTTGGCCTTGGCCAGCGCATCGCGCAGGACGGGCGAATCGAACGGCGCGCAGGCTTCGTCGACCAGTTGCTTCCGGGCCGTTTCCAAATCGTCGGTTGTCGGTTTGTAGGATTCGCCAGCCGCGGAGGGCTGGCCTACAAGAACCGCCTGGGCTTCGATCGCATCCGGATTCACAGCCTTCAACAATCCATTCGCCAAATCCGACAGGCTCTTGCCTCCGGCAATCTCCCTCAGTGCCTCTGTGTCTCCGTGTGAAATCTCCCGGTCCAATCTTGCGATTCGTCCGGCGAGCGTAGTCAGCGAATCCTCATCCCGTTTCCCCAGCGCCACGCCGAGCAGGAGCTTGTCGAAAGCGACGGTGGGCTTTTTCTCCAGCGGGCGCGAGTCGGTCTTGTCGCTCTCGCACACGCCGACGGCGTCCACGATGATGAAGTGCGTCTTGGCGCGGGCGTCGGCCCCGCTGACGGCCTGCAGGTCGGTGGGCGTGAGGACGCGGGTGCCGCGGCCCTTCATCTGCTCGAAATAGGTGCGGCTGCGGACGTCGCGCAGGAACAGCAGGCATTCCAAGGGCTTGATGTCCGTGCCGGTGGCGATCATGTCCACGGTGACGGCGATGCGCAGCTGCGGCGAGGTGCGGAATTCCTGGATCAGCGTATCGGATTTCTCGTAGCGCTTGGTCTCGGGATCGTAGGTCTTGTAGGTGATCTTCTTGGCGAAGTCGTTGCCCTTGCCGAACACTTCGCGGACGATTTGCACGACGTCCTCGGCGTGCGAGTCGTCCTTGCAGAAGATGAGGGTCTTGGGCACGAGCGTTCGCCCGGGGAACAGGTCGGTGAAGAGCGCGTCCTTGTAGGCCTGCAGGACGGTGCGGATCTGCGATTTCACCACGACGGAGCGGTCCAGGTCCTTCGCGCCGTAGACGAGATCCTCGTCGAGCCGCGTCCAGCGCACCTTGCGGGTCTCCTTGTGGCGCCGGTCCACGTAGAATCCCTTTTCGACCTTGCCGCCGGCTTCCGTGACCTTCGTTTTGATGCGGTAGACCTCGTAGCCGACGTTGACGCCGTCCGCCACCGCCCGCTCGTGGTTGTATTCCATCACGAGGTTCTGGTTGAAGAACCCGATGGTCTGCTTGGACGGCGTGGCGGTCAGGCCCACGGTGAACGCGTCGAAGTATTCCAGCACCTGCCGCCACAGGCCGTAGATGGAGCGGTGGCATTCGTCGGTGACGATGAAATCGAAGGTCTCGACGGGCACGCGGGGATTGTAGGCCACTTCCCGCTCCCGGTCGTCGGCCGCCGCGAGCTCGTAGCCGGATTTCTCGTCGAGGTCCTCGTCCAGCTCCTCCCCGCGCAGGATGGAGTACAGCCGCTGGATGGTGCAGATGGTCACGCGGGCGACGGAATCGAGCTGGTTGGAGGTCAGGTGCTGGACGTTGTAGACCTCGGTGAACTTCCGCCCGGTGTCGGGCGCGACGAACTGCTGGAACTCCTTCATGGCCTGCCGCCCGAGGTTGGCGCGGTCCACCAGAAACAGGATCCGCCGGGCCCCGGCGTGCTTGATGAGCCGGTAGGCGAAGCTGCAGGCCGTGTAGGTCTTGCCCGCGCCCGTGGCCATCTGGATCAGCGCACGCGGATGCGCCAGCGCGAAGGATTCCTCCAGATTTTGAATGCCTTCGAGCTGGCAGGCGCGCAGGTTCCGCGGCTCCAGCGGGGGCAACGTCCGGAGCCGCCCGCGCAGGGTGTCGGTCTCCGCCATCCAGTCCGCCAGGGTTTCCGGGCGGTGGAACGCGAAGACGCGGCGAGAACGGGGCTCGGGATCGCGTTCGTCGCGGAACTGGGTTTCGATGCCCGTGGATTCGTACAGGAACGGCAGATGGCCTTCCGCATCGGACTGGATGTGCGGCGGCAGGTTCGCCGCATAGTGGCCGGATTGCTCGGCCACGCCCGAGAGCAGCGTGCCGGCTTTCTTGGCTTCGATCACGCCGACGGCCTTGCGATCCACCAGCAGGAGATAATCGCACGTGCCGGATTTGAGCGGCACTTCCCGCAGCGCGAGGCCGCGCCCGGCGGAAGGATTGAACTGCTTGTAATCCTGGACGACCCAGCCGCAGGCGGCCAGTTGCGCATCGATCTGCTGGCGGGCTTGCTGTTCTGGATTCAGTTCCGGCATGTTTTAATCATTATACGCCACGACCCGATTGCATCCTAGTCCCCCAACCTCTTGTCCGTCAATGGAAACGAGTGCAGCCCTGCGCCGAGGCCTCGGAATCCGCCGGGGCAACAAAAAGCCGCACCCGGGAGGGGTGCGGCGGTTATTTCGCGCGGGGCGAAAGGGGCCTATTTGGCTTTGGCCTTGCGCTTGGCCTTGGGTTTCGCGGGGGTTTTGGCTTCCGCGGCCTTTTTCAGGTCGCGCTTCTTCAGCTTGCGGATTTCCTGCAGGCGCGCGGCGGATTCTTTCCGGCGCAGCGGGATCTTGCCCGCGGTGCCTTCCCAATTGACGACGGTCTGGCCGCTGACGTTCGCCAGCTTGGCGAACTCGGTCTGGGTCAGGCCCAGGCGCAGGCGCAGTTTGCGCACGCCCTTGCCCGTGATCCAGAAGCCCTTGCGGCCGTCGTCGCCTTCCGCGCTCGCCGCGGGCGGGACCGCCAGCGGCAGCGAGCCGCCCCGGGACAGCGCCCGGCGCAGGTCGGCGACGTCGCGCTGCAACACGGCCACCTGGCGGCGCAGGTCGGCGATCGTGCTCCGGCGCGATGCGCTGATCCGCTGGACGGGCGCGACTTCCTTTTTGACTTCCTTGCGGGCCAGCCGGGCGATTTCCGCTTTCAATTCCTTCATGAACGATGCCATGGCATTGCCTTTCTTCGCTGCGTATCTTCGTGTTCTCGTTTGACGTTGGGGTTCAAACTAAAGGAATCGCCGGGACGGGTCTAGCGGAAAACGAGAAAAAATTCGAATCGCGCTTCCCGCGATATTTAGGATTTCGTTTGGCCGGCGCCCGCGCCGCCGGCGGCGGCGCCGCGCGAACGGGGCCGCGCGGCGGCGATCTTCGGTTCAATCCTTGCCGACGAGGGCTTGGGCGCAGATGGCGGCGGTGGTGCCCGTCATGATGCCGGACCCGAACAATTGCTGGGCCCAATCCGGGAAGTTCGCCAGCAGCCGCGGTTCCAGGGTGACGGCCAGCCCCGCCCCCAGGCTCGTGGCCACCACCAGCGAACTTTTGCGGCCGATGCCGTTGGCGCCCATCAGGCGGATGCCCGACGCCGCGACGGTTCCGAACATGACCAGCGTGGCTCCGCCCAGCACCGCCCGCGGCACCAGGGTGAACACCCACGACACCGCCGGCACCAGGCCCAGCACCGCGAGGAAGGCGGCGATCCACATCCCCACCCGCCGACTCGCCACGCCCGTCAACTGGATCACGCCGTTGTTCTGGCTGAACGAGGTCGTCGGAAAGGACCCAAAGATCGTGGCGAGCATCGAATTCAATCCGTCCGCCAAAATGCCGCCGCTGAGGCGCCGTTCGTAGATTTCGCCTTCGGTCGGCTCGTCGGAGACCATGCTGGTGGCGGTGATGTCGCCGATGGTCTCGACGGTGGAGGCCAGGTACATCAGCGCGACGGGCAGCGCCCACTCCCAGCGGAACGCGAGCGGAATCCGGAACGGCACCGGGGCGAGGAACCAGGCGCCGTCCCACTCCGGCACCCGCACGGCGCCGAGCAGCGCGGCGACGGCGGTTCCGGCCACGATGCCGAACATCAACGCGCCCATCCGGCACCAGGGATTGCGCAGGCGGTTGAGCCCCAGCACGACCGCCGCGGTGAACGCCGCCAGCGCGACGTCGCGCGGCGCGCCGAACGTCCCGCCGTCGCCGCCGCCGATCTGCATGGCGGAGACCTTGATCAGCGTGAGTCCGATCAGCGTGATGACGATGCCGGCCACCAGCGGCGTGATGATCTGGCGCATCCACGGCAGGACTTGGCTGAAGCCCACTTCCGTCAGCGCGCAGACGAGGCCCATGCCCATCATCAGGCCCAGCATCTGTTCCGGGGAATCCCCGCGCGCGGTGCCGGCGGCGGCGATGCCGGCGAAGATCGCGATGAAGCTGGAGCTGGTGCCCTGGATGCTCAGCAGGCCCGACCCGACGGCCCCGAAGCGGTGGATCTGGATGAACGTCGCCACGCCCGAGATGAAGAGCGACATGCCCGCGACCTGGCGCGTGAGGGCCGGCGTGGCCCCGCACAGGCCGCACACGATGAGCGCCGGGGTCACGATCCCCGCGAAAATCGCCAGCAGGTGCTGGAACGCCGCGCCCAGCGCCACGCGCAGGGGCGGTTTGGATTCCAAGGCGAACAAGACGTCCGACGTTCCCGTATTCGGCATGCGCATCTTCAACCTCCGCTTTGGCCGCATCTTCCTCCCCCCGCCGGTTCGGCACAACGGAATTTTTCGCGTTTCCGCCGTCCGGGTCCGGGCGCGCACGGAAAACGTCGAGCCGCGATATTCGGGTTGCCGGCCGGCGGGCAATTCCCTAAGCTAGCAGGGATGTCGAAAGCCCCGAAGAAATCCCTGGTCCGGAAAACGGGCAGCCGGCCGCGGCGCGAAACCGGTCTCTTCCGCTGGCCGGCGGGACTCCGCTTCGGATCCCGGGCGGACGCGGAGCCGCCGGAGCTGCCGGGCCACGAAGAGTCGGCGCTCGGCGCCGAGCTGTTCGGCGTGGCCCGGCTGGAAAACCATGCGCGGTTTCTCGCCTCCAGGCACGGGATCGAAACGGGCCGCGGGCCGGAACGCCTGCTGCACCAGCTGGCCAAGAGCGAGGCGGGTATCGGCCGCTGCCACCAGACGATCGCCGACAGCGTCCAGCGGGGCCACCGGATCGCGCCGGCGGCGGAGTGGCTGCTGGACAACTACCACCTGATCCAGGAACAGATCGAACTGGCCCAGGCGCACCTGTCCCCCGGCTACAGCCGCGAACTGCCCCGCCTGAACGCCGGCCCGCGCAAGGGCTTTCCCCGCATCTACGACGTCGTCGCGGAACTGGTGCGCCACACCGACGGCCAGGTGGATCTCGACAACCTCAGCCGGTTCGTCCACGCCTACCAGGAAGCGCGGCCGCTGACGCTGGGCGAGCTGTGGGCGGTGCCGATCATGCTGCGCCTGTCGCTGATCGAAAACCTGCACGGGGTGGCGCGGCGGATCGCCTGGCGGCGGCGCCAGCGCGACGCGGCGCTGCTCTGGGCCGAGCGCTTCCTGAAGGTCGTGGAGACCCAGCCGCGGACGTTCGTCGCCACGCTGGGCGATTTCGTGCGGGCGAATCCGCCGCTGACGCCGCCGTTCATCTCGGAACTGGTCGCCAACATCGACGGCGTGAATCCCGCGCTGGGGCTCGCCCTCAACTGGCTGGAGCAGGAACTGTCCGACCACGGCCAGACGCTCGAACTCGTCCAGCAGAGCGAAAACCAGGCCCAGGCCGCGAACCTCGTCACCACCAGCAACTGCATCACCAGCGTCCGCGGCATGGCCGCCATCGACTGGCGCGATTTCGTCGAGGCGGCCAGCGCGATCGAAGCGGTCCTGCGGCGCGATCCGGCCGGCGTGTATCCGCAGATGGATTTCCGCACGCGCGACCGCTACCGCGTACAGGTCGAACGCCTGGCCCGCTACGCCCGCAAGCCGGAGCCGGAAGTGGCCGAGGCCGCGGTGAACCTGGCCGCGGAAAGCCGCCAGACGGGCGCCGACCGGCGCGAACGCCACGTGGGCCATTACCTGATCGATCTGGGCCGCTACGAACTGGAAAACCGGATCGGCTGCCGGTTTCCCCTGCGCCGGCGGCTCGCCCGGCGGCTCGCCCGCCACAATCTCGCCTTCTACCTGGCGGCGCTGGCGGGCACGACGCTGCTGCTGGCGGCCGCGCCGGCCGCGGCGCTGCGCGGGGCCGGCGGCGGCTGGGCCGCGGCCGCGGGGCTGGCGGCGCTGCTGCTCGCCGCGACCCGCCCGGCTTTCGCGCTGGTCAACTGGGTCGCCACGCTCCTGATCCCGCCGCGCTTCCTACCCAGCCTCGATTTCTCCAAGGGCATCCCGGCCGAACACCGCGCCATCGTGGCGGTGCCGACGTTCCTCGGCCCGCCGGCGTCGAGCGCGCGCCTGCTGGAGGACCTCGAAGTCCGCTATCTGGCCAATCCCGCGCCGAATCTCCTCTTCGCGCTGCTGACGGATTTCCCGGACGCCGACACCGCCGAACTGCCGACCGACCGCGCCTGGCTCGAGGCGGCGCTCCAGGGCGTCCGGCGCCTGAACGCCCGCCATGCCCGCGGCGGCGCGCCGATCTTTTTCCTGCTGCACCGGCCGCGCCTCTGGAATCCGGCCGAAGGCAAGTGGATGGGCCACGAACGCAAGCGCGGCAAGCTGGAGGACTTCAACCGCCTCGTCGTCGAAGGCCGCACCAATTCGTTTTCGGCGATCTCCGGCGATCCGGAGGCGCTGCGGTCGGTGCGCTACGTCCTGACGCTGGACACGGACACGCAGCTACCGCCGGGCGCGGCCGTCCGCATGGTCGGCGCGATGGCCCACCTGTTGAACCGCCCCCACCTCGATCCCGTCCGCCGGCTCGTGGTCCGCGGCTACGCGGTGCTGCAGCCGCGCCTGGCCGTCAGTCTGGCTTCCGCCCGGCAATCGCTCTTCGCGCGCCTCCACGCCGGCGAGGTCGGCATCGACCCCTACACCCGCGAAGTCGCCAGCGTCTATCCGGACTTCTTCGGCCAGGGCCAGTTCGTCGGCAAGGGCATCTACGACGTGCAGACCTTCCACGCGGCGACGGGCGGGCGCTTCCCCGAGAACCGCATCCTCAGCCACGACCTGATCGAAGGCGGCCACGCGCGCTGCGGCTTTTTGAGCGACGTCGAGCTCGTCGAGAGCGAGCCCTCCCGCGTCCTGGCCGACGCCAACCGCCGGCACCGCTGGACGCGCGGCGACTGGCAGATCGCGAGCTGGCTCTTTCCGCGCGTGCCCGGCCCCGACGGCTGCCCGGTCCGCAATCCGCTCGGCGCGCTGGCGCGCTGGATGGTCTTCGACAACCTGCGCCGCAGCCTCGTGCCGGCCGCGCTGGTGCTCGCGCTGGCCGCCGCCGGCTACGCGGGCGCGGCGGCGGCGGACGGCCTCGCGGCGCTGCTGGGCATCTGGTTCCTGCCGGCCGCGCTGCGCACCGCCCGCGCGTTCCTGGTCAAGGGCAAGCCCGTGCCGCTGGCGGTCCATCTGCGCGCCGCGGCGACCGGCGAAGCCCGCGGCTGGGGCGGCGAGCTTTTGGAGCTGGCGCTGGCCCCCTATTTCGCCTGGCTCTATCTGGACGCCGTCGCGCGCGTGTTCTGGCGCCTGGCGGTCCGGAAGCGGTTGCTCGAATGGCAGACGGCCAGCCATAGCGAACGCCAGGCGCGCACGTCGCTGCCGGGCGTCTGCCTGCAGAGGGCGGCGGCGCCCCTGCTGGCGCTGGCCGCCGCCGCCCCGGCGCTGGCGGG
>ERZ1645187.1114-NODE-1114-length-25296-cov-252.968860_pt1 | contig 25296 bp, 21 predicted proteins | sample MGYA00575352_ERZ1645187 | MGnify/ENA primary metagenome ERZ1645187 (study PRJEB40837, sample SAMN11349314) | freshwater sediment metagenome | isolation source: river sediment | host: Sediment | place: India: Wazaribad , New Delhi | collected 2017-02-21 ...
TCTACCGGTTGCCCGCCATTAGCGAAAAGCCTGCGATCCGGGCGAGTAGTTACGAGTGGGAAAAGATCCTCTCCGCCGAGCGCACGGCCATCTTTGAGGCCAGCGCCGATATCCAGGTGGCGCAGATTGAAGCCGACACGGAACGCGCCGTGGCGGCCATGGATATGCTCACGCAGTCATTCCAAAACACCGGCGACGTGCTGACGGAGCTATTCAGCCTTTGGCAAGGCGCCGATAGCCTGATGGATCAATCGCAGCTTGCCGAATGGATTGAGCGCGAATACCAGATCCGAGAAGACCTGGCCCAAGCGCAGATTGATCTGGTGCAGGCGGAAATCGCACGGATGGAGGCACAGACCAGACTTCTTGATCGCGGTGGCGTGGAACTGACGATTCAGAGCGATGGTTTAGAACCGGAGTTGGAAGCCTTCATGTTCAAGATCATTGATCGCGTAAGGGTAGCCGTCGCCGGCAGCTATGAGGAATTTCTCCTGGGGTGCGGAAAATGAGCCAGACAGACTTTGATGCCCTGGTGGCGCGACTGAAGCAAGCCGGACCGGCCGGAGCACAGGCGATGGCGATCATTGCCGCTGATAGCGAGCGCATCACCGCTCTGGCTAAGCCGGTAGCGGATCTGCTGCCAGGGATCGAACTGAGATACATCCCCGCGATCCTGATGATCTTGCGCCGCAGTGCCGAGGCTATCGAGCTGGCTGGCCTGCTGGCCAAGGGCAAGCTGATCGCCAGCGGGGAGACCATCACCGCCGACGGGCTCAAGGCGTACCTGCACCGGGAGTACTTCCCCGAGGATCTGATGCGGGACCTGATCCGGGTCACCCGGTAGCAAGACCACCCGGCGGAAGCCGGGTTTTTTGTTGACGCCCTGAAAAGGTTATGTACACGGGGATACACTGTGATAGTATTTCAGTGTCTCGCCGTGGTGCTAAGTGGTTGAAAATCCTTGCCAAGGTTGGGGTCGCGAGTTCGAGTCTCGTTTCCCGCTCCAGATTCAAAAAAAGGGGGGTTCTACCCCCTTTTTTTTTGTCCGCCTTTTCTGCCTACTTCCCTCGAAGTTTAGTCCGCATACCTGAAAGCCCTGGCCTTTTCAGGGCAAGGGCGGCAGGGTCTTGCCCGGATTGAGGATGCCCTTGGGGTCAAACTGCCGCTTGATGCCGTGCATCAGGCGCAGGGCCACGGGGTCCAGTTCCCGAGGGACGAAGTCACGCTTGGCCAGACCGACGCCGTGCTCGCCGGAGAGGGTGCCCCCCAGGTTCAGGACCAGGCTAAAGATCGCGTCCAGGCAAACGGTGGCACGGCTCATCTCCGCCGGGTCGTCCGGGTTGACCAGCAGGTTGACGTGGATGTTGCCGTTGCCGGCATGACCGAAATTGACGATGTGGATGGCGTGCTCCCGTCCCAGGCGATCCACCCCCTCGATGAAGGTGCCCAGGCGCGAGACCGGGACCACCACGTCCTCGTTGATCTTTTTTGGGGCGATCTGCCGCAGGGCGGGGGAGAGGGCGGTGCGGGTTTGCCACAGGTCGGCCACCTCGGTGGCGCTGGTGGCGGTCCTCAATTCCAGCAGGCCCGGGTGGTGGGTGGCGGCGGCGACCGCGGCGGCGGCCTCGTCGATGCCATGGGTCGGGCCGTCGACCTCGATCATCAGCAGCGCCCCGGTCCCCACCGGCAGGCCCAGATCGGCGACGTGGCGGGCCATGGCGATGGCGGAGCCGTCGAGGAACTCCAGGGCGCAGGGGGTGACCGGCTGGGCCATGATTGCCGAGACCGCCGCCGCGGCGGCGTGGATGTCGCCATAGCTGGCGCGCAGGGTGCGCTTGGCCTCCGCCAGGGGTGTCAGCTTGAGGGTCGCCTGGGTGATGACGGCCAGGGTGCCCTCGGAGCCGATGATCAGTCGGGTCAGGTCAAAACCCACCACCCCCTTGGTCGTCTGGACGCCGGTGCGCAGCGCCTCGCCGGCGCCGGTCACCACCCGCAGCCCCAGGGTGTTCTCCCGCGGCGTGCCGTACTTGACCGCCCGGGGCCCGGCGGCGTTGCAGGCCAGATTGCCCCCCACCGTGCAGGTGGCGGCGCTGGTCGGGTCCGGAGGCCAGAAGAAGCCCAGGGGCGCCAGGGCCTGCTGCAGGGCCTGATTGGTGACGCCCGGCTCGACGATCGCCAGGCGGTTGTCGGGATCGATGTCCAGGATACCTTCCAGGCGCTCGCAGGACAGGACCAGGCCCCCCCGGTCCGGGACCGTGGCGCCGGTGGTGCCGGTGCCCCGCCCACGGGTGACCAGGGGCAGCCCTTCGCGGTTACAGAGCGCGACCAGGGGCTGGATCTGGGCCACGTCCTCGACCAGGACCACCGCCTGGGGCAGGGCCTGGCGGCGACTGTTGTCGTAGCCATAGGCCCAGCAGTCCTCCGGCCTGGTCAGCAACGTCCCGGGCGTGGCGATGGCCTGAAGATCCGCCAGGGTCTGGCGACTCAGGGGCTCAGCCGGCCGCATGCCCGGCCCCGGTCTTCAGCGGGAGGAAGGATACTAGCGTCCTTGTAACTTCCTGGTCCCCTATTCGTTCAGACCCCTCACGGCCCATGAGGGCTTCCGTGGCACCCGTTGCTGTTTCTCCTTCTCCTCCCGTACCCCTGGAGGGGAAGGCTTGGGCAGCGGGTGCCTGAACGGTTACCCGGCCCCCAGCCTCGGCCTGGACCCGGCTGCCGCTACCCGTCGCGGTCTCAGCCTTTCCCGATTGACCGTTCCCCGAGTCACTATTCCAGGTCTCGAAGATCTTGACCACCCTAACCACCCCGGGGGTGTAGCGCGCCTTGTCGACGGTCGCCTCGGCCTCGGCCGGGGTCACCAGTCCCATCAGGTAAACCACGCCGGATTCGGTGACGATGGTGACGCGGGTGGGGTCGAAGCCCGGGAGGCGGACCTGGACCAGTTCAATCTTTAGCCGGGAGGTGATCAGGGTGTCGTCGGCCTGCTGCTGCAGGCTGGCGAAGGGACCGATACTGGTCTCGTCCAGCACCTGCTTGACACCGGGGATCTTGCCGATACGTTCGGCGTAGCGTTGCCGCGCCGCCTGATCCCGGCATTGGCCGGTGAGGAGCACGATGCGGTTGTAACTGGTGGCCGCGACCTGACAGCCCGAGCCGGAACCGGGCCAATCCTTGGCCTTGAATTCGATTTCCTCGTCGGCGAGCACCGCCTCCTCCCCCCGCCGGTCACGGACGACGACGGTGGCCCCCACCGCCGCCCCCACCCCAGCGGCGATCAGGGCCCCGGCGCAGCCCTGGAGGAGGGGGAGGGTTAGCACCAGGGCCAGGAGGCTGACGCGGGCGGCTTGCCAGGGGTTAATCATCGGGCTACGGGGCACGCGCAGCGAGGGCTGGGTCCCAAGGAGCGCGCGGTCTGGCCAAAATAGCCGGGCACGGGGTTTGGCGCCGGGAGGGATGGTACGGGACCGGACTGTCAGCGGTGGCGAAGGTGGGCGGGCTTCCGGGCAATACATCGGCGGGTAACCATGGGTGAGGGGGGATGAAATTCTGGTCAAAAAACAGCGGTCAGCAGTCAGCGGACCAGGATCTGGATCACCAGGCGCCAAAGGCATCCCTGATCCAGTCGATCCGGTCGCCGGCGCCAATGGCCAGGACGTCGAAGCGGCAGGGCAGGGCGTTGCCGTGGCCATGGCCTTGCAGAAAATGACCGGCGGCGGCCTGCAAGCGGCGCTGTTTGGCCAGGCCCACCGAGGCTGCGGCGCCACCGAAGCGTTCGGAGGCCCGGTAGCGCACCTCGACGAAGACTAGGGTCTGGCCGTCGCGCATCACCAGATCGATCTCCCCGCGCCGGCAGCGATAATTGCTCGCCACCAGCAGTAGGCCCTGGGCCTCCAGATAGGTTTGCGCCAGGCGCTCCTTGTCGGCGCCCTTTTCGCGCGGGGTCTCAGCGGGCGCGGTTGGCAAGGCGGGTGGGTCCCAGGGTATCCATCCGCGCCAGGACCAGTTCGCGCTGGACCCGTCGCCGGTCGTCGAGGCTCAGGCGCCCGGTGCGGCCGTCGACGAAGGCGCCGGGGCGGGCGGCGAGCCCCTCCAGATAGGGCAGCAGGCGATAGGCATCGATCCCCATGGCGTAGAGCCGGATATAGCGCGGGTCGAGCCCGCCATGGGCGCGGTCCAGGCTGGCGCGGGACAGGGGGTCGGTTGGGGAGGTGTCGACCATCCAGGGGATTTCCACGAATTGCACCCCCGTCAGGAGTTGATTCCCCTCGATGTCCTGGGCGCCTTCAAAGACGTGAGAGGTGGCGAAGACTGGGGGCAGGCCGGGGGCGCTGGCGAGGATCAGGGGCCAGAGCTGGCGGGCCTGGGCGGCCGTGGCGACGAGGAAGATGCACTCGGCGGGGGCGGCGTGGATGGAGCCGGCCAGGGCGTCCGCCAGCAGCCCCTGGGGCAGGTCCGGTTGCTCCGGATCGAAGGCGTGGGTGGCGGCGAAGGTGCCACCCCGTCCTAGCCACTCACGTCGAAAGCCCCCGGCCAGGCGTTCCCCCCAGGGGTTGGCGGGATAGAGCAGCAGGGCGCCGTGGAAGCCCAGACCCCAGGCCTTGCGCGCGGCGTCGCTGGCCTCGTCCTCCGGGTCCAGGGCAAATTGATAGAGATTGGCGGGGGCGGCCTCGCTGGTCACCCGGTTGAGGGCCAGGGTGGGAATGGGCAGGGCTGGCTGCAGGGCCAGGGCGTCCACCGCCTCCTTTTCCAGCGGGCCGATGGCCAGGCTGGCGCCGTTGGCGGCGGCCTGGCGCAGCAGTTCCGGGGTCTGGCGCGGGTCGCGGCTGGCGTAGAACCTCAGCTCGGCGTCTTGTCCGCCCTGGGTCTGGGCGGCGACAATACCGGTCCTCACGGCTTTGCCGGCCTCGGCGTAGCGGCCGGCCTCCGGCAGCAGGATGGCGATCTGGACCCGGGGGGCCGGTTGGGACTGGGTCGACGTTCCTGGTGGGCCCTCGCGACCACTGGCGGGACCCGCCCCCTCCCGCGGTGTGCCGGCGCAGCCGGCTAGCAGCAGCACGGACAAGGTCAGGAGGAGGATGAAGAGCGCGTGGGCGCGGCCCCCAACCCAGCGGGGACGGATTGCCGAGACGGCCGGATCCCGGGCGGTGACGAGCAGAGTCGGCGTTGGCATGGCTGGCGTCCCCACATCAGATAAGCGGGAGGTAAATCCTTGACCCAATCCCCGGGGGTACTATACGTGGTGGCTACGCCCATGGGCAATCTGGCGGATATCAGCCAGCGCGCCTTGGACACCCTGGGGCGGGTGAGCCTCATCGCCGCCGAGGATACCCGTCATACCGCGGTGCTGCTCGCCCACCATGGTCTGCGCACCCCGCTGACGGCCTGCCACGAGCATAACGAGACCCGCCTGGTGCCGCGTCTCCTGGAACGTCTGGTGGCGGGGGAGGACCTGGCCCTGGTGTCCGATGCCGGCACCCCCCTGATCAGCGATCCCGGCTATCCCCTGGTGGCCGCCGCGCGGGCCGCCGGGGTTCGGGTGGTGCCGATCCCGGGTCCCAATGCCGCCATCTGCGCCCTGTCCGCCGCCGGTCTGCCCAGTGATCGCTTTCTGTTTCTCGGCTTTCCGCCCCGCGGCCACGCCCGACGGCGGGAGCATTTCGCCGGCCTCGCCGGGGAACCCGGCACCCTCATCTTCTACGAGGCGGGCAACCGGGTCCTGGAGACCCTCGCCGACCTGGCCCAGACGCTGGGGGGTGAGCGCCGGGCGGTGGTGGCGCGGGAGCTCACCAAGCGCTTCGAGACCTTTCTCGCCGGGACCCTGGCGGAGCTGTCCCCACGCATCAGCGGGGACGCCGATCAGCAAAAGGGCGAATTCGTTCTGCTGGTCGAGGGTTGTCGCGACCAGGACGCCGCAGCAGTGGAGGGCGAGCGGGTCCTGCGCATCCTGATGGGCTCCCTGCCGCTCAAACAGGCCGCCGCCCTCGCGGCGGAAATCACCGGCGAAAAGAAGAACCGCCTCTACGCCCTGGGGCTGAAGGGGAGTGAGCGACCGGCGGCCGGCGCGCCGGAATAGCACGCCCACGGGCATGAGGATTCCGCCAGGCTAATATTCCGCCGGGTATCACTGGCCAGGAGGGGGCGAAAGGTCCAAAATCCCGCTTTTATCCATCGCTGATTCCGCGTCCCGTCCCATGAGGACCGCGCCCTGCTCAGGAGATCCCTCGAAATGCGCAAACTGACCCTTGCAGCCCTGCTGGCCCTGTTGTCCCTGCTGGTGACCGCCGTCGGGTTTGCCGAGCCGGCCGCCATGCCCAAGATCGCCGACACCGTGCTCAAGATGCCGCTGGCGGAAGGGGTCTCCGCGGACGACGCCATCGAGTCGATGAAACTGCGCGCCAACGCCCTGAATTTCAAACTGGTTGCCCATCTGCCCCTCTCGCAGCAACTCAAGAGCATGGGCATCGAGAGCAAGCGGGTGGAGATCTTCCAGTTTTGCGACGCGGCCATCGCCCATGAGATGATCTCCCATGACATCGATTTTTCCGCTTATCTGCCCTGCCGCATCACCCTGATCGAGGACCAAGCCGGTCACACCTGGCTGGTGACCCTGGACCTGGACATGGTCATCCGCACCGCGGAACTCTCGCCGGGACTCCTGGAAAAGGCTATCAAGGTGCGTGACACCCTGCGCGAGATCATGGAAGCCGGTGCCAGCGGCGATCTCTGATCCTGACCTTCAAGGCTTTCCCGGTCTTCACGGCCTTACCACCCTTCCCGCTCTATCGGAATAGGAATCCGTCCCTTAATGACGTCCCGCATCGAGAGAGCTACCTCCCCAATTGAGGGGGCTCCTCCCTCGGGCGCGAATCGGGAACCGTGAAAGGGGCGACTTTTAAACCCCGGCGTGGCGGTGCCGGGCTCGGAACAAGGACGCCAGCGCCCGGCGCAGAACCGGTATCAGTCGCGCCTTATTGAGTTCCGGGTGGCTGATGACCCGGGCCGGCAGGCCCTGAAAGATTGCCACCAGCACCTCGGTGACCGCTTCCGCTTCCTCCTCGGGATTCGCGTCCCCGCTGAGGACCCTATCCGACCCACCCGATTGCCTGGCGTGTAAGTCACGGGAAAGTCTTTCGTTATCAGGGTGGTGGCCTGCCGCCTCATGACAGTTGGTCTCCGCCTCCGCGTCCATGCCGGGCGGGCAACGCGCCTCGCGGGCGCCATGATAGAGGCGGACCAGATGCTCCCGGATCGCCTCATCGGCGGCACGGACGATGACCGCCACCGCCGGATTGCGCCCCGCCTCCGCCAGGATCTCCAGGCCCAGGGCGGCCTGGTCGGGGTCCGTCTGTTGCTCCAGGCTGATCGCGACCCGCTCCAGCATGGCCTCCAGGGGGTCCGTGGCGGCCTCGATCTCGGCGAACAGGGCCAGGGACTGGTCCAGCCGACCTTGTACCAGGGCCGCGATCATGGCCTCCTTGCCGGGAAAGAAATGGTAGAGATTCCCGGCGCTCATGCCCGCCGCCTTGGCGACGCGGGCGATGCTGGCGCCATGAAAGCCCTCGCGGACGAAATAGGCGGCGGCGGCGTCCAGGATCTGCCGGCGCCGGAGCTGGCCGCGATCCTCCGGGTCCGGCGAGGCCGCCTGGGGCTCGGCCACTGTCGGGTGCTCAGCCATGGGCGGGGGCCTCGCTGGCCCCGGGAGCAGGGCCTGGTCCAGCGCTAGGCCCGCGGTCAGGAGATTGGGCCGGTCCCCGCCCAGGCCCCGGCTCCCCGCCCGGGCGGGCGGCGCCGTTAGCTGGGCTGTTTACCCGCCGCAGCCGCCCCCGGATCAGCACGAAGAACAGCGGCACGAAGAAGACCCCCAGCAGGGTGCTGGCGGCCACGCCACCCAGGACGCCGGTACCCACCGAGTTCTGCCCCCCGGAACCCGCCCCGGTGCTGATGGCCAGTGGCAGGACGCCAAAGCCAAAGGCCAGGGAGGTCATGACGATGGGACGGATACGCAACCGGGCCGCTTCCAGGGCCGCGCTGAAGGCGCTGCGTCCCTCCTCCTGGAGGGTGCGGGCGAACTCGACGATGAGGATGGCGTTCTTGGCCGCCAGGCCGATGGTGGCCAGGAGGCCGACCTGAAAATAGATATCGCTCGGCAGGCCCCGGCCCAGGGCGGCCAGGACCGCCCCCAGGACGCCGATGGGCACCCCGAGGATGACGGCGAAGGGCACGGACCAACTCTCGTACAGGGCCGCCAGGGTGAGGAAGACCACCAGGATCGACAGGGTATAGAGCAGGGGCGCCTGCGCCCCGGCGGCGCGCTCCTCGAAGGAGATGCCGGTCCACTCCAGGCCGATGCCCGGCGGGAGTTTCCTGACCAGTTCCTCCACCGCCGCCATGGCCTCGCCGGTACTCCGGCCGGGCGCGGCCTGGCCCAGGATCTCCGCCGAGGGCAGGCCGTTGAAGCGCTCCAGGCGCGGCGAGCCGTAGGTCCACTTGATATCGGCGAAGGCCGAAAAGGGCACCATCTCCCCCTGCTTGTTGCGCACGTACCAGGCGTCCAGGTCCTCGGGCAGCATGCGGAAGGGGGTGTCGGCCTGGAGGTAGACGCGCTTGACCCGCCCCTCGTGGACGAAATCATCTACGTAGGCGCTGCCCCAGGCCACCGCCAGGGTGCGGTTGATGTCCGCCAGGGACAGGCCCAGGGCCCCGGCGCGGGTGCGGTCCACCTCCACCTGAAGCTGGGGTTCGTCATCGCGGCCGTTGGGCCGCACCCCCATCAGCCGCGGGTCCTGGCTGGCCATGCCCATGAACTGGCCCTTGGCCGCCATCATGGCCGCGTGACCCACGCCGATCCGATCCTGAAGCTGGACGTTCCAGCCGCTGGCGGTGCCCAGTTCCACCACCGCCGGCGGCGGGAAGGCGAAGACCATGGCGTCGCGGATGCCGGCGAAGGCCTGCATGGCCCGCCCGGCCACGGCCTTGACCCCCAGGTCCGGCCGCTGGCGTTCGGACCAGTCCTTGAGCTTGACGAAGCCGAGGGCCATGTTCTGGCCCTGACCGGCGAAGCTGAAGCCGGCCACGGTGATGAACTCCTTCACCGCCTCCGGCTCGTTTTCGATGAAGTGCCGCTCGATCTGCTCCAGGACCGCCTCGGTGCGCTCCAGGGTGGCGCCGGCGGGCAACACCGCCTGCATGATCAGGATGCCCTGGTCCTCGTCCGGCAGGAAGGAACTCGGCAGGCGCGGGTAGAGCCAGGCCAGGGCCCCCACCAGCAGCAGGTAGACCGCGAAAAAGGTCCAGCGCTGCTGGAGGATGAACCCGGTGCCCCCGGTGTACAGGCCCACGCTGCGGTTAAAATTTCGGTTGAACCAGCCCAGGAAGCCCTTGCGCCGCTCGTGACCCTCGTGGTCCAGGGGCTTGAGCAGGCTGGCGGTGAGGGCCGGGGTGAGGGTCAGGGCCACCAGGACCGACAGCAGCATGGCCGAGACGATGGTGATGGAGAACTGGCGGTAGATGACCCCGGTGGAGCCGCCGAAGAAGGCCATGGGCACGAAGACCGCCGATAACACCAGGGCGATGCCGATGATGGCGCTGGTGATCTGGTCCATGGACTTGCGCGTCGCCTCCCGGGGCGGCAGCCGGTCCTCGTGCATGACCCGGGCGACGTTCTCCACCACCACGATGGCGTCGTCCACCAGCAGGCCGATCGCCAGGACCATGGCGAACAGGGTCAGGGTGTTGATGCTATAGCCAAAGGCCGCCAGCACGCCGAAGGTGCCCAGCAGCACCACCGGCACGGCGATGGCCGGGATGAGGGTGGCGCGAAAGTTCTGCAGGAAGAGGTACATGACCAGGAAGACCAGGGCCACGGCCTCGAAGAGGGTGGTCACCACCTTGCCGATGGAGATGCGCACGAAGGGCGTGGTGTCGTAGGGAAAGACGTATTCCATCCCCGGCGGGAAATAGGCGGACAGCTCCGCGACCTTGCGCTTGACGGCATCGGCGGTCTCCAGGGCGTTGGCCCCGGTGGCGAGGCGGATGGCCATGCCGGCGGCGGGCTTGCCCAGATGGCGGCCGTTGCGGCTGTAGCTCTCGCTGCCCAGGGCGATGCGCGCCACGTCGCGCAGGTAGACCACGGCCCCGTCCTCCTGGGTGCGCAGGCGGATGGCGCCGAATTCCTCCGCCGAGCTCAGGCGGCTCTGGACGTTGACCGTGGCGGTGAACTGCTGGCCGGCCTCCGCCGGGCGGGCGCCGAGCTGGCCGGCGGAGACCTGGGCATTCTCCGCCTCGATGGCCGCCCACACCTCGGTCGGGGTCAGGCCGAACTGATTCAGCCGGTGGGGGTCGAGCCAGATGCGCATGGCGTACTGGGTCTCGAACAGGGTCACCTCGCCCACCCCGGGGAGGCGGCTGATGGGGTCCTTGACCAGGGAGTTGGCGTAGTCGCCGAGATCGGCCTTGCTCAGGCGCCCGTCGCGGGAGACAAAGGCCACCACCATGAGGAAGTTGCGCACCGACTTGGCGACGGTGAGGCCCTGCTGACGGACCTCCTCCGGCAACAGGGGGCTGGCCAGTTGCAGCTTGTTCTGCACCTGCATCTGCGCCGTGTCGGGGTTGACGCCATTGGCGAAGGTCAGGGTGATGGTCGCCTGGCCGTTGGACTCGCTGGTGGAGGACATGTAGCGCAGGCCATCCAGGCCGTTCATCTGCTGCTCGATGACCTGGGTCACCGAGTCCTGCACCGTTTGCGCCGAGGCCCCGGGGTACTGGGCGGTGATGGCGATGTCCGGCGGGGCGATGGCCGGGTACTGGCTGATGGGCAGGGTCCAGATCGCCAGGAGGCCGGCGAGCATGATGAGGATGGCGATCACCCAGGCGAAGACCGGGCGGTCGATGAAGAAGTGGGCCATGGGCAATCTCCCAGTGAGGGGCGCGGGCGGACGACGCGACGGCGGCGCGGCGGGGGGCTAGGGGGCCTTCGCCGCCGGGGCCCAGTCGACGGCCTTGGCCGGACCGCCGGGCCGGGCCTTCTGCAGGCCGTCGACGATCAGGCGGTCACCAGGCTGAAGACCGGCGGTGACCAGCCAGCGATTGCCCAGGGCGCGATCGGCCGCGACCGGGCGCTGCTCCACCACTCCTTCGGCGTTGAGGACCAGGGCCTGGGCATTACCCTGGCGGTCACGCTGGACGCCGGGCTGGGGGACCAGGATCGTGTCCGGGCGAACGCCTTCCTCGACCTGGGCGCGCACGAACATGCCCGGTAGGAGCAGGGCATCCGGATTGGGAAAGGTGGCCCGCAGGGTCACGGTCCCCGTGTCCTGATCCACGCTGACCTCGGCAAATTCCAACCGCCCCGCATGGGGATAGGGGGAGCCATCCTCCAGGATCAGGGTCACCTTGGGCAATTCCCCCGGCGACCGCTGCAACTGGCCATCCTCCAGATCGCGCCGCAGGCGCAGGAGCTGGGCCGCGGACTGGGTGAGATCCACATAGATGGGATCGAGCTGCTGGACCGTCGCCAGGGCCAGTTCCTGGTTGGCGGTCACCAGGGCCCCCTGGGTGACGGCGGAGCGGCCGATATGGCCGTCGATGGGGGAGAGGATGCGGGTGTAATCGAGCTCGATGCGCGCCTTGGCCAGGTCGGCCTCGGCCACCTTGAGGTTGGCCAGCGCCTCCTTCATGGCGGCCTGGGCGTCGTCGTATTGCTCCCGGCTGGTGCCCTTGCTCTTGAGGAGATCGGCGTAGCGGTCGGCCTTTTGCTCGGCCCGCTCCAGGGTGGCGCGGGCGCGAAGCAGGGCGGCCTCGGCGCTATCCCGGGCCGCCTCGAAGCGGGCGGGATCGATGAGATAGAGGGGGTCGCCGGCCTTGACCTGACTGCCCTCCTGGTAGTCCCGTGACTTGATGATGCCCCCGACCTGGGGCCGGATCTCCGCGATGCGGAAGGGCGCCGTGCGGCCCACCAGTTCCACCGTCAGGGTCGCCGGCTCCGCCGCCAGGGTGATGACGCCCACCTCCGGCGGTGGCATCTGACCGCCGGGGCCCCCGGGTCCGCCGCCACCCCCCGGAGCGCCGCCCTGACCACAGCCGGCAACCAGAAGGGTGGCGCAGAGACCCGCCAGTGGCAGGATGGCGTGAGCGTGGCGGGAACCCATGAGATACCTCCTGGCAAGGCAGGGCAGGACTGAATTTGAATGAACGTTTATTCTACGCGCCGGATCGCGGGTGGGTAAATCCCCGGCCGCGGGGTGCCCCCCCGGTCCTCCCGGCGGGAGCGGTAAGGAGAATGTCACTGAACGGTCATCAAATCTTAATAAACACCGCCTATTTTGACTGGCCCCGACGCTTTCGTCGCGAGTCAATAATCAAAATCTGGAGGACGTATGAAAAATATCCTGGGCATCGCCCTGCTCCTGGTTTCCGCCACGGCCCTGGCCGCCGCGGATGAAGCGGCGCTGAAGAAGCAAATGGCTGAAGCCTGCGCCCCCTTGTTCGCCTCGGGTGGGGCCTGCGCGGACCTGGCCAAGGGCACGCGCAAGTGCACTCGGCAGAACGTCGCCAAGGGCGGTGACGCCTGCGTCGCGTTCGAGAAGGCCAACAAGGAATTCTTCGACGCCGGCATGAACGATCCCATCATCAAGAAGTAGTGGGAGTCACGATCCACCGAAGGGAAGAGAGCCCGCTTGCGGTGCGGATGACCTCGCCCGATCTGGCGACCTGGTCGAGTTCTCCCGCCGCCGCAAGGCCCCACCCCGACGAGGCCCTCTCAACCTGACGTTGGGCTGAAGCCTGGTTGGGTTTGACACCCCAGCCAGGCCCTCGACACCCGTCCCCCGCGGTTTCCCCGTCCCGATCTCCCTGCCTTCAGATTGCCCTGGCCTCACTCTTGATTTGGCCGTCAGGGCGCTACACTATCTCCCTCACGCCACGGTTCTCGGCGAGTCTCGCCGTCATCACCTCGACGTCTCCGTGCGTCTTTCCACCGTTGCGGTTGCCCATTGACCTTCCGTCAACACTGACTGACTTGGCTGAGTCACCCCTAGGGGTGATGACAGGGGGTGCGCCGGATAGGTAAAAATTAAGTTAAATAAATTGCTTGGTTGGTCCGTTTCTGGACCGCCAGCCCTGTCCGAGTTGCGCCGTCCACTCATCGGGACCACAACCAGAGAGAGCCAATCATGGACCCGCCATCATCGCCACCGCCTACGCCCTCGGCGGAAGGCCTTCGTCACCTCGACGAGGCGTCTCTCCCGGGCCAGTTGCCAACCCATGTGGTCGGTATTGGTGCCTCGGCGGGGGGGCTAGAGGCCCTGGAGCGACTCTTTCGCGCCATGCCCGTCGATTCCGACATGGCCTTCGTCGTCATCCAGCACCTGTCCCCGGATTTCAAGAGCCTCATGGATGAGCTCATGGAGCGTTTCACCCGCATGCCCGCGATCCCGGTGCATGAGACCCAGGTGGTGCGGCCCAACATCATCTATTTGCTGCCCCCGGCCAAGGACATCATTATCCAGGGTGATCGCCTCATCACCCGCGACCGCGCCAAGGACGGCTCCCTGGCGCTACCGATCAATACCTTCTTCCGCTCCCTGGCCGCCGCCTGGGGGGAGCGTTCGGCGGGCATCATCCTCTCCGGCACCGGTTCCGACGGCAGCGGTGGGCTGCTTGACATCCACGAGGCCGGCGGCCTGGTGCTGGTGGAATCCCCCGAGTCGGCGCGCTTCGATGGCATGCCGCAGAGCGCCATCAACACCCGCTGCGTGGATGCCGTCCTCATGCCCGAGGACATGCCCGAGACCCTGATGGAATTCGCCGCCGATCCGGAGGCCCTGCGCGCCATGCAGCGCGTGCGCCACGAGGAGGGGCCGCTCCGGGGCATGCCGGCGATCCTGGACCTGCTCCACCGGGCCTACAACATCGATTTCGCCAGCTATAAGCCGACCACCATCACCCGCCGCATTGCCCGGCGGTTGTCCCTGGACCTGAGCAATACCAACGTCGAGGACTACGCCCGGCGCCTGGCCAACGATGCCAACGAGCTCAACCTGCTCTACAAGGACCTACTGATCGGCGTCACCCGCTTCTTCCGTGACCCCGAGGCCTTCGAGATGTTGCGGGACCAGGTCGTTCCCGCCATCCTCGACCAGACCCCGCCGGGTCAGGAGGTGCGGGTCTGGGTTTGCGGTTGCTCCACGGACGAGGAGGCCTACAGCCTGGCCATCCTCTTCCACGAGGCCTTCGTCCACCAGGGGCGGGCACCCCTGATCAAGATCCTGGCCACCGATCTGCATGAACAATCCGTCCAGGTCGCCTCCGAGGGCGTCTACCGTGACGAGGCCCTGACCGAGGTCCCGGAGCGGCTGCGCGCCACCTATTTCGAGGCCCTGGGCGAGGGCCGCTGGAAGGTGCTGCCCCATCTGCGCCAGTCCCTGGTCTTCTCGGTGCACAACCTGCTCAAGGACCCACCCTTCACCAAGATCGACCTGGTCAGTTGTCGCAATCTGCTCATCTACTTGCTGCCCAACGCCCAGACCAAGGCCATCGCCAACTTCCACTATGCCCTGCGCCTCAACGGGGTCCTCTTCCTCGGGGCCAGTGAGTCCCTGGGGAGCCTGACGGACGAGTTCGAGACCCTCGAGCGCCAATGGAAGCTCTATCGCAAACACCGTGAGAGCCGCGCCCTGACCATGCTGCGGGCGCCGCTGGATCAGGGCCTTTATCAGCGCCCCCGGGGCATGACCTCCACCGGGGTGCTGCTCAATCGCATCTACGACGCCCTTCTCGATCGTTTCATCCCCGCGGGTTTCCTGGTCAACGACCAACACGAGATCCTGCACATCTTCGGTGATGCCGCCCGCTTCCTCACCCCCCGCCCGGGTCGCTTCAATGGCGACCTCCTGACCCTGCTGGCCAGCAACCCCCTGAGCCTGGCCCTGACCTCCGCCTTGCGCAACTGCGCCAAGCAGGGCCAGCCGGTGACGGTGCAAAACCTGACCGTCAAGGGGGGGGGAGGGCCGGGAGGAGCGCCTGGAGGTACGGATCGAACCCTTGGGCGATCGCGCCACCGGGGGCCCCTGCTACGTGGTCCTGCTCAACGAGGAGCGACCGCCGGTACCGGTGACCGAGTCCTCCCCGGTCTCGCACGATTTCAGCGTCGGCGCCGAGGTGGCGGACTACATCCGCGAACTGGAGCTGGAACTGCAACGCGCCCGGGAGTCGGTGCAGACCACGGTCGAGGAGCTGGAGACCAGCAACGAGGAGCTCCAGGCCACCAACGAGGAACTCCTCGCCGCCAACGAGGAGCTGCAAAGCACCAACGAGGAACTGCATTCGGTCAACGAGGAGCTCTATAGCGTCAACGCGGAACACGAGCTCAAGATCGAGGAGCTGAACCGGGCGACCAGCGATCTGCGCAACCTGATGCAGTCCACGGATACGGCGACCATCTTCATCGACGGCGACTACCGCGTGCGCCTGTTCACCCCCCGCGCCATCGAGGTCTTCAACCTGCTGCCCCAGGACATCGGTCGTGACTTGCGCCACTTCCAGTCCATCCGCCCCGACCGCGACCTGTTCGAGGATATCCGCGGGGTCCTGGACAGCGGCGTCGGTATCGAACGGCAGCTCAACCTGGGGGAGGAGACCAGTTTCCTCCGGCGCTGCATGCCCTATCAGAACGTTCAGGGCAAACGGATGGGTGTGGTGATCAACTACGTTGATACCAGCGGTATCAGCCGGATGCACCGCCAGCTCGACGCACTCCAGCACCACTCCGAGCAGGTCAGCCGCGCCCACCGGGCCATGAGCGAGTTCCTGGCCAACATGAGCCATGAGCTGCGCACCCCCCTCAATGCCGTCATCGGCATGGCCTATCTCCTCGGCCAGACGGAACTGACCACGGATCAGCGCGAGCAACTGACCACCATCCAGGTCGCCAGCCACAGTCTCATGGCCATCATCAACGACATCCTCGACCTGTCGAAAATCCAGGCCGGGGCCATGCAGCTCGACCTCCGGCCTTTCAGTCTCACGGCCTTGCTGGAGGAAATCCTGCAAATGTTCCGGCCCCTGGCGGCGGAGAAGCAGCTCGCCCTGGAGAGCCAGGTTCCCGAGGAGGAGCTGCCCCCGCTTCTGGAGGGGGATGCGCTGCGCATCAAGCAGATCCTGGTCAACCTGGTGAACAACGCCCTCAAGTTCACCCACCAGGGCGGGGTCACCCTGGAGGCGCGGCTCCTGGAACGGCGCGAGGCGGAGGTCAAGATCCGCGTCAGCGTGCGCGATACGGGGGAGGGCATACCACCCGAGGTCCAGGAGCGGCTGTTCCAGCCCTTTACCCAGGCCGATGCCTCCATTACCCGCCGCCATGGGGGGACGGGGCTGGGCCTCTCCATCGTCCGCCAGTTGACGGAACTCATGGACGGTCAGGTGGGGCTGGAGAGTCTACCCGGTAGCGGCAGCACCTTTTGGGTCGACCTGCCCCTGGGCGTCGTGGAGGCCGATCAGCCCATCGCGGCGGGTCAGCCCACCGAGGTGTCTATCATGGCGGGTCGGCCCGCCGGGGGTGACCAGGCTGGCCCGGGCCATGGCCCTGGTCGAGAGGGTTCCGACTCCTGCCTGGCCGGGGCGCGGGTGCTGGTGGTGGACGACAGCCGCATCAACCTGGATGTCAGTCGCCGCATCCTGGAAAAGGCCGGCGCCAGCACCACCCTGTGCGAGAACGGGGCCGAGGCCCTGGCCTGTCTCCGGGCCTATCCCGAGGCCTTCGATCTGGTCCTGATGGACGTGCAGATGCCGGTGATGGACGGCTACGAGGCGACGCGCCGCATCCGCGACGAACTCGGGCTGAACATTCTGCCCGTGATCGCCCTTACCGCCGGCGCCCTGGTCACCGATCGTGAGGTCGCCATGGAGGCTGGCATGACCGCCTTCCTGACCAAGCCCCTGGACCCAGCCTCCCTGGCCCAGGCGCTGCGGCGGTACCTTGACCTGCCCTCGGCCGCGCCTGAGTCCGCCGCCTTGCCCTCGTCATCGGCCAACCCAGGCCCAGTCAGCCCGGCGTCCTCGGCCGCGGCCTTGTCCTGGCCGGTCATCCCGGGCCTGGATGATGACTGGGCGCGTGTGCAATTCGCGGGTGATCGGGACTTTTACCAGGGCCTCATTGGTCGCTTTGCCGAGCGGTTTGAGGCTCTCCTGCCCGAACTCCAGACCCCGTGCGCGCCGGGCGACGCGGAGCTGGCCAAGACCCTCCATCAAATCCGGGGCCTGGCGGGCAACCTGGGCGCCAGGGCCCTCGCGGCGAGTTTTGGGCAACTGGAGGAGGCGGTCCAGGGGGGCGACGTGGAGCGTCTGCCCGGCTTGAGGGCCGCGGCCCTGCGGCATGCCGAATCCCTGTTGACGGCGATCGCGACCTGGCGGGCGGGACAACCGGAAACGGAGCGCCCGGGGAACGCGGAGGGGCCCGTTCAGGCCTGGGATGATCCCCGGCTCCTGCCCCCGCTGATGGCCCTGGAGGAGGCGCTCAGACTGCGGCGCTTCAATGCCAAGCGCGCCAGCAAGGCCATCGAAACGCTGGTCGCGGGGGGTGGACTGGCCCAAGCCTTCGCCCCCGTGGCGGCGGCGGCCGAGCGTTTGCGTTTCCCTGAGGCCTGGACGCACTTACAATCTCTCCCTCCATTCACTCGGGATGAGACCCAGGGAGAAGCCAATGCAAAATCGTCCCCGGATTCTGATCGTCGATGACGTCCCCGAGAACATCGAGGTGCTGGGGGAGATCCTGGGCGACAATTTCGACCTTCAGTGCGCCTTTTCCGGCCCCGAGGCCCTGGAACTGGCGGCGGACCTGCCGGATCTCATCCTCCTCGATGTCCTGATGCCGGGCATGGATGGCTTCGAGGTCTGCGCTTGCCTCAAGGCGGATGCGGCCACGGCGGAGATCCCGGTCATCTTCATCACCGCCAAAAACAGCCCGGAGGCGGAAATCGCGGCTTTTGAAGCCGGCGCCGTGGATTTCATCACCAAGCCGGTCAATCCCGTCACGGCGCGGGCGCGCATTCAAACCCACCTCACCCTGAAACGGCAGAAGGACCTGCTACGGGCGCAGGCCATGGTCGATGGCCTCACCGGGATCGCCAACCGCCGCTTCTTCGACGAGCGCCTGCTGGCGGAATGGCGGCACCTCCAGCGCCACCACCGGCCCCTGGCGCTCCTCATGATCGACATCGACCATTTCAAGGCCTACAACGATCATTACGGCCACCAGGCCGGAGACAATTGCTTGCGGCGGGTGGCCACGACCCTCGAAGCTGGCATGCTGCGCGCCCATGACCTGGCGGCGCGCTATGGGGGCGAGGAGTTCATCTGCATGCTGCCGGAATGCGATCTGGCGGGCGCCATCAGCAAGGCGGAGGCCCTGCGCGCGGCGGTGGCGGCCCTGGAGATCCCGCACGCCGCCTCACCCACCAGCGCCCAGGTCAGCCTGAGCGTCGGCGTGGCCGCCACCATCCCCTCCCTCCAGACGCTCCCCGATACCCTGGTCGCCGCCGCCGACGCTCAGCTTTACCAGGCGAAGGTGGCGGGCCGCGATCGGGTTTGCGCGGCCCCCTGACCGGCGCGCGCCCCCCGCGCGTGAGAGCGTTAGCCTGAAGCACCCCAGCGAAATCCTTCATCTTCCGGGGTGTGGATGGCCCCTCATGAAAGTTAGCGCGACAGACCCCAGCGGTGATTTCCATCTTTTCGGGTGTGGCTGACGGACCTCATGACGGTTAGTGTTGACTTATGTCATGGTCCGAATCCGAGTATTCAGCTACGTTAGTCGGGCACTTCCCAGGCTGTAACGCGACTGGGCCTGACTCCAGCCAGGCCCTGTCCTTTGGCTTTTGTTTGTATCAAACCAGTTGCCTTTGCCAGCCGGCAAGGTATCGGCACGGCCGGGACGGGTTCCCCCAACAGGAAGCGAGACAAAAATATGACGAAGACGTGGCTGATCTCGATGGCCGTCACGGCGGCCTTCCTTTCCCATGGCGCTCAGGCAGCCGGTGATGCCAAGGCCGGCGAGGCCAAGACCGCGGTCTGCATGGCCTGCCACGGTCCCCAGGGCAACAGTCTGGTGCCAACCTGGCCCAAGCTGGCCGGCCAGCATCCCGAGTATCTCTACAAGCAACTCATGGACTTCAAGAGCGGGGCGCGGGTCAACGAAGCCATGAGCCCCCAGGTTCTGGCCCTCAATGAGCAGGACTTCGCCGATCTGGCCGCCTACTACGCCGCGCAGACGCAGACCGGCGGCACCACCGATCCGGCCGCCCTCGAACTGGGCGGGCGTCTGTTCCGGGGCGGTAACGCGGAGACCGGCATCCCCGCCTGCACCGGCTGCCATGGTCCCGCGGGGCTGGGCGTGGGGGCCGCGAAGTATCCCCGGCTGGCCGGGCAGCACGCGACCTACGTCGAGTCCACGCTCAAGCTCTATCGGGATGGCACCCGGGCCAACGATCCCAATGGCATGATGCGCGAGGTGGCGGCCCGCCTGACGGATGCCGAGATCGCCGCGGTCTCCCAGTTCGTCCAGGGGTTGGGTCAGTAACGCGCCCGGCGGATCGTCCCGGGCGTTGCAGCGCCGCTGCCCCCGCCAAGGCGGGTTCCCGGACGGGCCAGTCAAACTCAATGCACGCCACCGCCGCAGCATCCGGCCTTCGCCGACCAAGTCGCGGTGAGAGGAAATCTACCTTTTCGGGTGGGAACCGACCATCATCATGAGGACGGTTCAGCCTAAATTCAGAGGGGTTAAGTACACAACATGAGCGCACCAGGCGTAGATAAAAACCGTAGGCGGGTCCTGATCGCCGCCACCAGCGCCATCGGGGTCGTAGGCGCCGGCTTCGTCGCCGTACCCTTTCTAGATTACTGGCAGCCCAGCGCCAAGGCCAAGGCCGCTGGCGCCCCGGTCGAAGCCGACGTCAGCCAGCTCGAACCCGGCGCCCTGCTGCGCGTCAAGTGGCGCGGCAAGCCGGTGTGGGTGGTCAACCGCACCGAGGCCATGCTGGCCGCCCTGCCAGGGCTCGACCCGCAACTGATCGACCCGGCCTCGGGGGCTTCCGATCAGCCTGCCTACGCCCAGAATGCCACGCGGTCCATCAAGCCCCAGTACTTCGTCGCCATCGGCATCTGCACCCACCTGGGCTGCTCGCCGACCTACCGCCCGGACGTCGCCCCGGATGATCTGGGCGCCGACTGGAAGGGTGGCTTCTTCTGCGCCTGCCATGGTTCCCGCTTCGACCTGGCCGGTCGGGTCTTCAAGGGCTCACCCGCCCCGACCAACCTCGTCATCCCTAAACATCACTACGTCACCGACGCCATCATCAAGATCGGCGAAGACGGAGGAGCCGCCTGATGAGCACCGAAACCCCAACCCCGGGCTTCCTCGGCTGGATCGACTACCGCTTCCCCCTGACCAAGGTGTGGAACGAACACCTGGCCCAGTACTACGCCCCGAAAAACCTCAACGCCTGGTCCTTCTTCGGCTCCCTGGCCATCCTCGCCCTCGTCATCCAGATCCTCACCGGTATCTGGCTGGCCATGAACTACAAACCCTCCGCCGCCGACGCCTTCGCCAGCGTCGAGTTCATCATGCGCGACGTGAACTGGGGCTGGCTGATCCGCTACATGCACTCCACCGGCGCCTCGGCCTTCTTCATCGTCATCTATCTGCACATGTTCCGCGCCCTGCTGTGGGGCTCCTATCGCAAGCCGCGCGAACTGCTGTGGATCATCGGCCTGGTCATCTACCTCGCCATGATGGCCACCGCCTTCTTTGGCTATCTGCTGCCCTGGGGGCAGATGTCCTACTGGGGCGCCCAGGTCATCGTCAACCTCTTTGCCGCCGTCCCCGGCATTGGCGAGGACCTGTCCGTCTGGGTGCGCGGTGACTACGTCATCTCCGACACCACCCTGAACCGCTTCTTCGCCTTCCACTTCCTGTTGCCCTTCCTGCTGGCGGCCCTGGTCTTCGTCCACATCGTCGCCCTGCACAAGGTCGGTTCCAACAACCCGGACGGCATCGAGATCAAGGCCAAGAAAGACGCCAATGGCATCCCCCTCGACGGTATCCCCTTCCATCCCTATTACACGGTGAAGGACATCGTCGGCGTGGTCGTCTTCCTGGCCATCTTCAGCGCCATCGTCTTCTTCGCCCCCGACTTTGGTGGCCTCTTCCTCGAAGCCCCCAACTTCCAGCCGGCCGATCCGCTGAAGACGCCCGAGCACATCGCCCCGGTGTGGTACTTCACCCCCTACTACGCCATGCTGCGCGCCGTGCCCCCCATGTTCGGTTCCCAGTTCCCCGGCGTGGTCGTGATGTTTGGCGCCATCATCATCATGTTCTTCCTCCCCTGGCTCGACCGCAGCCCGGTCAAGTCCATTCGCTACAAGGGCCAACTGTCCAAGATCGCCCTCGGCATCTTCGCCGTCAGCTTTATCGTCCTGGCCTACCTGGGGCTGCAACCCTCGACGCCCACCGGCACCTTCTTCGCCCGCGTCTTCACCATCCTCTACTTCCTGTTCTTCCTCTTGATGCCCATCTACACCAAGCTGGAAGCCACCAAGCCGGTCCCGGAGAGGGTCACGAAATGAGAAAACTACTCCTCGCCTCCCTGTTCCTGCTCGTCCCCGCCCTGGCCCCCGCCGCGGGCGGCGGCGTCCCCCTGCAGGACGCCGACATCGACCTCAAGGATCAGGCCTCCCTGCAACGCGGTGCCGGCTACTTCGTCAACTATTGCATGGGCTGCCACTCCCTGGGCTACATGCGCTACAACCGCCTGGCCAACGACCTGGGTATCGACGACGCCACCCTGCGTCAGAGCCTGATCTTCACCGGCGCCAAGCCCGGCGACCTCATGGTCTCCAGCATGAACCCGGTGAGCGCCGAGAAATGGTTCGGCACCGCCGTCCCCGACCTCACCCTGGTCACCCGCTGGCGTACCCCCGACTGGGTCTATAGCTATCTCAAGGGCTTCTACGCCGATCCCAGCCGGCCCTTGGGCGTGAACAACGTGGTCTTCCCCAACGTCGGCATGCCCCACGTCCTCGCCGGGCTGCAGGGCGTGGCCCAGCCCAAGTTCGCGGAGCATCCCGGTCCCGATGGCGCCCCGGTCAAGACCGTGGTCGGCGTCGAGCCCGCCCAGGGCGGCACCATGACGGCGGAGCAATACGACGCCTTCGCCCGTGACCTGACCGCCTTCCTCGCCTATGCCGGCGAGCCGATCAAGCTCGAACGTCAGCGGCTGGGCATCTGGGTGTTGCTGTTCCTGGCGGTGTTCTTCGTCGCCGCCTACATGCTCAAGAAGGAATACTGGAAGGACGTGCACTGACGCACCTGTTCAGCCCCCCACCCCCGGGTGGGGGGCTGCTGATTGTCATTCCTGCCAAGATCGCCTCTCAGGCACACTCCTCTCACCCACCCCTACCACCACCCGGCTAAAGGTCTGGTGATCAAGGCCCAGACATAACGAGGCAACCTCGTTTTCCAGCAGATTGAGAAAGAGGACACGCAGCAGGTCCGGGTCGCACATGATCCACCGGGGCCGGGTCGGCATCAGGAATGGAAGACCCCCTCCAGGGAGGTAGCGTCTAGCACACGGTCGCCCCAGGTTTCGATTTCTTCAAGCGAGGCCCCGGCAATCCGTTCGAGCACCTCGGGCGGCAGAGGACCAAAGCGGCGGGCTAGTTGACGCTGCAGCAACAAGGTTTCACCTTCTTGACGCCCTTCTTGACGTCCTTCCTGACGCCCTTCCTGGCGCCCTTCCTGGCGCCCTTCCTGGCGCCCTTCCTGTAGCCCTATTTGACGCCCTTCCAAAAGCCCCTTCCGTTTGTACTCCTCCGCCCATTGATCAAATTTTTCAGCTAAGGTCATTTTTAACTCCGTCAGGTCGCTTACCTGGGGGATCACCAGATGGTTGCGGCTACGCCGGCGCAGTAGGGCCCGAATCCAAAGGGCAAAAAGACGCCGGAGTTCGGGTTGACCCGCCAGCCAGTCGTTGAGCAGATCGATCAGGCGCAACAGATCGCGATCGTCCGCCGGGTGCTCGAAGCGGATGATGGCGGCGACCAGGTTGCGCATGCCCGCCAACTCCGCCTCCCCATAGCGATTTTCGTCGATGAGCAGGTAGCGAAGCTGCGGCAGGTACTCGGCCACCAGCCCCGGAACCTTGGGCAGCAGCGCGGCCAGGTCCGTCGCGGCGGTCCAGGTCTTACCGCCATTGTAGAGGACGATCGGCAATACCGGCGGCAGGGTCTGGCCGGGTTTGACCTCCTTGCGGCGGATCAGGTCTTGGTACAGCAGGCCGACATAGACCAACATACGGACCGCCATGAAGGGATCAACGCGGCTCTGGAACTCGATGAGGATATACAGATACAGCCAGTCCTCGCCGGCCTTGACCCGCCAGACGACATCGTCGCTGCGCCGGCGCAGGTCGTCGGTCACATAGCTGGCCGGGACCTTCTCCAGGGTCGAATAATCCAGGCCCGCCAGCCAGGCGTCGGGGATGAAGCCCAGCACCAGGTCCCGCACCACCTCGGGGGCGGAAAACAGCAGTTTGTAGCCGGCGTCGTCGGGGTTCATGGTCGGGATTGTAAACCGAAGTCAGCTCCCCGCAGCCGGGACGAGGAGAGTCGCCACGTCCGCATCGGCTGTCTCAAGCTGGCCGTATCGGCCCCATATCCATGCTGCCCTATCAAACAGGAGAAAGACCACTTGGGCTGGCCATGGCTATCGCCGGGTCGGCATCAGGAATGGAAGACCCCCTCCAGGGAGGTAGCGTCTAGCACACGGTCGCCCCAGGTTTCGATTTCCTCAAGCGAGGCCCCGGCAATACGTTCAAGCACCTCGAGAGGCAGAGGACCAAAGCGGCGGGCTAGTTGACGCTGCAGCAACAGGGTTTCGCCTTCCTGACGCCCTTCCTGGCGTCCTTTCTGAAGCCCCTGCCGCTTGTACTCCTCCGCCCATTGATCAAATTTTTCAGCTAAGGTCATTTTCAGCTCCGTCAGGTCGCTTACCTGGGGGATCACCAGAAGGTTGCGGCTGCGCCGGCGCAGCAGGGCCCGAATCCAGAGGGCAAAAAGACGCCTCAGTTCCGGCTGGCCCGCCAGCCAATCGTTGAGCAGATCGATCAGGGGCAACAGATCGCGGTCGTCCGCCGGGTGCTCGAAGCGGATGATGGCGGCGACCAGGTTGCGCATGCCCGCCAACTCCGCCTCCCCATAGCGATTTTCGTCGATGAGCAGGTAGCGAAGCTGCGGCAGGTACTCGGCCACCAGCCCCGGAACCTTGGGCAGCAGCGCGGCCAGGTCCGTCGCGGCGGTCCAGGTCTTACCGCCATTGTAGAGGACGATCGGCAATACCGGCGGCAGGGTCTGGCCGGGTTTGACCTCCTTGCGGCGGATCAGGTCTTGGTACAGCAGGCCGACATAGACCAACATACGGACCGCCATGAAGGGATCAACGCGGCTCTGGAACTCGATGAGGATATACAGATACAGCCAGTCCTCGCCGGCCTTGACCCGCCAGACGACATCGTCGCTGCGCCGGCGCAGGTCGTCGGTCACATAGCTGGCCGGGACCTTCTCCAGGGTCGAATAATCCAGGCCCGCCAGCCAGGCGTCGGGGATGAAGCCCAGCACCAGGTCCCGCACCACCTCGGGGGCGGAAAACAACAGTTTGTAGCCGGCGTCGTCGGGGTTCATGGTCGGGATTGTAAATCAAAGTCGTCTCACCGCAGCCAGGAGGAGAACAACCTGGTGTTCCCCAACGTCGGCATGCCCCACGTTCTCGCCGGCTTGCAGGGCCTGGCCCAGCCCAAGTTCGCGGAGCATCCCGGTCCCGACGGTGCCCCGGTCAAGACCGTGGTCGGCGTCGAACCCGCCCAGGGCGGCACGATGACGGCGGAGCAATACGACCCCTTCGCCCGTGACCTGACCGCCTTCCTCGCCTATGCCGGCGAGCCGATCAAGCTCGAACGTCAGCGGCTGGGCATCTGGGTGTTGCTGTTCCTGGCGGTGTTCTTCGTTGCCGCCTATATGCTCAAGAAGGAATACTGGAAGGACGTGCACTGACGCACCTGGTCAGCCCCCCACCCGCGGGTGGGGGGATGAACTGATAACCCCTCACGTCATCGCATACCCCTCTCACCCCCCCCTCACACCCCCTGCCCGGCCTTCAGTCCGACGCCTTACCCGGCAGACGGACGCGGAAGGTGCTACCTTCCCCCAGGGTGCTGTCACAAGTGACCTCCCCGCCATGCAGTTGGGCGATGCTGC
>ERZ1645187.1115-NODE-1115-length-25286-cov-6.567833_pt1 | contig 25286 bp, 23 predicted proteins | sample MGYA00575352_ERZ1645187 | MGnify/ENA primary metagenome ERZ1645187 (study PRJEB40837, sample SAMN11349314) | freshwater sediment metagenome | isolation source: river sediment | host: Sediment | place: India: Wazaribad , New Delhi | collected 2017-02-21 ...
CGTAGACGATGTAGCTGTGGCCGGTCACCCAGCCCACGTCCGCCGTGCACCAGTACACATCGCCGTCATGATAATCGAAGACGTACTGATGCGTCATCGAGGCATAGACCAGATAGCCGCCGGTGGTGTGCAGCACACCCTTCGGCTGGCCGGTCGAACCGGAGGTATAGAGGATGAACAGCGGGTCTTCCGCCTTCATCTCCACCGGCGGGCAATGCGCCGTCACCTTGGCAGCCTCGTCGTGATACCACACGTCGCGCCCGGCATACATCGGGATCTCGGCGCCGGTGTGCTTGACGACGATCACCTTCTTGATGCCGCCCTTGACCTTGTTGTGCGCCGCATCGACGTTCTTCTTGAGGTGCACGCCCTTGCCGCCGCGCAGGCCCTCGTCCGAGGTGATGACCACGTTGGAATCGCAATCCTCGATGCGCGAGGCCAGCGAATCCGGCGAGAAGCCGCCGAACACGATCGAATGCACCGCGCCGATGCGCGCGCAGGCCAGCATTGCATAGGCCGCCGCCGGGATCATCGGCAGGTAGATGGTGACGCGGTCGCCCTTCTTGACTCCATTGGCCTTCAGCACGTTGGCGAAGCGGCAGACTTCCTGATGCAGCTGGCGGTAGGTGATCTTTTCCGACGCGTTCGGATCATCGCCTTCCCAGATGATCGCGGTCTGGTTGGCGCGGTCCTTCAGGTGCCGGTCGATGCAGTTGTAGGCGACGTTGGTGATGCCGTCCTCGAACCACTTGATGGCAACCTTGCCCGGCTTGTAGCTGGTGTTCTTCACCTTGGTGTAGGGCTTGAACCAGTCGATGCGCTTGCCGTGCTCGGCCCAGAACGCCTGCGGATCATTGACGGAGGCGGCATACATCGCCTTGTACTTGGCGTCGTCGACATAGGCCCGCTTGGCCCAGTCACCGGATACCGGATACACTTTCTCAGACATCGACGCCTCCGTATACGTTTCCTTGGAATCCCGATTGCGGATGCTCAGGCCCGCCGCGCGGTCCCTGCACCTCATGCCTTTTCGATTAGCCGAAATTCAGCCCCTGCAAAAGGCGCGAGGCCTCACACTTTGGTTGCGGCACGACGAAGGTCATAGATCAGCCGAAGAAGCCGATGATGATCCCCATCAGGATCAGCACGATCAGCCAATAGCCGCCGTCGATCAGCGTCAGCGCCCAGGGCTTGAGCTGGAAGCGGTGGTTGACGCTGAGCGTGGTGGCGACAAAGCCGAGGAAGATGAACAGCGCCCCGGCGATGCCGTTGCCCACCGAGACGCCATCGAGCACGCGCAGGATCTTGGCGAGGCAGAAGGCCATCACGAACTTGGCAAGCGCGGAGACAACATACGGCGCCATGCCCCGGTCGCGCGCCTTGATCTGCGCATCGCTGAGGCCGGCCGCATCCATCCACGGATGGGCCAGCACGCCATACCACACCGCACCGAAGGCCATCGCCGCCACGCTCGCCACCAGCACGCCGAGGTAGTTGACACCGCCATAGATCATCGCTGTCCCCTTGTTGTGCAGATAACGGAATCCACGCGCCGGGCATCGCGGATTCGGCACCGGTCGGTCCTTGTCACGCCCCGAGTATCGCCGACGACGCCCGCTTCGTCGAGCGGTTCGGTCAATTGCCGGCCATGGCGAGGATCAGATCCCACTCCGCCTCGCTCACCGGCTGGACGGAGAGCCGCGCCGAGGTGAGCAGCGCCATGCCCGCCAGCGCCGGCGTCTGTTTGATTTCCGCCAGCGAGACGGGACGGGCAAGAGGACGCACCGCCTTGATGTCCACCATGCCGAACTTGCCGGTCTCGTCGGTGTGATCGGGATAGAATTCCCGAATGATCTCAACGATCCCGACAATCTCCTTGCCCTCGTTGGAATGGTAGAAGAACCCCGTCTCGCCCAGCCGCATCTTCATCATGTTCTGCTTGGCCAGATGGTTGCGCACCCCGTTCCAGAAGGTACCGGCATCGCCCGCCGCCACCTGCTGGTCCCACGACCACTTGAACGGCTCGGATTTGAACAGCCAATGCGCCATAATCAACAACCCTCTGGATTCATTCCGATTTTTGCGGTCTCTCGATCAGCCCGGCAATCGCCTCGCGCACGCTGATCCGCCCCGCCAGCACACCGGCCACCGCTTCGGCGATCGGCATTTCCACCCCCCGCGCCCGCGCCATGGCCACCAGCGCCGGCGCGGTGAATGCCCCTTCGGCCAGCTTGCCGCCGGCCATCAGCCCGGCCACCGCCTCCCCCCGGCCGATCGCAAGCCCGAAGGAGAAATTGCGCGACTGGGCGGAGGCCGCCGTCAGCACCAGATCGCCGAGGCCGGAAAGCCCCATCAGCGTCTCCGGCCGCGCGCCCAGCCCATGGGCAAAGCGACGCAATTCGGCAAAACCACGGGCGATCAGCGCGGCCCGCGCGCTTTCCCCCAGCCCGGCGCCGACGACGATTCCCGCCGCAATCGCCAGCACGTTCTTCGCCGCCCCGCCGATCTCCACCCCCGTCACATCATCGGTGTGGTAGATGCGGAAGCCGGGGGCGGACAGCGTGGCCGCCAGCGGCCCGGCAAGGGTCAGATCGCGCGCCGCCAGCGTCACCGCCGTCGGCAGGCCCTTGACGATATCGGCGGCAAAACTCGGGCCGGACAGGATGGCGACCGGACAATCAGCCACGGACTCCGCCAGAACAGCAGTGACGAACGCCCCGCTCGCCTGTTCGATGCCCTTCGCCGCCGCCACCAGCGGCGTTCCGGCGCGGACCAGCGGCGCCAGCGCCTGCGCCGCTGCGCGCAAGTTCTGTGTCGGCACGGCCAGCACCAGCACCGGCGCAGCGGCGGCCTCAGCCAGATCGGATGTCGGAACGATCGTCTCAGGCAGGGAAAAACCCGGAAGATAGCGGTGATTCTGCCCCGTTTCCCGCAGTTCCGCGACATGGCTGGCATCGCGCGCATAGAGCAGGACGGAACCGCCCCGCCGCGCCGCCACCGCCGCCAGCGCGGTGCCGAAGGCCCCCGCGCCGATCACCGCCACCGCGCTCACGCTTTGGCCCCCAGCCGCCCGGCCCCCAGCATCGGCGCCGCCGCGCCGTCGAGCGGCCAGCGCGCCCGTGCGGTCACCTCAAGCGTATCGGTCATGCCCAGCGACAACCGCTCCAGCCCCGCCCAGGCCACCATCGCGCCGTTGTCGGTGCACAGCTCCGGCGGCGGGGCAAGCAGCTTGACGCCCGTTTCCAGCGAAAGGCGCTGGAGCGAGCGGCGGATCGCCCGGTTGGCGGCAACGCCGCCGGCCACCACCAGCCCGGTCGGCGTGCCATAGGCGGCGCGGAACACCCTGAGCCCGGCGCGCACCCGGTCCACCAGCATATCCACCACCGCCGCCTGGAAGGAGGCGCAGAGATCGGGAATATCCGCCGGTTTCAGCGGCGCAATCGCCTCCGCCTGCTGGCGGACAGCGGTTTTAAGGCCGGAAAGCGAGAAATCCGGCTGTTCCCGGCCGAGCAGCGGGCGCGGAAAATCGAACCGTTCGGGGTTGCCGCGCTCGGCGGCGGCTTCCACCTGCGGCCCGCCGGGATAGGGCAAGCCGAGCATTTTCGCCACTTTGTCGAAGGCTTCGCCGAGGGCATCGTCAATGGTCGTGCCGATGCGGCGGTATTGCCCCACCCCTTCCACCGCAACGAGTTGCGTATGCCCGCCCGAGACGAGCAGCAGGAGATAGGGAAAGGCGATCGAATCGGTCAGCCGCGGCGTCAGGGCATGCGCTTCGAGATGGTTGACCGCGATCAGCGGCTTGCCGGTCGCCAGCGCCAGCGCCTTGGCCGCTGTCAGCCCGACAAGAACGCCGCCGATCAACCCCGGCCCGGCGGAAACAGCGATGCCGTCGATTTTCGCCAGCGGCACGGCGGCGGCGGTCAGCGCGCGGCGGATCAGCGTATCGAGCACCTCGACATGGGCGCGGGCGGCAATTTCCGGCACCACACCGCCGAAGGCGACATGTTCGTTGATCTGCGATCTGATCTCGTTGGAGAGGATGGCGCCGGTGCCGTCCGCCCGCCGCATCACCACGGCGGCGGCGGTTTCGTCACAGGTCGTTTCAAGGCCAAGAACACGCATGGGTCGCCATCGAAGGATTGCCGCCGATCAATTGCGGCGCCGCGTTCAAGCGTATAGTGAGGTTCCCGCTCCATCGCAAAGCTTCTGATACGAAAAGGTCCGCCATGTCCCATACCCTGATCATCGGCACACGCGGCAGCCCGCTGGCGCTGGCGCAGGCCAACATGGTGGCGGGGCTGCTGGCGGCGGCGTCCGGTCAGCCGGTGGCCTCCTTCCCGCTCACCATCATCAAGACGACGGGCGACACGACACAGGACCGCGCGCTGGCCGATATCGGCGGCAAGGGCCTTTTCACCAAGGAGATCGACGCCGCCCAGCTGGACGGCACGGTCGATGTCGCGGTCCATTCCTCGAAAGACCTGCCGACCGAGCTGCCCGAGGGCCTCGCCGTCGCCGGCTATCTGCCGCGCGAGGATGTGCGCGATGCCTTCATCGGCCATAACGGCGTGAAATTGATGGATCTGCCGCAGGGCGCGACGGTGGGCACCGTATCGCTGCGCCGCCAGTCGCTGCTCAAACGCCTCCGGCCCGATCTGAAGACCGTCTTGTTCCGCGGCAATGTCGAGACGCGGCTTGCCAAGGTGGCGCGCGGCGAGGTGGATGGCACCCTGCTGGCGCTGGCCGGGCTCAAGCGCCTCGGCCTTGCCGCCCATGTCACCGAGGCGCTGGACGCCGGCATCTTCCCGCCCGCCGTCGGTCAGGCGGCGATCGGCATCGTCACCCGCATCGGCGATCAGACGACCAACGCGCTGGTGGCAAAAATCATCGATGCCGAGACCGGCATCGCCGTCACCGCCGAGCGCGCGCTGCTGAAAGCGCTCGATGGCTCCTGCCGCATGCCGATTGCCGGCCACGCCACCGTCAGCGACGGGCGCGTTACCCTGCGCGGCATGGTGCTGACGCCGGATGGCAAGACCGCCTTCGAGCACACCGCCAGCGCTCCGGCGGGCGAGGCCGCGCAACTGGGGACGGATGTGGGCGACACCCTGCGCGCCCGCCTGCCGGCCGATTTCTTTCTCGCGCTCAAGGGCTGATGCGCATCCTTGTCACCCGGCCGGAGGAGGAGGCGGCGGCCACCGCCGCCCGCCTCGCAGCGCTGGGGCACACCCCTGTCATCGCCCCGCTGAGTGTGATCATCCCCACCGGCGCACCACTGCCGGAAGGCCCGTTTGCCGGTGTCCTCGCCACCAGCGCGGCGGCGTTTGCGGTCGCTCCGCCTGCCCTGGCGCCGCTCCTGTCCCTGCCACTCCACGCCGTGGGGGAAAAAACCGCCGCCGCCGCGCGGAGCGCCGGGTTCGCCCGCATCCTCACCGGGCCGGGCACGGCAGCGGCGCTCGCCAGCCTCCTCGCCCCAGCCACGATGCCGCTGCTCTATCTGGCGGGTGAGCCGCGCAAGAGCGATCTCGAACTGGCGCTGGCCGCGCGTTCCGTGCCGCTGGTGGTCTGCCTGCGGTACCGGGCGGAGGCCGCCCCCGCCCTGCCTCCGGCAGCGGCCGAGGCCCTGCGGGCCGGAACGCTCGATGTCGTCCTGCATTATTCCCGCAAGGCAGCGGAGCGGTTCTGCGCCCTCGCCCATGCCGCCGGATTGGCCGAGGCGGCGGGGAAGCCGCGCCATCTCTGCCTCTCGGGTGATGTCGCAGGCGGGTTGGCCGCTCTCGGGCCCGTGCGGATCGCCATTGCCGAGCGCCCCGATGAGCCTGCGCTTTTTGGCCAATTGGACAAGGAGAGTTGACGGCGGCTCGTTTGCTTGCAACCAAGCCATGGAAAAGCCGTATGGTCCGCCCATCCGGCGGGATGATGATGAGAGCCTGACGCCAGAGAGGGTCCGATGACCGACGCGACGCAGAAAAAAGCGGGCAAGACCCCCGCCAGCATCGATCTCGACGCTGCGGCGATCACCGATCTGACCCCGCCCGCGCCGGAAACGGCGCCCGGGACCGGCGCGCCGGAAGTGGCTACGCCGCCGGCCGAAGCACAGGCGGCGCCTGCCGCCACCCCGGAGAAGCCCGAAAAGCCGGCAGCGCCGGACAAACCGGCCAAGCCGGACGACGCGCCCGCGCCCCCGGCGCCGCCTCCGGCCAAATCCTCGGCCACCGGCCCGGTGCTCGGCGGCGCGGTGGCCGGCGCGCTGTTCGGCGTGCTCACCACGCTCGTCTATCACAACGTCAAGGCCCCGCCGGTGACGGTGGCCGATCCGCGCCTCGCGAAGGTGGAAAGTGAGCTGACCGCCCTGCCGGCAAAGGCCGAGACGGCGGCGCGCGAGGCCGCGAAGGCCCTGACCGGCCGGATCGCCGATCTTGAGAACAAGCTCGCCGCCAGCGAGAGCAAGGCCGCCGCAGCCGCCGAGGCGGCGAAAACCGCAACCGAGCAGGCCAAGGCGGCGACCGACCGCGCCGCCGCGCTGGAAACGCTGGCCGCCGGCATGATCGCCCCGGTGGACGACCGGCTGAAATCGGCCGAGGCCGCGATCGGCGAAGCGAAATCCGCCACCACCGCCGTCACCCGCAAACTGGAGGATATCGCCAGAGCCGGTTCGCAGCCGGCGGTCGCGGTGGCCGCCGTCTCCGGCAAGGTCGAGGCGCTGGAAAAAGCCCTCGGCGCGGCCGGCGCCAGCGCAAGAAGCCAGACGGAGGCGACGAGCGGGCTGGAGACGCGGCTCAAGCAGCTGGAAAGCACTATCGCCGGGCAGAAGCCCGCTGCCTCGCCGCGCCCCGCCGCCCTGCTCGCCGCCGCCGCGCTGATCCGCCAGAACTGGGATGCCGGCCGCCCGCTCGGCGTCGATGCCCCGGCCCTTGCCGCCCTCGGGGTTGACGAGGCGGTGGCAAAGCCCCTCGCCGCCTACGCGGCCAGACCGGTGCCGAACGCTGCTGCGCTGACCGCCCAGCTGGCGGCGCTGGCCGCCACCTTCCCCAAACCCGCCCCCGCCCCGCAGGCGGAAAAGAGCGTGCTCGACAAGATGAAGGCCAATGTCCTCTCCTTTGTCGAGGTGCGGCCGGCCGGCAGCGCTGCCGCCCCGGCAAACGACGCCGTTGCCGCCCTGCGCGGCCGCATCGCGGCGGGCGAGGGCAAGGTCGCGCTGGAGGCCATCGCCGCCCTGACGACCGAGCAGCGGGCGATCCTGACCCCGCTGACCGCCGCGCTGACCGAGCGCGAGGCCGCCGCCGCCGCGCTGCGCAAACTGGAATCGGATGCGCTCGCCGGCGCCTCCCGCAAGGACTGACGGAGAAACAACGATGATCCGCATGCTGGTTTTCTTCGCTGTCCTGCTGGCCCTCGCCTTTGGCGTCGCCACGCTGGTGGAAACGCCGGGCCATGTCGCCCTCACCTACGGCGGGCTGGAATACAAGGTGTCGCTGGCCAAGGCGGTGGCGCTGCTGCTGGCCATCGTCGTTGCGGCGATGGTGTTCTGGGCCGTGCTGCGCACCCTGTTCCGCCTGCCGAGCCTGATCACCATGTCCAACCGCATGCGCCGCCGGGCCAAGGGCTACGCCGCTGTCTCGCGCGGGCTGGTTTCGGTCGGTGTGGGCGATCGGCGCGCCGCCGTGCGCTTTGCCGGCGAGGCGGAGCGTTTTCTCGGCCGCGAGCCGATGACCCTGCTGTTGAAAGCGCAGGCCGCCCAGCTGGCCGGCAACCGGGACGACGCCGAGGATGCCTTCAAGCGCATGCTCGACAATGCCGAGACCCGCGTGCTCGGCCTGCGCGGGCTTTATGTCGAGGCCCGGCGCAACGGGTCCGATACCGCCCGCACCTACGCCGAGGAGGCGTTCCGCCTCTCTCCCGCCGCCCCGTGGGCCGGCGAGGCCGTGCTTGAATACCGCACGGCGGACCGCAACTGGCGCGGCGCCATGGCGGTGGTCGATGAGAATGCCTCCCGCCGCGCGATCGACCGCGACACCGCCAAGCGGCAGAAGGCGACGCTGCTTGCCGCCGAGGCGCTGGAAATGAACGAGCGCGCGCCGGATGAGGCCTTTGCCGCCGCCTCCGATGCGCTGAAGGCCAATCCCGGCCTGGTGCCGGCGGCCACGCTGGTCGCCCGCCGCCATTCCGCCAAGGGCGATTACACCAAGGCCGCGCGGGTGCTTGAAGCGGCATGGAAGCAGATCCAGCATCCCGATCTTGGCGAGGCCTATCTCGCCATCCGCCACGGCGATTCCAGCCACGACCGGCTGAAGCGCGCCCGTGCGCTGGTCAAGCTGACGCCCGGCGCCCGCGAGGGCCGGCTGACGCTGGCCCAGGCGCTGCTCGATGCGCGCGAATTTGCCGAGGCCCGCACCGAGCTTGAGGCGCTGGCACTCGACCTGCCGACGGCCCGCGTCTGCCGCATGATGGCTGATCTTGAGGACAAGGAGAGCGGCAACGCCGGCATGGTGCGCAAGTGGCTGGCCCGCGCCTCCCACGCCCCGCGCGATCCGGCATGGGTGGCGGATGGCTTTGTGTCCGATCACTGGGCGCCGGTCAGCCCGGTCACCGGCCGGATCGATGCCTTCAACTGGATCACCCCGCCGCAGTCGATCGAATCGACTGTCCGCGCCTCGATCGATGCGGACCGCGACGAACCGCCGCCGGTGGCCGGGATCGCCGCCCCGCCGGTGGTGGAAGCCGCCTCGTCGGTGGTGGTGGACGCCGCTCCGGCTCCCCTCGCGGCGGAACCGGCACCCCCGGCAGCAGAACCGCCTGCCGCGCCGCCCGCCCAAGCGACGGCGAAGCTGGACGATGCCCCGCCCGTAACGCTTGCGCATCTGCCGGATGACCCCGGCCCGCGCCTGCCCGCGCCGGCGGCGAAAAAAGGCTGGCGCCTGTTCGATTGAGAACTATAACACTTGGGGTGTTGCGTCCGGCCCGAACACGGGCTATGGCAACACCCGCGCCGCAATAGCTCAGCTGGTAGAGCACGTCATTCGTAATGATGGGGTCGGGGGTTCGATTCCCTCTTGCGGCACCACTTTTCCCTTCGTGGACGATGGCAGTGATCGGCTTTCGTCTGGAAAATCAGCGAAATTGCACGAATCACGAACCGCAGGCGCCGGTCTGTGAGTCCTCGCGCGCTTGCCGTTGGCGCGATACCGGAGGTTTCCGAGGATTTCGGGTGGCGTCCTCCTGTGCCATTGCGCCCGAAATCAGCGCTTGCCCGTCGCTCCCCGGCGGGCACCCGCACCGGCAAGATGCACGGCCATCGGCCTGGCCGCCGGAGCCTGTCCAAGACCGGCCGCCGTCCGCGCCCGGGCGCCTGATGAACGCCCCCGCGCGCCCGGCGAGGGCTGCGCCTCAGAATGCCACGCCGAGCTTCACCTTCGCGATGTGCCGGCTGAAATCGTCGAGGTTCAGCTTCTGCCCGGCGATCTGGCCGTTCGCCTTGCCGGCGAGCTGGGTGGACCACGCGGCGTTGAGCGAAACCTTCTCGTTCACCTGCCAGAAGATGTTCGGCCCGGCGAACCAGGCATGGCCGGGATTGGTATTGAGGAAAGTGCCGGTATAGGCGCGCTGATGTGCGGCATCAACGCCGAGGAACAACCCGTCCGCCACCTTCAGCGACAGCGCGGCGCGCAGGTTGAGGTTCGAGCCCTTGCAATAGCCGTTGCCGCCCGCCGTGGTGCAGCCGTTGACGCCATCCCTGGTGAAGGAGGCGACATGCTCGATGTTGAACGCGCCGTAGAGCTTGTCCTTCACCAGTTCGACATCGAGAAGGATCTTGGCGGTGTTGCCGGCAATCGCGCCGTCGCCACGCGTATAGGCCGGCGTCAGCGGATCGGAAAAGCGCGACCGGCCATGCGCCAGCGTCGGCTCGGTGACGAAGGTGAGGCCAAAGCCGTTTTCCCCACGGCCGAACAGCTTGTATTTGAACTCAAGCCCGCCGCCGACCGCCGTGCTGCGCGCCGAGGTAAGGCCGATGCGCTCGCTCGTCTGACCCCAGTTGTAGGTCAGCGACGGGCCGATTTCGAGACAGCGGACCGGCGAGGTCGAGACCTGCGCCTTGAGGCCATGGGCCTGAAGCGAGCCGAAGCGCGTGCCATAGCTGCCTGAATATTCAAGCCCGCCGCCCCAGGAGTTGAGGTCCGCCACGTCGGTGCCGGCGGTGAAGCCGAAGGCATCGGAGGGAAGGCCGGCGCTTTCCCGGCAGGCGGTGCTGGCGGCCGGAGCCGCCGGTGCCGGAGCCTTGCGGCCAAGATCCGCCGCAGCCACGCTGCCCGCCAGCGCCGTCATCGAAGCAAGGGCCAGAAAACCCCGGTTGAACATGCCCGCCATCCTGCGCCCCATCGAAATCGGCTCTCGTGCAAATCAGTTGTGCCCGATGCTTGCGCCGCGCGCGTCAGGCCGTCAATCCGCCCGCCGCCAGCTTTCCCGCCGGTGTTCCCGAGCCGCAACAGAAAGGCGGCATCAGAGCGCGCCGCCGGCGCGGATCGAGGCGAACATATCCTCCCGCCCCATCTGCCCGCCTTTCAGCGCCAGTTCGATGCCATCGTGCGCGCCCTCGCTGTGGACGGTGAACAGCGCCGCGCCGGGCACCGTCTGCGCCAGCGCGGTGAGCGCGAAAGCGCCCAGATGCTGCATCACATGGCCGGAGGTATCGCCCCCCGCCACCACGCCGCGCGTCAGCCGCGCCGCGCGCATCACCCTGTCGAGGATCACCCCCAGCGCCTGGCCGACGCCGTGATTGGCCGCATCGCTATCCTGCCCCGAGGCGGCCACCGCCGCGCGGAAGGCCGCCACCGCCGGATCATCCGGCCCGCGCGCCGAGGCGATGACCGGCGAGCGCCCCTCGGCCAGATGTGCCAGGGCGGCGGCAACGGCCGTCTCGATTGCTGCCGCACGCGCCCGCGCCCCCTGCACCACTGCCGCCGCATCGAACGGCACGATGGCAAAGCCCGCCGCTTCCGCCGCGGCGATCTGCCCGCGCGTGGTGGGCGAGACCGAGCCGGAGACCACCGCAATCGCCGCCACCGGTGCCACGCGCGGCGTTGCCGCCTGTGCCGGCAGCCAGCCCTGCGCACGGAAATGGGCGATCAGCGCATATTCGATGCCCTGCGAGCCGGCAACGAACCGCGAGGCTCCGCGCCCTTCCCAGAGCAGCGCGCCGATGGTCTCAAGCTCCGCCGTGCCCATGCAATCGAACGTGATCAGCCGGGCGCCGGCGCCGGCCAGCGCCGCCACTTTATCCGCCGCCCGTGCCGGCGTCGTCAGGTCTTCCAGCGAGACAAGGCCGGAGGGCATCGCCGTCTGCCGGGCGAGATGCCGGGCGACATCCGCTTCGTCCATCGGTGTCACCGGGTGGCGCGCCATCACCGGATGCCGGTCAAGCCGGTACACCCCCTCCCCCGCCCCGGCGAAGAGATGGCCGAAGGCCTGATAGCGGCGGATCTCCGGCGCGGCGACGAGGAACGGCACCGTGCGGCCTGCAAAGACCGCATCGCCAAGCTCGATCGCCGTGCCGATCGAGCCGACATCCGGGCTCGAATCGAGCGTCGAGCAGGTCTTGTAGTGACAGAGCGGCGCGCCGGTTTCGGCCAGCCAGCGATAGGCCGGCGGCAGATGCGCCGCCATCCATTCCGGGCCATGTGCCCGCGCGGTCGAGGCGATGCCGAGGCCGCGCACATCGGCAAACCGCGCACGCTGCGCCGGGGTGGGAACAGCCAGAAACAGCACGGAGGGCAGGCCGGCGAAGGTCAGCGCCTCCATCACCGCCGCCGAGCCGGTGAAATCATCGCCATACCAGCCGATCAGAAGCCCGTCGGGCAGGCCCGTGGCCATCAGACAATCCCCAGCGCGCGGGCCAGCTCCGGATGGCGGCGCGCATGGGCCATCGGGTCCGCCCCGGCCATCGCCCCCTCCCACGCCTGCCGCAGGCTGGCGACACCCGCCGCCGGCCCGTCCGGATGGGCGAGGATGCCCCCGCCTGCCGCATAGATGCAATCGGCGCTGCCCAGCCGGCGATAGGTCTCCGGCGGCTGCTTCGCCGATTGGCCGGAGGAGAACACCGGCATCACCACACAGGGCTTGGCAGCGAACATCGGGGTGAGGCACGCCTTGGCCGAGGCGATCACACTGTCGTCATCCTCGGAAAACTTGTTGGCAAGCCCGTTGACATGCATGTGGTCAGCCCCCGCCAGCCGCCAGAACTTCTGCCACGCGATGTAGGACCAGCCGAGCATCGGCGCGCGCGACAGATAGCCCCAGCCGTTGCGGTGGGCGTGGATCGGCAGCTGCGTGTGCCGCCCGAGCCCGATGAAACCGCTTAAGCCCACCGAATTGAGGCTGGCCATCACCGCGGTGCCGCCTTCCGCCAGCACGAGATCATGCCGCCGGCGCATCTCGTCGCTCTCGCCGGTGATGTTGAAGGCGAACATCACCTTCCTGCCCGTCCGGTCGGCATGGGCATTGAGCACGCCCATCACCGCGCGCACCCGCGCCGCGAACGGGCAGGCCGGCCCGTCCGATTGCAGTTCGTCGTCCTTGATGAAGTCGATGCCCGCCTCGGCCAGCACCTTCACGGTTGCCGCCGTCTCCTCGGGCGAAAAGCCGACGCTCGGCTTGATGATGGTGCCGATCAGCGGCCCCGCCGCCACCCCCGCCAGCCGCCGCGTGCCCTCGATGCCGAACTGCGGCCCCGGATAGGCCGCGGCAAACGCTTCGGGCAGGCGCAGATCGAGAATGCGCAGGCCGGAGAACTGCTGAAGCTCGAAGAGGTTGCCCGAAACGGTTGCCATCAGGTTGGGCAGCGACGGGCCGATGGTGGCGAGCGGCCAGCTCAGCGTCACTGTCGCGCGGCGATAGCGGCCGTCCTTCGGCCGCGCCGCGCCGGGCAGCGACGGGCCGGGCGCATCCTCCAGCACGCTCAGCGCCTCGACGCGCGCCGCCGCCCGCGCCTTCAGTTCCGGCGTCTCGCCCGGCACGGGCACAAAGGTGCCGGAGGATTGCTCCCCCGCCATCACCTCCGCCGCGAGCGCAGGGTCGGTCACGGTTTCAATCAGGTAGTCGGCTTCAAAACGGTCGGGAGACATGGACGGCCGGTGGTTGGGATCAGTTGTCAGACAACGCCTAAGCGCAAACGCCCCGGGCCGCAATGGCCGATCAGATCAGCCGCTCCGTCCGCAAGGCCGCGCCGCCCAGCGCCTGCAGCCGCGCCCGCCAGTCCACGAGATAGGCGCGACGCTGCGCATCATCGACGCGCGGCACGCCATAGGCGACGAACCGCTCCTCGATTTTCAGGCCCATATAGCCAAGGCACAACCGCTCCACCGGCATCAGCACGCCCTCGACCGGGCCATAGACATTGCCCTGCGAGAAGCGCTGCGGCGTGCCCCCGGTGGTCACCGCCACCAGCCCGCGCTTGTCGGGGTACAGCCCCTTGTCGAACCGCGCGCCGTCGACATAGGCAAAGCCATAGGCCATCACCCGGTCGAACCAGCCCTTGAGGATGGCCGGCATGCCGCCCCACCACAGCGGGAAGATCAGGATCACGCAATCCGCTGCCCTGAACCGCGCCTGCTCGCGTTTCAGGTCAGGCGCGAAGGCATTCTCCGCCGCCGCCTTGCCCTGTTCGCTCTGGTAGTGGAAGCGCGCGGCATCCGCCACCGTGGTGAAATCATGCCGCCCGGCCACCGGGTTGAACCCCTCGGCATAAAGATCGGAGACGGTGACGGCATGGCCCGCCGCACCAAGCGTGGCCACCGCCGTATCCTTCAGCGCCGCGCAGAACGAGGTCGGCTCCGGATGCGCATAGAGAATGAGAACGTTCATGGCCGCGCTCACGCCGCAGCGCGCGGAATGCCGAGAATGCGCGCGGCATTGCCGCCCACCATCTTGCCGATGTCCTCGTCCGAATAGCCGGCATCGAGACAGATCTTGATCGACCGGCGGAACGCCTCGTGCGGGTGGAATGCGCCCTTGCCCACCTGCCCCAGATCGGACGAGAACATCGTGTTGTCCACACCCGCCGCCTCGATATGCTTGATCAGGTCCTCGCCCTTGGCGTGCTGGAACTTGCAGCCGTCGAGGAACATGCAGTTGGAGTGCTCGATCATCGCGCCCATCGCGGCGAGCCCCTTCACATCGTTCAGCGAGGCATCGACGATCTCCTCGGGGTGCGTCACCACCATCCGCGTCATGCCGCGCTTCCTGGCTTCCTCGAACACCACCCACGTCTCGGAAATGTGCAGGTGGCCCGACGCCATGGCGAGGTCGTTCTTCACGCACACATCGATGATTTCCTTCACATCGTCGCGCACGGCACGGTTCTCGGTGAGGATTTTGATTGCGCTCGCCGGCCGGATTTTCGTCGTCGAGGCGGGGTGCACCCAGCCCGATTGCTTCTCCCAGCGGAAGTGGTTTTCCGCCGTCAGCGTCGGCAGCCAGCACACCTTGGCGCCCATCGCCGCCGCATGCTCCACCGCATAGGGGTTCAGTCCGCCGATCACGTTGTTGAGGACGATCGAGCCGTAGACCTTGGTGGTCAGCTCGGGGTTGTGCTTGTTGATCAGCCACGCCGCCATGGTGGTGGCATAGTCGTGATCCTTCGCCACCAGCCCGGCAAACCCGGCTTTCGAGCAGTCGCGGGCATATTCGAGATGATCAAGCGCGCGGTTGGCGATCGACGGGCCGGTGTGCACATGCGGGTCGATCGCCCCGACGAGCAGCCGGGCGATATGCGCCTCGGTCGCCGCGTCATAGGTCTCGCGGGTGGGATCGTACAGCGGTTCGGCAGCCATCGGTCAAACTCCTTCAGTATGCTTTATGCCTTGAGCGGCGCAAAATCCGCCGCCACCTTCGCCGCGCCGGCGCGCAGGAAACCCTGATCGGACGAGATGATGAAGGCGCTGGCGCCCAGCGCCCGCCAGCCCTCGGCCTCCGCCGCGTTTCCCACCATGATGCAGACCGGCTTGCCGGCCTTGCGCGCCGCGGCGAGGATCGCTTCCGTCGCGGCCCGCGTCTCGGGCGACTCAAGCCCCTTCGAACCGAGCGCGACGGTGAGATCGCCGCGCCCGATGAACACCGCATCGAGCCCCTCGGTCCCCAGGATCGCGTCGAGACAACCGAGCGCCTCGCGGTCCTCGATCATCGCGATCACCGCCACCTCGGCATCCTGCGCATCCACATGCGCCCACATGCCCCGCCCGCCATAGTCGCCCGCCCGCGTCGTGCCGGAAAAGCCGCGCACCCCGCCCCGGTAGCGGCAGAGCGCGACAACCTCGCGCGCCTTTTCGGGGCTGGAGACATGCGGCACCAGCACGCCGATTGCCCCGTCGTCGAGCGCGCCGAGCAGCCGTCCGGTATCGGGCACGCGCACGAGGCCCGCGATGCGCCCGGCCCGCGCGCCCATCAGCGCCTGATCGGTCGCCACCCGGTCGAACGGGCCATGCTCCTCGTCGATCACCACGAAATCGAACCCGACCGAGCCCATCACCTCGGTCGAATGCCCGGTGGGAAACTTGATGAACGTGCCGGTCAGCACCTCGCCGGCCAGCAGGCGTTTGCGGAAATCGTTGGGGTCGGGGCGGGCCATTGCATCACATCCACAGTTTGGGCAGCCACAGCGTGATCCACGGCACGAAGGCGACGAGCGCCAGCAGGCCGAGGCAGATGAAGAACATCGGCAGCACCTCTTTCGAGACCTCGATGATCGACTTGCCGGAGATCGCGCAGACGACGAACAGGCACACCCCCACCGGCGGCGTCACCATGCCGATGACCACGTTGAGCGTGACCATCACGCCGAACTGCACCATGTCCATGCCGATCATCGTGGCGACCTTGATCAGGATCGGCATGGTGACGATCATCACCGAGATCGGTTCGAGGAACTTGCCGAGGATCAGCAGCATCAGGTTGATCATCAACAGGACGACGATCTTGTTGTCCGAGATCGACAGCAGCAGGTTGGCGAAGTTGGTCGGCACCTCCTCCACCGTCAGCGCGAAGGCGACGATCGAGGCCATGGCGAGGATGAACAGCAGGCCCGAGGTGGTGATCGCGGTGGCGCACAGCGCCTCCCACACCTTGCGAAACGACAGCTCCCGCTGGATCATCCCGACCAGCAGCGCATAGCCCACCGCCACCGCCGCCGATTCGGTCATCGTGAACACGCCGGATTTGACGCCGCCGACGATGATCACCGGCAGCATCAGCGCCGGCAGCGCGCCGACCAGCGCCTTCAGCCGCGCCGGCCCGGCCATCTTCGGCATCACCGGGAAGTCATGCTTCACCGCCTTCCACCAGGCATAGCCGAGCAACGCGACGCCGAGGATCAGCCCGGGGATGATGCCGGCGATGAACATCTGGCCGATCGACGTGCCGGAGAGGACGCCGAACACGATCATGGTGATCGACGGCGGGATCAGCGGATCGATCACCGCGCTCATCGCCACCAGCGCCGCGCCATAGGCGGCGGGGATTCCCTGCCGCGCCATCGCCGGGATCATCAGCGAGCCGATCGCCGAGGACTGGGCGATCGCGCTGCCGGAGATGCCGGCAAACAGGATCGAGGCGAGCACCGTCACCAGCGACAGCCCGCCCTTGAGATGGCCGACCAGCGCATTGGCAAAACCGATCATCCGGTCCGACAATCCGCCGATGTTCATCAGGTTGCCGGCCAGCAGGAACAAGGGAATCGTCAGCAGGATGAACTGGTCCACCCCGGCCAGCATCTTCTGCGGCAGGCCCTGCACCAGCATCCAGTTGTCGGTGAACCACAGGAACAGCAGCCCGCCGACGCCGAGCGCGAGGCTGATCGGCACGCCGAGCAGGAGGAAGAACAGGAACATCCCGAGGAAGGTGATCATGCCGCGGCCTCCCCGGGGCCGAACGCGCGTCGCCCCTCGTCAATCAACCCGAAGACGAGATGCGCCAGCAGGATGGCGCAGCCCACCGGCGCGGCCACATAGATCCAGAACACGGTGAGCCCCGCCGGCTTGCCGGTAAGCGAGGTCCAGATGAAATCGATGGCCGGGATGGTCTGGCGCGAGAACCGCCCGGCATGGACGATGCCGTGCTTGATGAGCAGATAGAGAAAGAACGCCACCGGGATATAGACGACCAGCCGGATGAGGAACCGCGTCCTGCGGCTGACATGCCCGGTCAGCATGTCGAGGATCGCCAGCTCCCCCTGATGATAGGCGATGCCGATCAGCAGGAAGGTCTGCCACACGAGGATGTAGCGGCAGAGTTCCTCCGCCCAGATCAGCGAGGAGTTGAACACATACCGGGCGATGATCTGCACCAGCATGATGCCGACGATGAGACCGGTGGAGGCACCGGCCACGAACACCAGCGACCTGAAATACCAGCCGAGCAGCCCGCCGGGGTGCGACGGCGCGGCAGGCGCGGTGAAGCTGGAGGAGGGGTCTGTCTGCGCCATGGCGCGGGGGTATCCTTGAAGGGTCGCGCCACGCGGCGGGTTGCCGCGGGCGACCGGACCGGCCGCCCGCGAGAGCGGGAGGATCAGGCCATCGCCGCCTTGACGAAGGCATCGATCAGCGGCGATTTCTTCGCATACTGATCAATCAGCGGCGCCATCTTCTTCTTCATGTCGTCGAGATCTTCCAGCGTGTGGATCTGGATGCCCTTCTTCTTCAGATCCTCGCGGGCGTTGATGTCCTGCTCCTTGGCATATTGCAGCGTCGGCCCGGTGGAATCGCGGCCCGCCTGGCGCATCGCCTCCTGCACCTCCTTGGGCAGCGTGTCGAACTTCGCCTTGTTGCAGGCGATGATCGAATGCCACGGATAATGCCCGGTCAGCGTCAGGTGCTTGCCCACTTCCCACAGGTTCTCGCCCAGGATCGAGGACACGTTGATTTCCACCGCGTCGATCACCTTGGTCTGCAGCGCGCCATAGACCTCGCCATACGGCAGGCCGACCGGCGCGGTGCCCACCGCTTCCCAGATCGCCTTGTGCAGCGGCACCGGTACAATACGCGTCTTGAGGCCGGCAAAATCAGCCACCCGCTTCACCGGCTTGCCGACGGAGAGGAAGTTGCGGGTGCCGATGTCGGTCAGTTGCAGGCCGACAAGCCCGGCCGGCTCGAGATCGGCCAGCAGCGCCTGCCCCGCCGGGCCGAGCGACAGCTTGGTGAAATGGTCGTAGTCCTTGATGAGGAACGGCAACTGCGGCGCATCGAACGCCGCACGCCCGGTGACCAGCGGCACCAGCACGCCCGAGGCCATGCACATGTCCACCGTGCCGGCCACCGTCGCCTCGAGGTTCGGCTTGTCGTCGCCCAGCTGGCGGTTGGGGAAGATCTGGACGTTGACCTTGCCGGGCACCAGCTTCTCCAGTGCCTCCTTGAAGCGCAGCGCGGCGATATGGCCGGGATGCACCTCGGCCGTCGCATGCGCGAGCCTCAGGCGGATCGGCGCCTGCGCCCTCAGGATGGTCGGCGCGGCAACACCGGCAAGCGCGAGACCGGCGGAAAACTGACGGCGAGAGAGCATGCTCATTTCCTCCCAAGTTGTTTCGATATACGGAACGACGTTATCTTTTATGGAAGAATGCACGGCGGATGCGCGCCCGTCAAGCGCCCTGCCGGCGCACCGCGCCTGAACGGGAGTCGGTCCTGCCCGAGGACAGGGGGCTTCGGCCGTCCGAACAGCCCGTCCGGCGCCGAGGATGCTGCCTTCGTCGAGCGGTTCGGCAGTGTCAGCCGGCGTGCGCCGCCCTTGGCCGGTAGCCGAGATCGGCCGAGATTTTCCGCGCCGCCGCCTTGATGCCGTCGATCAGCTCGCGCGAGGGAACAGCGGGAATGAACTGGATCGAATCAACCATCGCCACCGAGCCGGCATAATGCCCCAGTGCGTCGAAAATCGGCGCGGCGATGGTATTGAGCCCGATCATCGCCTCGTTGGGCGCCACCGCCCAGCCCTGCTGGCGGATCAGCTTGATATCGGCGGCAAGGTCCACCGGATCGGTCCGGGTGTCGGGCGTCATTGCCGCCAGCGGCTTCTGCATTGCCCCGCGCAGCAGGCTCTCGTCGCCGAAGGCCAGCGCCACCTTGCCCTGCGAGGAGGCGTGGATGGCCAGCAGCGAGCCGGGCTTGACCCCCATCTCGACATTGGAACTGCCCGGCAATGTGGCGATGATCCGCATCTGCCCGTCTTCGGGCACGCTGATCGCCACCGAATGGCCGAATCGGTCCCGAATCTCGCGCATCGCCGGCCGGGCGGAGATGGTCACCTCGTGCCCCTCGCTCACCGCCTGGCCCAGCGCCATCAGCCGCGCGGTGACCCGGTAGCGCTCCGTATCGGCATCATGCGCGAGATACCCGGCGCCCACCAGCGTCTGGAGATGGCGGTGAATCCGGCTCTTTGTCGTGCCGAACTCGCGCGCCAGCTCCGTCACACCCACGGCGCGCTGGCTCTGGGCGACGAACTCCAGCATCCGCAGGGCAAGGACGACCGCCTGCACGCCGGTGCCTTCAGTTTTTCCCGAAATCGGTGGCATGGCTCCTCTTAGCGGCCGCAATGGCCCCGCGATACTGGTCCTTGGCCTAATGCGCGGCGGTTTATCCTTCCGCCGGCATCGGGTAGTCGGCCGCGTTGAGCACCCAGCCGTTCTGCTTGGAAAAGTCGATCCTCGGCGGCGAAAAGATATCGACCAGCTGATTCAGCCCCGGTTCCAGCCCCCGCGTCGTATGGATGCACGGCGGCGGGATGACCAGCGCCGAGGGGGTGGCGAAGTGCTGGTGCTCGTCCTCGCGCCAGGCGGTCATGTCCACCGTCCACGGCCAGCGCAGGTGGTGCATGAACGCCCCTTCCACTGCCAGCGAGCACTGCTCGAAATCGTCGTGATGATGCGGCGACAGCTTGGTGATGTCGCGCGGCCCCATCTGCGGATCGAGATAGTTGACCATGAAGGTGGTGCAGCGGAAAATCCGGCCGAACCGCCCCGGTTCCTTCGGCACATCAAGGCTGTAGGCGCGGATCTTGTACCCATCCGGCGGCACTGGCCAGGCCTCGAACGGCGGGATGTTCGGCCGCTGTTCGGCGTAGGAAGCAGCATTGGGGCACTTCGCCACAAGGTCCGCCGCGCGCGAGGTGACCAGCCGCACCAGCCGCCCGCCGGAGGTGGAAACGATTCCCCCCGGCCCCGGCGGCACCATCACCACACAGGGTCCGGTCACATCCTTGCTGGCGCCGCCCGCGGTCACCGTGGCGGTCGTTCCGTCATCGGGCAGGATCAGCACATATTCGTCCACCTGCTCCGTGCGCTCGAACCGCGCGCCCTTCGTCGCCTCGGAATAGGCGAGCACGAAATTCTGCCCGCGGATGTACCAGTTCCTGCCCCCGGCGCCGTCGTCCTGCGGCTTGTCCTGATAGAAGCGGCCATATTCCGGCGCGGCAAACCGGCTGGGCGGCGGCGCAGCCGGCTTGGAAGACGCAAGCGCGGCGCGGGGGTCGTTACGGTCATACATGGCAAAGTCTCTCGTTTTTCAGGAACTTGGCGGAATCAGAACTGGATCTTGGCGGCCGCGATCACCGGTCCCCATTTGGCGGTTTCCGCCGCCATGAAGGCTTTGAGATCCGTCGGCTTGCCGCCGGCCACATCCACCCCCAGCCGGCCGAACAGCGCTTTGCCGGCGTCGGAAGCGAGATAGGCGTTGGTGGCCGCATTCATCCGGGCGACCACATCCTCCGGCGTGCCGGCGGGCGCGAACAGCGCATACCATACCGAGGCCTCGAACCCCGGCATCCCCGCTTCCGACACGGTCGGCGTTTCCGGCAGCAGCGGCGAGCGCTTGGCGGCGGCGAGCGCCAGCGGCACCAGCGAGCCATCCTTGAATGCCCCCATATAGGCCCCGGCCGAATCCATCGCCGCGTCGATATGCCCGCCCATCAGATCGCCGATGATCTTGCCGGAACCGGTATATTGCACCTCGTTGATCTGGATTCCCGCCGTTCTTGCAAACAACAGCCCGGTGATATGCCCCAGAGTACCGTTGCCGGGGAAACCGACGTTGCTGGCCGCGTCTTTGGATTTATCCAGCAACTCCTTCATGCTGGCGAATTTTCTGCCCTTCTTGGCAACGATGATCACCGGCAGCTTGCCGAGCAGGACAATCGGGGCGAAATCCCTGTCGGGATCGTAGCCCATCTCCTTGTACATCAGCTTGTTGGTCGCCGCCTGCCCGGTGGAGGCGAACAGGAAGGTGCTGCCATCGGGCTTGGCCCGCGCGACATGTGCCGCGCCGATGTTGCCGCCCGCCCCGCCCTTGTTCTCGACGATGACGCTCTGACCCAGTTCCCGGGTGAGGAATTCCGCCAGCCCGCGCGCCATCACATCGGAGGAGACGCCGGTGGCAAATGGCACCACCACCGTGATCGGGCGGGACAGCCAGCCCTGTGCCCCGGCACTGCCGGACAGGATAACAGCGGCCAGCGCCGCCAGACCGGCGCAGAAACGTCGCGTGATCGCAACCATGGCTCCCTCCCTCAGGGCGTGATGTAGTTTTTCCAGTTGTCAGTCTTCAAAGGCATGTCGGCGAAGGTCTTGCGCCGGTCCGCCGCATGGCCGATCAGCCCGTCGGCCGTCAGCCCCTTGCGGGCGAGATAGGCGTCCAGCCCGGCCACCGCATCGGCCAGAACCGCCGTGCCGCGCATCATCACCGCACTGGTGATCTGAGCCGCCCAGGCCCCCGCCAGCAGCGCACGGGCGACATCCTCGCCCCCCTGCACCCCGTTGGTGGCGATCAGCGGCACGTCCGGTCCCAGCCGCGCCCGGCTGAGCGCCAGCCAGTGGCAGGTCAGCGGCAGGTTCCAGAACCCGCCGACGCCCAGCGACGTGCCGAGCATCGGCTCCAGCGTCTCAAGATCGGGGATCAGCCCCAGCGACCGGCCTGCCATCACCACCGCATCGGCCCCTGCCTCCCGTGCGGCGGCGGCCAGCTCCGGCACGCGCTCGCTCTGCCCGGTCAGCTTGATCCACAGCGGCAGCGCCACCGCGCGGCGTACAGCAGCAACGATCATCCGCACCCGCTCGGGATCAAGCTCGGTCGAGACCGCGCCCCTGGCCGCCTGGCTGGCATAGGGCGTGCCGATATTCACCTCCAGCACGCGGATGCCCGCCGCCTCCACCTGCCGCGCCATGGCGAGCAGCGCATCGAGCCCCGAGAGGATCAGGCTTGCCACCACATAGGCATCCTGCCCGCGTGCCTCCCGGTCGAGCCGTGCGGTCTGGTCCAGCCATGCCTCGAACGGCTGGGGCGTCAGCCCGGAGCGGCAGGCGATGAAGGCCTGACGCGGCGCCGTCGCATCCCACGCCACCGGCCTCCAGTCCTGATCGAGCGCCAGATACTCCGCCCGCTGCAACTGGTCGCGCGCCGCAGCGGACTCGTTGATCGACTTGACCACCACCGCCCCGGCACCGGCGGCGAGCGCGCGCCGGATCCCGCCCTCATCAATGAGGTGCTCGGCCGAGCCGGCAATGACCGGATTCTTCAGCCTGATCGCTCCGAGAGAAACGGCGAGACGGGACATCGGGACACTTTGTTCTGATCATCAAAACAGAAGTGCTATTTTTATCTGCCCGTCAAAGCCTGTCAATGCATCACCGGAGGCTCTCGCGCAGCGACCACAGCGCAATACCCGGAATAATCATAATACTGATGATTAAATTGGAGTTGTCTTCCAGCGGGCCCGACCGCGGCCCGGCATGGTCATAGCATCCCCGACCCACTCATGCCTGAAGGTAACCGAGCCGTTTCCGGTGCGGAGAGACGCTGTCCGTCCGCAGCCCGCCTGTGCGGTTCAGTACTGGACCTTGGCCAGCCGCCGGAGGTTTTCCGGCGTCGTCGTGGGGAAGCCGAAGAACTCGATATAGGCCGGAATCATCTCGTAGAGCATGTCGATGCCCACCTGATAACGGCAGCCGCGCTGGGTCGCGGCCTGCAGGAAGGCCGTCATCTCGGACTTCATCACCACTTCGCCGACAAAGGTGCCGGGCGCGATGCGGGCCACATCCATCGGCATCGGATCGCCCGGGTTCATGCCCAGCGGCGTCGCATTGACGACGATATCGTAGCCATCGGGATCGTTGGAGCCGGTGCGCACCACCAGCTGCGGATAATGCGTCCTCAGCCGCCCGGCCAGCGCCTCCATCGAGGCGGTGGTGACATCGTAGAGCGCCAGTTCGCCCGCGCCGGCCTTCGCCAGCGAAGCGGCGATGGAACAGCCCACCCCGCCGGAACCGACCACAAGCACGCGCTTGCCGGCGATCGGCTGGCCCTTGCGCATCACCCCGCGCACGAACCCCTCGCCGTCGAACATGTCGCCGACCAGCCGGCCGTCCGCCTCGCGCCGCACGGCATTGCACGATCCGGCGATTTTCACCGTGGTCGTCACCTCATCCATCAGTTCGACGATCCGCACCTTGTGCGGCATGGTGATCAGCGCGCCGTGGAAATTGGTGAATTTGAGGATGGCCGGCATCGCGCTGTCGAAATCCCCGGCCGGCACGCCCATCGGCACCACCACCGCATCGATCCCCGCATCCTCGAAATACGGGTTGTAGATCATCGGCGCCTTGAAGCTCGACGTCGGGTAGCCGATGTGCGGGATGAGCAGGGTCTTGCCGGTGATCAGCATGCGGGCACCTGTGAGGAGAGAAGCGGACGCAACCGGCCGGCCGCGCCCGGAGACGTTATTTCTTGGCGTCAAGCAGCTTGGCGATATGCCGCACACCCAGCACATAGCCATGGGTGCCGAAGCCCGCCATCACCGCATCCGCCCGGTGCGAAACATAGGAATGGTGGCGGAAGGCCTCGCGCTTGTGCACCTGGCTGATGTGGCATTCCACCACTGTGCCCTCGAAGGTATTGAGCGCATCGAGAATGGCCACCGAGGTGTGGGTGAACGCCGCCGGGTTGATGACGATGCCGGCGCCGATCTGCCGCGCTTCGTGAATCCAGTCGATGATCTCGTATTCCCGGTGCGACTGGTGGAAGCGGATCTCGCAGCCAAGCTCCCTGGCGGTGGCGCGGCACATCGCCTCGACATCCTCCATCGTCTCGTGGCCGTAGATGTGCGGCTGGCGTTTGCCGAGCAGGTTGAGGTTGGGGCCGTTGAGCACGAAGATGAGGCGGGACATGGCGGTTTCCTGCAAGATGTCGTTGGGAAGGCGTTGGACCGGAGGCGGCCGGGCCCTTTGTGGACCCGATTGCCGCGCCCGGGCAAGCCATCAGTCGGTCGAAACGTGGCTGACGTGACGATCCGGCGAGTAGATGTCGAGGATGTTCCAGTGGCCTGAAGTCGGCGTCGGGTTGTTGATCATCGCCACATCGATCACCGTCGGGCGGCCCGACCTGATCGCCGCTTCCAGCGCTGGCCTGAACTCGGCGGCAGATGTGATGCGTACGCCATCGACGCCATAGGCCCGGGCAATCGCCGCATAATCCGGCTTCTGCTCGGCGATCGAGGCATCCTTGGGGAACACCGTGCCGTAGGTCAGGTCATAATGCGCCTTCTGCAGGCCCGCGATGGTGCCGAACGCGTTGTTGTTCATCACCACCCAGATCACCGGGGCATTCTGCTCCGCCGCGGTGGCAAGCACCGCCGGGTTCTGGCCGAAGCCGCCATCGCCGACGAGGCTGATCACCACCCGGTCGGGGAAGGCGATCTTGGCGCCCACCGCCGCCGGCGGGCCAAAGCCCATGGTGGCGAAGCCGCCGGGAATCAGGATCGAACCGGGGGTGTAGATCGGGAACTGCTGCGCCACGCCGTTCTTGTTCCAGCCGACGTCGGAGGTCAGGAAGGCATCGCGCGGCATCGCGGCGCGCAGGTCCGCGAGGATGCGCTCGGGCATCATCGGGAAGGCATCGGAGGTCGCCATCGCGCTATTCTTGGCCGCAAATTCCTTGCGGTGATTGGCGATCGCCCTGGCGATCTCCGGGCGCTTGATGCCCTTGGGATACATATCGCGGGCGACGCGGTTCAGCACCTTCAGCGCGGCCTTCAGATCGGCCACGACGCCGATCTCGGTCGGGAAGTTGCGGCCGATTTCCTGCGGCTCGATATCGATGTGGATGAGCTTGGACGGCGGGAAATTGAAGGTGTAGTCGCGGTACCACGATGAGCAGTCCGCCTCCTTGAAGCGGGTGCCGATGCCGAACACCCAATCGGCTGCAAGGCAGGTGTCGTTGGTGAATTTGGTGCCCCAGAAACCGGTCATGCCCAGAACCAGCGGA
>ERZ1645187.1117-NODE-1117-length-25273-cov-14.446625_pt1 | contig 25273 bp, 13 predicted proteins | sample MGYA00575352_ERZ1645187 | MGnify/ENA primary metagenome ERZ1645187 (study PRJEB40837, sample SAMN11349314) | freshwater sediment metagenome | isolation source: river sediment | host: Sediment | place: India: Wazaribad , New Delhi | collected 2017-02-21 ...
ACTGGATTCAAATTATAGGCCAGCGGCCCGCCGGGTTTTGGCGCGCGGTGCCGACTGGGCCCGTTGAGAGGAGACAGGTTCATGCAGCACGACATCACGCCGGACTCGGTGGCGCAGGTCATTTATCACAAGGCCATCTGTCCGACGGGCGATCCCCAGGACGCCGTCAAGGAGTGGTTGGACATCACCAGTGGCCTGGCGTGCGTCCTGGCCAACTGGCAACGGCTGGCCCCGGGGCGGCCGGGGTACGAGGGGCAGACGGAGGCCCTGACCAAGGCCCTGCTTAAGGCCGATAACATCATGCGGTGCCTGGCCCGGGCCGCTTAGCGGCCCAGGTGGTGGCCCGCGTGGTCCAGACCTACCCAGCCCGGGCATGCGGGGTGATGAGACCCCAGTGGTCCGACAGCCTCTGTCCGATGGATGTGGCAGACTAGGCCATGAGCGCAAATTACCTCTCCCGTATCCAGCGCCTGCGTCGTTTGCAGGGCATGCTCCCCCCCCCGGGCACCCCCAAGGGGGAGTGCCTGATCATCTCCCAACTTCTGGACCGGATGCCCAATGGCTACGGCGATGGCTCCGAGCCCACCCGCCGGCGGGCCATGCAGCGGGATCTGGATGAACTGGCGGCCGAGGGCCTGATCGAGGTGGTCAACCCCGGCGGCAAGCCCCAGCGTTACCGCCAGGCCGGCAAGCCACTGCTCCAGGAAGAAGCCGACTGGCAGTACCTCCTCAGCCACATCCACGACCAGATCCAGGGCCTGCTGCCCCCTCAACGCCTGAATCGGGTCTGGGACCGGCTCCTGGGGGTACTGGGTAGCTCCTTGCACGATGAGGGCAAGCGGCGGCAGATGCCGGACACCCTGCGCCTGTGCCCCCCTGCGATCCCCCCCGGGGTCCTGGAGGCAGTGATCGCCGCCTTGCAAAAGGATTGTGCCCTGGAGGTCCGCTACGAGGACGCCCAAGGCCAGCGCGCCACGGCCCGGCTCCACCCCCAGGCCCTGCTCCAGCGGGGACCCATTCCCTACCTCTTCGCCCTGAAGAACGACGAGACCGCACCGGTACGCACCTATGCCCTTCACCGCATGCTCCGGGCGCGTGCGCTGCTGACCGTGCCGGTGCGCCAGGCTCCGGGCTTTGACCTCGACCAGGCGATCGCCAGCGGCCAGGTTGATTTCGGCCGGGGCAAGGTTATCGATCTGGAGCTACGGGTGCGGGGCTACGCGGTCGAGGTGTTGCGGGTCTGCCCCATCACCCCGGCGCAGCGCATCGAGGACGAACCGGCGGACTCACCTTTTCTGGCGCGGGTGCGGGTCCAGGTGCCGGAGACCGGCGCCCTGTTACGCTGGCTGCTGGGCCTGGGGGAGAACGTCGAGGTGGTGGCCCCGGCCATTCTGCGTCAGGTGATGCGCGAGGAGGCTTTTAAGATGGCCCGGCACTACGTACCGCTGAGCGTGGCTGGCGAGGAGACAGGGGATTGAGCGGAACAGGACCAGGCCCGTCCGGGCTACGGGAACCACGCGGACAGGAAAACGAATGATTACCCGGGAATGTACCTTGGCTGACCGGCGACATTCCGGATGGCTGACGGCCCTGCTGTTGTGGTTTGGCTTTGTGTTTCAGGCTACGGGCGCGGTGTACGAGGCGCGGGTGGTCAAGATCATGGATGGCGACACCGTCGAGACCCTGAACAGCGCCAGGCATACGGAGCGGGTGCGGATCACTGGCATCGATGCCCCGGAGCGCAAACAAGCCTTCGGCACCCAGGCCAGGCAGCGGCTGACGGATCTCGTGGGGGGGCGCGCCGTGACTGTGTACTGGGACAGGCGTGACCGCTACGGGAGGACTGTGGGTAAAATCACGGTGGATGGACGGGATGTGGGGCTGACCATGATCAGGGAAGGTTACGCCTGGTGGTACCGGAAGTTTGCCGAGGAGCAGAACCCCGGTGATCAGGTGTTATACGCCGCGGCGGAGCTGGCGGCCCGTAAGGCAAAGCGCGGGCTTTGGAGTCACCCTGATCCGATGGCACCCTGGGATCACCGTCATTAGCCTGATTCTGTTACAAGCGTGGCTTTAATCAATATCAGCAGGAGAACCATATCCGGAATAAAAAAAGCTTCTGTATCTGGCCAGTGTTGGCACATACCAAAGCCAGCTATCCCGCCACGGCAGTAGTAATAGAATTCATGAGCGGAAGAAAAGTGGCTGGCATGATGTATTGTTAAGAACAAAGATATTGGGGGAAAAATGGAATTCAGGTGGGACAAAGCGCAAATACAAGTCATAGAAGAATCTGAACAAAACAGAATTCTTGTGTCCGCCGGACCGGGTATGGGAAAAACGGCGGTAGCCTGTGCCCGGGTGGCCTCTATGATAGCCAGAGGCGTGCCGGCATCCGGAATCTGGCTGATCAGTTTCACGAGGACAGCCGTCAGGGAAATCCGTGACCGAATCCAGTTACTGGCCAACGGCAATCCCGAAGTGGGCGCCGTGCGAATCAGCACGCTCGATTCGCAGGCATGGCACCTGCGTTACGGTTTTGGACACCATGAAGATGACAATCTTTTCAGAGGGTTTGAAGTCAACATCCGAGAAGCCATCGAGATGCTGGATGACCCCCAGGACCAGCTGCGGGAATATATCGGTACCATCAGACATCTGATTGTGGATGAGGCACAGGATCTGGTCGGATGGCGTGCCGATCTGGTTTTATCCCTCGTCAGAAAACTGTCACCGGATGCAGGTGTTACTGTCTTTTATGATCCTGCCCAGGCCATTTATGGCTTTGCGCTTGATGATGACAGTGAGCCTGAACCCCTGCCATACCGGCTGATGAAAGAGGCAGATTCAGGTTTCCGGGAACTTGATCTGAATACAATACACCGGACCAGATCAACGAGTCTGCTGCAAATTTTCAGAAATACCCGGCAAGCTGTATTAGGACTGACACCTGATAACATTGCATCGTTTCGTGGAGTTGTGGATTCAATAACTCATTTCTCGGATGCGCAGATCGGTGATATTAAACAAGAGCCGATCAGGGGACGAAATGACATACTGATACTTTACCGGACCAGAGCTGATGTACTCACTCTGTCATCCTTCTTATGGGAAAAAGACATACCTCATCGTCTGCGTATGTCCGGTTTGCCAGCACTGTCCGAACCCTGGATTGGTATTTTGCTGTGGGATTTCACAGAGCGGTATATCAGCGAGTCAGAATTTACCCAGCTGTGGTCAGCCCGTATTACCGGGAACTATGGCCAACCAATGGATAAGTGCTGGCATAGGCTGATGCAGATTGCAGGTGTGCGCAGACGTGGTGTCGATGTCCGTGCACTGGCCGATATCCTCGCACGATCCGCACCTCCGGCCGAATTGGCCTGTAATGAACCGGGGCAGGACGGACCCATACTCAGCACCATCCATGCATCCAAAGGACGTGAGGCTGATAAGGTCTATTTCATGTTACCCCAGGGAATTGAAGCCGATAATTACGCCAACGGTGATCTCGCTGAGGAGGGTCGGGTGTTTTTTGTGGCAGCCACCAGGGCTAAAAAAGAACTGTCAGTCGGCACAGGTTACAGACTTTACGGTACCAATCTGAATGATGAGCGGAGAACCTGCCGTTTTCCCCGTGATCAGAAGTCACCCCATGTTCAGTTTGAGGTAGGCCGATCAGGAGATGTCGACAACTGTGCCCATGTTTCCCGCAAACTTTTTAATACTCCCGATGAGGCACAACAGGCCCAGGAAATTCTGCGGGAACTTACCTGGAAATCCATGCCTGTTGAAGTCAGGTCACAGAGGGAAGACGATTATATGTTTCATATTTCCGCCAGGACTGGTAACAGCAGCCAGCTTGTCGGGGCTTTGACCAGACGGGTTAACCATGATCTTTTCCATGCAGCGGACAAAATCCGTCCAGGACGGCTTAAACCCCCTGAGGATCTGAAATACATCAGAATAATCGGCACTGGATCGGCGGCGGTTGCCTCAGGTGACTCGATCAGGGAAACCATGTACGAACCATTTTCAACCTCAGGTATCTTTCTGGTGCCGGTTGTCTCGGGTTTCCCGACTGTCTATTTCCGCTACCGCGCCTGACAAATAATAGGATCCTGACATGCTTGACCACGCAAGACTGCATATTATTGAACGTCTGGAGCAAGACCTCGTCGGGCCGGGTGATCCCCGGGAGGTGCTGTGTGACCGGCCGACCGACCGTTATCTGACCGGGATTCTTTATCCGCAAAAGCTTCCCCTTTCCGGGGAAGATGATGAACAGCTTGGTACTGAAGGGGGGCAGGGTGATGAATCCGGCGCCCCTGATCCGCAATCTCCCATTGCCACTGCCATGCGGCCTGCCTCAGCGGGAATATCATTTGCCGCCACATGGGAGAGTGCCAGCCCGAGCATAAATGTCGAGATCAGTTGCGGCTCATACCATGCTGAGGAACAGGATGAAGCCGGTGAGCCGGAAAAATCCGGTGACCGCAAGCCCCCCCCGGGTAATGAGACCCGAAAAACCAGGGTCCAATGGTACCGGACCGATCACCGGTTATCCCTTAACGGTCTGCCCCTGGACCATCCTGACAATCACCGGGGAAGAGAGATAGCTCTGGATGAACGCGGCCTGAATGGTCTTGGCCTGTACATCCAGACCACATCCTGGGGCAAGGATCTCCTGGTGACCGTGGCGCTTATCAACCGCCACCGGCTGGAGGACGGGGATGGAAGGCGTCTGATCGAGGAAAGGACCTTTTTCCAGACTGCCATGAATATTACCCCCGGACCTGGAACGAGTCTGCCCGCCAGGCCGCTCCGCCGGATTGCCACGGATGAGGATGGCAAATCCGCCGCCCTGATCTACCGTGAGGCGCGTGAGTTCGCGGTCGGCCATACCTGCGCCGCGGACTGGGAGGAGGTGGAGGGCAAGGCAATCCGCCTGAGAACCACCTGGATACCCAGGACCATTGTTCCGTCGATGAGCAGTTCAGGCGACAGGGTTTTCGCCGGGGTCCGGGATCTGACCGCCGGAAATCCGCTGTCCGCGGCCTGGATTGCCGGCACTCATGGCAAGGAGCTGTGCGACGGTCTGCTGGAAATACCGGCCGCCTACCAGACCTGGATTGAGGCCCAGAGGTTACGGATACCGGATCTGGCGGATGAATACCGGGAACAGGCGGCCAGCCATCTCGATATCTGTGCGGAAGGTGCCAGGCGGATGCGGGAGGCGGTCGAGCTGATTGGCAGGGACCCGGCGGTCGAGAAGGCTTGCCGGCTCGCCAACGCGGCCATGCTCAGGCAGCGCCGCTGGACCTACCCGGATACCACTGACCTGGAATGGCGTCCCTTCCAGCTGGGATTTTTCCTGCTGACCCTGGCCTCGGTCGCGGACCGGGAGCATCCCGACCGGAAAGTCATGGATCTGCTCTGGTTCCCCACGGGGGGTGGCAAGACGGAGGCTTATCTGGCACTGACGGCCTTTCTGCTGATCCTGCGCAGACTCAGAGATACCCGGGAGGGTGAAGGGGCGGGTGTGGCGGTCATCATGCGTTACACCCTGCGGCTGCTGACAATCCAGCAGTTTCAGCGGGCGGCTACGCTGATCCTGGCCTGTGAATACCTCAGGCTTACCCGTTGCGCCGCTACCGGGATTGAGGCCGGGCTTGGACAGGTTCCTTTTTCCATCGGTCTGTGGGTCGGCGGGGACAGTACCCCTAACACCTATGCGGAAGCTGTTCAGGCTGCTGCTGGGGACGGGAGGGTCACACCCAGGCAACTGACCAGGTGCCCGGCCTGCGGCGGCAGGCTGCAGTGGGATTATTCGGAGGCAAGACAATCCGTCCAGCCTCTCTGCAATACGGCTACATGCGACTTAGGGGGAAAATCAGCCCGGTTGCCGGTATGGACAGTAGACGAGGACATCTACCGCGAGACCCCGTCGCTGGTGATCGGCACTGTGGACAAGTTTGCCCAGATTGTCAGAAAAGTACAGACAGGCCGGCTGTTCGGGCTTGACACACCTTATCAGCCCCCTGACCTGATCATTCAGGACGAACTCCATCTCATCGCCGGTCCCCTTGGAACCGTGACCGGGCTGTATGAGGTGGCGATTGATGAACTCTGCACCCGCGGGGGGGTCAGGCCTAAAATCATCGGCTCAACCGCCACCATCCGGCGTGCGGCTGAGCAGATCCGGTGTCTGTTCAACCGTGAGACCTATCAGTTTCCACCGCCCGGCATTGACGCAGCCAATTCCTGCTTTGCGGTACAGGACGATCAGGCCCCGGGAAGGCTGTATGCCGGGCTGACAACCGCCGGCAGATCACCCAAGTTCACTCTGCAGGCAGCCTGTGCCTCACTGCTGCAAAGTGCGGATACCGACCTGTTTGACGATGTCGAACGGGACCCCTACTGGACCCTGATCGGTTACTTCAACTCGTTACGGGAACTTGGCGGTGCACTGGTTCTGATGCACGATGACGTACCCGATTCCATCGATGAGTTTGCCAGACGGAATGGTGAGAAACCCCGCAGTGTAGATGAAATCAAGGAGCTGACCAGCCGCGTCTCATCCGCGGAGATACCGGAGATCCTGCAAGAACTGGGTACCAGCAAAGCGCGGGGCATGGCCCTGGATATTGTCCTGGCCAGCAATATGATCAGCGTGGGTGTTGATGTACCGCGGCTCGGGCTGATGGTGGTTAACGGACAACCCAAAGGCATGGCCGAGTATATCCAGGCAACCAGCCGGGTCGGCCGCGGGAACATACCCGGACTGGTGCTGACCGTTTATAACAATGGCAAGACCCGGGACAGGGCGCATTTTGAAACCTTCCGGACCTGGCATTGCAATCTCTACCGGGATGTCGAGGCCACCAGCGTCACACCCTTTGCCTCCCGGGCGCGCGACCGTGCCCTGCATGCCATCCTGATCGCCCTGGTCAGACATCTCATACCTGAGATGAAAACATCCCCCAGGCTGACGGACCAGCTGGAACTTCAGGTCCGGAATCTGGTTACGCGTATTCACGATCGGGCCCGGCAGATTGACCAGGAAGAGGCTTCCGGTGTCCAGGCTTTTCTTGACAGCCTCGTCCTGCGCTGGAAGAGCCGGATGAGTACCAGTCAGTACTGGAATGACCATAACCCGGGCACCAGTCTGCTGATTTCAGCCGAAAAGGCAGCCGCCAACAGAGCGGCCGGCCGGGCTCAGCCAATAGCCTGGCCGACGCCAAACTCGATGAGAAATGTTGAACCCTCCACTCTTTTCAAACTCCTGGAGGGGCTTGGCCAGATAGGGAGACAGACAGATGCCGAATGATCTTGGGAAAATCCGCCGCAGCAGCATCATTACCACGGCGGGCCCGGGTGCCGTGATAGATTTCCGTGCCGGTGGAGGCGAAGGTGCCCCCGTTTCCGCCGTGGTGGCCGGCCTGGAGGAGTGGGATCGCAGGGCGCCACCGGAGGGACTCAGGAATGAACAGACAGTTTATGAGGAAAGGCTCCAGAAAAAACTGGGGGTGAAAGGTTTCAGGCTTCCTCCTGTTGATCCGGATGATGACAACGCCTGGGGGCCACATCTTCTCGGGGTGCGATTTCCGGTCTGGTTGCAGTGTCCGAACTGCAATGTGTTGAGACGGGCCAGTGACTGGAACAGAGACCCCGGGGATGTTGCTCTTTACTGCGGGGCCTGTACATTTCATGAACCAGGCCAGAGAAAGATCAGGGTGGTACCGGTCCGGTTCATCACGGCCTGCCACAATGGTCATCTGGATGAGTTTCCCTGGGATTTCTGGGTAAGGCACAGGCCGGAATGCCGGAAATCAGGACAACTTATTCTCAAAGCCGAACATGCCGGGCTGGCGGGTCTGATCCTGTCCTGCACTGAGTGTGGTGCCAGGAGAAGCATGGATGGTTCTTTCTCACGTGACGCCCTGAAAGGGTTTTATTGCAACGGCCGGATGCCATGGCTGGGCGTCCCTCCCGTAAAGTGCGACGAGACGCCGCGGGTACTCCAGCGTGGGGCGTCGAACCTCTATTTCCCTGTACTGCATTCAGCACTGAGCATCCCCCCCTGGTCAGACGGACTCCAGAAGCTTCTTGGACAATACTGGGATCCGATATGCAGTTGCGATGCGGAACACCGGGCACCTTTCATCAGCATGCTTCAGGGTGTATTGGGAAATGTCGGTATGAGGCCGGAGGAACTTGCCAGTGCCATTGCCACGCGCGTGGAGCGCATAGAACAGACGGATACCGAAAACCTGCGCTGGGATGAATGGCTGCAGTTCATTGAAGGGGGAGTGGTGCCGCCGGAGACAGATGATGAATTCGAGATCCGGTATGAGAATCTGCCAGACAGACTGAAGCCCTATTTCGGGCACCTCATCCGGGTGGTCAGGCTCCGGGAGGTCCGGGCAATCAGTGCCTTTACCCGTATCCTGCCACCATCTGACGGGGATGCCGGCGGACCACCTGTCAAGGCCCCGATCAAGGCCGGACCACTGGACTGGCTGCCGGCGGTGGAGATCCGTGGCGAGGGTATCTTCGTGGCGCTGAACCAGGCTGCGCTGGCCGACTGGGAACAGCGTGACGCCGTAATGCAGCGTGCCGCCCGGGCTGACGATGCCTACAGGCAGGACTGGGCTCTCAGAGCCGGTCCGGACAAGCCGCCCCCCCGGGTCATAACGCCACGGATGCTGCTGCTGCACTCACTGGCCCACGTACTGATGAGGCAGCTGTCCCTCAATTGCGGCTATTCCAGCGCGTCATTGCGGGAACGGCTCTATGTGGCGACAGATGACAAGCCCATGGCAGGTGTCCTGATCTATACGGGTACCCCCGATGCCGACGGGACCCTGGGCGGCCTGGCCAGGCAGGGCGTGGCTTCGACCTTCGAGCCGTTGCTGAGCGAGGCTCTGGCATCCATTCACTGGTGTTCCTCGGATCCCCTGTGTATTGAAGGCATGATGAGTATCTCCGAGGCCTGCAACCTTGCCGCCTGTCACTCCTGTCTGCTGGCGCCCGAGACCTCGTGTGAGGAATTCAACCGCTTCCTGGACCGGGCGATGCTGACCGGAACCCCTGAAGACCGTGGGATCGGATTTTTTCATGGATACCCCGCCGGCGGATGAGACCGGCAGCGTTGAAGGAAAGGCTGCCGGGAGCAGATCATGGCAAGAATGTACCCAGACCCCATGCCCGCCTACATCAGGGAGGACCCCCTGCGAAGTACGGAATGCCGGGTTTATGATGCCCTGAAACAGGAGCTGGATGACAGCTACCGGGTCTTTTATTCCCGTCCCTGGCTCGGACTGGCTCCTGACGGCCGGGAGATTGAGGGGGAGACGGATTTCACCATCGGGCACCCTGAACGGGGGTTGCTGACCCTCGAAGTAAAAGGGGGGGTGGTAGCGCGAAACGGGCAGACGGATGAATGGACCAGCAGGGACCGCTGGGGTGCGTTGCACCGCATCAAGGATCCGGTGAAGCAGGCCAGGAGCGGCAAGTACCAGCTCCTGACCAGGCTGGTCAGCCACGCACGCTGGAAGCCACGGTTCATCAATATCAAATACGGCGTGATCCTGCCGGACTCCGGGCGGCCGAAAAGTGACCTGGGGCCGGATATGCCGCTGGCCCTGTTTGCCTTTACGGAGGACATGCCGGGACTCGGGCAGTGGGTGGTGGAACGTCTCACTACCGCTGTCGACAGCAGGGCGGAGCCTCTGGGGGCTGACGGCATTCAGGCCCTCGAACAGCTCCTGGCGGCAAGTTTTGATCTCGTGGTGAAACTGGGGCCTGAGGTGGCGGCTGCCGACCGGCAGATTATCCGGATCACCGCGGAGCAGTTTGCCGCGCTGGACGGCCTGGAAACCATGCCCCGGGTAGCCGTAAAAGGGGGGGCGGGGACAGGCAAGACCGTGCTGGCGGTCGAGAAGGCCCGACGGCTGGCCAGGGACGGGCGCCGGACGCTGCTCACCTGCTACAACAGGGCGCTGGCCGGCCAGCTGGCCGCCGGCTGTTCAGGGACGCCGGGTCTGGTGGTATCCAGCTTCCACCAGTTATGTGTCGCCTTTGCCCGTGCGTGTGGCAGAAAACTGGTGCTGGACCAGGATGCCGTGGACCCGGATTTCTTTACCATTGAATTGCCGAATGCACTGGTGGATGCCGTGGCGGAAAACCCGGAACTGCGGTTTGAGGCCATCGTGGTGGATGAGGCGCAGGATTTCCTGTCCGGGTGGTGGGATGCCCTGTTTCTGACGCTCACCAACCCGGAGGGGGACCCTTTCTACTACTTCTTCGACGACAACCAGAACGTACACCATACCCCGGCTGAACTGCCGGCATTTCCGGTTTTCCAGCTGACCCGGAACCTGCGCAACACCAGGGCCATTTTCAAGCTGGCGGCGCATTACTACACCGGGGGGGTATACAGGCCGGGCGGACCGGAAGGCACCCGGGTGGAAATGCTCCCGGTCAACAGTAACAGCCAGCTTTACGAAAAGGTCCGGAACTGGGTGGCCCGCATGGTTTTCACCGAACGCATACCGCCCCAGAACATTGCCATCCTGGCACCGGACCGGGCCATGGTCCGGGGGATATGTGATCATGGATTGCCCGGAAATCTGGTGCCCTGTGGCGCTGACAGTGCGGAACCGACCGGTCTGGTGGTCGATACCGTCAGGCGGTTCAAGGGACTGGAAAAACCCGTGGTCTGTCTGTGCGGTACCGAGAATATCGCCGGTGACACTGACCTGGCCTATGTCGCTATGACCAGGGCCAGGGTGCTGCTGGCCCTGGCTGGTACACCGCAGGCGATCAGGGCGATGAACCCTGAATAACGGTCAGGTTTTGCCTCCTCTTCATTACCCGCTGTCAGCAGCCACCTGTCCCCGGACCTCAGAAACAGCCCTATGCAAGTCCCCGTAATTGATATTTTTGCCGGCGCCGGAGGACTCAGCGAGGGGTTTTCGGTTTGGCCATCAAGAGCAAAGCCTTTTTTCCGGATAGCGCTGTCGGCGGAAAAGGCCCCCGCCGCCGTCCGCACCCTCAGGCTGCGCGCCTTTTTCCGGCAATACAAGCCGGCAGAGGTGCCGGACGCCTACTATCGATTCCTCGGCGGTGAACCCGCGGAAGGTGAACTGCGTAAGATTCTGGATGGTGAGGTCGTGCCCCCGCCTGACCCAGATCAGCCGGATCATTCTGAGGTGATCTGTCCTGTTGCTATCGGGGAACCCGGTTTCGACTCCGCCGGGTTCCACAGGCTTGTTGATGCGGCCAGGGCTGGTTCCGGGCATTGGGTCCTGATCGGAGGCCCCCCCTGTCAGCCGTTCTCGACGGCGGGGCGGACACGCAGGCGCGCCATCCCGGGCTTTGATCCGGAGACAGATCACCGGAATTATCTGTACAAGGAATACCTCAGGATTATCGTCCGGCACTGGCCGGCGGTATTTGTCATGGAGAATGTCAAAGGGATCATCTCGGCCCGTCTGGGGGGTGAACCGGTGCTCGGGCAGGTCCTTGAAGATCTGAGTAATCCCGCCCGGCTGGAAGACTGCCGTCCGGAGGTGATGCCGGAGCGTTACCGTTACAAGATCTGGCCGCTGGTGACAACGGAACAGCCGCCTGACCTCTGGGGTGTGTGCCCTCCCGGGCACTACGTCATTGAATCTGAGAAATACGGTATCCCCCAGAAAAGACACCGGGTCATCCTGCTGGGAATCAGGGATGATATCCAGGTCACGCCGGAGAAACTCCGCCCGGCCGGCGGGCCGTGGCTGACGTGCGGGGAAATACTCGCCGGCCTGCCGCCTTTGCGCAGCGGCATCGCCCGGACACCGGATTCCCGTCAGCAGTGGGCGGATATCGCCGCCGGCCCGGCCCCTGCCGGTGGCTGGCGGGGAGCCGAACTGACCGATGTGGCGGACACCCCGGCCCAGTGGACTGCCGTATTAAGGTCGGCCCCGGCCCAGCCCTGGTTTGCCGAACTGGGGACCAGGGGCCAGGCAGACGTCCGTGAGCACATACTGAAGGTTCTGGCGGGGCTCAGGGCGCCCGCCGCGGACCGCGGCGGGGAAAGCATTCCCGGAGGACAGCCCCCCCGGACCCTGCGGGAGTGGTATGAGGACCCCCGTCTGACCGGGGTCAGTCTCCACAGCACGCGGGAACACATGCCGCATGATCTGCACCGGTATCTTTACGCGGCGGCTTTTGCCCATGTGAATGACCGTTCACCCCGGCTGGGCGATTTTCCCGAAGGGCTGCGGCCCCTGCACAAAAATGTCGGCAAGTCACTGAAACATGACAATTTTGCCGACCGTTTCCGCGTCCAGGTCATGGACCAGCCCGCCACGACCGTCATGAGCCACCTGGCCAAGGACGGGCATTATTTCATCCACCCTGATCCGGCCCAGGCCCGGAGCCTGACCGTCAGGGAGGCAGCCAGGTTGCAGACTTTCCCGGACAATTACTTCTTTTGCGGCAACCGCACCGAGCAGTATACGCAGGTCGGCAATGCCGTACCCCCGCTCCTGGCCTGGCAGATTGCGGCCGTGGTGGCCGATGTGCTCGTCAGGGCCGGCATAAGCAACTGACTCAAAATAGAAAAAATTCTCCGGTCAACGCGGGGATTATGCAGAGGAATGTCTTACGTGAGCCGAAACGTCGCCTGCACCGTTGATCTTGTGCCCCTGGCCGCAACGGAAACCGTTGTACCGGACCCGGGGCGACTGATTTTTGCGTTGCGGCAGATTGGTTACAGCCTGGAGCAGGCATTATCCGACCTCATTGATAATGCGATCAGTGCCGCGGCATCCACTGTCCTGATCCGCTTCATCTGGAAGGGTGATGAGATTGTGTCTATCGCCGTGGTGGACGATGGCGATGGCATGCGGGCGGACGAATTGCTGAATGCCATGAGGTTCGGTTCAGCCGAACGGCTGGACAGAAATACCCTGGGCAAGTTTGGCCTGGGGCTGAAACTTGCGTCCTTCAGCCATGCCCGAACCCTGACGGTGGTTACCAACCATCAGGGCAGCCATGCCGGGAGGCGCTGGTCCATCGAAGGGATACGCCGCAACTGGGACTGTCAGACCCTGACGGATGACCAGGCGATGGGGGTGTGTGCCGGCCCCTGGTCGCCCCTCGATCTGAAGCGGTCCGGTACCGTTGTCCTGTGGGAGCAGATAGACAAACTTCCCGTGTCCAGCCGCGGGTTGCGATACACCATCAGCTTACTGCACCGCCGCCTGGAGTTGCACTTCGGCCTGCATTTTCACCGTTTTATCCAGAACGGGGCCATCAGAATCCTGATAGACCAGCAGGAACATGGCGAAAGGGAACACCAGATCCGTGCCGAGGTGCCCGCACTTGACCCCTTTGCCTACCCCCACCCCCCGGTCCCCGGATTCCCGAGGCAATTTGAATTCCGGATTGCCGGGGTTGGCGACTTAAAGGCCGAGGCACATATCTGGCCGCCCAACAGTGAAATGCCCGAATACCGGCTGGGCAACCGGGCACCGGCCCGGCAGGGATTCTATTTCTACCGCAATGACCGGCTGATTCAGGCTGGGGGGTGGAATGCGCTCCTGCAGAATGAGGTTGAGCCCCATGGATCGCTCGCGCGGGTCAAAATCAACCTGCCACCGTTTCTGGACATGAGTTTCAGCCTGAACGTCCAGAAGTCATCGGTCATTGTCCCCCCCGGTTTCGTGGAAGCGGTCCAGAAGGCGACGGACCCCGAGGGAATGACTTTTGACCGTTACCGCCAGGCCGCGGTACAGACCTACCGTAACCAGGATCTGGGAGCGATTGTCCGCCGTGTTCCGGTCCCGGCCGAAGGCCTCCACCCCCAGGTGACGGAGGAAGTCCGCCAGCACCAGCCAACCGGTGATGATGAAACCCGTCCGGTCGTGATCAGATGGCAAGCCATAGATAAAAGGGAATTTTTCCGGCTTGACCCGGAAAACGGCGATCTGCTGCTGAACGCACATTACCGCTCCAGGGTGCTGGCCGGACTGAAGGCCACGCCGGAGGATGTCCCTCTGGTCAAGGCGCTGCTGTTCTGTCTGCTGGAGCCGGATTTGAGGAAAACAAAGCCCTCCGCGCAGCGGCGCCGGGAACTGGCCAGGATCAACCGTATCCTGGTGACAGCGGCTGAGCTGGGTATGGGGTAATGCCTGAAGGGGACCGGCAGGTGGGTACCGATGTGCTCACGACAGAGCAACGGGCCCGCTGCATGGCGAATATCCGCGGTCGCGACACCCGGCCGGAGTTACTGATCCGCCGCGGTCTGTTCGCCAGGGGGTGGCGTTACCGCCTGCATGGACCCGGCCTGCCGGGCAGGCCTGATCTGGTCTTCCCGGCGCGACGGTCCGTGATTTTTGTACACGGATGTTTCTGGCACATGCATAACTGCCCCTTATTCCGGATGCCATCCACGCGGCGCGACTTCTGGGAAGCAAAGCTGCTGGGGAACCGGCAACGTGACAGTGCCGCAATGATGGCCCTGCAGAATGCCGGATGGCGTGTGCTGGTGATCTGGGAATGTGCGCTGAAAGGATTACACAAACACCCCCTGGACCAGGTGCTGAGCCTTTGCGACAACTGGCTCAGAAACCCGGAAGAAGTGACTGCGGAAATCCGGGGGCTGTACCAAACCGAGCTGTAGGTGGCCCCGGGGTCCGGTCAGTTGTCGGACTGAAGATCAGAAAATCAGGAGAACAAGGCATATGTTCAGTTCATTCAGGAACCTGTTTTACACAGGTGGCAGCGCTGCTGTGGAAGGAAACCCCGCAGGGGCATTGGAGGCAATGATCGAAAAATGGCGCGGGAACCGGATCGATAACTACCGGCACATGCCCTCGGATATCCGGGAGCATGCCGGGATTGAGGAGACGGTCACTGCCGGTGGTTACGGGTACCGGCAAATCCTGGAACTGGTGCAGAACGGTGCCGATGCCATCCTGGAAGAACAGGATCCACAGTGCCAGGACGCCGGCGAGCGGAACAGTGAGTCCCGCATACACGTCCATTTTGACGGGCACCGGCTTTATGTCGCCAATACCGGAACCCCGCTGACCAGAGAGGGCATCGAAGCCCTCCTCATGTCGCATTCGTCACCGAAGAGAAGCAATCAGATCGGCCGGTTCGGGATCGGTTTTAAATCCCTGCTGCGTCTGGGCGGCACCATCGACATTTTCAGCCGTACGGTATCCCTGCGCTTTGATCCACAACGCTGCCAAAACGAGATTCGTGCCGCCTGCGGGCTGTCCGGAGATGAGGCCGCGCCGTCGCTGCGCCTCGCCTGGTGCCTGGACTGGCAGCAGGAGGCGGCGCAGGACCCCCAGCTTGCCGGCTACGGGTGGGCCAGTACCGTGGTGCGTGCCGATGTGAAAAATTTGCACATGCCGGCTCACATCGGGGAGGAAATCCGCAGTTTTCCCGCGAGGTTCCTGCTGTTCCTGCCCATCCCTGTAGAACTGGTTCTGGATGCACCGTCCGAAAAGCCAAGACGGATCACCAGAGAGGTGCAGGACAACACAATCCGGCTGCTTGATGGTGAGGAACAGTCACTCTGGCGCATCTATGAGCAGCAGGTCCGGATTACCGACGAGGCGGCCCGCGCTGACGCCACGCACCTGCATCAGCGGAATGAGGTCCCCCTGGCCTGGGCCATCCCCGTCGACAGCAGACGGCAGGAAGCCGGCAGTTTCTGGGCTTTTTTTCCGACCAGGTCCCAAACCCGTATCCCCGGGATACTCAATGCCCCCTGGAAGCTGAACAGTGACCGGCAGGCGATTATTGAGGGTGAGTGGAACCGGATGCTGATGACGGTGGCTGCCAGGATGATCGTGGATGCCTTGCCGGGCCTGGCCGATTCCGGCGCCCCGGGACAGGTCATGGATTATTTCCCCCGCGCACTTGACCGCAAGGATGAGCTGGCAGCCACGATGGTCGATGCCATCTGGGCGGAGATCACCAGGGCCACGGTGGTCCCCGATGCCAGCGGCGATCTCCGCCCCGGGAGCGCGCTGCTGAGGATGCCACTGGAGGACGGAGGACTGCTCGAACAGTGGCGCTCTCTGGCACCCCCTGAAGCCCTCAGGCGCTGGGTGCATCCGACCTGTCAAGAGGGCGACCGGAAATCCCGTCTGGCTGAGCTCGCCAGGCGGATCACGCAGGCAATGGACACAGAGCCCGGGGAGTCTGCCTTGCCGTGCCTGGAAACGGGCAGTCTGAAGGAATGGTTCGAGGATATCGCGACCACTGAGGCCGAGGCGGCCAAGGGGGTCATCACCCTCGCAGGAGATTGTGCCCAGGTTATGCAACCAGTGGAATGGAACCGTGCGCGGGCTGATCTGCAGATCATTCTGACCAGGGAGGGCAACCTGGCCATGGCCAGGGACGTGTTCCTGGCATTACCCCATCAGCATGTTCCCGGCCAGCAGTTCGTGGCCGATGAACTGGTCGCTGATCCCCGCGTCAGGGATATCCTGGTCCGGGACATCAAAGTCCGGAATCTGCTGGAGGGCAGATGGCGCCCGGTGATCGTGCAGGCGCTGAGCAATGCGCTGGACAATCCGTCTGCCGTGACCTGGGAGGATTTCTGGCGCACCCTGCGCTGCGCGGATGAGAATGAACGCCGCAGCATTGTCACTGAGAATGAGAACCGGAGCAGGATCCATATCCGTCGCAAGGATGGTAGCTGGCAATATCCTGATGCCGTCCTGAAATCCGGACGGGTCGTGTCCGCCGGCAGTGAGGATGAGGAAAATACCGGCGTACTGGTGGATGCTGCGTTTCATCATGCGGATATGACTGAACTGGGTTTGATGGGGCTCAGCGATTTTCCCAGGGAAACCGTCACAGTAGAGCGGGAGGACCTGCTATCCCTTCTTTATGCACACGGAAGATACCGCAGGGATTATGCCGATACATTGAAGGTCTGGAGGGAGATGGCTGTCAAAGCTTATCGTAAATACCATCCCAATATGGCCCCTGCGAGCTATCTGCCCTCCCGGATCGAGATGCCCCGGGGATTCATCCTGTTACAGGAACTCCGGGGACTGGCCAAAGCCAGGCTGACTGTTGCCATACTCGAAGCCATTGATGAAAACAACGTTACCGTAAGGCTGCAGCATAATCAGAGACCACTGCTTAACAAACAGCTTGATGTCGAACACCCCCTGGTCTGGCTGCTTTGCAGGAATGGAGCCTTACCCGTAAGTGAGGCAGCTGTACCTCTGAGTACGTTCCTGTCAAAGGTGCATTCTCCCCTGATGGAAAAACTGCACCTGCTGCGGCACCTCCTGCCCAAACTGCGGCTGATCGCGCCAGGTGCCACCCATTCCGTCAGCGTGAAAGAACTGCATACCTTCTGGAAGGCGGTTTTTGATTACCTGGCGCACGGGAGGGCGGTACTTGACGGGACACTTAATGACCTCTGGAACGAGGCCGCCGGTGATGGGTGGGTCCCGGACAAACTGCGGGGACCGGAGGGGGAGATCAGACTCAGTGAGGTCCATTACACCGGATCGGCCGACCTGGGACGGCGGGCGCGGGCGATGGGTATGGTTGTTGTCGAACTGGATGACCATGCCGCCGCCCTCTGGCGTCAGAAAGGTGCGGCCAGCCTGGATGAACTGTACCAGGTCCACTGGAATGAGGTTGCTCCGGGCGCCGGTCTGCTCCAGGAAGTTGTCCCTGAGATCAGCACCCTGCTCGCCGAAGACGGGGGTCAGATTACCCGCACACAACTGGTCAGCGGACTGAGGACGGGACTTGGCGGCCACGAGGAGAACATACCCTGCGTGCATTGGAATGGCGTGCTGTACCTCGACCGTGACCAGCTTGACACCCTGTCCCGCCAGGAACGCCTGAGTCACATCCTGAAGGAGGCCGCCGTGGCGGGCTGGCTCGCCTGCGAACCGGATGAGGCCGTCAGCCGGATAGCCGATGCCACGCTGGAATCCCGCCGGGGGGAGGTCGCAAAAGGCGCCGGACTGGAGGAGCGGCTGCTGCGGGCGGTCGCTGACAATGTTGACGCATTACGCACTGCCCTGGGACCGGCGGTGCTGCGCGCCCTGCCTGCTGATGTGTCCTCTGCGCAGATTGCCAGGCTGGCTGTCGCCCTGCTCGGACCGTCACTGCTTCAGGAAGAAGCCATCATCAGCGCGATCGATGCCGCGGATCTCAGGCCTCCGGCGCGCTGGGGAAGCGCCGAAGCCAGAGCCTTTGTGGCCGCTCTGGGTTTCCCCGATACCTATGCGGAAAGTCAGGGTACCCGGCGGGAGCCTGAAATCCTGGTTTCAGGACCGATCCCCCTGCCACCCTTGCATGATTATCAGATCGGGGTCCGTGACGGCCTGGCGGGGCTGATCGGCAGTGGTCATGGACGCCGGAGGGCCGTGGTGAGTCTGCCGACCGGGGGTGGCAAGACCCGCGTGACGGTCCAGGCAGCCGTGGAACTCGTCCTCAAACCAAAGGGGCCTAAAAGGAGCGTGCTCTGGATTGCCCAGACGGACGAGCTCTGCGAACAGGCGGTACAGGCATTCCGGCAGGTCTGGATCAATCTTGGCGCCCAGGGAGTGGATCTGAGGGTCATACGGCTGTGGGGGGGGCACGCCAACCCGGCTCCACCCGGCGAGGATGAGCCGATTGTGGCGGTCGCCTCCATACAGACACTGAACAGCCGGATTGGTATGGATGCCCTTGACTGGCTGGCACGGCCAGGCATGGTGGTGCTTGATGAATGCCATCATGCAATCACCAAAAGCTACACCGCCCTGCTGCGCTGGCTGGATGCCGCATCGCCGCAGCCGGCAAAGGCCGAGGCCGGGGAACCCCCGGTAATCGGCCTGAGTGCCACCCCCTTCCGGATGGATGATGAGGAGAGTAAGCGGCTCGCCAAACGTTTTGACCAGCGATGGTTCCCGGCGGATCAGGAGGATTTGTACCAGAAGCTGCTGACGGGGCGTTTTCTGGCCCGGGCCGAGCATGCTCCGCTGATTTCCCAGGCGGTAATCCCTGCCGCGCTGATCAAAGAGCTCGACTCAATGATTGCCAGCGGTGATGAGTTCGGTCTGGACGGGATGTTTGAACGCATCAACCGTGAGCTTGCCCTGGACGAGAGCCGGAATCTGATGCTGATCGAGGCCATACGTCACAGCGAGGCCACACAGATTCTGTTCTTCGCGAATTCTGTCGATCATGCGCGGGAAATGGCGGCACGCCTGTGTCTCCTGGATATCCCGGCTGCTGCCATCAGCAGTGACACGCCACGGACTACCCGGCGCTGGTTTCTCAACCAGTTCCAGGATGGAAAGCTCCGGGTAATGTGCAACCACAGCGTGCTGACAACCGGATTCGACGCACCGCGTACCGACCTGGTCCTGATCGCGCGGCAGGTCAGAAGTCCGGTCAGTTACATGCAGATGGTGGGACGGGGGCTGCGCGGCCCGCTCAATGGCGGAACCGAGACATGCCAGATTCTCACCGTTCTGGACAATCTGGGCCGTTTCGCCGCGCTTCACCCCTATCATTATTGCGCCAACCTGTACGGCAGGGTTGATCCGGACCGGGAAAATCCCGCCGTCCCATGAAACTGCTCAGCAATACAGGCAACGAGCGCATTGTTGACCTGCTGGGCCCCGGTCTCCAGGGTGGCGCCCGGCTCGACCTCGCCACGCCCGGATTCTCCCTCTTTGCCTTCGCGGAACTGGCCAGCGCCCTCCAGGGCCTCAAAGAGGTCCGACTCATACTCCCGCCGGTCGCTCAGGACCTGTCACTCCTGGGTACGCCCTCCGACCGGGTGGCCCGCAACCGCCTGCAGACACGCTGGCTGGCCCGGAACTGTGCCCGGTGGCTCACAGACAAGGTTGAGATACGCCGGGCCCAGGCTGCTGTCCCCCAGGGGGCGGTCATCGTGCGCGACAAAGCCGGTGAACCGCAACAGGGGATACTGGGTTCCTTTGCTTTCACCACCGACGGCCTTGGCGTCACCCCCGGCAATCCCCTCAGCCTGATCCAGGCCGCGGAGAGCCCGGCGGAAAGCCGCTATCTGGCGGCCTGGTTCGATGCCCAGTGGAATGCCCTGACTGCTGAACCCGACGCCGGAGTCAGCCTGGTGCGGGAGCTGGAGTCCCTTGCAGCGCACCGCGGTCCTCTCAGCGTCTACGCCCAGATTCTTTATCACCTCTTCAGGGACCGCGCCGGCGAACTGGACGAGGACCGCATCGTCAATTCCGCCACCGGCATCCGTGACACACGGGTGTGGCAGAAGCTTTACAGGTTCCAGCGTGACGGCGTCATCGGCGCGATCGACAAGATCAGCCGTTTCGGCGGGTGCATCATTGCTGACAGTGTCGGCCTGGGAAAGACCTTCGAGGCCCTGGCTGTCATCAAGTATCACGAACTGCGCAATGACCGCGTCCTGGTACTCTGTCCCAAGCGGCTGCGCGACAACTGGACCCTGTATACCGCCAACGACCGCCGCAACTTCCTGGCCGCCGACCGTTTCAACTACGACGTCCTCAATCATACCGACCTGTCGCGGGACACCGGGCACTCCGGCGACATGGACCTGACCCACGTTAACTGGGGCAACTATGACCTGGTGGTCATCGACGAGTCGCACAACTTCCGTAACAAAAAGACCCCCCGCGCCGGCGGTGAGACCCGTTACGACCGGCTTATGCGCAGGATCATCCGCGACGGGGTCAGGACCCGGGTGCTCATGCTCTCCGCCACTCCGGTCAACAACCGCCTGGCGGATCTGCGTAACCAGATCACCTTTGCCACCGAGGGCGACGACGGGGCCCTGGCGGAGTACGGCATCGCCAGCATCGACAGTACCACCCGCCGGGCGCAGAAGCAGTTCAACCGCTGGCTCAACCTGGAAGAGGGCGGACGGACCCCGGGACGCCTGGTGGAGATGCTCGGTTTTGACTACTTCACTCTCCTCGACCTGCTGACCATTGCCCGTTCGCGCCGTCACCTGGAGAGGTACTACGGCACCGCGGAAACCGGCCGCTTCCCCGAGCGCCTCAAACCCATCAACCTCAAGGCCGATGTCGACCTGGCCGGCCGGTTTCCAGCGGTCAGCACCATCAACCGCGAGATCCGCCGTCTCAACCTGGCCGCTTACGCCCCCCTGCGTTACGTCCTGCCCCACAAACAGGATGCCTACGACCGCAAATACAGCACCCGGATCCGAGGTGGCGAGAGCTTCTTCCGCCAGGTGGACCGCGAGGAGAGCCTCATCCACCTCCTGCGGGTCAATGTGCTCAAGCGCATGGAGAGCGCCGTCCCCTCCTTCGCCCTCACCATCGGCCGCCAGCTCCGGGATGTGGAGGCCACCCTGGACCGCATCGGGCAACGCACCGGGACCATAGAGGAACTGGACATCGGGGACCTGGACCCTGACGACCCGGCCATCGAGAGCCTGCTGGTCGGACGCAAGATCAGGGTCCTGCTCCAGGACGTGGATCTCATCCGCTGGCGCCAGGACCTTATCGAGGACCGTGACCGCCTTGCCAGTCTCCGGACAGAGGCTGCGCAGATCGATCCCTCCCGCGATGCCAAACTCGCCGCCCTGCGGGCCATGATCGCGGACAAAGCCCGTGAACCCATCAATCCCGGCAACCGCAAGCTCATCGTCTTTACCGCCTTCGCCGACACGGCCCGCTACCTCTACGACCAGCTTGCACCCTGGGCCGGGACCGCCCTGGGCCTGGAGACCGCGCTCGTCACCGGCTCCGGCCGCAACCAGAGCACACTGCCCACCCTGCGCAGGGACCTGGCCGCCATCCTCAGCGCCTTTTCCCCCCGGTCCAGGGAGCGGCCCGCGGACCTGGCCGCAGAGGGCGAGCTCGACCTGCTCATCGCCACCGACTGTATCTCCGAGGGGCAGAACCTCCAGGACTGCGACTGGCTGATCAACTACGACATCCACTGGAATCCGGTCCGCATTATCCAGCGCTTCGGCCGCATCGACCGTCTCGGTTCCCCCAATGACCGTATCCAGCTCGTCAACTTCTGGCCCAACCTGGAGCTGGAGGAATACATCAACCTGGAGCAGCGGGTCAGCGGGCGCATGGTCCTGCTCGACATCTCCGCCACCGGCGAGGAAAACCTGATCGAGCAGCAGTCCGGCGACCCGATGAATGATCTCGAATACCGCCGCAGGCAGCTCCTCAAGCTCCAGGACGCGGTGATCGACCTTGAGGACCTCTCTACCGGCGTCGCCATCACTGACCTCACCCTGACTGACTTCCGTATTGACCTGGCCCGGTACCGCAAGGCCCATCCCGGCCTGCCGGAGAGTCAGCCCCCGGGCACTTTTGCCGTCATCACCAGCCCGGACGCGGAGATGCCGCCCGGTATCGTTTTCTGCCTGCGGGCGGAGGACCAGAGTGGCCCCCTGGTCCTGGACGCCGGCTACCCCCTGGCACCCCATTACCTGGTACACGTGGGGGAGGATGGCAGCGTCCTGTTACCTTATACCCAGGCCAGGCGGTGCCTGGACCTGATCAGGCATCTTTGTACGGGGCGTGATCTGCCTGATGCCAGGGCCTGCGCCCGTTTTGACCGGGACACCAGGGAAGGCGGGGACATGCGCCAGGCGCAAAAGCTCCTGGCCAGCGCTGTTGCCGCGGTGGTCGGCAAGCAGGAGGAGCGGGCCGTCGCCAGCCTCTTCACACCGGGCGGGACCCATGCCCTCCGGGGGGAATTTGCCGGTACCGGGGAATTCGAGGTGGTGGCCTTTCTGGTCATCCTCGCCGGGGAAGGGCCCTGAGAATGGCCGGACCTGTGACGGTCGGGAGGCTGCTGGCAGCACTGGCTCTGCCGGATGGCTGCCTGGTCGACCAGCGGGTGCCGAAGACGCTCCTGTCTGAGCATGGTGCCACCACCGCGGGCGACAAACGACGCATCCAGGAAGGCATCGGGGAGATCCGCTGGCTGGCGGTTCTCAAGCCTGGCACCGTCGGCATTTCCCCCCACCGCGATGAGGCCCGGGAGTATCTGGAAATAGCCGTGCTGGCGGTGACCCTGCGTGGCCCCGGACTGAATCCGGGTAACCGGAGCCGGCTGTGTGAACTGATCCACCGGGCGATACCTTACCCCCTCTTCCTCATCATGCGCGTGGGCCAGGATCTCCATCTGTCCCTGGCCCACAAGCGCCTGGCACAGAACGAGGCCGGGAAGTCAGTGCTGGAGGGGGGACCCGTGACCGTCCCCGTTTGCGATGAAACGCCGACGTCCCTGGCGGTGGAGGACTTCCTGCTAGACCTGGCGCTGACCCGCCGGCCTCACAGAACACTGCTGGATCTTTACCAGCGCTGGCTGGGGAGCCTGATTGCCCTGCTGGCGGCGGAAAAGACCGGCCGGTACACCCCGGCCCAAACCCCCGGACAGGTCGCCTCCCGCCATCAGGCCCTGCGGGACTGCGAGCGTCTGGAGCGGGAAATGATCCGTCTGCGCGCACAGGCCGGCAAGGAGCGCCAGCTGGCCCGGCAAGTCGAGCTGAATCTGGCCCTCCAGCGCCTGCGTGCGGAACAACTGAAACTGATGGAATCGCTCTGAAATCCGGAGAAGCATGACATGCAACCCATCGAAGCCCACAGCCCAGAGGCCCGATCCGCTGATCCGGTGGCCGGGAACATTGAGCGGCTCAGGCGCCTTTTTCCTGAACTGATCACCGAGGGGCCGGACGGTACCGCGGTGAACGTCGACGTGCTCAAGGCCCTGGTCGGGGACCAGACCGTCACGGATTGCGACGAGAAGTATGGCCTCAACTGGCACGGGAAGCGCCGGGCCCGCCAGCTGGCGCTGACTCCCAGCACCGGCACCCTGCGCCCTTGTCCCGGGGAAAGTCTGGACTGGGATACCACCCGGAACCTGATGATTGAGGGTGACAATCTTGAGGTGTTGAAGATCCTGCAGAAAAGCTATGCGGGCAAGGTCAAGCTGATTTACATCGACCCGCCCTACAACACCGGTAAGGATTTTGTCTATCCGGATAACTTTCAGGACAACATCAGGAACTATCTGGAGCTGACCGGGCAGGTTGAGGACAGGGCTAAGATCACCAGTAACACCGAGGCTGGAGGGCGATTTCATACCGACTGGCTGAATATGATGTATCCAAGATTGAAGCTTGCAAGGAATCTACTCCAGGATGATGGATTGATATTCGTGAGTATTGATGACGGAGAGGCAAATCATCTTAGAACTATTATGAATGAGATTTTTGGGGCTGAAAATTTCATTGGTAATGCCGTTTGGGAGAAAGCCTACACGGCTAATATGACAGCTGCTTTTATCTCAAATACTCATGATCATGTGTTGATTTTTTCCAAAAATGCCGACTGTGCAAGTCTTGGCCGATTTGATCGTTCGGAGGAACAAAAAGCAAAGTTCAAGAATCATGATAATGATCCGCGCGGCCCATGGAAAGCAGAGAACTTGTCCGCAGGGAAATTCTATTCTGCGGGACAATTTCAAATTATTGGACCGACTGGACAGGTATTCTTGCCGCCACCTGGTCGTTATTGGCGATGCAATGAAGCTCAATATCAAACATGGCTCAAAGACGATAGAATTACATTCGGTCAAAGCGGCGACGGGAGACCAATGCTGAAAAAGTTCTTGGCGGAAGTTACGGAAGGATTAACTCCAAGCACTTGGTGGAACCATGAGGACTTTGGTACTAATAAAGAAGCCAGCCTCGAATTAAAGTCCTTGTTTGATGGAGAAGCGTGTTTCCAAACGCCAAAGCCAATTAAACTGTTGAAGCGTATCTGCACGCTTGGCACAGACAAAGATAGCTTGGTTCTAGACTTTTTTGCCGGTAGCGGTACTACAGCTCACGCTGTTATTGCGAGCAATGCTGCTGATGGTGGCGAACGCCGATTTATTATCGTTCAGTTACCTGAGCCGCTGGACAGCAATGACACTGACCAAAAACTGGCCGCAATAGTCTGTGACAGACTCGCTAAGCCCCGAAATATCTCTGAACTAACCAAGGAACGTCTGCGTCGGGCTGGGGCCAGTATAAAGGCTCATAACCCAATGTTCGCGGGTGACACAGGCTTTCGTGTCCTTAAACTCGACACCTCAAACATCCGCGCATGGAATCCCACCCCGGCTGATCTGGAAACCGACCTGCTGCACCATCTGGACCACCTGGTCCCGGAACGCACCGAAGCTGACATCCTTTACGAGCTGCTCCTCAAGCTGGGGCTTGATCTCTGCGTCCCCATGG
>ERZ1645187.1118-NODE-1118-length-25256-cov-52.644101_pt1 | contig 25256 bp, 29 predicted proteins | sample MGYA00575352_ERZ1645187 | MGnify/ENA primary metagenome ERZ1645187 (study PRJEB40837, sample SAMN11349314) | freshwater sediment metagenome | isolation source: river sediment | host: Sediment | place: India: Wazaribad , New Delhi | collected 2017-02-21 ...
CACCATGCCAGCCCGGGTACCTTGCAGGATATCGAAGACGCCGCTGGCGGGGCTCAGGTGCTCCATTGAGGCTCTGGTTGACGACCAGACCCGCGCCTGCCGCCGGTCAGGTTCGTTCTTGTGCTCGAAAGTTGACTTTTTTTGGCATTTTCCTTCGCTGGTCGGGCATCACTCGCTATGAATGATGTGGCGCCCTGGTGGTTGCCGGGCGGCAACCTGCAAACCATCTGGCCGGCGCTCGCTGCGCGGCGCTTTGTCGCGGCACCGCCGACGTACCGCCGTGAGCGCTGGGACACGCCGGACGGCGACTTTGTGGATGTGGATTTCGGGGCGGATGCGCGCTTGGGGGGCCAAGCCGAAGTAGCCACACCGATGGCTGGGACGACCATTCCGACGATCGGGACGCCCGGATCAGCCGGAAGACCGCTGCTCGTGCTGTTTCACGGTCTGGAAGGGTCGTCGCGCAGCCATTACGCCGAGGCCTTTGCCGACTGGTGCGCGGCCCGCGCCATCGCCTACGCGGTACCGCATTTCCGCGGTTGCAGCGGCGAGCTGAACCGGGGCCCGCGTGCCTACCATTCGGGCGATTTCGAGGAGATCGACTGGATTCTGCGGCGGCTGCGCGCCCGGCACACCGCCCAAGGCGGCGGCCCGCTACTGGCGGTGGGCATCTCCCTCGGCGGCAACGCGCTGATGCGCTGGGCCGGCGAGATGGGCGCTGCCGCAGCCGGCGTGGCCGACGCGGTGGCCGCCGTGTCGTCCCCGCTGGATCTGTCGGCCGGGGGCCATGCGATCGGGCGCGGCTTCAACCGGCTGGTCTACACCCGCATGTTCCTGAACACCATGAAGCCCAAGGCACTGGCCAAGCTGGCCCAACACCCCGGGCTCTTCGACCGCGCCGCGCTGGTCGCCGCGCGCGACCTGTACGCCTTTGACCAGCACTTCACCGCGCCGTTGCACGGCTTTCGAAGCACCGAGGATTACTGGGCAAGAGCCTCGGCCAAGCCACACCTGCCACGCATTCGCATTCCTGCACTGCTGGTCAACGCCCTGAACGACCCGTTCGTGCCCGCCGCCAGCCTGCCACGGCCCCGCGAAGTCGGTCCCCTGGTCACGCTCTGGCAGCCCCGGCACGGGGGCCACGTCGGGTTCGCACAGGGGCGGCCGCCGGGTCATGTGCGCTCCATGCCGGAAGCTGTGGGTCTGTGGCTGATGCGGCAGGTGAATGGGGCTCGACAATAATGGCGCCATGGATGACATCGTCAGACAGGCGCTTGCGAAGTGGCCCCACGTACCCGATTGTTATGGTTGGCTTGGCTTGGACGCGCGCGGCAACTGGTACATGCGCGACGACCGCACGCAAGCGCTAGGGCCCTTCCCCAGGCTGGATCGCCCCGGGCCGCCGGGCGCGCGCGGTTCGCTGCTCAGGCACGACAAGCTGATCGAATTCATCCAGCGCAATTACGAACCCGACTCGGCCGGACGCTGGTTTTTCCAGAACGGGCCGCAGCGGGTGTTTGTCGAACTGGAGGCCACTCCGTGGATCTGGCGCTTGCACACTGCTGATGACGGGGTCGAAGGGGTGACAGCGCACACCGGCCGCGTGGCGCAGGTGCGAAGCTGCCTGCTGGACGAACACGGGCGCTTGTACCTCGACACCAACATCGGTTTCGGCCTCGTTCATACGCAGGACGTGGCGATGGCCGCCGGGATGGTCGAATCCGGGCGCTGGACGCCCTGCGACGTGCGCTCCGGCCAGCTGGCCGCGGCGTTCGGCTACGTGCCCAGCCCGAAAGCCGCCCATCACCGGCAGACTTAGCTCCTGATTCGATAGCTGCCCGTGGCCAGCTGACGCAGGAACTGGGGCGATTCGACTAAGAGAAAGTGGCCCTTGAATCGAAATGGAAGGCTTTGCGCGGCCGCGGAGGGCCCGCCGGCCGGTCGATGACCGACCGGCTGGGTGGTTGCGAGGCCTATTTGGCCGGCGCGGACGCTGGTGCGGCGGCGGAATCGGCCGCCGGCGCGGCGGGCGCCTTGGGTTCTTCGAACTTGCCGCCGCCCGCGTTGGCCAGATACGCCACGGCTCGACCGATCTCGATGTCGGAAAAGTCACCACCGCCCTGCGGGCCCATCGCATTCTTGCCCTTGAGCGCCGAGTTCAGCAGGGCATCAAAACCGGTCGCGATTCGTGGACCCCAGGCCGCCGCATCCTGGAACTTGGGCGCACCGGCCACGCCCGCCGCGTGACAGGCCGCGCACTGGACCTTGTAGACCTCCTCGCCCGATTTCAGGGGACGGTTGGCGTCGCGGATCTCGACACTGCCGACCTTCTGGATCCGGGTGGCCACGCCCCGCTCGAATGCGTCCGGATCCGACTGCGGCCTGGGGCCGGAGGTGACGAAATAGACCAATCCGATGATGATGAAGACCGGCGCCACAAAGGCATACAGACTCGCCAGCAGCAGTTGCTTGGGCGTCTTGATCGGGCCGGTGTGTGCTTCTTCGTGGCTGGAGTCTTGACCGTTGGCGCTCATGGTGTCCTCAGATTGTCGGGGCGGCCCGGCAACGGGCACGAAAAGCTGTGGATTATATCGACGTGCCCGGTTTTTGGCAGACGCGTCTGAGGCGCCTAACGAGGTTCCCAGGCGGCCAATCGTTGGCGGACTTTCCGCATAAACCGCACCGCCGACCAGGCCCGAAAACCCCAGCGCCACGCCACTCTGGGCCTCGTGACCACGATCACCACGGTCAGGGTGAACACCACGTGCGGATGCTGGCGCACCCATCGCACAGCGGCACGGACACGGTCACCCACCGTCAACAGAGGCAGCAGGGCGGCTGACTGCACAAGCAATTGCGCCCGGGCCTCTGTCGACCGGATCACCAGATGCCGCCGGCGCAACGCCAGATCTTCACGGGCCCGGCTCATGGGCGCAGGGTTTGCTTGTCGCGATCGAGTTCGGCCAGACTCGCCTCAAACAGCCGCGACCCACGGGCGAACCGGGCACGTGCGGCGAAAGCAGCCACGCCCCCCAAGCTGAGAAAGGCGGTGGCAAAGACAGCCAGCGCAAGCAGTCGATGGTTGTCCCAGAGCAGCACCGTCAGCAGGATGGCTAGGAAGGTGAGCCCGAGAGCTAGAAGAATGACCGCGATGGCACCATACAGAAGCAACTCACCCAGGCGTAGCGCCTCTTCGCGTGCTTCAACGCTGGCGAGCTCCAGCCGAATCGCGAGAAACTCGACCAGGCTGGCCGAGAACCCGCGCAGCGACACCGCCAAGCGTTCCGGAGGGGCCGGAGCACTCATGGCCGGCGCATGGGTTTCAGCGACGTCCGATCAGCAGGCCGACGAGCAGGCCGGCACCCGCTGCGATGCCGATTGAGCGCCACGGGTTTTCGTGAACATAGTCATCGGTGGCCCGGGCCGCCTCGCGGGCTTTGTCGCGGATCGCCGCATCGGCATCGGACAGTTTCGCGCGCGCCACCCGCAGGTTTTCCGCGACGCGAGCCCGCAACTCCGCCACCTTGTCGCCGGTCTGGCTGGACGTGATCTGAAGGAGCTCTTCGGCGTCGGCGATCACCAATCGCAAGTCGGCTGCCAGTTTCTCCTTGGTGGCCAGGGTGGCTTCGGAATAGTCGGTCATGCTCAAGTCCTCCTGTTTGGAAAATATTGCCGGATGATACGCTGACTCCGTCTGTCCCGACCAGCCGGCGTGCGATAATTCCCGGCTTTCCTTCTGTGGAAATTGCGGCTGTAGCTCAGTGGATAGAGTATTGGCCTCCGAAGCCAAGGGTCGTGGGTTCGATCCCCGCCAGCCGCGCCATCCGGGCGTAGCGTTGACGTTCCAGGCACATCATCGGGTGCTGTATGTACCGAACCGGACCGCCACCGGATCGCCTCTTTGACGCCCGTCACGGCCGCTCCCAGACGCATCCATCTGACACGGTCAGGCGAAGCCTGAAACTGGATCGCTCGGAACTTCTTTGCCAAAAGCAAAACGCCCACACAAGTGGGCGTTTTTGGATCAGCGGATCGTGCTGAAAATTGGTTGCGCGAGCAAGATTTGAACTTGCGACCTTTGGGTTATGAGCCCAACGAGCTACCAGGCTGCTCCATCGCGCGATAAGAATAGAATTATAGCATTTATTGCGCTGCAGCGTCGCTCACAGTCGTCGATTCTGCTTCCGCCGGGCGATCAACCAGTTCAACCAGGGCCATGGGCGCGTTGTCGCCCACCCGGAAACCCATCTTCAAGATGCGGGTATAGCCACCGGGGCGAGCCTTGTAGCGCGGGCCCAGAACGTCAAACAGCTTGGTGACGATATCACGGTCGCGCAGGCGGTTGAAAGCCAGCCGACGGTTTGCCAAGGTCGGCTCCTTCGCGAGCGTGATCATGGGTTCGACAACACGACGCAATTCCTTGGCCTTGGGCACCGTCGTCTTGATGGCTTCGTGCTGGAGCAGCGAATTCATCATGTTGCGAAGCATCGCGAGGCGATGCTCGCTGGTCCTGTTCAGTTTACGAAGTCCGTGTCCGTGACGCATGATGCGATCCTTTCATTTCATTTATTGTTCAAGCGCACGGCCGTATCAGGTACCGCGCGCGGTTCGATGGGCACCAACAGCACCCATCAGCTCGGCGCTCAACGCTTGTCGAGTCCGGCGGGAGGCCAGCTTTCAAGCTTCATTCCCAAGGTCAGCCCGCGCGAAGCCAGCACTTCCTTGATTTCATTGAGCGATTTACGACCCAGGTTCGGCGTCTTCAGGAGCTCGTTCTCGGTGCGCTGGATCAGATCGCCGATGTAGTAGATGTTCTCCGCCTTCAAGCAGTTGGCAGAACGAACCGTCAACTCCAGCTCGTCGACAGGGCGCAACAGGATCGGATCAAATTGCGCATTGCCGCCACGCTGGGCCGGAGCGTCAAACGCGGCCAGTTCGCTGCCTTCAAGCTGCGCAAAGACGGCCAGTTGCTCCACCAGGATCTTCGCAGACTGGCGAACCGCGTCTTCAGCGGTGATTGCACCGTTGGTTTCGATCTCCATCACCAATTTGTCCAAATCGGTGCGCTGTTCGACACGGGCGCTTTCGACAGTGTAGCTGACGCGTTTGACCGGAGAGAACGAGGCGTCCAGCACGATGCGACCAATCGCTTTGGTGCTCTCATCCGCATAGCGGCGCATGCCACCGGGGACATAACCGCGGCCTTTTTCGACCTTGATCTGGATGTCAAGCTTTCCTCCCTGCGACAGGGTGGCGATGACGTGCCCCGGATTGATGATTTCCACATCGTGCGGCGTCTGGATATCGGCTGCGGTCACGGGGCCTTCCCCGTCCTTGCGCAGGCTCAAAGTCACCTCGTCGCGGTTGTGCAACTTGAACACCACGCCTTTGAGGTTCAGCAGGATGTTGACCACGTCTTCCTGCACGCCGTCGATCGACGAATACTCATGCAGCACACCGGCAATCGTCACATCCGTGGCAGCATAGCCCACCATGGAGGACAGCAGGACGCGACGCAGCGCGTTGCCTAGGGTGTGCCCATAGCCGCGCTCAAACGGCTCCAGCGTGACCTTCGCCCGGTTCGGACCGAGCTGTTCCACGTTGATGGCTTTGGGTTTCAGCAAATTCGTTTGCATTCAGACATCCTTATCAATACCCCCGGCTCGTTACACCGGTAAGGCTGATGAAGCACCAGTGATACCCCTTGAGGTGCACTGGCACAAGCGAGTTAACCAGGAACCGAATCAGCGGGAATACAGTTCGACGATCAGGGATTCGTTGATATCGGCCGCGAACTCATCGCGATCCGGTACCTTCTTGAACACGCCTTCGACCTTGTCCACGTTCACTTCCACCCAAGCCGGCAGCCCAACTTGCTGGGCCAGTTGCAGCGCCTCGGAGATGCGCGCCTGCTTCTTCGACTTTTCGCGGACGGACACCACGTCACCCGCCTTGACCATGAACGAGGGAATGTTGACGGCTTGTCCGTTGACAGTCACCGCCTTGTGCGAAACCAGTTGACGGGCTTCAGCACGGGTCGAGCCGAAGCCCATGCGATACACGACGTTGTCCAGACGCGACTCGAGAATGAACATCAGGTTGGCGCCGGTATTGCCCTTGCGACGGTCCGCTTCTTCAAAATACTTGCGAAACTGCCGCTCGAGAACACCGTACATCCGCTTGACCTTCTGCTTCTCGCGCAACTGAAGACCGAAATCGGACGTCCGCTGGCCGGACGTGCGGCCATGCTGGCCAGGCTTGGCTTCAAACTTGCACTTGTCGCTGATCGAACGCCGTGCGCTCTTCAGAAACAGGTCGGTACCTTCACGGCGGGAGAGTTTGGCCTTGGGGCCGAGGTATCTTGCCACTTGAACTTCCTTTTTGTCATCTTCCGCGCTGTGGCGCGGGAGCCATCACAGGATCCGTGATGGCGGTGGGCTTGGTTGAAATCAGATGCGCCGACGCTTTTGCGGACGGCATCCGTTGTGAGGCATCGGCGTCACGTCGGCGATGGACGAAATGCGAATACCCAATGCGGCCAGAGCACGGACCGACGATTCCCGGCCGGGACCCGGGCCCTTGATCTCGACATCCAGATTCTTGATCCCTTGATCGATGGCCGCACGTCCTGCAACTTCAGAGGCCACCTGGGCTGCAAAGGGTGTCGACTTGCGCGAGCCCTTGAAACCCTGACCACCGGACGACGCCCAAGACAACGCATTGCCCTGACGGTCGGTGATCGTGATGATCGTGTTGTTGAAAGATGCATGCACGTGAGCAATACCGTCCGCAACGTTCTTGCGAACCTTCTTGCGAACCCGTTGAGCAGCGCTATTGGAGGGGGATTTAGCCATGTTGAACTCTCGATCTGCTTATTTCTTCAGTGCCGCTGCAGCTTTGCGCGGTCCCTTGCGGGTCCGTGCGTTGGTGCGGGTACGCTGTCCGCGCATCGGCAGACCGCGGCGATGACGAAAGCCGCGATAGCAGCCAATGTCCATCAACCGTTTGATGTTCATCGTGGTTTCGCGACGCAGGTCACCTTCGATCGTGAATTGGGCAATCTGATCGCGAATCTTTTCAAGATCGCCGTCGGTCAGATCCTTGACCTTCTTCGAGTATTCGATGCCACAGGCGTCGCAGATCTTGCGCGCGCGGCTGCGTCCGATGCCGAAAATGGCGGTCAGGCCAATCTCTGCGTGTTTCTGCGGCGGAATGTTGATGCCAGCTATACGTGCCATGTTCGTCCTCTAAAACTCTTGCAATCAGCCTTGACGCTGTTTGTGACGCGGATCGGTACAGATCACGCGGACAATGCCTTTGCGTCGGATGACCTTGCAGTTGCGGCAAATTTTCTTGACCGAAGCCGAAACTCTCATATCACTCTCCTAATATCCAAACTCAACCCAGAGGGCACTCTGCCCGGAAAATCGCCCGTTCAACCGCCCAACGTCGTCTTGAAGTTCGCCTTCTTCAACAGCGACTCATACTGCTGCGACATCAGGTAGTTCTGCACCTGGGCCATGAAATCCATCGTGACCACCACGATAATCAACAACGAGGTACCCCCGAAATAGAACGGAACGTTGTATTTCAGGATAAGGAACTCCGGCAGCAGGCAGACAAAGGTGATGTACACCGCTCCGACCAAGGTCAGACGGAGCAGAATCTTGTCGATGTAGCGCGCGGTCTGATCACCGGGGCGGATTCCCGGGACGAACGCCCCGCTTTTCTTCAGATTGTCAGCGGTCTCCCGACTGTTGAACACCAGCGCCGTGTAGAAAAAACAGAAGAACACAATGGCGGCGGCATACAACATCACGTAGATCGGCTGCCCAGGCGTCAGAGCACCCGCGATGTCCTTGAGCCATCGCATGGACTCGCCGGAACTGAACCAGCTGACGATCGTTGCGGGCAACAGGATGATCGAAGAAGCAAAGATCGGCGGAATCACACCGGCCATATTCAACTTCAGCGGAAGGTGCGACGACTGACCGCCATAGACCTTGTTCCCGACCTGTCGCCGCGCATAGTTGACCAGAATCTTGCGCTGCCCACGCTCGACGAAAACCACGAAGTAGGTGACCAGACAAACGATCGCAACAATGAAAATGGCAGCCAGAATGCTCATCGCCCCGGTGCGAACCAACTCCAGCAAACCACCGATTGCGGTTGGCAGACCCGCCGCAATCCCGGCAAAAATGATGATCGAAATACCATTGCCCAAGCCACGTTCGGTGATCTGCTCGCCCAGCCACATCAGAAACATCGTGCCGGAGGTCAGGGTCACCACCGCCGTCACACGAAAACCGAGGCCCGGGTCAATGACCAAACCGGCCTGGCTCTCGAGCGCCACCGCAATTCCCAGCGACTGGAACAATGCCAGGCCCAGCGTGCCAAAGCGCGTGTACTGTGTGATCTTGCGCCGGCCCGCCTCGCCTTCCTTCTTCAACTGCTCGAACGTGGGAACCACGTAGGTCAGCAACTGCATGATGATGGACGCAGAGATGTACGGCATGATCCCCAACGCGAAGATCGTGAACCGCGACAATGCCCCACCCGAGAACATGTTGAAAAGGCTCAGAATCCCGCCCTGCTGTCCTTTGAACAACTGCTGCAGTTGCCCAGGGTCGATTCCCGGCACCGGAATGTGTGCACCGATCCGGTACACCACCAAGGCGAGCAGCAAGAACACCAGCCGGCGACGCAGGTCGCCGAACTTGCCGGTCTTTGCAATGGATGCCGCGTTAGTTGCCACTGGTATGCGCCTTCAAGGTTCCAGATCAGACAACCGAACCGCCAACCGCTTCAATGGCGGCTTTTGCGCCCGCCGTCGCGCCAATGCCGCTCAGCTTGACTGCCTTGCTGATCGAGCCCGACTTGATCACCTTGACCACTTTGGCCAACTGACCGACCAGGCCCGCCTGCTTCAGGACCAGCATGTCCACTTCGGAGGCGCCCAGTCTGTCCAGCGCCGACAGGCTCACCTCAGCGTTGAACTGCAACAGGTGGGACTTGAAGCCCCGCTTGGGCAGTCGACGCTGCATGGGCATCTGCCCGCCTTCGAAACCGACCTTGTGGTAACCACCCGCGCGAGACTTCTGACCCTTGTGACCGCGACCGGCCGTTTTCCCCAGGCCGGAGCCAATGCCGCGACCGACGCGGCGCTTGGCGTGCTTGGCGCCTTCTGCGTGTTTGATAGTGTTGAGTTCCATCAGGGACCTCTCAGAGAATTTTGACCAGATAGGCGATCTTGTCGATCATGCCGCGCACTGCAGGCGTGTCCTGGAGTTCGCGAGTGCTGTTGAGCCTGCGCAAGCCGAGGCCGCGAACGGTGTCGCGATGCGACTGCTTGCAACCGATCGGACTGCGAACCAGCTGGACTTTTACGGTTTGTTGTGTAGTCATCTCGGACTCCCGATCAGGCGAAAATCTCTTCGACCGTCTTGCCCCGTTTGGCAGCAACGGCAGACGCCGTGGTTGACTTGGTCAACGCATCCAGCGTGGCGCGAACCATGTTGTAGGGATTGGACGATCCGTGGCTCTTGGCCACGATGTCGGTGATCCCCATCACCTCGAAAACCGCCCGCATCGGACCGCCGGCGATGATGCCCGTACCCTTGGGCGCAGGGGCCATCATCACGGAAGCGGCACCATGGTGGCCGGTTACATTGTGGTGGATGGTCCCGTTGCGCAACGAAACCTTGTGCAGGTTGCGACGCGCTTCTTCCATCGCCTTCTGCACCGCAGCCGGCACTTCTTTCGACTTGCCTTTGCCCATGCCAACGCGCCCATCGCCATCGCCGACGACCGTCAGCGCAGCGAAACCCAGGATACGACCGCCCTTGACAACCTTGGTCACGCGATTGATCGCGATCATCTTCTCGCGCATGCCGTCTTCAGGACCGTCACCTTGCGCTCTTGCTTGAAATTTAGCCATGTCTGTTTCCGATCTCTGCTTAGAACTGCAGGCCCGCTTCGCGAGCCGCATCAGCCAGTGCCTTGACGCGGCCGTGATAGGCGAAACCAGCGCGATCAAACGCCACTTTCTCAATGCCGGCCGCTTTGGCTTTTTCAGCGATCCGCTTGCCGACAGCCTGAGCTGCTGCCGCGTTGCCGCCTTTGCCAGCCGAACCGGTCAGGGCATTGCGAACGTCCGCTTCGGCGGTGGAGGCGGTGGCCAGCACCTTGCTGCCGTCGCCGGAAATGACCGTCGCGTAGATGTGCAAATTGGTCCGGTTCACCGTCAACCGCGCAATGCCTTGCTTGGCGATGCGGATTCGGGTCTGTCGGGCCCGGCGAAGACGCTGCTCTTTCTTGGTCAACATGATGCCGCTCCTTACTTCTTCTTGGTCTCTTTGATCGTGATCTTCTCATCCACATAGCGGATGCCCTTGCCCTTATAGGGCTCCGGGGGGCGAATGGCACGAATCTCGGCGGCAACCTGACCGACGCGCTGGCGATCAGCGCCCTTGATCAGAATCTCTGTCGGCGACGCGGTCTGCACCGTGATACCAGCCGGCATTTCCTTGTTGACCGGATGCGAGAAGCCCACGTTCAGGTTCAGCTTGGCGCCTTGCGCCTGGGCCTTGAAACCGACGCCGACGAGGCTCAGTTTCTTCTCGAAACCCTTGCTCACGCCGATGACCATGTTGTTCACCAGCTGCCGCAGCGTTCCAGTCATGGCATTTGCTTCGCGCGAGTCGTTGGCCGGAACGAATTTGAGCGCACCCCCGTCCAGGGACACCGTCACCAACGCGTTGGCAGCCACCTGCAAGGCGCCACCAGAACCCTTTACATGGATCTGGTCATCCTTGATCGACACATCCACCCCGGCGGGGATGGACACTGGCATTTTTCCTACTCGGGACATTTCAGTTTCTCCTCGATGCCGCGATCAGGCAACGTAGCACAGCACTTCGCCACCGACACCGGAGGCGCGCGCCTTGCGATCGGTCATGACGCCCTTGGGGGTCGTCACGATGGCCACACCCAGGCCGTTCATCACGGACGGAATGGAATCGCGGCCTTTGTAGACCCGCAGACCAGGGCGGCTGACACGCTCGATGCGTTCGATCACCGGGCGACCCGCGTAATACTTCAGGGTGATTTCGAGTTCAGCCTTGCCGTCGGCAGACTTGACCTGGAAATCGTCGATATAGCCCTCGTCCTTCAGAACTTGCGCGATGGCAACCTTGACTTTGGAGGAGGGAATCTGAACCGTCGCCTTGGCAACCATCTGCGCATTGCGAATGCGGGTCAACAGGTCGGCGATGGGATCACTCATGCTCATGTTAAATCTCCTGCCGATTACCAGCTTGCCTTGACGATACCGGGGATATCGCCTGCAAACGCCATTTCACGGATCTTGGACCGGCCAATGCCGAACTGGCGGAACGTGCCACGGGCCCGGCCCGTGATCGCGCAACGATTGCGCTGACGGGTCGGATTGGCATTGCGGGGCAGCTTCTGCAGACCCAGACGCGCGACTGCGCGTTCGTCGTCGCTGCGCTTCGCGTCATCAGCAATTGCCTTGAGTTCCGCGTGTTTTTTCGCGTACTTGGCAACCAGTTTGTCCCGCTTGAGCTCGCGCTCAATCAACGCTTTTTTTGCCACAGGTCACCTCAGTTCTTGAACGGGAAACGGAAACCAGCGAGAAGCGCTTTGCATTCCTCGTCAGTCTTGGCCGTCGTCGTGATGCTGATATTGAGTCCACGCACGGCATCCACCTTGTCGTATTCAATCTCAGGGAAAATGATCTGCTCTTTTACGCCGACGTTGTAGTTGCCCCGACCATCGAACGCACGAGCCGAAATGCCGCGGAAGTCGCGCACGCGGGGCAGCGCCACCGTCACGAAACGATCCAGAAACTCGTACATCTGAACCCCCCGCAGGGTGACCATGCATCCGATTGCCTGGCCTTCACGGATCTTGAAGCCCGCGATGGCCTTCTTGGCCTTGGTCACCACCGGTTTCTGGCCAGCGATCTTGGTCAGGTCGCCGACGGCGTTGTCCATGACTTTCTTGTCCGCCACCGCCTCGCTCACGCCCATGTTGAGCGTGATCTTGGTCAGGCGGGGCACCTGCATGGGCGACGTATAGCCGAACTTCGTCATCAGTTCGGGAGCGATTTTTTCGCGATAGATCTTTTGCAGTCGTGCCATGGTCATGCCACCTTGATTTCTTCGCCGCTGGACTTGAACACGCGAACGCGCTTGCCGTCAGCCAGCACCTTGATGCCCACACGATCGGCCTTGCCGGTTGCCGCATTGAAGATCGCGACATTGGACTGGTGAATCGGCATGGCCTTCTGCACGATGCCGCCGGGGAGGCCCTTGAGCGGATTGGGCTTGGTGTGTTTCTTCACCAGGTTGATGCCCTCAACCACCAGGGTGGAATCGTCCTTGCGCAGCGAGACCTTGCCGCGCTTGCCCTTGTCACGCCCGGTGATCACGATGACTTCGTCGCCTTTGCGAATCTTGTTCATGACACGTCCTTACAGAACTTCAGGAGCGAGAGACACGATCTTCATGAACTTCTCGGTGCGCAGTTCACGCGTCACCGGACCGAAGATGCGGGTGCCGATCGGCTCCAACTTGGCATTCAGCAAGACTGCCGCGTTGCCATCGAATTTGACCAGGGAGCCGTCGCCACGACGGATGCCCTTGGCCGTGCGCACCACCACCGCGCTGTAGACCTCGCCTTTTTTGACGCGGCCACGGGGAGCGGCTTCCTTGATGCTGACCTTGATGATGTCGCCCACGCTGGCGTAGCGACGCTTGGAGCCGCCCAGCACCTTGATGCACAAGACGGACTTGGCGCCCGTGTTGTCGGCGACGTCTAACCGAGATTCTGTCTGGATCATTTTTCAATATTCCCAACTTGTACCCGGCACACCCTGCAAGCAGGAAGGGTCGGATCAGTCTTGGGCCCGTCGTCCACACCATGAACCGTTCACGGTGCTTTTGCTGGGCAGAACTTTTCGCCTTTTCAAGCGAAGCCTTGCATTATGACAGAGTCTTTTTGCGTCGTCAAGCTCTTTCAAGCCGGCAGCTGAAGATACCGGAAAGCAAGGGCCTGAAAGGCTGAAAGCTCGGGGTCTGCGCCCGTTTCTTCCGCGATGATCGCCCCGACGGTCGGGGCCAGATTGGCGGCGAGGCGGGCGTCCAGGAACAGCAGCCGGATCCGGCGCGCCAGCACATCCTCCACGGTTCGGGCGTACTCGTGGCGCACCGCGAACCGCACCATGGCCTCGGTCAGGCCGCCGCCCAGGTGGTGCCCGGCACCCGGCAGCGCCCGTACAGCGGCCGCCTCGGTGCCGTAGGCGGACAGGTCGGCGCCGCCGTCCGAGGGCGGATGGGGCGGCGCCGAGTCCGATGCGCCCACCAGCAGCCGATGCCGGGTGGCGCCGCCCGCGCGGCGCGGCAACAGGTGCTCCGACATGCAGCGCTCCAGGACGTCTTCGGCCATGGCCCGGTAGGTGGTCCATTTCCCGCCCGTCACCGTGACCAGGGCGCTGGCGCTGACCAGCACCGTGTGCTCACGGCTCAAGGTCTTGGTGTCGTTCCCCTCGGCCTGGCCGGATTTGACCAGGGGACGCAGGCCCACCCAGCAGCTGCGCACGTCCTCGCGCCTGGGGGGCCGCCGCAGGTAGCGGGCCGACTCGTTGAGGATGAAGGCCACCTCGTGGCCGAAAGGCTCCGGCTCCAGCGCCAGGTCGTGGCGCGGCGTGTCCGTCGTGCCCAGGATCAGCTTGCCCTGCCAGGGCACCGCAAACAAGACCCGGCCGTCCTTCGTCTTGGGAACCAGCAGGGCGTGGTTTCCGGGCAGGAAGTCACGGTCGACCACCAGGTGCACACCCTGGCTGGGTGCCACGATGGGGCGGGCCGGGCGTCCCAGCGCCTCGCCATCGAGCTGGCGCAAGGCGTCCACCCAGACCCCGGTGGCGTTGATCACACACCGGGCCCGCACCGAAAAGGCCTCGGCCGTCTCCGCGTCGGAGCAGGTCAGCCCCGCGACTTTTCGATCCTCATGGATCAAGCCCGTCACTTCGCAATGATTGAGCACCAGCGCGCCTTCGGCCGCCGCCGTCCGCGCCAGCGCCAGGGCCATCCGGGCATCGTCGAACTGGCCGTCCCAGTATTTCACCCCGCCCGCCAGCCCGTCCGGGCGAACACCAGGCAGGCAGGACAACACCTCCTGCCGGCTCAGGAATTCCGTCGGCCCCAGGCCATGGCGGCCCGCCAGCAGGTCGTACACCTTGAGTCCGACGCCATAGAACGGCGTTTCCCACCATTGGTAGGACGGCATCACGAACGGCAGCGCCCGGGCCAGGTGCGGCGCGTTGTGCAGCAGGCGGGTCCGCTCGTGCAGCGCTTCGGCCACCAGCGGCACATTGCCCTGCGCAAGGTAACGCACGCCGCCATGCACCAGCTTGGTGGCGCGCGACGAGGTGCCGGCTGCGAAATCCCGGGATTCCAGCAGCACCACGCTGAAGCCACGCAGCGCGGCGTCCAGCGCCACGCCCAGTCCGGTCGCGCCGCCGCCAATGACGGCCAGATCCCAGGTTCTGGGTTCGCGCAGCGCCGACAGCAGATCGGCGCGCCGGGTGGGCAGCGGTTCAGGCGCGCGGCTGCTCATGGATTCAGGCCTGGGCCCAGCCTTTGGCGCGCTCGACCGCCTGGCGCCAGCGGGCAAGCCGCCGCTGGCGCTCGCCCTCGCCCATCAAGGGCTCGAATCGCCGGTCCGTACTCCAGCGCGCGGCGATCTCCTGCGGGCTGCTCCAGAAGCCGGTGGCCAGGCCGGCCAGGCAGGCGGCGCCCAGCGCCGTGGTTTCGGTGATTTTCGGGCGGACCACCGGGACGCCCAGCAAGTCGGCCTGGATCTGCATCAGCAGATCGTTGCGGCTGGCGCCGCCGTCCACGCGCAGCTCTTTCAGCTCGATGCCCGAATCACCGGCCATGGCACCGAACACATCGGCAGTCTGCAGCGCGATCGCCTCCAGCGCCGCCCGGGCGATGTGCGCCCGCGTGGTCCCGCGGGTCATGCCCACCAGCGTGCCGCGTGCGTGACCGTCCCAGTCCGGGGTACCGAGGCCGGCAAAGGCCGGCACCAGGTAGACGTCGCCGGTGTCGACCACGCTGGCCGCCAGCGGGCCCATCTCATCGGCACTTCGGATGATCTGCAGGCCGTCCCGCAACCACTGCACGGTCGCCCCGGCCATGAAGACCGAACCCTCCAGGGCGTACGCCGTGCGGTGCGCCTGATCCGGCGGGCCCTGCCATGCCACGGTGCTCAGCAGTTGATGCTGGCTGTTCACCGGCTGCGCGCCGGTGTTCATCAGCATGAAACAGCCCGTGCCATAGGTGTTCTTGGCCATGCCAGGCGCGAAACACGCCTGACCGAACAGGGCGGCCTGCTGGTCGCCGGCCAGCCCGGCGATCGGCACCGGCGTGCCCAGAAGGGCGGGATCGGTCTCGCCGAGCACGCCGCTGGAGGGCACCACCTGCGGCAGGACGGCCGCCGGGATGTCGAACAGGCGCAGCAATGCCGGGTCCCAGTTCATCGTGCGCAGGTTGAACAGCAGGCTGCGCGACGCATTGCTGGCATCGGTGGCATGGACACGCCCGCCGGTGAGCTTCCACACCAGCCAGCAATCCACAGTGCCGAAAGCCAGCTCGCCCCGCTCGGCGCGCGCTCGGGCGCCAGGCACGTGCTCGAGCAGCCAGGCCAGCTTGGTCGCAGAGAAATAGGCATCCGGAAGCAGGCCCGTTCTCTGCTGTATCCAGCCGGCCTTGCCACGCTCGCGCAGCCGGGCACATTGGTCGGCGGTTCGGCGGTCCTGCCAGACGATGGCGGGCGCCACCGGTTCGCCCGTGGCGCGGTCCCACAACACCGTGGTTTCGCGCTGGTTCGCAATGCCGATCGCGGCCACGCCGGCCGCGCCCCGGGGCAGTCCGTCCACCACCTCGCGCATCACCGCCTGCTGCGTCTGCCAGATTTCGCCGGCGTCGTGTTCCACCCAACCGGGCTGGGGAAATATTTGCCTGAACTCCCGCTGCGCGGTGCGCACGACGCGGCCTTCGTGGTCAAACAGGATGGCGCGGGAACTGGTGGTGCCCTGGTCAAGGGAGAGGATGTAGTCCATGGCCGGCAAGCGTACTCCAAACACTGCGGCCGGGCCAGCGCGAGCCAGGGCCAGGAGCATGACCTGGACGCTTCTTGGTACAGTGACCGCCTGAACCGGACCGAGATCACCATGACCCCACACATCACCTTCATCGGCGGCGGCAACATGGCCGGTGCCATCATCGGCGGCCTGCTGCGCCGGGGCATGACCGCGCAACAGATTGACGTGGTCGAGCCCTTTGCCGAAGCGCGCGACCGACTGCAGTCGCAGTTCGGCATCACCGCCCTGCACGGACCCGGCCCCGCGCTGGCCAAAGCCTCGCTGGTGGTCTGGGCGGTCAAGCCCCAGACCTTCAAGGAAGCCGCGCTCCAGGCGCGCTTTCACACCCGGCAGGCGCTGCACCTGAGCGTGGCCGCCGGCATCCGCAGCGACAGCATCGCCAGCTGGCTGGGCACCCAGCGCATCGTGCGCGCCATGCCCAACACGCCGGCGCTGGTTGGCAAGGGCATGACCGCGCTGTTCGGCCGGCCCGCCGTGACCGACGCAGACCGCGATCTGGTGAACCGCGTGATCACGCCGACCGGCCGCTTCCTGTGGGTGACCGACGAGACCCAGCTGGATGCCGTGACCGCGCTGTCGGGCTCCGGCCCCGCCTATGTCTTCTATTTCCTGGAGGCCATGACGCAGGCCGGCGTGGACATGGGCCTGAGCCCCGAGCAAGCGCACCAGCTGGCCGTGGGCACCTTCGTTGGCGCCTCGGAGCTGGCGGCGGCCTCCGACGACCCACCCGAGGTGCTGCGCCAGCGCGTGACGTCCAAGGGCGGCACCACCTACGCGGCTATCCTGTCGATGGAGCAGGACCAGGTGAAGAACGCCGTGATGCGGGCGCTGCACGCCGCCAAGCACCGGGCGCGCGAACTGGGCGACGAATACGGATCCTGACCCTTTCCGCCCCTGGTGGGCGAACGCCCGACACTCGCCGGGTTCGGCGGGCTACGGGTTCCGCAGGGATGACAGCGCAATGCCGGCGAACAGCGTGAACCCCAGCCAGTGATTCAGGCGAAAGGCCTTGAAACAGCCCTCGCGCCGGCGCGAGCGGATCAGCGTGAAATGCCAGGCGACCTGCACCAGCGCCGCTGACAATGCTATCATAAAAATAGCTGACGACGACCAATCCATGCCGGGAAACGCCCAAAAAATCAGATAGAGCAGGTAAAAAGCCATCACCGCGGCCACGTCGAAGCGCCCCAGGGTGATGGCCGAGGTCTTCATGCCGATGCGCAGGTCGTCGTCGCGATCCACCATCGCGTATTCGGTGTCGTAGGCCAGCACCCAGAACAGGTTGCCCGCCAGCAGCCACCAGGCCAGCCAGGGCACCTGGCCGGTGACGGCCGAAAACGCCATCGGAATCCCGAAGCTGAACGCCACGCCCAGCACCGCCTGCGGCATCGACACGAATCGTTTGGCGTAGGGATAGAGCAGCGTGATCGCCAGCGCCGCAAACGACCAGGCCACCGTGGGCCGGTTGGTGGTCAGCACCAGCGCAAACGCCGCCGCCGCCAGCACGGCGCCCACGGCCAGCGCCTCTTTCACGCCGACCTTGCCGCTGGTCACCGGGCGCTGGGCGGTACGCTTGACGTGGCGGTCGAAATCCCGGTCGGCCACGTCGTTGATGCAGCAGCCGGCGCTGCGCATCAGGATGGTGCCCAGCGTGAACACCGCCAGCAGGTGCCAGCCGGGAAAGCCGCCGGCCGCGATCCACAGCGCGCTCAGCGTGGGCCACAGCAGCAGCAGCCAGCCGGCCGGGCGGTTCCAGCGAATCAGGTCGAGGTAAAGATGAATCCGGTTGCCCATGCGCGTCACAGGCCGAGCTGGCGCAGGTCCAGCCGGACACCGTTGACGTCGGCGCGCACCGGCGGGCACCAGAAGTGGGCGCCGGAGACGGGCCTGGAGATGCGAAACAGCGCATCGACGATGCCGTCGTCCAGGCCGGCCATGCGCCGCATCTGGGCCTCGAACGCATCAAAGGACTTTCCGAACGCCACGAACATCAACCCGGCCTGGTGCCCGGCCGCCCAGGGCATCGAGCGGCGCAGCACGAAGGCCTCGGGCCTGAAGCTCTCCTGTGCAGTGCGCTTGACATGCGCGGACGCCGGCGCGTCGGCCAGTTCGTGGTTGTCGCGGCGGCGCCGGCCGATCACGTGGTCTCGCTCGCGCGTGCCCATGGCCTCGAACGCGTCCAGGTCGTGCACCCATTGCTGCACGGCCACGAAGCTCGAACCGTTCAGGCCCACGCCCTGACGTTGCACCAGGGCGGCCTTGTCGGCGGCGGTGCCTTCGGGGTTTTCGGTGCCATCCTCGTAACCGGTCAGGTCGCGGCCATGGCCGTTGGGGCCGCGTCCGTGGCGGAAGGCCTCAATCACGCCGTCGAGACGCAGGGCCGGCGCCAGCGCCTTTTCCAGTGCGCGGGTGGCGTGCACCAGCTTGCCGCGATCGGTGCCGCGTAACCAGCACCACAGCGCCGTGGGCGTGGCGGGCACCGTCACGCTTGCGCCCTGCAGCGCGTCAAAGGCATGAAGACCCGGCACCGCGCCGCCCAGCGCCGCCACCACGTCAGGGCCGAGGCCGACCACGGCCTGCGGGCCGTCGACCAGCGGCGCCAGCTGCCGCAAGGCGTCCCGCAGGGCGTTGGTATCGTTCAGCGAGAAGAACAGGAAGCGCCCCTGCGGCGGCACCGACGCCAGGATGCCGGGTTGTGCGGTTTTCATGATCGGACTCCGGGAAAACAGAGGTGTGGAACAGGCGGATGCGCCGACGATACACCGTGCCATGGCACGGCCACGTCGCGGCCTTCATGACAGGCGCGTCACCCCCGCCAGTTCACAGGCGTAGACCGCGTTGCGCAAGGCCGCGATCGCTTCGTACCGGGTGAAACTGCGCCGCCAGGCCAGCACCACGCGCCGCACGGGCGGCGCCGCGGCCTGGGGATCCACGATGGGCAGGTATTTGACATGGGCGTCTTCGTCCTTGCGGCGCTTGCGCCCCGCCGCCAGCGCCTCGGCGGGCACCGACAGGCGCGGCACCAGGGTCACGCCCATGCCGGCAGCCACCATGTGCTTGATGGTTTCCAGCGACGAGCCTTCGAAGCTGCGCCGTATGCCTTCGGCGTCGCTGGCGAATCGCGCGAACTCGGGGCAGACCTCCAGCACGTGGTCGCGAAAACAATGACCGGTACCCAGCAACAGCATGGTTTCGCTCTTGAGCTCGGCCGAGGTCACCGACTTGCGCGCCGCCAGCGGGTGGTGGCTGGGCAGCGCGGCCATGAAGGGCTCGTCGTACAGCGGGGCAATGGCCAGCCCGGCGTCGGGAAAGGGCTCGGCCAGGATGGCGCAGTCGATCTCGCCGGTGCGCAGCATCTCCAGCAGCTTCACGGTGAAGTTCTCCTGCAGCATCAGCGGCATCTGGGGCGACAGCCGGATCACCTGGCGCACCAGATCCGGCAACAGGTAGGGGCCGATGGTGTAGATCACGCCCAGTTTCAGCGGGCCGGCCAGCGGGTCCTTGCCGCGCTTGGCGATGTCCTTGATGGCGGCGGCCTGCTCAAGCACGCTCTGCGCCTGGCGCACGATCTCCTCGCCCAGCGGCGTCACGGCCACCTCGCTGGCGCTGCGCTCGAACAGCTTGACCTCGAGCTCGTCCTCCAGCTTGCGGATCGCCACCGACAGCGTCGGCTGCGAGACGAAGCAGGCCTCCGCCGCCTTGCCGAAGTGCTTCTCGCGTGCCACCGCGACGATGTACTTGAGTTCGGTGAGGGTCATGGCGGTCAGGCTTTCAGAAACTCGGATTTTCCCCCGAGCCAGCGTTCGATGTGGCGCCGGGCCAGATCGGGGTGGCGATCCAGCATCCGAGGCGCCAGCGCCCGCGCCCATTCGAGCAGCGGCGCGTCGGTGGCGAGGTCGGCGAAGCGCAGCAACGCCGCCCCCGACTGCCGTGCGCCCAGAAACTCGCCCGGCCCGCGAATAGCCAGATCGCGCCGGGCAATCTCGAAGCCGTCGTTCGTCTCGGCCATCGCCTTCAGGCGCTCGCGCGAGGCCTCGCTGAGCCGCCCGCCCGCGGGCTGGCTGTACATCAGCACACAGGCCGACGCCGCCGCGCCGCGCCCCACCCGCCCGCGCAGCTGGTGCAACTGGCTCAGGCCGAAACGCTCGGCATGCTCGATCACCATCAGCGACGCGTTGGGCACGTCCACCCCCACCTCGATCACCGTGGTGGACACCAGCACGCCCACGAGGCCTGCCTTGAACAGGTCCATCACCGCCTGCTTCTCGGCCGCCGGCATGCGCGAATGCAGCAGGGCGACCAGCACGCCGGGCAAGGCAGCCGAGAGTTCGGCGTGGGTGGCGGTGGCGTTGCTCAGGTCCAGCGCCTCGCTCTCCTCGATCAGCGGGCAGACCCAGTAGACCTGCCGCTGCTGCGCCAGCTGCGCGCGGATGCGCCCGATCACCTCGTCACGGCGGCGCTCGGAGACCACCTTGGTGACCACCGGCGTGCGCCCCGGTGGCAGCTCGTCGAGTGTGGAGACGTCCAGGTCGGCGTAGTAGCTCATCGCCAGCGTGCGGGGAATCGGCGTGGCGGACATCATCAGCAGATGCGGCTCCATCGCGTCAGTGGCCGGGGCGCCGCCACCCGCCGGGCCCTGCGGGTCGGCTGCCATCTTGCCCCGCAGTGCCAGCCGTTGCGCCACCCCGAAGCGGTGCTGCTCGTCGATGATGGCCAGCGCCAAGCGACTGAACCGCACCTGCTCCTGGATCACCGCATGCGTGCCCACCACCAGCGCGGCGGCGCCGGACGCGATCGATTCGAGCATCTCGCGCCGTTCCTTCTTCTTCTGGCCGCCGCTGAGCCGCGCCACCCGCACGCCCAGCGGCTCCAGCCAGCCGATCAGCTTGCTGAAATGCTGCTCGGCCAGGATCTCGGTCGGCGCCATCAGCGCGCACTGCCAGCCGGCATCGATGGCAATGGCGGCGGCCAGCGCCGCCACCACCGTCTTTCCGGAGCCCACATCGCCTTGCAGCAGCCGGTGCATCGGCACCGTCCGGGCCAGGTCGCGCCCGATCTCCTCGCCGACACGCCGCTGCGCGCCGGTCAGGTCAAACGGCAACGCGGCCCCCAGGCGCTCATGCAGGCCCCCGGGTGGGGCCACCAGCGGCGGGGCGCGCAAGCGGTCGCGCTCGCGCTTGGCTTGCCATTGCGACAGCTGCTGCGCGAGCAGCTCCTCGGCTTTCAGGCGCCGCCAGGCCGGGTGGCTTCGTTCCTGCAGTTCGGTCCATGACACGTCGGGAGCCGGGTGGTGCAAAAACAGGAGCGCGTTGTGGAGCGTCCACGCTGGGGAGTGCCCGTTTCCATACATGAAATCGGCCGGAAGCGTCTCGCCGAGGTCCGCCCGGGCCAGCGCGGCGGCCACGGCCCGGCGCAGCCAGGCCTGGGGCAAGCCGGCCACAGTCGGATAGAAGGGGGTCAGCGCGTCGGGCAAGGCGCCGCCGGCCGCGCGCACCATCGGGTGCATCATGGTCCAGCCCGGGAAACCACCGCGCAGTTCGCCGCGCACCCGCACCCGGTTGCCCACCGCCAGCGCCTTCTGCTGCGACGGATAGAAGTTGAAGAAGCGCAGCAGGCAGGTGTCCGATCCGTCGTCCACCGTCACCAGCAGCTGCCGGCGCGGCCGAAAACTCACCTCGCTGGCCGTCACCACCGCCTCGATCTGCACCTCGTCGCCCTCGCGCACATCGCGCAGGTGGACGAGGCGAGTCTCGTCCTCATAACGCAGGGGCAGGTGCAGGGCCAGGTCGATGTCGCGCACCAGCCCGAGCTTGCGCAGGGCTTTCTGGGGGGCCGAGAGGGGCGCGGCGCGCGGCGAGCCGCCGGATGGCGGCGCGGGCGGGGCATCAGGCGCGCTGGACATGGCGCGATTCTCACCCGTCGCGCGCTACGCCGGCTCGGTCCGCCAGACAGGCCGCACAGGCGGCAAAACGGCCCGACACGGCCCTCCAAGCGCCATTCTTTGCATCAAATGGTCTCAAAAGCCTTATGGAGCGGCCACAAGGCGCTATGAATTCAGGATTAATCGAGCGTGCCTGACCGTCGGATATCGGGATTAGCGCGCTGGCAGGGCGGGCTTTGGTCTGTTACAACGCGAACTTTCCCGTTCCCGGAGAGACCCCATGGCCGTCATCAACGGATCCCCCAACAACGACACCCTGCCCGGCACCGCTCAGAATGATACGTTTGACGGCGGTGCCGGCACCGACACCGCGCAGATCGCTGCCGCCAGCAGTGGCGCCATCTTCAGCCGCGACTCGGAGGGGCGCTGGGTGGTCACCAGCGGCCAGGGTGTGGACATCCTGGCCAGCATCGAACAGGTGAATCTCGGCGCGGAAGTCATTTTGCTGGAGCACGCCGAGAAGCGGGTGAACAGCACAACCGAGGGTAATCAGGGCTACTCCAACATCACTGCCCTGGCGGGCGGCGGCTGGGTCATCACCTGGACGTCCGAACTTCAGGACGGCAGCGGGAATGGCATTTATCAGCAACGATTCACTGCCGCCGGTATCGCCTCGGGTGCCGAAATCCGCGTCAACACCACCACCGCCGGCGAGCAAAAGTTCCCGGACATCGCCGCGCTCGCCGATGGTGGCTGGCTGGCGAGTTGGGCGTCGCTCGGTCAGGATGGCAGCGGATGGGGGGTGTACCAGCAGCGGTACAACGCCGATGGCACCGTCAATGGCGGCGAATCGCGGGTGAACACCACCACGGCGAACGACCAGAATCGCTTTCAGGTCACCGGGCTGAATGACGGCGGCTGGCTGGTGAGCTGGACCTCCAACAACCAGGACGGGGCCGCCTACGGGATCTACCAGCAGCGCTACAGCGCCAACGGCGCGGCCGTGGGTGGTGAAACGCGCGTCAACACCACGGCGTCCGCCCAGTACGATTGCGCGGTCACGGCGCTGGCAGACGGCGGTTGGCTGGTGACCTGGTCGTCGTGGGCGCAGGATGGCGACGCCAGCGGAATCTACCAACAGCGCTACACCGCCGCTGGCATGCCCGTTGGCGGCGAGGTGCGGGTCAACACCACCACCGTCAACGAACAGGACTACGCCGGCGTCACCGCGCTGACCGACGGTGGCTGGCTGGTCAGCTGGGTTTCGCTGGGGCAAGACGGCAGCGGTTACGGCATTTACCAGCAACGTTACAACGCCGCCGGGGCGGCCACCGGTGGCGAAGTGCGCGTCAACACCACCACGGCCGGAAGTCAGGATGCGCCTCGGGCGACGGCCCTGATCGGCGGCGGATGGCTGGTCACCTGGATGTCGGGCGGTCAGGATGGCAGTGGCTACGGCATCTACCAGCAGCGATACACAGCCGATGGGGCACCCGACGGCGGCGAGATGCGGGTGAACGTCGTGACGACCCGTGATCAAACGAACCAAAGCGTGGCCGCATTGGCTGATGGCGGCTGGTTGGTGAGCTGGACGTCCAATGCCCAGAACGGCGACCCGGGCAGCGGGATCTACCAGATGCGCTACCGCGCGGATGGAACGACGGTCGGGAGCAGCAAGCTCACCGGTGACGCCGCGGCCAACACGCTGAAGTTCAGCGGATCCGAATCCGTCGAGATCGCCGGGGCAGGCGGCGCCGACACCTTGCAAGGCGGCAGCGGCAACGACACCCTGGACGGTGGCGCCGGCATCGACACCGCGCAGATCGCCGCCGCCAGCAGCGGCGCGGTCTTCAGCCGGGATGGGCAGGGGCGCTGGGTTCTCACCAGTACACAGGGTGTGGACACGCTGGTCGGCATCGAGAACGTGAACCTCAATGGCGAAATCATCACACTGGCACGCAACGTCGATGACGTGCGCGTCAACACGTGGACGGCGGGCGACCAGACACACCCCAGTGTCGCCAACCTCACCGACGGCGGCTGGCTGGTGACCTGGCAATCCAAGAACCAGGACGGCAACGGCGAAGGGGTGTATCAGCAGCGCTACGGTGCCGATGGAACGGCGGTCGGTGGGGAAGCACGGGTCAATACCACCACGTTCCTCGATCAGTATCGCCCGGCCGCCACGGCGCTGAGCGATGGCGGATGGCTGGTGACCTGGCAAGCCATGGTTTACGACGCCAGGGGCAACGGCCTGAACATCTATCAGCAACGTTACTCCGCGAATGGTGTCGCCACCGGCGGCGAGGTGCAGGTCAACACCCACTTCCCGGAAGCCCAGCTGTACCCTGTCGTCGCAGCGCTCGCCGATGGTGGGTGGGTGGTGAGCTGGGCTTCCGAACACCAGGACGGAAGCGGGCAAGGCGTGTATCTCCAGCGTTTTGGCGCCAACGGCGCAACCGTGGGCGGCGAGGTGCGGGTCAACACCACGACCGCCGACGGTCAGTGGGGCCCCTGCATCACCGCCCTGGTCGATGGTGGCTGGCTGGTTGTCTTTGCGTCGCCCGACGGCAACTCGGACGGCGTGTACCAGCAACGCTACAACGCGGTCGGGGCGACCGTCGGCGGCGAGGTGCGGGTCAATACCAGCACCGACGGAAGTCAGCATTCCCCCAGCGTCGCCGCGCTGAGCGATGGCGGCTGGGTGGTCTCCTGGCAAGCCTTGCACCAGGACGGTCAAGGCGAAGGCGTGTATCAGCAACGGTTCGCCGCCAATGGCACCGCGGTGGGCGGCGAGGTGCGGGTCAACACCACCACGGCCGACAACCAACGCGACAGCAGCGTCGTCGCACTGGCCGATGGTGGCTGGGTGGTGGCCTGGGAGTCCTTCATGCAGGACAGCGACGACTACGGGGTTTTCCTGCAACGTTTCTCCGCAGCCGGAACCCCGGTCGGCGGCGAGGTGCAGGTCAACACCTGGACCGCCGAAGAGCAAGCCAAACCCAGTGTGGCCGTGCTGGCCGATGGCGGCTGGGTGGTGAGCTGGACGTCGAACACCCAGGACGGCGGCGGCTACGGCATCTACCAGCAGCGCTTCGACGCCAATGGAGCCGTCGTGGGTGGGGCCGGCCAGCTCACCGGCGACGCCGCCGCCAACACGCTGACGTTCAGCGGCAGCACCGCGGTCGA
>ERZ1645187.1119-NODE-1119-length-25252-cov-75.810216_pt1 | contig 25252 bp, 27 predicted proteins | sample MGYA00575352_ERZ1645187 | MGnify/ENA primary metagenome ERZ1645187 (study PRJEB40837, sample SAMN11349314) | freshwater sediment metagenome | isolation source: river sediment | host: Sediment | place: India: Wazaribad , New Delhi | collected 2017-02-21 ...
CCGAACTGGGTGAGGAATCGAGCGGTTCGGTAGACCGGCGATGCCCACCTTCGTCGAGGACTCGAACTGGCGACTACCGAGCCCAACGGCGGGCGCCATGGATGACAAAGAACGCCGACTTCTTGTCGAGAATCAATCTCCAGCCATCTTGCGAGAAGTCCTTGGCAGAGACGGGTATCTGCCCATCTCATTGAGTCCGATCAATGCCTGAAGCTCCGAGATGTAATCTTGAGGAACACGCATTCGGGCGAGATCAAGAGCGTTCTTGGTGGCCTGGATTTGTCTCGCTACCCCCAATGTCTCTGCCACGGACGGGTCGAAAAGAAACTTGACTGACGGCATGACGATCAGCGAGGGATAACGCTCTGCGCAGATTCTATGAGCCTTGCGTTCATCGATCATGGCTACGCCACCGACCTCATGTGCCAGAGCAATGGTCGCTGCCTCGCCGTCGTCGAGGGTGTCCCGCGCCGAGCCGCTGATCAGGCACTCATAAAGGGGGGCGGCGGAAGGGTCAAAATCACGCTGCGCCACGAGACCCAGATTAACGAGGCTTTCGAGCATTTCAGCATCCCGATGCCCGTTGCGCCTGCCTTGAGCCAATTCAACAACGACGTTCGTGGTTACGACGGCCTTTCCTCGGAAGCATCTGAGGATGACATCCGCATATCCAGTCGCGTTAAGATTGATTACAACACTGGAATCAAGGACCAAAATACGTCCACTCTCAGTGAGAGAGCTTAACGAAATCATGCGCTTCGCTCTCCTCCATTTCCGTTCCGTCGAGCACTTGTCGCAACTCATGACGGTCTAACCGAAGCAGGCGGGCCAATTGGCCTTCGCTGTAGATGCTCCGCTTCCACGCTTCGCGGGCAAGGAGCCCTAAACGGTGAGGAACAAGAGTTCGTCCTTCGACCGAAAGAGCAGTGCGTTCCGGCACCTTACCTAAAACCTGAAGAACGTGTTCTCCGGTAATACCGCCATTGCTTTGAAACCAGTCCCACGTTCCACTGCGTGCGAGCTTCAGTTCCTCTAGTCGCCGGACTATGGCCTCGCGCGACACGCCGAAGGTATAGGCCAGTAGAATGATATGGCGACGCGTGAGATGGGTCTGCCCGGCCGTGATTTCTGCGAACCTTTGGCGTACTGGGCGCCCGGGCATGGAGAAGGTGCGAGCGAAAGCGTCGGCGTATCTTTCTTCGCGCGAGGTCCCAAGAGCGTCGTCAGTCAGGACCTCAGGCTTCTGGCGGGCGGATACGAAATGCGCTAGTTCGTGCAATGCCGTGTGCGTCAGCCTCTCGAGCGGATGGTTGGTATTGAGGAGCATGCAGGCGCCTGCCCTGTCATCGTAAGCGAAAAGGCCGGAGATCCGTCCTTCGAGCCGTCGCAGGTAGATACGAATGCCGAGTTGCAGGTCGAGAATCGCGACAATATCGGAAAGGGGGCCGGGCCCTAGACCGAGCCAGTCGCGCAGTTCTTGGGCGTCCTGTTCCGCCTGAAGACGGACATCTCCCGGTAACATCGGCCTTTCGGGTGGATAATTCCGAGCTCGACGGACTCCCAATGCATCTTCGAGCTCAACTTCCGCGCGGACTAGGTCGTTGAGCAGACGCGAGGCGCTCTCAACGGCGGGATCGGCATCTGGTGCAAGCTTGCGGAAACGGGGGATGAGATCGAGCTGGACGGCTTCGCGCCGAAGAATGGCGTTGGCAGAGGTGCCATAAAAAGCGGCGAGCTTCTGCAACTCCTCAAGGCGGATTCGTCTTTGCCCCTTTTCGATAGCAACGATAGTGGTGCGCGCAACTGCGACCGCTTCGGCGGCATCAGATTGCGTTTTGCCCGATTCTTCACGAGCAATTCGGAGACGATCACCAATCGCATCATTGCTAAGCTTGTCATTTATTTCGGTCATTGAACCGCCCGCGCCCAATTTCTGATATAGGAGCGCGCTCCCAACTCGTTCACAAAACTTCTCCACTCGGTTGCATGCTGCGAAAGCATGGTCTCCATACCTGCATATGTCTTGTTTTGCGTCGCACCGAGCGCCGCGCCGACCAGAGCTGCGTGGCGTCGGACCTCGCCTTGTCGCTCGTTGGAAGCCATCTCCGCCAAATGATCGAGATGAAGTGCGCCTGCAATGGCATACCGCGTGTAGGCACCTTCGACTTTGTCATAGCCGGGTGCTACGGCCTCGACCAACGATGGTGCCGACATGTCCTCGCATATGTAAGCATCCGCACGTTCTGGAATGCGCGCCGCATGCATGCTCATGCGCCGCAGCATACAGGCAGCGCAGACCCCGCAGTGCCGCCAGCTTCCATTTACAGAAGCCCACTGATTGGTTCGCCAGCACGACTTTGCGGTGTCGATTCGGCAGTCATCCGTTAAATCAACATACTCACGAAGGGTCTGCGCCTTGGTGAAGGCGACCCGCGGAAAAACGTAAGTGACGGGGGTGCCGAAAAGGGCAAAGACGAAGCGTTCCATTCGCTGTGTAAACTGTGGGTGATTGCGAAAATCGGGATATCCGTGCCCGACCAGCACCAGCGCAGGTCCGAGCGCACCCTGTCCACTTTCCGGAATGATGATCTCCGGGGTTTCCGTCAGATGAGCTGCGATCGCACTGATGATCGCAAATTTAAATCCGCGGCTACGCGCGCTGGATTCGCGCGACTTCGACTTGAGGCCCAATTCATAAGGTACACGCGTAAAGGCGTCACGGCTCCGACGGTCCTTGTCTACGTCAGCGGCATTCAGGCCGACGCGAACACGGACAAGTCTGCCACGTCGCATCTTGCCGAAAATCCCAGCCACAGCTCGGGAATCAAGCCCGTCGCTGTAGGCAAGCACGGCGGCCGATCGCATCGGCAGTTCGAGAACCCCTTGTTCTGGTGCATGGGCAGCGACCTGCCGTTGGATAAACTCGAATTCCCAATTGTCGCCAGTCAGGAAAGAAATGGCGTCTATCAACGCTCCGTAGACGGAAGGGGCGAGCCAACGGCTCTGCTCGTGAACAGGAACACGCACGATGAGGCGCCGCCGCCAGCCTGACTCAGGCCTCTTGACCATCCGATCGGCAAACTCTATCGCAGCGGCAACCACAACAGCATCGTAGATCACTTCTTGCCAATTTCTACCTGAAAAAGTCTCTAGACCTCGCGTTGAGAACGAGCAATCGTTCAAATCAAATACGATGGCGCCTTCTTGAGGCTCTCGGCCCGGCTCAAGCGCTTCGATCTTTCTCGTCGGAATGTAGCAGGGATCACCCCGACTCATAGACGCGGTCCTTCATCGATGCCAGTACGAATGACCGGAAGCGGATTGGGCGATCTGTTTGCAGTCGAGGTCATGTGTTTCCTAACCAGGGCCGTGAGGTTGGTCGCTTTCAAACACGCGTCAAGGCGAGTGCGGAGATTGCTGGCGGAGCGAAGACCAGCCTTACCCAGGTAGTGCTCCTCCATGCTGCGAAAGTGTCCTAGAGCAACTTCACGGAGAGCGGTCTCCGTCGCATTCGAAAATCCCTCGTCGCCGAATCGGCCGCATTGAGTGGCTTCGATTGCGCAATTGATCACTGCCGTCGCCAGCGTGGAGCCCCACGCGGCGGAACGCGCCGCTTCCAGCTGAGCGATACGATCTTCGTCGAACAGGGCAGCCTGTTCTCCACCCCCCATGATCTCGCGGATGACCGGAGGTACCTCACGAAGCTCGCGCCGAAGGCCTGCTTCGAGTGCTTCGACCATTTCGTCAACCGAATAGGCCAGTTTTGCAGCCCGCTCGGCGAGTTTGGGCCAAGGACGACGTAGTGGAAGGCTGAGATGCGGTCCATCACTCATGGCGACCTCCATGTCAGAAATTCTAAGATTTTTATCTGACATTGTCAATTCGCGATGCTGACAGCAAGTCCTGGCGAGTTTGCAAAGGGCCGCCAATGCGCCTCGGGCACCCTGTTCAGAACGATACGACTTCGCTGACATTGGATGCGCCGGCAAATGCGATGACCGACCGTACCGGCACCCTAGACATTTTTGCTAAGGCAGCGGAGAAGCGGCCTGCGCCGTCGGCTTTGCCGAAGTTCTCGTCGTTGCCCTTGCTGTCGAGTTTGTGTGCTTCATCACGGATGGTGCTCCGCACGAACGAGGGGATCGGACTGGTTAACGGCCAGGGGAGACCAACGCTCTACGACGTCGATAAGGAATCTTAACCGGACGGCCGCTCGGGACGGGCTCCCCTCCGCAATCTCACTTTCTCACAGGTCTGACAGACAGGGGCGCGCGTCGGCTCCCATGAACTTGGCCTTGTAGCAATGACCTGTCGCGTCAGTCTGCGGGAAATCGACCAGTGATGCCTCCTTGCACGTCATCGCACGAAAATGGATACACAGTGTGTATCTAGCGTGCTATTCTGGAAAGAAAGGAGATTCGCCATGGCGACGACAGCTAAAGAGACGGCCCCGCCGGCGGTCACGCGCGCCGTGAACCTGCGTGTGCGCGAGGACGTGCGTGACCTGATCGATCAGGCCGCGCGGGCGCACGGCAAGACGCGCTCGGATTTCATGATCGAGGCGGCCCGGCTGGCGGCCGAGAATGCGCTGCTGGATCAGACCTTCGTACGGGTCGATGCCGCAACCTATGCCCAATTCCTAGCCGTGCTGGACAAACCGCCGTCCGGTGAGGGCTATGACCGACTGTTGCGGGCGCCGATGCCCTGGAAAGTCTAAACCGTGGAACTATTGGCGCCGGAGCTGCTGACGGACGCGCATATCCTGGCGGGTTTCGATTCCGGGGTGGCGTCGCTGGACAACTGGCTGCGCCGGCGGGCGCTGGGAAACCAGCTCTCCGGCGCGTCGCGCATCTATGTCGTCGCGACGACCGACAAGCGAGTGGCGGGATACTATGCGCTGGCGTCCGGGGCGCTGGCCCATGCCGACGCTCCCGGCCGGACCAAGCGGAATATGCCCGATCCGGTCCCTATGGCCGTGCTCGGCCGCCTCGCCACCGACCGCTCGATGCAAGGGAGGGGGCTCGGCGTGGCGCTGTTGCAGGATGCCGTCCTGCGCGTGAAGCAGGCGGGCGCGATCATGGGGATTCGCGGCATGCTCGTTCACGCGATTTCCGAAGAGGCGCGGGCCTTCTACGAGCATCACGGCTTCACTCCGTCCGTGACCAACCCGCTGACGCTGATCCTCTCCATCGTGTGAGGGCCGGCGTCGCGACCGATAGACAAACACAGGAATGCCGCGTGCGGGACATGGGGCCAGGGGACATTGAATGAAGAGCCTGCTTGAACAGCTTCCGGGCATCGTGGCGGACGGCAAGCGGGAAGCCGAGCGCGTGATGGAACGCGCGGAAAGCAACTACCGCCTCGGGCTGCAAACCCGCGAGTTGGTGGTCCCGTCGAAGGACAGCAATTGGCGGGATTTGTTCAGGGCAGACAACAAGCCAACGGCCGGTGTTGCGCAGATCGAGGCGAACACGCTCATATATGGCGATAATTTGCTTGCGATGGCTGCCGTTCTCACTGGCGGCGACGATATGGATCCACTTAGGTCTAAGATTGATCTGATTTACATTGATCCGCCGTTTGACAGCAAAGCGGACTATCGCACCAAAATTGTTCTTGACGGCACGAGCGTTGAACAGCGACCTACGGCTATCGAGCAATTTGCATACTCGGATACATGGGCGGATGGTACGTCGTCCTACCTCCGCATGATTACGCCTCGCCTATGCTTGATGAAAGAATTACTGTCGGATAACGGCTCTATCTACCTTCATCTCGACTGGCATGTCGGCCATTACGTCAAAATCATCATGGACGAGATATTCGGCCGCGATCACTTCCGAAACGATATCATCTGGCACTACGAAAACAAGCTTGGCACGGGATGGGCCGCAAAAACCTTTGATACCCGGCATGACATTCTATTTTTATATTCAAAATCAGATGACTACGTACATAATTTGATTGCCGAGCCGGTAAAGAACAAAAAATTGCAACCTGTGACGAAGAAAGTCGAAGGTGAGCGGGTTTGGCTCAAGAATGAAGATGGATCGCTAATGTATGCAGAAGGCGCAAGTGAGCGACCTGTTGGCGATGTATGGACGATTCCCATCATAAACCCCGTTGCATCTGAGCGTCTTGATTATAAGACCCAGAAACCTGAAGCTCTCTTGGAGAGGATTATCAAAGCCTCATCTCATGAGGGGCAGTTAGTGGCCGATTTCTTCGTCGGCTCCGGCACGACGGCAGCGGTAGCGGAGCGCCTTGGACGTCGATGGATCGCTAGCGACCTCGGCAAGCCCGCCTGCATGGTCACGCGCAAGCGCCTGATTGACCAGGATGCCAAGCCCTTCCTCTATCAGCATATAGGCGATTACCAGGTGGAACAGATGCGCTCCACCATGGGCGCGAAATTCCGCATCGGCGATCTCGCCGGAATCGTCCTCAACCTCTACGGCGCGCTGCCGCTGCCGGTCGAGGAGAACCCGAACAGGAACATGGGTCGGCTCCAGGGGAGCAAGACGCTCGTGCTCGCCGACAGCCCGAACAAGATGACGGGCCTCGCCACGCTGCGCCGCGCGATCGAAATCCGCGACAACCTCATGGGCGGCTGGGACAAGGTGGTGGTGCTCGGCTGGAACTTCTCGCCGACGATCGGCCACGACATCGAGGCGCTGGGGCAGGGCAATCGGCTCGAAGTGCTGGTGATCCCGCCCGACCTACTCGACCGGCTGAAAAAGAAGGGCCACAAGCTCAAGACCGATGAAGTGCGCTTCGCGTCGCTCCAATATCTGAAGCTCGGCGCGGTTTCGCGCGACCGGCAGGGCGACAAGGAATCCCTCTCCATCGAGATCGCCAACTATGTGCTGCTGTCGCCGGAGGCGCTAAACCTCGATGAGGCGAACCGCGACAAGCTGCAAAAGGTCGTCAATTCTGATCCGCTGGCGCTGATCGAATACTGGAGCGTTGATCCCGACTATGACGGCGAGGTGTTCCGCTCCGTCTGGCAGGATTACCGGGGCAACACGGACAACGACGATGATCCCTACCGTGTCGTCCGCACGGCGCGGCTCGCGGGCCTTCCCAAGAAGAACGGCAAGCGCCTGATCTGCGTGCGCGTGGTCGATGTGTTCGGCTTCGAGGCCGAAGCGACGATCGAGGTGGCATGATGGCGAGCATCAACGATCTTTCGCTTGCCAAGGGCCTGACGGCCAAGGCCGAAGAGGCCTGCGCCGGGCTCGAAGCCGGCGCGGCCCTGATCCTCGATCAGGTTTCGGAAATCACGGCCGAGCTGCTGAAATGGTGGTTTCAGGCGGAGTTTCAGGAAACCCGCCTATTCAATTTTCACCCCGGCCAGCGCCAGGCCTTGCTCAACGTGATCTACGCGCATGAGGTGCTGGGCGTCTTGACGTTGCAGGACCTCTACCAGGCGGTCGCGCCGGAGGTGATGCTGTCGAGCACGCGGGATTCCGAGGCGATCCGCGCGCCGAAGAACGCCTATCCTAAATACTGCTTGAAGATGGCTACTGGCACCGGCAAGACCTGGGTGCTGCAAGCGGTCATGGTCTGGCAAATTCTCAACGCCAACCGGGCGCCGGGCGATCCCCGCTTCACGAAAAACTTCCTCGTCGTCGCCCCTGGCCTGATCGTTTACGATCGGCTGCTCGATGCCTTCATGGGCAAGGAGCGCGACGGCAAGCGCGACTTCTCGATCTCCGACCTCGCGACGTTCCAGGAGCTGTTCATCCCGGACGCCTATCGGGATGAGGTGTTCCGCTTCGTGCAGGGCGCGGTGTGCCCGAAGGAGGACATCGGGCGGAAGGTCACGGCTGGGGGCATCATCGCCCTTTCCAACTGGCATGTGCTTTCGGAGGAAGGCGAGCTGCCGGAAGGCGAGGATATCGAAGCTCCCGGCGCGTCGGCCGACCCCAAGGCGGTCGTGCTAAGCATCCTGCCGCTGACGCCGGGCACGAGTCAGGGCAACGACCTGAACGTGCTGAACCGCCGCTATGAGCGCGGCGGCATCCTCGACTACCTCAAAGACCTGCCCTCGCTCGTCGTGTTCAACGACGAAGCGCACCATATCCATGAGTTCAAGCGGGAAGGGGAGGTGACGGAGGTTGAATGGCAGAAGAGCCTTAGCCTGATCGCCGAGCCGAAGGGCCGCCGCTTCGTCCAGGTGGACTTCTCGGCGACGCCCTACAATGAGGTCGGCACCGGCAAGAACAGCCGGAAATCCTTTTTCCCGCACATCGTCGTCGATTTCGACCTGAAGACGGCCATGCGGGCCGGCTTGGTCAAGTCCCTCGTTCTCGACAAACGCTCCGAAATCGGGGCGCTCAGCCATGAAGAGCTGGATTTCAAGGCGGACCGCGACGAAAACGGCAATCCCATGCTGTCCGAAGGGCAGCGGATCATGTTGCGCGCCGGCCTCACCAAGCTCCGCAAGCTCGAAGCCGATTTCGCGGGGCTCGATCCTGAGAAGCATCCGAAGATGCTGGTGGTCTGCGAGGACACCACGGTCACGCCACTCGTGGCCGAGTTCATGCGGCTCGAAGGCCTCGCCGACGATGAGGTGCTGCGCGTCGATTCCAACCGTAAGGGCGAGCTGAAGCCCGACGAATGGAAGGTGCTGCGCGAGCGTCTGTTCGACGTGGACCGGCACAAATCCCCGCGTGTCATCGTGAGCGTGCTCATGCTGCGCGAGGGTTTCGACGTGAACAACATCTGCGTCATCGTTCCGCTGCGCGCGTCGAGCGCCGGCATCCTGCTCGAACAGACGATCGGCCGGGGCCTGCGCCTCATGTGGCGCGGGAACGAATATGACGACATCAAGCGGGAGAACCGCCAGCTCATCCGCGGCGGCAAGACGCCCACCAACATGATCGACATTCTCTCGATCGTCGAGCATCCGGCCTTCCAGGGCTTCTATGACGAGCTGATCCAGGAAGGCCTCGCGGCGGAAGCCGACGACGAGGACGACAAGAGCACCAGCGGCACGGGCGACTTGATCTCGGTCGGGCTGCGCCCCGGCTTCGAGGACTATGATTTCTCCATCCCCTTTATTCTGCGCGAACAGGTCGAAGAGCTGGAAGACACGCATATCGACCCCGCCGCCCTCGCGCCCTTCGGGGCCTTCAGCCTCGAACAGCTCAAGAGCCAGCTCGGCCATGGCGAGAGGTTCCATTCCGAGGACGTGCAGGCCCGGACCCGCTTCGGGGACTACCGGGTGCATGGCGGCGTCATGACGGCCACGGGCTACAACGACTATCTGGCGCGGATCACGCGCCGGATCACCGAAGCCGTCACGCTGACCGACACCACGGCCAGCTCGAAGGCCTTCGCCAACGCGAGCAAGTTCCCCTACATCCAGATCAACCGGGCCGAGTTGGCCGAAGGCATCGACACTTTCATCCGCCGGCACCTGTTCCGGGGCGACATGGACCCGTTGGTCGATGAAAACTGGCGCGTCCTGCTGATTGACCCGGTGACGGAGCACGTCATTAAGGTCTGGGCGCGGGCGATTCTCGAAGCCGAGGACAGCGTGATCGTGGCGGATGCGGAGGTTGCGCACCGGCGCCTGTCGGAAGTGCCGAAGCTCGCCATGCGCGAAAGCGCCTCGCTCGCGGTCGAGAAGGCGATCTACCTACGGCTGCCCTATCCTGCGCGGAACGGCGGCCTCGAACAGGCCTTCATGGAAACCTGCGAGCGCGACGCCAGCGTCGAGGCCTTCTGCAAGATCAACGAGCAAAAGCACACCTTCGCGCGGCTGCGCTACATCAAGGAGGACGGGCTGCCCGCCTTCTACTCGCCGGATTTCTTCGCGCGCGTCGGCGGGGCGGTCTACCTTGTCGAAACCAAGGCGCAGGCCCAGCTCACCAGCCCGAACGTGCTGCGGAAGCGGAAAGCCGCTGTCGCTTGGTGCGACCGGATCAACGGCTTGCCAGCCGATCAGCGCGGTGGGACGGAATGGCACTACGTCCTGCTCGGCGAGGACACCTTCTACGGTTGGCGCGACAAGGGCGGCTCGATCGCCGAGCTACTGGCCTATGCTCGGCTGCGGCCAGTCGAGGACCGGGGCCAGGCGAAATTCGCATTCTGACGGCCGATGTGACCGTCTTCAGGGGGATATTCTCATCATGAAGCTGGTTCGCGACGCCAGGACGCTCAAGGAAAAATCCGTTGCGTCGCTGAAAATCGCCATGACGACCTTCAATTCGTACGAGGAAGAGGGGCGTATTACGTCTGTCCTGCTCCACCTTCAGCATGCGTGTGAAATGCTGCTGAAGGCGGTGCTGGTGCAAAAGAAGACGTCTGTCTTCGACAAGGCTACTGGGAAGTCGATCGGATTCGAGAAATGTTTGCGTCTCTGCCAAGCCAATCACGGGCTGAACCCAGAGGAAGCCGGCATTATGCGCGCTGTCGATGCTATGCGCGACGCCAGCCAGCACTGGTTCGTCTTCGTGTCCGAAGACCTGCTTTATATGCACACGCGCGCAGTGATCTCGGCGTTTGACGACTACCTGAAGCGTGCCCTGGAAGCCGATCTCCATTCGCATATCCCGCCGCGCGTCCTGCCGGTGTCAACGAAATCGCCAGGGGATTTCGAGTTCCTGATTGATCGGGAATACAGGCTGATCGCGGAGCTGTTGCGCCCCGGCAAGCGCCAGCGGGACGAGGCGCGGGCACGTATCCGCTCCCTGCTCGCCATGGAGGCCCTGACGACCGACGAGGTGGAAATCAGTGAGAAGGATATCGACAGGATCGAAAAGGCGGTCAAGACAGGGGCGGAAATCGGCAAAGTGTTCCCACGCCTCATCACCGTTTCCACCGAAACCTCGGGCGAGGGCGTCACACTGAAGGTGCATTTCTCGAAAAAGGAGGGCGCGCCTGTCCGCTACGTCAGCGGCGACGACTTGGAAGAAGCTGCTGCCGTGCGTGAAGTCGATATCCGCAAGAAGTTCCACATGCGTGCGGCCGATCTAGCTAAGGCCGTTAAGCTGTCTGAACCGAAGTCCAAGGCCCTTCGCTGGCATCTTGGCATCGACGATGACAAGAATTGTCACCATATATTCGAGTTTGGAAAAAGCACTTTCCCGTGTTTCTCCGATAACGCGAAGAACAAGATGAAACAGGCGCTTGCCGAGGGTCTGGACATGAATGCCATCTGGCAATCCTATAGAGTGCGAGAGGCATAACTGCGCCGCCGCTTGACGGCGGCGATACCGCCTAGGCTTCGGCTGCCACGCCCTGATCGGGGAGCCACCTCCTTGGGTCGAAGGCTCAGTGGTTTGGGTCAAGCGGCGGCGGTCGCCTTTATGTCGAGGTCGGTTCCGGCTGGGCGGAATGACACCTTAAGCCCGATGGCTCGGCTTCGCCTTGCAACTCTGCGCGCTGCGTCAGACGTCCCACCGTTGCTCACACTTCGATATTTCATCATCTCCGAGAAGCTCCGATGCGCTCTTTTCACCGATGAAATCGGGAAGCGTCAATATTAAATTTAGTACCCTTGATAATATCAATTCGTGCAGTTCTGATATACTGTTTTTTGGGTCGCATTTAATGCGAACTTTTGTTCTTATAAAGTGCGATATTCCTTGCCCATCAATCTGATCATCGATCTCAAATACCGCAGTTGCGATGGCCATATTCTTTAACACACTGGGGAACGATACATCTTCGATGCTGAAGCTCTGTAGTTTCTGTGGCATTTAGGCGTCCTCACTGCTCGGATTACGCTTTAATTATAGCACGATCTTCGCGTGTGTGACGCGCGCACCTTCACGACGAAGCCCATACAGGGGCCTACGCCTCCGGCGCGGGGGGCTGCTCGGCCCGCTTGCGGGTCACACGGCTGGCGGCGCGCTCCTCGTCCATGACACGACGGCGGGCGGTGACCTCGCCCGGCGTTTCATTGCTCGCTGCCGCGACACCATGACCATCCTGCCGGTGATCACGACGATCGAGCGGCTGTGCGCGGATGCGCTGGTCGCGGCCGAACGCCGGATCGCGCACCGGCTCGATTCCGCCGCCTGCAACCTGCTCACCGCCATCATCGTCTACTGGAACACGCTGCATCTCGGTCGCGCCGTCGAAGCCCGTCGCCGTGAGGGGCTCGATACCCCCGATCACCTTCTCGCCCATGTCTCACCGCTCGGGTGGGTGCACACCTCCTCACCGGCGAGTACCTCTGGCCCAATGACACCGACGCTTAGGGTGTCATTCCGCCCTCAGCCGGAACTGACCCCAAGTAGGCTCAGCCGAACAAGCATGGGTATCGAGAAGGACGGGGGTCATTCCCGCCCTTCCCACAGCGCGAGGTCGTCATCGTCTATCGGGGCGAAGAAGGCCGGCCCCGGCCCCTTCACCTCGCCCGAGAGGATTCCAAGCCGGAACTCGCGTTGCACCACGGGGACGATGCGGACCACCGGGCGTTTGCCCTTGGCGATGACGACTTCCTCGCTCGCCAACGCGGCTTGGATGAGCTTCGACAGGTTCGTCTTTGCGGCGTGAACCGTCACCTGCATGGCGCGCCCTCTTCGGGTGGTCAACTTAGCTAACATTGATATAGAGGTCGGCGCTTCTCGCCACCGCTTTCTGAGGCGGTGCAACCGGGTGCAATTTCATGGTTTGCTTTGGGTATGCCCAAAGAGAACCATCTTGAGGCTGGTTCGAATAGGCCGCATTGACCATTCAAAGCGAACTGTTAGGATGAGACCATCCTAAGCGAACCGAACGGCAACCGAAATGCACGCGCGGGCCTACCTCAGAGCGTCCACCGACCAACAGGACGCTCTCCGCGCCAGGCAGCAGGTCTTCGACTTCGCCACGGAGCGCGACATCCCGGTCGTCGGGCTCTATGTCGAGAACGAGAGCGGCGCCAAGCTCGCTCGTCCGGAACTGTTCCGCCTTCTCGCCGACAGCCGCCCCGGCGACATTCTCTTGATCGAGCAGGTCGACCGCCTGTCGCGTCTGACTTCGGCCGACTGGCAACGGCTTCGATCGGAACTGGATACCCGGCAGATCCGTGTGGTCGCTCTCGACCTGCCGACCTCCTGGATGCAGACCTCCTCTGCCGACGAGTTCACGGCACGCATGTTCGCGGCGGTCAACGCGATGATGCTCGACGTTCTCGCAGCCGTTGCGCGGAAGGACTACGAGGACCGGCGCCGTCGCCAAGCACAGGGGCAGGCTCGAGCCAAGGCGGAGGGCAAGTACACGGGCCGGGCCGAGAACGTGGCCCGAAATGCTGGTATCGCGACCATGCTACAGGCCGGCGCATCGTGGTCGACCATCCAAGCGGCGACCGGCTGCAGTCGATCGACGATCGCCAAGATCGCGAAGCGGAACCTTGCCGCCAAGTGAGTTCGGGGAGGATTGGCCCCGGGATGCTCTTCGTCACGGGTCGGTGGTAAACGACTGAAGCGGACGCCCGATCGGCCGCGACCCGGTCGTTCGCCGTGTCTCCGCAGCTTTGCTCGCAACTCCGGCGATGACCGTCGAGTAGGCCAACTCCATCGATGCCGATTTGCCGCATCATTGCGCCTCGACCGGGCACGAACAGCCGAGGCATGAAGAGCCGACCATCCCGACGATGGTCACCGGCTTGCACCGAGAAGTGCTATCGGTTAGATCGAATCCAGGGGGTCTCGCGCGACTACCCCGTGAGGCTCCGGCCCAAAGATCGCGTCCACCGACCTTGCAAGAGGGATGGACGCACATGCCTTCCAACACCGAAATTTCCGTCGCCCAGCTCGCTCGGCTCGTCGGGACGCCAGCCGCGCCTGCCGTCGTCGACGTGCGCACTGCCGAGGACGTCGGGGCCGACCCGCGATCTCTGCCCGCCGCCGATCGCCGCGACCCGCGCGCCGCCGAGACCTGGGCGCCGCTCTACGTCGGCCGGCAGGTCGTCGTGACCTGCCAGAAGGGTGGCAAGCTCGCGCAAGGGACCGCGGCGCGGCTGCGCGCCGAGGGCGTCCGCGCCGAGACGCTGGAGGGCGGCTTCGAGGCTTGGCGCGACGCCGGCGCGTTCCTCGTCACCCGGTCGGCGCTGCCGACCCGCGACGACCAGGGCCGCACCGTCTGGGTCACCCGTGCCCGCCCGAAGATCGATCGCATCGCCTGTCCCTGGTTGATCCGCCGCTTCGTCGATCCCCGCGCGGTCTTTCTCTACGTCGATGCGGAGGAGGTGCCAGCCGTCGCCGAGATCTTCGGCGCCGCGCCCTTCGACATCGACGGCACCTTCTGGAGCCATCGCGGCGAACGCTGCACCTTCGACACGATGCTCGACGAGTTCGGTCTCGCCTCGGACCCGCTCGCCCGGCTGGCGACGATCGTCCGCGGCGCCGACACCGATCGCCACGACATTGCCCCCCAGGCGGCGGGTCTCCTCGCCGCCTCGCTCGGTTTGTCACGCATGTATCGCGACGATCTCGAGCAGCTCGACGCCAGCATGGCCCTCTACGACGCGCTCTATCGCCGGTGCCGCGACGCCGTCGAGGAGACCCACGACTGGCCTGCCTCTCGGGGACGGAAGTGAGGAGGCCGCCATGAGCGACACCGTCTCTTCCTCCTCCTCCGCTCTCACCGAGCGCCCGGCGACCCCGAGCCTCGCCGAGGCTGCCTTGGTGTGGCTGAAGATCGGCTGCCTGAGCTTCGGCGGCCCGGCCGGACAGATCGCTCTCATGCACCGGGAGCTCGTCGAGGAGCGGCGCTGGATCTCCGAGCGCCGCTATCTCCACGCCCTCAACTACTGCATGGTCCTGCCCGGACCGGAGGCGCAGCAACTCGCCACCTACATCGGCTGGCTGATGCACCGCACGCTCGGCGGCATCGTCGCCGGCGGGCTCTTCGTCCTGCCGTCGCTGTTCGTGCTGATCGCGCTTTCGTGGATCTACTGCGCCTTCGGTGACGTGCTGCTGGTCGCGGGTCTGTTCTTCGGCATCAAGCCGGCGGTCACCGCCATCGTTCTCCAGGCAACTCACCGGATCGGCATGCGGGCCTTGAAGAACCGCGTGCTGTGGGGGATCGCAGCGGCCTCCTTCGTCGCGATATTCCTCCTCGACGTGCCGTTTCCCGCCATCGTCGGGTTGGCGGCGATCATCGGATGGGTCGGCGCGCGGGTTCTGCCGCAGGCCTTCCACGCCGGTGGTGGGCACGGGGCGGCGGGAAAGAGCTTCGGCGCGGCGCTGATCGACGACGAGACACCGCCGCCGCCCCATGCCCGATTCTCCTGGGGGCGTCTCACTCTGGTGGCGATCGCTGGCTTCGCTCTGTGGCTGGCACCGATGGCGAGCCTGACGGCGGCCTTCGGCTGGGACCACACGATGACGCAGATGGGCTGGTTCTTCACCAAGGCGGCGCTGCTCACCTTCGGTGGGGCCTATGCGGTGCTGCCCTACGTCAACCAGGGCGCCGTCGGCCACTACCATTGGCTGACACCGACCCAGATGATCGACGGTCTGGCGCTCGGCGAGACGACGCCGGGACCGCTGATCATGGTGGTGACCTTCGTCGGCTTCGTCGGCGGCTGGACCCAGGCGCCGTTCGGGCCGGAGGCGAAGCTCGTCGCGGCGCTGGCCGGGGCGGTGCTGGTGACGTGGTTCACCTTCCTGCCGTCCTTCGTCTTCATCCTCGCCGGCGGGCCGCTGGTCGAGAGCACCCACGGCAACATCGAATTCACCGCGCCGCTGACCGCGATCACCGCGGCGGTGGTCGGGGTGATCCTCAACCTCGCCCTGTTCTTCGGCTGGCACGTGCTGTGGCCGGACGGCTGGGCCGGGCGGTTCGATTGGATCTCCGCCGCGATGGCGCTCGGCGCGGCGGTAGCGCTCTTCCGCTTCCGTCGGAACGTGGTCACCGTGATCGCGGTCTGCGGGGCGATCGGATTGGCGGCGTCTCTCTTGCATTGAGGCGCCGACTTCGGCACTCCGTCGGAGTGGAGTTGGAAACCGACCGATCTCGGGAGTGAACGATGGAGCATGGCGACGGTAACCGACATGCTCACCTCTGGCCCGGTGTGCCGCTGGCGCTCTCCTCGGCGGTGCTCTTCGGCGCGACGCCGCCGGTGGCCAAGCTCCTCCTCGCCGAGATCTCGCCCTTCCTGCTCGCGGGTCTCCTCTATCTCGGCGCCGGCCTCGGCCTTGCCGTCGTCGAAGCGGTGCGGAGCCTGTCGGACACGGCGAAGACCGAGGAAGCGAAGATCTCGCGCGCCGATCTGCCCTGGCTCGCGGCGGCGATCCTCGCCGGCGGTGTCGTCGCCCCGGTCCTGTTGATGTCGGGCCTCGCCCGCACGACCGCCTCGAGCGGCGCGCTCCTCCTCAATCTCGAGGGGCTCGCGACCATGGCGATCGCTTGGATCGTCTTCCGTGAGAACGTCGATCGGCGGCTACTCCTCGGCGCCGCCGCGATCCTCGCCGGCGCCATCGTCCTCTCCTGGACCGGCGAGGGCGTGTCGCTCGACGTCGGTGGGCTCCTGGTCGCCGGCGCCTGCCTCGCCTGGGGCATCGACAACAACCTGACCCGCCGGGTCTCGGCGGCGGATCCCGTTCGCATCACCATCTGGAAGGGCCTCGTCGCCGGATCGGTGAACGTCGCCCTCGCCTTGGCGAGCGGCGACGCGATGCCGTCGCCGATGCAGATGGCGCTCGCCGGACTGCTCGGTTTCTTCGCCGTCGGTGTCAGCCTCGTGCTCTTCATCCGGGCCTTGCGCCATCTCGGGTCGGCCCGCACCGGCGCCTATTTCTCGTTCGCTCCGTTCATCGGCGCGCTGCTGGCGGTAGGCCTGCTCGACGAGGTGGTGACGGTTCGGCTCGGCCTCGCTGCGGCGCTCATGGCGATCGGCCTCTGGCTGCACCTGACCGAGCGCCACGAGCACGACCATGCCCACGGCGAGATCGAGCACGACCACCTACATTCTCACGACGAACACCACGACCACACTCACGACGGGCCGGTGAGCGAACCGCACGGGCATTTCCACCGGCATGCGCCGCTGGTTCACGCCCACGTCCACTACCCCGATCTCCATCACCGGCACGGCCATTGACGCGGGTCCCCAGAAGGTTCCGACGTTGGATACGGTAGGAGGCGTGCCGGGTCTCGCTTGGGCTCCATGGCTTGAGCGGCGCTCGGCCGGCGATGCTCTCCGACCCGAAGCGGACATTCGCATAGGTTGAAAACCGTCACAATCGAAGGCAAGCATCTTCCCTATGTCTATCCTCAGCTGAAGTTGTTCCTAATCGGCACCTCACTGGGCCGGAGTTATGTTTAACTCGCCTTCCGATCCAAGGAGGCATTAGCAATGGAGCGGCTCACCCTCAATTACGTCTGGAAGCAGAAGGCAACGCCGGTCGTCCTGCGTCGGACCGGGCGTGGCGAGAAGCTTCGGGTTCGAGTGCCGTTTGCCGACGACAACCGGCAATGGCTGCAGGACAGCCGGCGAACGACACCGGAGTGGATCGGCGGCAATCACGCTTATTGGGAGTTGCCGAAGTCTTGGTTCAACGACTTCGTTGATCGGGCGCTGCAGCGCTACGGCAAGGTCTACATCATCCAGCCCTACCGCCAGCAGGAGATCTGCGCGTGGGCGTGCCAGGAAGCTCAGGGGCACGAATGCCAGTGCTCCTGCATGGGCGCCAACCATGGCGTCGGCAACGACGGTTCCTGGTTCGAGGTCTCCGACACCTTCTCGACCCGCTGGGGCGAGCGCGAGCTCGCCTGTCGGTTGCTCACGGCCCGGTAGGGTCGAGCGCCAGATAGACGCCTACGTGATCGGGCAACGAATGAACTGCTCGACCGGCCCGTCGAGAAATACCCGCTCGATATGATATCCAGCGCCTTCAACGAGGCTGCGCGCCACCATCGGCAGTTCCCGGACCGAGCGTTGCACGTCATCCATCGCGATCGGCGCATCGCTTTCCGGCACATCGATCCGTGTGACGTTGTTCTTGCCGACCAGCAGATAGGCTTGGCCGAGGGCATTGCGGGATTGCGCGCGGGCGGCCGCATTGAAGGAGCGCATGAACGCCCAATCCTTGATGCCGCCGTTGCGCGCCCGCTCATCGACCGTGAAAGTGGGTTCACCCGTTCCCAGGCTGAGGATACGCACGTCCTCACGCGCAATGTCGAAGCAGGCAAGGGCGTCGACCAGGGCGTTCATCACCGGATTGTTGGCCCAGATACCGCCATCGATCATGACGTAACCGTCGTCCTCGACACCGGGGTAATAGGAGGGGGCTGCCGTCGTGTGGAGGGCCACATGTGCAAACTTCTTGTGGCGGTCCTTCTGGTAGTCCGGGTGGTGCGGCGTCTTATAGAGGAACGGCTCGCCGTGGCGTCCTTCGAAGCTCGGGATCACTAGCCGGGTGACGGCATCGTCGAGTACCTTGTCGCCAAAGATCCGTAGCAGCTCTTCCTTGAGGGCGGCTTGGTCATGCTTCGGTTTGAACAGCCATCGTAGTGCTCTCGACACCCTGCCGAGCCCAGCCGCCGGCGGAAAGATGCGCTCACCGCGATCGAGATAGATGTTCAAGGCCTGTCTGGCCGTCATCCCGTAGGCAAGGGCGAGCGCGATAATGCCGCCCGTCGAGGTGCCGGCAATCATGTCGAAGTGATTGGAGATGGAGGCGCCGCCCAGGAAGCGGCTTTCGAGTTCGGCCAGGACGGCCGCAGGAAACACGCCGCGAATTCCGCCACCGTCGATCGATAGGATCCGGAACGGGCGGCCTTGCGGCCATGGCTGCTTCAGACGCGCGTGCTGGATGGTGCCTTCCGATCGCCGCGGCGGTACATAGCTCATCATGTTGTCACCCTTGCCTCGCCGATGTCCTGTCCGGCGTGGCGCCCGCCGCCGGTCCAGCGCCCGGTCATCACCCAAAGTTCGTAGCAAGCGAGCCAGTCGAGCGCCCAAGGGACGGTCGTGCTCGCGATTGTCATGGCCGCTGTCCACTCCCTTTCACGGGGGTCGAACAGGCAAAGGGTCGGATCCTCGGCCGGCGGATAGACATGGGGCAGTTGTCCCTCGGAATTGCCGGGCAACCGAACCAGATCAGGTGAGAGCACCCGCACCTCAGGGAGCGACCCGACCTCATAACGGATCTCCAGCGAGTAGCTCGCATATTGCGGCCTCACGCTTCCCACCCACCGTGCGGACTGCGCACGGCGGTCGATCCGGCGTGCCGAGAACTGCGGCCAAGCCGCCCTCATCGCGGCGACCTGCTCGTCGATGGAGAGGATCGCCGCCGTCATCAGATCTTGCGCCCGAAGAAGGTGTGAGGCCGTGCCACCGAAACCGCCGGATTGACGATCGGCGCTGCGACCGCGGTGGCAGAGGGCAACAGGAGGCCGCCCCGCCGCGTGTAGAGCTGACGGGACTGCTGGATGCCGCCACCGATTTCGGTGGCGATCTGGTTGGCGGCCCGGGTCACGACGCGCTCCCCGAAGCTCCGGCGCAGCGTGTCCATCATCGTGTCGGGGCACATCTCCCCCTTGCGCATCACCTCGAGCGAACGGATGAGCTCGCGCAGATGCCCGGCGAACTCGTCCTGCTGAGCGATGGATTCGGGCCAGCGGTCCGTGAAGACATCGGTCTCGCAGATCGGATTGGCGACATGCAGAAGCCGCCGGTAGAGCGAAGCCTGCTCGATGTCGCGGATGATCCAGCTCGCGAGGCGAACGAGCATGGCGCTGAGCGACATGTTCGGCTGTGCCGCGAGCCCGGCGTAGTAGGAGAGCATCACCGACGGTGGGATGCGGCCGGTGTAACTCGAGTAGCGAATGTTCCGGAAGCGCTTGAGGAGCTGGAGGGCAAGCGTCGCGGTGTTCTTGACGATGAAGTCGCACTGATCCGGAACATCATCCACATCGGCGTCGGCGCGAGCGGCAAGGCCGGCATGGTCGAGCCACCGCCGGTGGAATTCCTTCGCCATGCGCAACTCGAGCGGCGTCCTGCTCGCATACCACTGCACGAAGCCATAGGCGTTCATGTCGACGAACCGGTCGTCGGCCGACCGGCGCGGGCCCTTGGCGTGGGTGATCAGGCTTTCGCGATCGAGCGTGGCGTAGACGCGCAGCGACGGCGTAACGTCGAGGTGCATCTTGTCGGCGTAGAACAGGGTGACGCAGCGCGTCTGCCGCAGCACCCGCTGCACGGGATAGTCGGCGAGCGCGGCTTCGAGCTCGGTCAGGATTTCAAGGGGCGCCATTCCACGAAAGCGGCCGCCGAGTTGCGAGACGATATCGAGATCATACTCGTCGTCGGTGCCGCGCGTCGAAATCGTAGCATCGATCGCCATGGAGCCCTGCGGGTAGAAGTGCTCGATCTGGTCGAAGAAGGCGGTCGTCGTTTCGAGATGACGGCGCACAGCCTCGTACCGCGACTTCGCCTTGTCGTGCAGCGAGGGCGGCAGCTGAATGCTGAGTGCGATCTCCGCGAGGATGCGGTCGAGAGGGTCGTCGAAGGGATTAAGGCCCGTCGGCGTAAGCTGGATGTTCATATCGATCTCCGTGGCGGGCTGCGTTTGCGCATCTCGCCACCGCCCGCGCGATGTTCGGGATGATATCAGACCAAGTGCGTCTATTCCGAACAAGATGGGGAGCTTGAATGCGCCTGTCAAGGGACGTAGGTTATGGCTACTCCGAACAGGGTCTTGGGGCGGATCGATCAGAAGGGCCGGCCATGAAATTTGGCGAGCGAATCAAGGACTTACGAACAAAAAAAAGACTGACGCTCGATCAGCTGGCGCAAGAGACCGGCTCGTCGAAAAGCTATATCTGGGAGCTTGAGAACAAGAATCCGCCCAGGCCTTCGGCCGAAAAGCTGTCCGCGATCGCGGGTGCGTTGGGGGTGACCGTCGACTACCTGATCGGGGCTGACACGCAGACCCTCAGCGAAGCGGAGGACACCGCCTTCTTCCGGCAGTACAGCGGCCTCCCGGAGGAAACGCGCCGGCAGCTTCGCGAGATGGCTCGCATTCTCGACACGAAGACCCGCAAATGAACGAGCCGACCCGCCTCCGGCCGCTGAAGGAGGCGGCTCGCATCACTCAGATGCTCGACCTGGTCCTTGGAACGGATCGGTTTGATCGTGCGCCAGTCGATGTGATCGGCCTCGCGCTGGAATACTCTCGCCAAATCGCGCCCGACAGCCCCATCCACGAGGTCGTCGAGCGCAACATACCGGGCTGCGTCGGCGCGTTGGTCTATGGTGAGGCCCGGCCGCGCCAATGGGCGATCATGTACCATGCCGGTCAGCCCGACGGACGTCGCTCGTTCACGGTGGGACACGAATTCGCCCACTACATCTTGCATCGCCAATTTATCGAGCAGGATAGAGGTTTTGATGGCGGCATTTACTGCGACGAAAACTCAGTAGATCAACGCGCGGGAGTCGGCATTGAGCAAGAGGCCGATGAGTTCACTGCGGCTCTGCTGATGCCGCTTCACGATTTTCGTCGGCAACAGCCGGCTAAGGCACGGGTCAATTTTGATACGCTCAGACGCCTCGCGAAGCGCTACGGCGTATCGTTGACTGCGGCGATCCTGCGCTGGCTCGAATATACTGAAACACGCGCGATGATGGTGGTCTCGAACGATGGCTTTGCCCATTGGGCGAAATCAAGTGGTCCTGCACTGAAGTCGGGAAGATTCATCAGGACGAAAAACACAGTCTACGAGTTGCCCTCGAAGGCCTTTGCCGCAAGGCGCGATTACTCTGACGGCGCGGTGACCGGCGTTGTGCAGGAAGCGGGGGTCTGGTTTCCCGAGCCCGTGCACGAGATATGCCTTCGCTCCGACCTCTACGATCAGGAAATCACTGTGCTGCAATTTGAAGCGAATGGCTCATGCTTTTATGCAGAAGAGGAAGATGGTGATGTTTTCGACCATTTCGTGCGGAACGGACAGGCTCCGGATCGCTGACGCTTGAGTGGATCTGATCATGGATTTTGTCCATATCGCCATTTCAGCCCGACTAGCCCACGGCGATCTCGTCGCCGCCGACGCTGCCCTTGAAGCCGGCCCCAGCGATCATGCCGTCCGGCTCATTCTGATGAAGCAGCTTCTGGTATCCTGCGCGATCGTCGCCGATCTCGAGCTGATCTGTCGTGCGCTTTACAAGGACCATCCGGTCATTTCAGAAATCATCACGCCGCATCGACGCAACTTCGAATTCGCCAAGTACATCCGGAACATTGCCGTTGGTCATGTCAACCCCGCGCTCACCCAGAAGACCCTCGAGTGGCGACCCGAACTCAACGCAATTCTGACTCAACCTGGCGCGCCGGCCGAAGCTTTTCTGGGCCACGCGGTGTTGGAGAGCGCGATCAACACCTTTGTAGATGGGGAACGGCATCGCATCTTTGATAGCGATACAGACTTGGCTTACCCGCCGGACCTGACACGATTCCTCAATTTCTTGGGGGCGACCGTGCATATCGGGATCGCCTACTGCGCTGCAGTAGCCACTGCAGCGCTGGCGCATGCCAACCTACACGACTTCAACGAGAACTGGCTGGAGTTGTCCGTGAAAGCGGGCGCCACAAACTTCGCCTTCATTACGCGCAAGGGATAGGGATGGTTGACGATCTGGGCCACCTCGACGACTTGCCGAAGCGTGACGCCAATCATGTTGCGGAAGAGAGGGCGGAAACGGCATTCCAAGGGCGCCTCACGGCAAGCGGTCGCTTCATCCTCCAGCGCGCTGACCGGAAGGATTATGGTACGGACTGCGAGGTCGAAGTCGTCGACCAGGAGCAGGCGACCAACGTCAGGGTCCATGTGCAGCTCAAAGGGACAGAGCGCCCGCTCAACACGGATGGCTCTCTCAGCATTGAGGTCAGCCGCTCAAACCTGAATTACCTGCTGATGCACCCGCACAGCTTCTACGCCGCTTATCACATCCCGACGTCGTCGCTGCGCATCTGCCTAGCGGAGACTGTTCTCCACCAATACGAGCGCGCGGGAAAAAACTGGACCCACCAGCAATCGCTCACCGTCAATTTCACTGACGAGCTGACGAACGCGCGGCTGGATCGGCTGGCCACTTTGGCTAGGTTCGCGGCGCGGGCGGCGCGCGATCGTCGGGTCGAGCAGACCCGGGCGGCACCAGGCGATGTCGCTGGTCTCGTTCGGCGCGGTATTCCGGACATCCATGTTCCGGACGATCCGACCGTAGCCGGCCAACTCCTTGCACACCTCTACAATCAGGACGCCGACGTGATGATCAGCGCGGCGTTCGATCGGTTCGCGGCGGTGCTCGGCGTGGGCAACGAAGCCATGGGCCCCGCCTACATGGCTGAGGTCAACCTAGGGATGGCGGGGTTAAGTCGGTCGCGCGCCCGGATCGAAGCCGCGGTGACGTTTTTCAGGAATCAGCTCGACCTGGGCAGCTACGAGCGGGGCAGCCTTCAATACACGATCGGTAACGCCTTCTCGGCGCTCGGCCAGGAGGAGGACGCCAGGGTCGCATATGAGGAGGCTCTCGCCGATCCCGCGTTCGCCAATACGCCGGATCTAGCATCCCAGGGTTATAAAAACCTCGGGACGAGCTTTGAGCGGCTCGGAGATGCGAAGCAAGCAGTCGAGCACTATCGCGAAGCCTTGCGGTTGAACCGGCACCTTCCTGAAGCCCACTATGCCTTGGCCCAATTCTACCTGCGCCAAGGCGAGTGGAAGAACGCCCTGGCGCATCTGGATCAGGCCGTCTTCACCGACCCTTCACGCGCCAAGGTGGCGGGCGTTGCTGGTTGGAGGGCTAACGTGCTCTTCAACATGGGAGAGGGGAACGCGGCGTTCCGTGAGATCAATGGTCTCCTTGCGCAAGCCGATTGTGAGCCGTGGATTTGGCCGTTTTTCGCACGGCTGGTGGCGAGCTTCGGTCGGACAACGACGGAGAATGCGCACCAGGCGCTGGCTTCTGGCACCGCTATGTCGGCGCCCACCCCGAGAGCTCCGGAGGCCGCCGCGAGCTGCTGTTGTCGACCTTGTACCTGCGAGCGGAGGGACAGGATGTTGGTTGGATCTACGCGGAATTCCGTGCAGAGTTCGTCCGCCAAATCGAGCACATCGACGACAGGGATCAAAGCGCCTACTTATGGGATCGACTTGGGCACTGGGCGCAAGATGATGCGAACTGGATCGAGGCTGAGTCCTGTTTTCGGAAGGCCTACGATCTGGTGGGCGGTCACTACGGCTACTGTCTCGGCACCGCCCTCAACTTTCTCGGTCGGTTTGAAGAGAGTCTGCCAATCTTGCGCGAACAGGCCGAGCACATCCAGCCTGACGCCATGAGCTGGTTTCAGCTTGGCGCTGCATACGGCAATCTTGGCCAGTCCGCACAGGCTATCGACGCCTATGAAAAGGCCCTCGCGCTGGATCCCGATTATGATCTCGCGATGTTCAATCTCGGCCGTGCTCGCTGGAACAGGGGGGAGACGATCGAGGCTGTGGCGATTTGGACGATGGCCATCGATCGCTTCCCAGATCACGAACTCGCCGCCAAACTCCGACGTGACATGCCGTTTTTTCTTCAGCTTCCCTTTGAACCAGATTAGTACGGCGCTTGATCTCGCCGTTGAGCCGTTCGAACGGGTTGAGGCGGCCCCGGACGGCAAACAGTTCGATCGGCGTGAGGTGAAAACGGACACCAGCTTTCGCTTTCGGCGCCCTGCGGCCACTGACCAACCGCCGTCGTGCACGGAAAGACCCGATCCTCCGGGAGAGCCGGTCCGACCCCCGCTCTGATCGCTGGCATCCCGTCACACCCCGACCTTCCACGATCAACCCGCTTCGGGGTCGGCTACGCGAGCGTGCCGCCGCTTTCGGCTGCGCCTGCGCGGTGATCGCGGCCGGGGCGTGACCTCGGGGGAGCCATCGAGCGGGGATCGGCCCCGCTCCGCGATGGAGCCCTTCCCCATGTCCCACGACCTCTCGCTCGCTCGGTCTCACGCTCTCGATCTCGCCCGCACCCTGATGGTCCCGGTCGTTCTCTTCCTGTCCGGAGACGAATACGGCGTGCTGCCGGCCGACGAGATCGACGACGAAGACGACGTCGAGGTGATCCACGAATTCGATCCGTGGCGGGCTCATTGAGCCCGCATCTTCTTGCCGATGCCGCGAGCGCGTGCGCGGCCGCAAGGGAGGCTTCGCCGCGGACGGTGGGGTGGATGCGCCGGCGAGCCGGCGCATCCCATCGATGCCCGCCTGCCGTCCCCGCCCTTGCCGGCCTTCCCGCGTCGCGGCCGGTGGATCGGGA
>ERZ1645187.1120-NODE-1120-length-25243-cov-7.837740_pt1 | contig 25243 bp, 24 predicted proteins | sample MGYA00575352_ERZ1645187 | MGnify/ENA primary metagenome ERZ1645187 (study PRJEB40837, sample SAMN11349314) | freshwater sediment metagenome | isolation source: river sediment | host: Sediment | place: India: Wazaribad , New Delhi | collected 2017-02-21 ...
CAGGGCGATGCCCGACATATCTTCAGGAGACGGGGACAGTAGAAGCCTGCTGACCCGCATTGTACGCCGCTTTATGCGCGGAGGTGAAGCTGACCAGTCGCTACGTGCGCAGCTGGAAGAAGCCATCGACGAGCATGAGGAAGAAGGCGAAGCCGACCGCGGCAATGGCGATCTTTCGCCGCTGGAACGGCAGATGCTGCGCAACCTGCTCCACTTTTCCGAACATGACGCCGATGACGTCGCGATCCCACGCGGCCAGATCATCGCCATCCCGCGCTCTGCGACGTGGGACGAAGTGGTGAAGGCCTTTGCCGCGCACGGCCATTCGCGCCTGCCGGTCTATGGCGAAACGCTGGATGAAGTGATCGGCATGATGCTGATCAAGGACGTGTTCACTTTCCTGGCCGAAGGCAAGACGCCCAAGGACTGGACTCAGCTGATGCGCCAACCCCTGTTCGTGCCGCAGGCCCGCAACGCGCTTGACGTGCTGAACGACATGCGCGCCAGCCGCACCCATCTGGCCGTAGTGGTTGACGAATATTCCGGCACCGACGGGATCATCACCATCGAGGATCTGGTCGAGGAAATCACCGGCGAGATCGAGGACGAGCACGACGATGCGCCGACCGAACTGCTGGTCCAGCTGGACGATGGCATGTGGGAAGCCGATGCCCGGGCCGAACTGGACGATGTCGGCCGCGTGATCGACGCCCGCCTGGGCGAGATCGACGAAGACGTCGATACGCTGGGCGGTCTGGCTTTCGTACTGGCCGGACAGGTTCCGGTTGTTGGCGCCGTACTGGTCCACGATAGCGGCTGGCAGCTGGAAATTATCGGCGGCGATGAAAAGCGCGTCACCCGGTTGCGCCTGCATCCGCCCCCTTCGCCTGAGCATTCGGAGAACTGACGCGTGGCTATCCGCCGCCTGCCCCCGATGCGCGCGATCGAAGCCTTTGTCCGGATCGTCCGGCTTGGCTCAGCCCGTGCGGCTGCGGACGAACTGGGCCTGTCGCCCAGCGCCCTGTCGCGCCGCGTCGCCGCGCTGGAAGAATTCATCGGCAAGCGACTGTTCACCCGCCAGCATCAGGCGATGCGGCTGACCGACGATGGTCAGGCTTTCTACAATGCGGTCGGGCCAAAGTTCGACGAACTGGCCGCTGCAGTGGAAGGGCAGATCGAAGATTCCAAGGTCCTGCGCCTGCATCTGGGCATGTTGCCGCTGTTCGGCAGCCAGCGTCTGTTCCCGCGCCTGCCAGAACTGCGCAAGCAGCACCCGCGCCTGCACATCGACTTTGACACCAGCCCGCAACTGGAAAGCCGGGTTGGCGACACGCTGGATGCAGCTATCGTCCTGTCGAAGCAGCCCGACCCGGCGTTCCATGCAGTGCGGCTGGACCACAACCGGGTCTATGCCTTCACCTCAAAGGCGCTGGCAGCGGAAATCGGGGAGAACCCGGACAAGGAAACCCTGTCGCGCCAGACCTTCCTGATCCACACCGAATTGCAGGACAGCTTCACCGCGTGGAAGCAGGCCATCGGTATGCCCGATCTGGAACCCACGGCAATCGACCATTACGATTCCGGTCAGTTGATCCTTGAGGCCGCCGCAAATGGCCTGGGCATCGCCATCATGCACGATGACCACTTCTATCGCAGCCACGACAAGCGTCTGGCCAAGCTGTTCGATGTCGAAGTGGAAAGCCCCTATTCCTACTGGTTCATCTGCCGTCCGCACACACTGGAAGTGCGGGCCGTGCGGATCTTCCACGACTGGTTGGTGAAGGCCGGGCTTTAAGCCAGAATGGGCGCATGAAGCGTCGATTCGTCCTGGCCGCCCTTCCTGCGATCCTGTTCACCCTGACCGGTGCCGCCAAGCCGCGCAAACCGGCCCCGCGCCCTGCCCCGCCACCTGCCCCGCTGGGCGATGTGGTGCGGATCGAAATCGTGACCGAACTTGGCACGATCACCGCCGAACTGTTCCACAAGCAGGCCCCGATCACGGTGAAAAACATCATGCGCTATGTCGCAGCCCGGCGCTATGACGGCACTTCCTTTTACCGCGCGATGAAGCTGGACTGGGGCGAGCAGCCCAATGGCCTGATCCAGATGGGTATCCGCGATGCGACCAAGCTGTTCCCGCCGATTGCGCACGAACCGACCAGCCAGACCGGGATCAGGCACAAGGCCGGCACCCTGTCGCTGGCCCGCAATGCTCCGGGCACGGCCCGCGCCGATTTCTCCATCCTGATGAGCGACCTGTCGAGCTATGACGCCGATCCCGCTTCTGACAATCCGGAACTGCGCGCCGGCTACACTGCCTTTGGCCAGGTCGTCTCAGGCATGGATGTCGCACTGAAAATTTTCGAAGCGCCGCGCTCCGCCACGGAAGGTCAGGGGATCATGAAGGGTCAGATGCTCGGCCCGCCGATCAAGGTGCTGCGCGTCCGCCGCCTGCCGGATTGATCGCATCTGCCGGATTGATTGCACCTGTCCGCCCCGGATGGCGGATGGCGCAGGCGTCTTGGGGCGTATCCCGTTGGGGCCGGGATCGTGCACTGCCACCATCCGCCGCACTTGCTGATACCCGCCCCTGAAAGGAGCACGGGAATTGCAGTGCGCCCGGTTGGGCCGGGATGCAGTCTTGCCGAAAGACTCGACCGCATCCCGTCATGCCAACCAGTGTGAGGCAACAGCCTCAAGTTTGCACGAAATTATTGTAAAACTGTAATTTTATTCAGTCACTGTCAGCTAACAGTCGCCTTCAGGATCGTGCCCGGCTCGCGCGGCGGCTCACCCTTGGGCAGCGCGTCGACGAATTCCATGCCTTCTTCGACCTGACCCCAGACGGTGTACTGGCGATCAAGGAACGTGGCATCGTCAAAGCAGATGAAGAACTGGCTGTTGGCCGAGTGCGGGTAATTGGTGCGAGCCATCGAGCACACGCCGCGCACGTGCGGTTCGTTGTTGAATTCGGCCTGCAGGTCCGGCTTGTCCGAACCGCCCATGCCGGTGCCCTGCGGGCAACCGCCCTGAGCCATGAAGCCCGGGATCACGCGGTGGAACTTCACGCCGTCGTAAAAGCCTTCGTTGGCCAGTTCGACAATCCGCGCGACATGGCCGGGGGCCAGGTCGGGACGCAGCTTGATCTTTACGTCGCCACCAGTGCTGAGCGAGAGGGTAAGGTATTCGGACATCGGGTTGTCTCCTGCAATTTGCGCGCTGATATAGGCGGCCTGCGGACAAAGTCACGCATGGAACGCGCCCACGGGTTGCATTTGGTTTTGACCGGCCTAGACCACAGCCGATGACTTCCGAGGATCGCGACATCTCCGTGCTGGACGAAGCTGCCCTGACAGCTGCCGAACCCACGCGCGAAAGCGACAGCCTGGATGAAGAAAACACGCTGAAAAAGGACTTTGTCCGCCGCGTCAGCGAAAGGCTTGAAGCGGGCGAGACCGACCAGGTCTATGAACTGGTCGAACCGCTTCACCCCGCCGACATTGCCGACCTGTTCGAGCTGCTGGAGCAGAACGAACGGCCACTTCTGGCCAAGGCGATCAGCGACCTTATGGGCTCGGAAGTATTTGCCGAGCTGAACGATTACGTCCGCGAGCTGCTGGTCGAAGCTCTGCCTGCCGGCGAAGTCGCCGACATTGCCGAACAGCTCGACACCGACGACGCGGTGGCCATGCTCGAAGACCTCGACGAGGATGACCAGCAGGCCGTCCTTGCCGAGATGGAGCCGGAAGACCGCGCGGTGATCGAAGCCGCGCTGTCCTATCCAGAGGAATCCGCAGGCCGCCTGATGAGCCGCGATTTCGTCGCGGTGCCGGAACATATGACGGTTGGCGACCTGATCGACTTCCTGCGCGAAGGCCGCGATCTGGCCAATGAATTCTGGGAAGTGTTCATCGTCGATGCGCGGTTCCACCCAGTCGGCACCTGCCTGCTCAGTTGGATTCTGCGCTGCCCGCGCTCCATCGCCTTGACCGACGTGATGAAGCGCGACCAGACCCTGATCCCGGTCGACATGGATCAGGAAGAAGTCGCCCTGCGCTTTCAGAAATACGCGCTGATCAGTGCTGCCGTGGTGGATGATGACGGGCGGCTGGTCGGCCAGATCACGGTCGACGACGTGGTCCACATCATTCAGGAAGAAGCGGGCGAAGACGTGCTGCTGCTGTCCGGTGCGGGCGACGGCGACATCAACGAGCCGATCCGCGAAAGCTATGCCAGCCGCGTGCGCTGGCTGATCGCCAACCTGCTGACCGCCCTGCTGGGCGCGACAATCATTTCGCACTTTGGCGGGGCGATTGAAAAGCTGGTCGCCCTGGCCGCGCTCTCGCCAATGGTCGCATCGATTGGCGGCAATGCCGGAACCCAGACCATGGCCGTGGCCGTGCGCGCGCTTGCCACCAACCAGCTGACCCGCGCCAATACGGGTCGCATCCTGTGGCGCGAACTGCGCGTCGCCATGCTGAATGGCGTGACCGTGGCGACGCTGATCGGTGTTGCCACAGCCTTCTTCTTTGCCAACCCGCTGCTGGGCGCAGTGATCGGTACGGCAGTTGTGGTGAACATCATCACGGCAGGTCTTGCGGGCGTAATCGTCCCGGTCCTGTTTGACCGCTTCGATCAGGACCCGGCAGTCGCCAGTTCGGTATTTGTGACGATGATTACAGACTCAATGGGCTTCTTTGCATTCCTTGGCCTTGCTGTTGCGAGCGGGCTGGTCTGATGCCGCTGCACCTGACCAAGGTCGCCTATGGCGCGACTTCGCTGGACGATATGCGGGCCTGGTTTTCCGGTCGCGGCAAGGTTGCGCGTCTAACCACGCGCTACCTGCCCAAACGGTTTGAGGAAATCCTGCCCAAGGATGGCGAGCCGGGCGGTTCCCTGTTCTGGATTCACAAGCACCAGCTGGTCCTGCGCAGCCCGATCCTCGGCTTTGAAGAGGCTGAGGGCGGGCGGACCAATATCGTCATTTCGACCGAGCTGATCCAGGTCCACCCCCGCCCCAAGCGCGCCCATCAGGGCTGGCGCTATCTGGAACACGCTGACGCCCCTGCCGATCTTGGCGCTGGCGAAGAAGCGGGTGAGGCCCTGCCCAGCGATCTGGCCGGGGAACTCGCCCGGTTGGGGCTGGTCTAAAGCCCCTTCGCCACCACCCGGCGCAGCGCATTGGCATAGACGTCCGGCTCCTGCGCGCCGGGGATCAGGTACTTGCCCTGCACCACCATGGCGGGAACGCCGGAAATGTTCATGTCCCAGGCCTGCGCCTGTTCGCGCCGCACGATCTGGCCCAGCAGTTCATCGTCCACCGCTGCCCGCGCTCCGGCCCGGTCCAGCCCGACGGAAGCCGCCACATCGGCCAGCACTTCCGGATCACCGATATTGCGGCGCTGCTGGAAATGGGCATCGAACAGCGCCCGCTTCAGCGCCGTCTGCTTGCCTGCCCCGGCCTCGATCAGCGCCCACTTGAGCAGCTTGTGCGCGGCGAAGGTGTTCCACATCATCGCCTTGGGCGGCTCGCCCGGCCCGGTATAGTCGAACGAGTAACCGGCGCGCTGGCCAATCTGCAGCATCTGCCCGCGATTGCTCTCAACTTCTGCGGGAGAACGGCCATATTTGCGGGCGATATGCTCGCTCTGCCCCTCGCCCTCTGGCGGCATATCGGGGTTCAGTTCGAACGGCAGCCAGCGGATTTCGGCCTCGACCTCACCCTCCAGCAGGGCCAGCCCCTTTTGCAGCTGGGAATAGCCGATGATGCACCACGGGCACATCACGTCCGAATAAATGTCGATGGTCAGTTTTGCCGGCTGGGTCATCTTTCAAGCCACCATTTCAGCAAGTGATGGGCAATCGCCTGAGGCGGCGGGGCGATAAAGCGGCCATCCTCGTCCCCGCGCATGGCCGCGGCCACTTCATCGCGGGTGAACCAGTCGGCCTCTTCCAGTTCGGTGCGGTCGATGGTCAGCACATCGTCCAGCGCCTCGGCATAACAGCCGATCATCAGGCTGGACGGGAACGGCCACGGCTGGCTGCCGACATAGCTGACCTTGCCCACGGCAACGCCGGCTTCTTCCAGCACTTCGCGGGCCACGGCCTCCTCGATGCTTTCGCCCGGTTCGACGAAGCCCGCCAGCGCGGAAAAGCGGCGCGGCGGAAAGCGCGGCTGGCGGCCCAGCAGGAGGCGCCCGTCATGTTCGACCAGCATGATCGTGACCGGATCGACGCGCGGGTAATGTTCGGCCTTGCACACATCATTGGTGCAATTGCGCTGCCAGCCACCCTTGGCCAGCACGGTGGGATTGCCGCAGCGCGCGCAGTAACGGTGGCGCGCGTGCCAATCGACCAGACTGCGCGCCGCACCATAGATTGCCAGTTCTTCGTGGCTGAGGCTGCTCATCGCCGCCCACAGGCGCGGATTGGCCGGAGCCAGCGAGCCGATCAGATCGGGCGAGACTTCGGCAAAGCAGCCCTTGCCGTTCATCAGGCCGAGGAACACCAGTTCGCTATCCGCCCCGGCATCGGCCAGAGTGCCCCAGGCCAGCGTGCCTTCGGGCGAGATTTCCGGGTCCAGCCCGTCCAGCCGTAGCAGGCGCGCACGCCAGTCCATCAGGCTGGCCAGTTTATCCGCATCGAGGCGGATGTGATCGGCGCGGTCAAGGCCCGCGCCTGCAAAAGCGATAGTGGAAATGCTCAAGACGGACGCCCCTTTCCAGCGAGAATGTCTGCGGCCACGGCCTGCGGGAATTCGGTAATCAGCGGCAGGGTTTCCTGCGGCATATACTGGACATACAGCCCGGTGCGCAGGCCAAGCCGCATGTTGCACATGCCGATGGTGCCCGCCGCACCCGACCAGCCGTATAGCCCTTGGTTCGCGCCCGTTCCGACCAGACCGCCCGCACCGAACTTGTACGCCGCAACCCAGGTGCCAGAAAGGTCAGCCCCCTCCGGCAGCAGGTTCGACGTGCCGAGCCGCACGGTCTCTTCCTTCATGATACGCTTGGTGCCGTGCACCCCGCCATTGACCAGCATGGCCAGGAACTTGTCGAAATCGGCCGGGGTCGTCACCATGCCCGAACCGCCATAGGCAAAGGGCGTAGGCTTGAGGTAGATCGAATTGCGCGGGCCATCGATCGGTAGCGGCAGCGGCAAGTCACCCATCAGGGCGTAATTGGTGGTCAGGCGCGAAGTGGCGCTGGCCGGCAGGTGGAAATAGGTGCTGGTCATGCCCAGAGGGCCAAAGAACTGCTCTTGCAGGAAATGCTCAAAGCTTTTCGCGCCCGCCGCGCGCTGGATGATAATGCCCAGCACGTCGAGGCTCATCGAATAGCGCCAGACCTTGCCCGGCTCTGCCACCAGCGGCACGGCGGCGGTGCGTTTCAGGAACTCGTCCGGACCCGGCACCGGCGCGCCGCCGGACAGGCCGGGAATCGGCAGAGTGGTAACGATGGCGGGGATCAGGCCCAGCCGCTCCAGCTCGCGCGCTATCGGCCTGTTCTTGCCAATTCCGGCATAGCCCAGACCCGCCGTATGGGTCAGCAGGTGGCGCACCGTGATCAGCTTGTCGGTGGGCCGCGCATCCAGTCCCTTGTCCGGATCGATCGCCACTTTCATCTTGGCGAATTCGGGCGCGAAATCGGCAATCGGCTGGTCCAGCTTCAGCTTGCCTTCCTCGATCAGCAGCATCGCCGCCATGCCGGTGACGGGCTTGGTCTGCGAATAGGCGCGAAACAGGCTTTGTTCGGCAATCGCATCGGGATCGTCGAAGGCCTCCTTGCCACGCCGGATATAGCCCGGAGCCGCACCGCCCCAGCCCAGTGCCGCAATCATCCCCGGCACCCGGCGCTGGGCGACATATTTGTCGAGCATCGCCGTTACCGTCGGCCAATGGGCATCGGCGGAAGCGACCGCGGCCTGAGCCAGCGCCTGCGAAAACGGAACGGCAGAAAGCGCAGCCCCCGCCCCCAGCCATGCGCCTCCTCGCAGCAGGCCGCGGCGCGACAGGGCAAGATGGTCGAGATCGTTCAAGGTCAATTCTCCCGGTCCGGTTCGGGCGCCAGCCGCGCCGCCTTGGCAAACAAGGTCGGCAGGCCCGCACGGCTTAGCTCCGCCACAGGCCACCATTCGCCCGCTAGTGCCTCCAGCCTAACCCAATCGCTTCCCGAATAAAGCATCAATTGCAGATCAAGATCGAAGTGCGTGAAAGAATGACGCACCGTGCCAAGGTGGTCCCAGCTTCCCTCCAGCGGCGGCGGCGTGGTGCCATCGCTGCGGGCGGACCAATCGTTGTCCGGCAAGGCGCGCATTCCGCCCAGCATCCCCTTTTCCGGCCGCTGGACCAGCCAGACAGCCCGATCCCGCTCGATCCAGAAGGCCTGCCCCCGGCGCTGCGGCTTGGCCCGCTTCGGCGCCTTGACCGGAAACTGCTCTGGCCCCTGCTGGCGGCCCACGCAATTGTCACTGAGCGGACAGAGCAGGCAACGCGGGGCGCGCACGGTGCAGACTGTCGCGCCAAGGTCCATCATCGCCTGGGCAAAATCGCCGGGGCGCGCGGCAGGCGTCAGTTCCTCGACCCGCGCCCGGATCGCCGTCTTGGCTCCAGGTAGCGGTTCCGAAATGGCATAGAGCCGCGCCACGACCCGCTCGACATTGGCATCGACCACCGCCGCGCGGCGATCAAAGGCAATCGCCGCCACCGCTGCTGCGGTGTAGGCGCCCACGCCGGGCAGTTCGCGCAAGCCTTCCTCGGTATCGGGGAACACCCCGCCGCGCGCCGCCACGGCCCGCGCGCAGGCCAGCAGGTTGCGGGCGCGGGCATAGTAACCCAGCCCGGCCCATGCCGCCATGACGTCAGCATCGTCAGCCGCCGCCAGATCTTCGACCCGCGGCCAGAGCGAGAGGAACTTCGCGAAATAAGGTCCGACTGCGGCAACGGTCGTCTGTTGCAGCATCACTTCGGACAGCCAGACGCGGTAAGGTTCCGGCGCGGGCGCTCCCGGCGGTGCGCGCCAAGGCAGGACGCGGGCATTAGCGTCATACCAGTCCAGCAAGCGTTTGGCAGTGGCTTCCATGCCCCGCCTATGGCATTGGCAGCGGCGTAATGAAACGGGATGGTGACAAGCCGGAGAAAAAGCCAAAGGCAGCCCCGCGCCGCTATGAACGGTCGCGCGGTCTGGGCACCCGGCCAATCGGCGAATTGATGCCCGAAATCGGCCGCACCGCCTTTCGCAAGTTCGGCTTTATTCAGTCCAGCGTCGTGACCCGCTGGGCGGAAATCGTGGGCGAGCGCCACGCCCGGATCTGCATGCCCGAAGCGATCCGTTTTCCGCCGGGCGAGAAAACCGATGGCATCCTCGATCTGGTTGTGGTTCCAGCCCACGCCCCGTTCATCAGCCATGTCACGCCAGAGATCATCGACCGGGTAAACCGCTTTTTCGGTTACAAGGCGGTGGCCCGGGTCAAGCTGCGGCAAGGTGAGGTTAAGCCGCCTGCTGCTGTAAAGCCCGCTGCGGCTCCGCCATCGCTGCGCCCGATCCCGGTCGAACTGGGCGATTCCCTGCGCGACATCGGCGATCCGGAACTGCGGCAGGTACTGGAATCGCTGGCCCGCAATCTGGGCGACGCGGAAGGGGAATAGGCCACTTGGTCAAGGCACTGCGACTTGCGGCAGCAACACTGGCCGCTGTTCTCCTCGGCGCGGCCGCTCCGCCCGCAGGATGGACGCATGCGGTCAGCTGGACCAGCCAGAACGGCCACCTGATCGGCAATCCGCAGGCCCCTGTCCGGCTAGTCGAATACACCAGCTACACCTGCCGTGAATGCGCCACCTACAACCTGCAATCCGAAGGCGTGCTGGGTCTGGCCTATCTTCCCTCGGGCCGCATCGCGATTGAGGTTCGCCTGCTGACCGAAACGCCAGTCGATCTGGCTGCCGCCATGCTGGCCAGCTGCGGCGATCCGGCGCGTTTCCCGCTCAACCACAATGCCTTGCTGCGCAGTCAGGCGAAATGGATGGAACTGCTGCCCCACGCCACGGCGATGCAGCGTCAGCGCTGGAACCACCCGGACCTTGGCACCCGCAACCGGGCCATCGCGGCGGACCTGAAGCTCTATGAAGTGATGGGCAGTCGCGGCTATGATCGCCAGACGCTGGAACGCTGTCTTGCTGATCAAACCATGGCCAGGCGGCTCAAAGCTGCCTCTTCTGCAGCGGTTGCCGCAGGGGTGACGCAAAGTCCCGGTTTTTCTATCAACGGCAAACTGCTAGACGGCACGCACGACTGGGCCAGCCTGCGCCCGCAACTGGATGAAAGCCTGAAATAAATGACCAAGCTTCTTGCTACCACGATCCTTGGCACGCTGGCCGCAACCGCGCTGGTCGCCGCAGGTCCACTCACCGCAAAGCCCGCCGCCAAGGCAACGCCCGCTGCGACTGCCGCCTGGGACCAAAAGTTGACCCGCAGCCCGGCCGGCAACCATGTGATCGGCAATCCGGCGGCCAAGGTCAGGCTGGTCGAATTCATGAGCTATACCTGCCCGCACTGCGCGCACTATGCCCACGACAGCAAGACCGCTCTGCTGGGCGGACTGGTGCGGCAGGGCAAAGTCGCGATCGAGGTTCGCCCGTTCTTCCGCAACATCGTCGATGTCTCTGCCTCGCTGCTGGCGCTGTGCGGGCCGGACAGCAAGTTTCCCGGCAACCACCACGCCATCATGGAAGCGCAGTCGAACTGGCTGAAGAACCCGCCCGAAGGCGCGCAGGAACGCTGGAACAAGCTGGAATTCGGCCCCAAGCTGAAGGCCGTGGCCCAGGACATGGGCCTTTACAGCCTGATGACCGCGCGCGGCTATACCCCGGCACAACTGGACCAGTGCCTTGCCGATCGGCCCCTGGCCGACAAGCTGGCCGCCCAGACCAACGAAGCGATGCAAGGCGGCGTGCGCGGCACGCCCAGCTTCATGCTCAACGGCAAGCTGGCAGAAGCACATGACTGGGCGACGCTGCAACCCTTGCTCAACACCGCAGCCCGCTAACGCACTTGTGGAGAAGCGGTTGGTGCCCAACCACATCGCTTCTTCCTTTACCCGATCCGGGTTAGATTGACCGCCACGATTACCAAGGAAACGAACCGCCATGATCGCCAAGCGCAACCGACTGCTCCTTACTCTGGCCCTCGCCCCGCTGGCCCTTGCCGCGTGCAAGCAGGAAGCATCCGCTCCCGCCGGTGAAGCGCCCAAGGGCGATGCAGTTGCCGCCGTGGCTCCGCCTGCGGGCAAGGCCTGGACCGAAGTGGTGGAAGTGACCGCTGACGGCGGCTACCGCGTTGGCAACCCCAACGCCCCGGTCAAGCTGCTTGAATTTGGCGCCCTAAGCTGTTCGCACTGCGCGGAATTTTCGGAAGCCGCCCACAAGGAACTGCTCGGCGATTTCGTCACCAGCGGCAAGGTCAGCTATGAACTGCGCTTCTTCATGCTGAACGCGCTGGACATTCCGGCCACCCTGCTGGCCACCTGCGGTTCGCCCGAAGCGGTCATCACCCTGGCTGACCAGTTCTGGGGCTATCAGCGGACCATGTTCGAAACCCTGCAGAAGAACGAAGCCGGGTTCCAGCAGGCTGCTGCCCTGCCCCCGGCCCAGCGCTTTACCGCGATTGCCAAGGCTGGCGGCATGGACCAGTTCTTTGCCAGCCGCGGCATTGCGCAGGCTCAGGGCGAGGCTTGCACGGCTGACGTGAACAAGGCGACGGCACTGGCCAATGCGACCAACAAGGCCTCGACCGAAATGGGCATCACCGGCACGCCGACCTTCTTCGTCAACGGCACGAAGATTGACGGCAATACCTGGTCCGTGGTGAAGACCGCGCTGCAAAACGCCGGCGCACGGTAAACCCGGGCACAAGGAGGCGAACGGACCGGGGCGATGCGGATCAAGCGGCTCAAGCTCTCTGGCTTCAAGAGCTTTGTCGAGCCGGCTGAACTGCGCATCGAACCCGGCCTGACCGGGGTAGTCGGCCCCAACGGCTGCGGCAAGTCCAACCTGCTCGAAGCGATCCGCTGGGTCATGGGCGAAAGCTCGGCCAAGTCGATGCGCGGCGGCGGGATGGAAGACGTGATCTTCGCCGGAACCGCGCAGCGCCCGCCGCGCGACTTTGCCGAAGTGGTCCTGCTGGCCGACGCTGGCGACAGCAACAGCGAAATGGAAGTGGTCCGCCGCATCGAACGCGGGGCGGGCAGCGCATACCGCGTCAACGGGCGTGATGTCCGGGCCAAGGACGTGGCGCTGGTCTTTGCCGATGCCGCGACCGGCGCCCACTCCCCCGCCCTCGTCAGTCAGGGCAAGATTGCCGCCGTCATTGCCGCCAAACCGGCGGAACGGCGCATGATGCTGGAAGAGGCGGCGGGAATCGCGGGTCTGCACGTCCGCCGCAAGGATGCCGAACAGAAACTGCGCGCGACCGAAGCCAATCTGGCCCGGCTTGAAGACCTGATGAGCCAGCTCGACAGCCAGATCGGTTCGCTGCGCCGTCAGGCCCGCGCGGCAGAGCGATACAAGGCCCTGTCCGACCGGATCAAGGTGGCCGAAGCGCGGCTGATCTTTGCCCGCTGGCGCGATGCCGCCGCTGCCGCCGAAGCGGCCCGCGCCGAAGCGCAAGCTTGCGAAGCCCGCGTGGTGGCCGCGCAGGAAGCGATGAAGGCGGCGCAGGACGCGCAGCACGCTTCGGCTGAAGCGCTCGCCGCAGCGCGCGACGAACTGGCTGACCGCCGCGACGATGCCAGCGCCCATGGCCACCGCATGGCCGCGCTGACCAGCCAGCTGGAAGCAGCGGAAGAACGACTGAAAGACCTCGACCGGCAGCACAAGCGTCTAGAAGAAGACCGGGGCGATGCCGACCGCCTGACCAGGGATGCCGCCGCTTCTCTCGCCCGGCTGGAACGCGAACTGGCCGAGGGCGAGGAAAGGCTGACAGCCGACGAGAAACGTCGCCCGCAGGTCGCCGCTGCGCTGGACGATGCCGACCGCAGCCTGCGTCAGGCCGAACTGGCTCTGGCCAAGGCGACCGCCGACCAGGCCGGCGTCGAAGCGGAATGGCGCGTGGCCGATGCCGAACTGGCCCAGGCCCGCCAGCGCCTTTCCAGGGTCGAGGCAGAAGTGCGGCGACAGGAAGAACTGGCCGAAAGCCTGAACCGCGAAGGCGATCCCTCGGTTGCCTTGGCCGGGGCTGAACAGGCCCGCGAAGAGGCCAGTGCCGCCCTTGCCGCAGCCCGCGCAGCGCTGGACGGGCAGCAAGCGCGCAAGGCGCAGTTGCAGGCGGCGCGCGACGAAGCATCGTCCACCCTAGCCTCTGCCAGGGCCGAACTGGCCGGGGTCGAGCGCGAATGGCAGGCCCTTGTCCGCGACCGCGATGCCCGCGCCAAGCAGGCCGCAGGGAAACACGGCCGCACCGCGCTGGATGCCGTGCGCGCGGCGCCGGGATACGAACGCGCGCTAGCCGCCGTTCTGGGCCGCGATGCCAAGGCTCCGCTGGGTTTGGCTCCGGCAGACGCAGACGGACGGTTCTGGACCGGGGCCGAGGCTCCGGCACCGGTTGCAGGCAGCCTGCTCACCCATGTCACCCAATGCCCGGACGAACTGAAGGCCCGGCTCGCACTGGTCCATGTCGCCGACAGCGACGATGGCCGCGCGCTCGCTCCCGGCGAATGGCTTGTCACCCGCAGCGGGCGTATCCGCCGCTGGGATGGCTTCGTTGCCAAGGGCGAAGGCGCGGCGGAAGCGGCACGGCTTGAGGCGGAGAACCGCCTTGCCGCCCTGGAAGGCGAACTCCCCACCCTGCGCGAGGCGGTCGCTGCTGCCGAAGACAAGGCACAAACGGTCGGCCAGGAACTGTCCGAACTGCAATTGGCCGTCGTCGCTGCCGAGCGCGCCATTGCCGCCGCCGCCGATGCCGAACGCGCCGCCTTGCGCGCGGTCGATCAGGCCGAAGCAGCCAAGGCCCGGATCGAGGCCCGCCGCGCCGAACTGGCCGCCAGTGCGACCGATCTGGCCGGGCAGCGCCGACAGGCCGAAGCCGAATGCAAAGCCGCCGAGGAGCGCCGCGCCGCGCTGCCCGATCCGGAAGCCGGCCGCGCCGGGCTGGCTGCGGCTCAGGCCCGGCACGATGCGGCGCGGCAGGGATTGCAGGCCGCGACGGCCGGACTTGCCGCTCACGATCAGGCGCTGGCCGTGGCGCGGGAGCGCTGCAACACCCAGCGCAGCGACATCAAATCATGGCAGGCCCGCGCCGGGGATGCGACCAGCCGCCTTGCCTCGATGACCCGCCGGTTCGAGGAAATCGCCGAGGAACGCGCGGTCGTCGCCGCCAAGCCGCCCAGCCTGATGCGCGAGATCGAGGCCGGGGATGAAATCCGCACCCGCCTTGCCAGTGAACTCGCCGCTGCCGAAGCCAAGGTTACTGAACTGGGCGAAGCGGCGCGGCGGATCGAGGCGCAGTTCAACGCCGCCAACGAAGCGCTCGCCTCGGCCCGCGAAGCGCGTGCCGGAGCAGTCGCCCGGGCGGAGAACGAAGACGCACGGCGGGCCGAAATGGCCGGGATGTCCGGCGAACGCTTCCAGTGTCCGCCGCCCCTGCTGCCTGAGCGGTTTGAATTCCAGTCCGCCGAAGTCGGCCCCGCTGCGCAGGAAAGCGCTGAACATGAGAAGCTGTGCGCCGACCGCGAACGGATCGGCCCGGTCAATCTGGTCGCCGCCGATGAACTGGCCGAAGTTGAAGCGCGGCACGGCGCCAGCATTGCCGAACAGGCCGAACTGGTCGAAGCGGTCAATCGCCTGCGCGGCTCGATTGGCAATCTCAACCGCGAAGGGCGCGAACGGCTGCGCGCCGCATTCGAAGCCGTAAACACCCATTTCCAGCGCCTGTTCACCAAGCTGTTCGAAGGCGGTCACGCCCATCTGGCGCTGGTCGATAGCGACGATCCGCTGGAAGCCGGCCTTGAAATCTATGCCCAGCCGCCGGGCAAACGCCTGCAATCGCTGACCCTGCTATCGGGCGGGGAACAGGCGCTGACTGCCGTCGCGCTAATCTTTGCCCTGTTCCTGACCAACCCCGCGCCGATCTGCGTGCTGGACGAAGTCGATGCGCCGCTGGACGATGCCAATATCGAACGTTTCTGCGATTTGCTGGAGGCCATGACGCAGGAAACCGACACCCGCTACCTGATCGTCACCCACAATGCCGTGACGATGAGCCGGATGCACCGCCTGTTCGGGGTGACCATGGTGGAACGCGGCGTTTCGCGACTGGTCAGCGTCGATCTGCAGGCTGCGGAACAATTGCTGGCCGCGGAATAGTCGCCTCTAGACGTTATCCAGCACGAAGCGCGGCCCGGTTCCGGCTGTACCGGCGCGGTCATCGCGGTTGTGCAGGCGGCAGCGGTCAAGGCTCAGGCAACCGCAGCCGATACATTCGTCCAGCTTGGCCCGGGTCTTGGTCATCAGCTGGATCTTGGCATCGATGGCCGCGCGCATTGAACGGTTGATCCGCTGCCAGTCGAGCAGGCTGGGCGTGCGCCCTTCCGGCAATTTGGAAAGCTCCGCCTCGATCTCGTTCAGGCCCAGTCCCAGCCTTTGCGCAATCAGGATGAAGCTGAGGCGGCGAATATCGCTGCGTAAAAAGCGGCGCTGGTTGCCGCTGGTACGAAAGGCCCGGATCAGGCCCTTGTCCTCGTAAAACCGGATCGCGGAAACTGCGAGGCCGGTACGCTTTGCCAGTTCGCCAATCGGCAACAGGTCATTGCGGTCCATCAATCACCATCCCTTCACCAATCCGCACTGCCAGCGTGCAATGCAATTGAAGAAGCCCCCGCCGGGATGCACGAAAGCGGCATCCACGGATGAGTTCAAGCTAACTTGAGGTCGATGGAACACAAGTCTTTTATGATGTTTTCTGATCAAAAACCTGAAAATAAACAGATTTTATAAACTAAAGCAATCTCGGCTCTGGCGGCACGTCATAGCCGCCCGCCCAAAGCTCTGCCGTTTGCTCGACCGAGATGGCATCCTCCCAGGTCTGACACAGGGCGAGCGCGTCCTCGGGCGTTCCTTCCAGCCAGTACCGCTGTGCGGCATGGCTGAGGATCAGGGGCATCCGGTCATGATCTTCTGCCATCTGCGGGTGCCCATCGACCATGACCACGGTGTAGACCTCGCCCCACTCCGCGCTCGGCCGCCACAGGCCGGCGACGGCGAAGACATCCTGATCAGGCAGGCCATACCAGGTGCGGGTCATCCGGCCCTTCTCACCCTCGGCCTCAGCCCATTGGCTTACGGGCACAAGGCAGCGCCGCTGAACAAAACTGTCGCGCCAGAATGGAGTTAGCAGCTTGTCCTCGTGCGCGTTGGTGACGGGCTTGGGCTTCAGCTTTTGCCCCTGCCGCCCGGTCAGCACCAGCGGGAAGCCCCAGCTCATCGCCCGGGCGCGGCCTTCGGCAACGACCAACCCGGAATAGCCGGGATAGACTTCGGTGCCGTAATTTGCGGACAGGTCCGGCTCTACTGCAAAGATCCGGGCGACTTCCTGCGTCCCCTTGGTCATGCGGTAGAGGTTGCACATCCTAGCGTTCCCGCACGCAGCCCTGTTCGGTGCGGTCGCCAATTCTGAGCGCCGCCCGCCACGGATAGACCGTATCGGACATGCCATCGCTGCACGTGCCGGGCTGGACCAGCAGGCTGACCGGCTGGCCGTGCAGCGTGCCGGAATAGTGCATACCCTGCCCCTCGCGGGCTTCACTTGCGGCAAAGGCGGTTCCGGCGATATTCTCTGGATCAGAATATTTCATCTGTCCCGACGTGACCTCGATTGACCAGAAGGGTTCCGTTCCCAGCGCCTGAAACGGCTTGCCCGGCATAGCCGGGGCGGGATCGCTGGCAGTTTCGGTGGCAGCAATCGGCGCTTTCGCCTCACACCCTGCCAGTGCCAGCAGGGCGAGGACAGCCACCTTACGCATTGCCGACCACCCAGCAGGCCAGCGCGACCAGCAGGCCGGTGGTGCGGTTCGCGCGGAACCGGGCGAGCGCATTGTCTGTGTCCTTGTCGTTCAGGGTCAGCACTTGCCAGCCAAGGTGCAATGCCGCCGGGACCAGTGCAAGCAGCGCGATCCAGTCCGGTCGCAGCAGCCACACGGCCAGTCCCCACAAGGCCACGGCTCCGGCATAGAACGCAGCGACACCGCCCTTTACATGCTCGCCCAGCGTCAGCGCGCTGGACCCGATGCCGACCATCGCGTCATCCTCGCGGTCCTGGCAGGCATAGATCGTGTCATAGCCGATGCACCACAGGATCGCCCCGGCATAGAGTGCGGCCAGCACGTCCAGCCGGTCGCTGCGCAGCGCCACCCAGCCGACCGGAGCACCCCAGGTGAAGACGATCCCCAGCCACGCCTGCGGAAAGCCCGTGATCCGTTTCATGAACGGATAGGCCGCGACCAGCGCCAGACTGCCCAGCGCCACCACTTGCGCCTGCCAGCGCAATTGCAGCAGGACGATCAGGCCGACGAGGCACAGCGCAACCAGCCAGAACCAGGCTACCTTGCGGCTGATCCGTCCACTCGCGACCGGGCGCAGCGCGGTGCGCGCCACTTTGCGATCGATGTCGGCATCGACGATGTCGTTATAGACGCAGCCCGCCCCGCGCATCACAATCGCGCCCAGCAGCATCCATGCCAGCAGGCCCCACGCCCCTGCACCGCCCGCCAGCAGCAGGCCCCAGGCACAGGGCCAGAACAGCAGCCACCAGCCGATTGGCCGGTCGAACCGGGCCAGCAAGGCCAGATCGCGCAAGGGCTGGGGCAGGCGCAGGATCAACCCGCGATGCTCGCTATCAGGGACGATGTCGGGCGCAGTGGTTTGCATGGAATGGCCAATACCGCACCGCAAGTGCAGCGTCACCCGGCAACTGGCCCTCGCATCGGGGAACGTCACGCTGCGGCTTTGCCCTTTGCCTGACAGGCATTGCGGCCCTATGGGTGCGCTATGCCCGCTAAACCCGCCTGGCCTCCGAAAAGCGCGCCGCGCCTGTTTGTCGAAACCGCCCTGTCCGCTGGCGCTGGGCTGACGCTGGACGGGCCGCAGGCGCATTACCTGTCGCGCGTGATGCGGATTGCGCCCGGCGATGCCGTGGTGCTGTGCGACGATGTGACCGGCGAATGGGCTGCGCGCGTGCAGGAAGCAGGCAAGCGTGCCGTTACCGTCCTGTGCGAGCAACTGCTCCGCCCGCGCGAACAGGTGCCGGATTTCACCCTCTGCGCAGCGCTGCTGAAAAAGGACCGGTTCGATCTGGTGCTGGAAAAGGCCTGCGAACTAGGCGTCCGGCATATCCAGCCGGTGCTGACCCGGCGCTGCGTGGCGGACAAGCTGAACCTTGACCGCGCCCGTGCCGTGCTAATCGAAGCGGCGGAGCAATGCGCCCGCACCGCCCTTCCCGCCATTGCCGCACCGATCAAGCTGGAAGCCTTGCTGAAAGGGTGGGAGGCTGGCCGCACCCTGTTCTTTGCCGACGAAAACGGCGGCGCAGGCGCGGCTGCGCAATTCGCGGCCCATCGCGGCCCTGCGGCCCTGCTTACCGGCCCGGAAGGCGGCTTTGACGATGCCGAGCGCGCCGCGATCCGCGCGCTGCCTCAGGCCCATGCAATAACGCTAGGTCCCCGCATCCTGCGCGGCGAGACGGCGGCGATTGCCGCGACTGCGCTGTGGATGGGGACGGTGGGCGACTGGCCAGCCTAACCAGCAACCAGCGCGCGCTGTCCATCCTCGCCCAGCCAGCGCGCCCGCACTTTCCAGACCTGTTCGATCACCGCTTCGGAAAGCGCGGCTGCGGGCGGGCCATCGGCGGCCAAAGTGCCGCGATCCAGCACGATCACCCGGTCGGCATGGTTCATGGCCTGGGCCAGATCGTGCAGGACCAGACAGACCCCGGCACCGCGCCCGGCAAGACGGCGGAACTGCCGCAACAGGGTCAACTGGTGGGCGAGATCGAGATTGGCGAGCGGCTCGTCAGCCAGAATCCAGCGCGGTTCTCCCGCCAGAACGCGGGCCAGCAGGACGCGGGCCAGTTCCCCGCCAGACAATTGCGCAACGCTGCGCTGACGCAGGTCCTGCAAATCGAGCGCCCGCAGCGCTGCATCGACCGCAGCCTGATCCACCTCGGCACTGCCATTCCACGGCAGGCGGCCCAGCCCGACCAGCGTTTCGACCGAGAGGTTCCAGGCGACTTCGCCCTGCTGCGGCAGATAGCCGATTGCCCGCGCGCGATCCCGTGGGGCGAGGCCGCCAAGTTCCTGCTGTTCCAGCGCGACCGTGCCGCTGTCGGGCGCAAGCAGTCCGGCAAGACAGGTCAGCAGGCTGGACTTGCCTGCGCCGTTAGGGCCGCAAATCGCGGTGACTTCACCGGGGCGCAGACCCAGCGAAACGTGGCGCAAACGGCCTCCAAGCGAAATGTCCTCAGCCGTCAGCATCACGCCAGCCCCTTTCGTATCCGCAGCAGCAGGCCAAGGAAGAACGGCGCACCGAGCAGCGACAGGGCAATCCCCAGCCGCAGTTCGCTGGCCAGCGGCAGAACCCGGCAAAGGCTATCGGCAACCAGCAGCAGCAGCGCACCGGCCAGGGCCGAGGGCAGGATCAGGCTGGACGGGCGCTGGTCGGTAAAGCGGCGCAGCAGGTGCGGCACGATCAGGCCGACAAAGCCGATGATCCCCGCCGCAGCGACCCCTGCCCCGACCGTTAGGCCGATGCCGACGATCATCAGCACCTGCAACTGGCGCGGTTCGACGCCAAGCGAACGCGCCGCCGCTTCACCGAGCGACAAGGCATCGAGCGCCTTTCCGGCGAACATCAGCACAGCAATTCCCGTCAATGTCAGTGGCACGGCAAAGCTGGCCTCCTGCCACGACCGGTCGGTCAACGCGCCCATCAGCCAGGTCACGATTTCACTCATCGCAAAGGGCGACGGGGCAAGGCTGATAGCAAGACTCATCAACGCACCGGCAAGGCTGGCAATCATCATCCCCGCCAGCGTGAACAGCATGGCCGATCCGGTCCGTCCGGCGATCACGCCCAGCAGGGCCATGGCCAGTCCGGCGCCAATCAGGGCGAACAGCGGCAAGGTCCAGGCACTGGCCGCCCAGCCGGTCCAGAAACTCAGCACCGCACCCAGCGCCGCCCCGGGCGCAATGCCGAACAGTCCCGGATCGGCCAGCGGATTGCGCAAGTAACCCTGCATCGCCGCGCCCGCCGCGCCAAGGCCCGCCCCCAGCGTCACGGCCAGAATCACGCGCGGCAGGCGCAGGTCCAGCAAGATGGTCAGATCGTTGGGCGACAGGTCTGCGAATGGATCGAGCCAGACCCTTCCCGCCAGCAAGGACAAGGGAGCCGCCAGCACAAGCGCAACCAACAGGAGCAGGATAGGCCGGTTCATCGCATCGCCCTCCGCACTTCACCCAGCCGCTCTGCCGCGCGAATGATCGTCGGCCCGCCGCACCACAGCAGCGAGGGATCAAGCGTTTCGCGGCGCGTGGCACTCAGCTTTGCCAAGGCCGGATGGGCCAGCATCCGATCCTCGTTACCCGCCCCGTGGCTGGCAGCGAAAATCAGCTGCGGCGGATCGGCCAGCACCTGTTCCAGCGGCAGCATGTCGGCCTGCCCAAGTCCGCGCGCGGCGGCTGCATTGGCAAAGCCGGTGCGGCGCAGCAGGTCGGCGATCAGCGTATTGTCGCCCGGCACGATCCCGCCCAATTGCCACACCAGCGCAGAAACTGCCGCCCCCGCAGGACCGCGATTGGCCGCCAGCGCGGCGCGAATGCGCGCGATCAGCGCCTCGCCCCGTTCGGGATGACCGGCCAGAGCGGCAATGCGGCGGACCTGAGCTTCGCTCTCCTCGACAGTACCGGCCATGCCAATCTGTTCCAGCCGCAACCCCAGCCGCCCCATCGCATGAACCGCGGCAGGCGGCGTGAAAGTGCTGCCGATGACCAGATCGGGCCGCAGCGCCAGCACTTCCTCAACCGTTCCGGACACTGCCCTGAACCGGCGCGCGGTGGCCAGATCCATCGAACTGGCTGCCGGATCGTGGCTGTAGGACGAAATCGCCAGGATTTGCTGCGGCTCGGCCACTTCAGCCAGAATCGCATCGGTACAGGGGTTCAGGCTGACAATGCTAGGCGCGGAGCCGGACGGAACAGCAGGCCCCGCCTCCCGCGCCGGAGCGGCAGTACAAGCCGCCACAGCCAGCAGGAGCAGCGGGGCCAGCCGCCTTACCATTTGGCGCGGACCCCGGCATAGGCCGCCCGGCCATAGGTGCCATAGCCGGCGACGGTCTGATAGCGCGCGTCAGTCAGGTTCTCGATCCTGCCATAGAGTTCCAGCCGATCGTTCAAGGGTAGCGCCGCCCGCAGGGTGAGCAAGGCATAGCCATCAAGCGAGACCTGGTTGGCAGCATCGTCAAAGCTGTCACCGACCCGCAGCGCGCTGGCCCCCAGTCGCAGACCGAGCGGCGTTTCCCAATCGACTGAGAAGTTGCCGCTGTGCTGAGGGCGCAGTTGCAGGCGCTTGCCGATGTAATCGCCCGACTGGTTGATCGCATTGGTCAGTGTATAGTTCGCCTCCAGCCGCAGGCGCGTGGTCGGCTGGGCTAGCAGGGCAAATTCAAAGCCATCGGTATCGACCTTGCCGATGTTTTCCGACTGATAGCTGCTGAACGAAAAGACGATCAGGTTGGTCGAGCGGCGATTGAACCAGGTGGCACTTACGCGCACCCGATCATCCAGCAGGGACTGCTCGATCCCCAGATCGACATTGCGCGCGGTTTCCGGCTTCAACTGGGGATTGCCATAGGGCGGCTGCCCTTCGGTCAGGGTCGGAGCGCGAAAGCCCTCGGCATAGGTCGCGCGCAGCACGGTTGCACCGTCATTCAGCGACCAAGCAAGATTGCCGCCCAGCGTGGTGTGACCACCATAGGTGGAGTAATCATCATGACGCACCCCGCCAGTCAGGGTCAGCCCGTCCACCGGGCGCAGGCTCAACTGCGCATAGCCGCCGGTTACGTCGGTATCGGCCAGATCCGCCGTAGCACCTGCGTAAGATGTGCTGGAGGAGGTGCGCTCATGCTCTACACCAAAGCCCAGTGTTGCAATGGTCGCGAGGTCATAGGAACTGCGATATTCGAACCGGTCGATTTCGCCGTTGACGACGTAGTTGTTGAACAGACCGTTCTCCAGATCGGGATCGGTCCCGCGCCGCCGGATATCGGTGCGGGTATAGGCCAGGCGGTTGTGCCAGTTGCCATCAGCCAGCATGAAGTTGACTCCGGCGTAGCCCGCAAACTGGCGATTACGGGCCACAGCCAGAGCCTCACCGCCATTGGGGGCGTAGAAATCGTCGAAATCGACGTGGCTGTCGTTGTAGTAACCGCGCAGGTCAAGCGATAGGTCAGGCGCGATCTGCGCCTTGATCCGCCCGTTCAGCGCCCAGGTCCGGCTTCCGTCCCGCTCTGCCCCGGCGGCCAGTGCCGAAATGCCATCCGTGCGGTAGAAAGTCCCGCCAAGGCTGCCCTGCAAGGCGTCGCTGCCACCTGATACATTGGCGCGCGCCAGCACCGTATCGGCATAGCCATATTCCAGCGCACCGCGCGCTTCGAGCGCACCTGTGGGCCGGGCCGTTTCAATGTTCACCACGCCGCCCATTGCCTGACTGCCCCAGACAATCGAATTGGGGCCGCGCAGCACTTCGATCCGGCCCGCATTGCCAGCCAGCAAGCTACCGAAATCGACTGCGGCATTGGGGCTGGACGGATCGTTGATCCGTACGCCGTCAATCAAGACAAGCGTCTGCGAACTGTTGCCGCCGCGCAGGAACACGCTGGTCTGGCCGCCGACCGGCCCGCGCTGGGCAATGCTGGCGCCCGGCAGCGTGCGCAGGGCATCCGTCAGGTTTACCGTTTGCAGGCGTTCAAGGTCTGCGTTGGTGACAACCGTAATCGCCTGTCCGGTCGTGTCGCGCGGCTGGCCAAAGCCGGTTGCCACAACGACGATTTTAGCTTCACTGGCCGGGCCTTCGCCAGCAGTGCTGTCTTGCGCATAGGCCGGGGTTGCCAGCGCTGCGGCGCTAGCCAGGATCGCAACTTTTGTATTCTTCATGAAAATCAGACTCCACCGATGAACGAAAGCCGTTCATGGCGGAGCATCTGCGCCAACAGGCACAGGTCTACGCTGCATCCCGGTACACCCCGCCCGGCTGCGGAACGACCATCATGGGCAGGTCTCCTGGCTCCCGGATCACTGCTTTGCGCCCGCCTTCCCGGTGCCTTGTAAAAGGACGCCAGTGGCATGTGGGACGCATCGCTCCCCGGTCACAGTTGCGGGGGCAGCGGGGGATTTGAACCCCCTTCCCTCTTAGGCCTGGTCTCCCAGGCAACCCGTGACGTGGGCGCGCTCTTAAAACCGTCTTTTGCAGAACGCAACCACCCGGGCGCCAGAACCTCTTTGCCGCCACCCGCAGCGCGGCTATTGACGAACCGCTACGGCAGCTTCGCCATTTCAGCGATTTGCCCGAATTTCGGGCAATCACGTATCGCCTTTTGCAATTGCGAACTATTATCACAAAATAGTTGGTCGTACGACCTTTTATCGCCTTGCAATCACCAAATGGGGGGCCTAGGGCGAGTCCATTACGCCGGACGCCTGCACCCTGCGGGATGGGTAAGGTCGTTCGTGTGCCAGCCGCGATCCCGCAAAAGGGAAGGACGAATTCGCACTATGGCTCGCAAGAAGATTGCCCTCATCGGCGCCGGCATGATCGGCGGCACCCTCGCTCACCTCGCCGCCAAGAAGGAACTGGGCGACATCGTCCTGTTCGACATCGCCGAAGGCATGCCCCAGGGCAAGGCGCTGGACCTCGCGCAGTGCGGCCCGATCGAAGGTTTTGACGCCAATATCAAGGGCACCAACGACTACGCCGACATTGCTGGCGCCGACGTGGTGATCGTCACCGCTGGCGTGCCGCGCAAGCCGGGCATGAGCCGCGACGACCTGCTGGGTATCAACCTCGGCGTGATGAAGTCGGTTGGCGAAGGCCTCAAGAAGTATGCCCCCAACGCATTCGTGATCTGCATCACCAACCCGCTCGACGCGATGGTCTGGGCGCTGCGCGAATTCTCGGGCCTGCCGCACAACAAGGTCGTCGGCATGGCCGGCGTGCTCGACTCGGCCCGCTTCGCTACCTTCCTGGCATGGGAATTCGGCGTCTCGGTGAAGGACGTGAACGCATTTGTTCTCGGCGGCCACGGCGACACCATGGTGCCGGTCCTCGAATATTCCACCGTCAGCGGCATCCCCGTCACCGACCTGGTCAAGATGGGCAAGTCGACCAAGGAAAAGCTGGACGAAATCGTTGGCCGCACCCGTTCGGGCGGCGGCGAAATCGTTGGCCTGCTCAAGACCGGTTCGGCCTATTACGCACCGGCCACCAGCGCCATCGCCATGGCCGAAGCCTACCTGGGCGACCAGAAGCGCATCCTGCCCTGCGCCGTCTATGTTGACGGCAAGTATGGCCTCGACGGTCTGTATGTCGGCGTGCCGGTGGTGATCGGTGCCAACGGCGCAGAAGAAGTCGTTGAAATCAACCTCGACGCTGAAGCCAAGCAGAACTTCCAGGTCTCTGTCGATGCAGTCAAGGAACTGCTGGTTGCCTGCAAGGGCATCGAGCCGAGCCTGGCCTGAATAATTTCCCCGGGAGATAAACGATGTCGATCCTGATCAACAAGAATACCAAGGTCATCACGCAAGGGATGACCGGTGCCACCGGCACTTTCCACACCGAACAGGCGCTGGCCTATGGCACCCAGATGGTTGCCGGGGTCACCCCGGGCAAGGGCGGCACCGACCACATCGGTCTGCCCCAGTTCGACACCGTGGCAGAAGCCAAGGCTGTCACCGGCGCGACCGCTTCGTGCATCTACGTTCCGCCTCCGGGCGCAGCTGATGCGATCCTCGAAGCGATTGATGCTGAAATCGAACTGATCGTCTGCATCACCGAAGGTATTCCGGTGCTCGACATGGTTCGCGTGAAGCGCGCCCTGCAGGGCAGCAAGAGCCGCCTGATCGGCCCGAACTGCCCCGGCGTGCTGACCCCGAACGAATGCAAGATCGGCATCATGCCGGGCAGCATCTTCAAGAAGGGCAGCGTCGGCGT
>ERZ1645187.1121-NODE-1121-length-25239-cov-9.991622_pt1 | contig 25239 bp, 22 predicted proteins | sample MGYA00575352_ERZ1645187 | MGnify/ENA primary metagenome ERZ1645187 (study PRJEB40837, sample SAMN11349314) | freshwater sediment metagenome | isolation source: river sediment | host: Sediment | place: India: Wazaribad , New Delhi | collected 2017-02-21 ...
CTTTTCGAGGGGAAGATGCGCGGCCGCGAGGACTGGAAGCGGCTGGTGCGCCGCGACGTGTCCTTCTCCGCCGGCGACGAGGTCTTCGTCACGGCGCACCTGTTCGACGGGCGCCGCCGGGTGATGCGCCGTGTCGTCGCCAGCACCTACAAGGACGGCCGGTTGTTCATGGAGATCAACGCCTCCACCGCGTCCTGGCAGGCCTCGACGGGGCGCTGGTCCTTCGAGGACGGGGTGATCGTGCGTTACGCTGAGGACCTGACGCCCTCCACGACGCGCTTTTCCTCCTACCTGTCGGGCATAACCGTGCGGCCCGAGGACCTGGTGCTCGAGAAACTCGTGCCGGACGGCGTCAACCTCTCCGAGGTCCTGCGCCGCATGCGCAGGCTCAAGGCCGTAGGCGCCCCGGCCGCGGCGGAAAGCACCCTGCTGTGGGTGAAACTTGCCGCGCCATTGGCCAACCCTGCGATGGCGCTGATAGGCGCCGCGATGGTGCTTATGGTCAACAGGAACAACAGGTATTACAGCTTCGGCCTCGCCGTGGGGGTGGGCTTCTTCTTCTGGGCCGTCATCATCATGGCGCAGGAGGCCGGTAACACGGAACTGCTGCCGCCTTACGCGGCGGGGCTGGCCCCGTCGCTGCTGTTCGCCGCCCTCTCGCTCTGGGCGCTGCGCCGCGCAAGGGCCATTTAACGCCGCCGCCGTAAAAAGGAAAGGCCGCCCGTCGGGCGGCCTTTCTTTTTTTATGCCCGGCGCGGCTCAGCCCCTGGCGAGCTTGCGGGCCAGGGCGGCTATCTTTTCGGCGGTGAGGCCGAGGGATTCGTAGGCCTTCTCGGCGGGGGCCGAGGTGCCGAAGGTCTCGACGCCCATCACGTGCACGTCCATGCCGGCCAGGTCCGCCCAGCCTATGCCGCGGCCGGCCTCCACGGCCAGTTTGGGCAGGCCGCTGAGGAACACGGAGTCCTTGTAGGCCTGGTCCTGTTCGCGGAACAGCTCGAACGACGGGACCGAGATGATCCTGGCGCCTATGCCTTCCTTGGAAAGGAGGTTGGCGGCCTCGAACAGCAGCGGCACCTCGGAACCCGAGGCTATCAGCTCTATCGCGGGCACCGTCGAAGGGCCGCGCAGCAGGTAGGCGCCGCGCTTCACGCCGGCGGCCATCTTCTCGCGGTACTGCGTCATCAGCGGCAGCTTCTGGCGCGACAGCGCGAGGCAGGCCGGGCGGCCGGAGCGCACCGCGGTCTCCCAGGCGTACAGGGTCTCCCAGGCGTCAGCGGGGCGCAGCACCAGGAGGCCGGGTATCAGGCGAAGGCTCATCAGGTGCTCGACGGGCTGGTGCGTGGGGCCGTCCTCGCCGACGCCGATGCTGTCGTGCGTGAAGACGAACACCGCCGGGGTCTGCATTATGGCGGCGAGGCGCAGCGCCGGGCGCATGTAGTCGGAGAAGACCAGGAACGTGGCGCCGAACGGTATCAGCCCGCCGTGCAGCGCGAGGCCGTTGAGTATGGAGCCCATCGCGTGCTCGCGTATGCCGAAGTGGAGCGTACGCGCCGGTTCCTTCGCGAAGTCGGTCTTGGTCGACGGGCCGAGGTCGGCGGAACCGCCGGTGAGGCCGGGCAGGGCGTCGGCCATCAGGTTGATGACCTTGCCGGAGGCCTCGCGCGTGGCGAGCGGCTTGTCGAAGAAATCGTCGCCGGGGTTGAAGAGGCCGTCGGGGATCTCGCGGCCCAGCATGGCCTTGGCGAGCTCCGCCTTTTCCTGGTTGGCCTCGGAGTAGTTCTTCCAGAGCTTGAGCCAGCGCTTGCGGTCCTTCTCGCCGGCGGCGGCCTGCGCGGCGAAGCGCTCCCTGGCCTCGGCGGGCACGAAGAACGGTTCCTCGGAGGGCCAGTTGAGGGCCTTCTTGGTGGCGAGCACTTCCTCGGGCTTGAGCGGCTCGCCGTGCACCTTGCAGTTGTCCTGCTTGGGGCTGGCGAAGCCTATGTGGGTCTTCGCGATGATGATCGACGGCTTCTCCTCCTCGCGCTTCGCCTTGCGTATGGCGGAATCGATCTCGTCGAGGTCGTTGCCGTTCTCCACCTCTATCACCTGCCAGTCCTGCGCGAGGAAGCGCTTCCTGACGTCCTCGGTGAAGGCTATGCCGGTGGAGCCCTCTATCGTTATGCCGTTGGAATCGTACAGGCAGATCAGCTTGCCGAGCTTCATCGTGCCGGCGAGGGAGGCCGCCTCGTAGGAGACGCCCTCCATCAGGTCGCCGTCGCCGCACAGCACGTAGGTGTGGTGGTCGACGAGGGGGAACTCGGGGGAGTTGAGCTTCTGCGCCAGCAGTTTCTCGGCCAAGGCCATGCCGACGGCGGTGGCGAAACCCTGGCCCAGCGGGCCTGTGGTCATCTCGACGCCCTTGGTGTGGCGGTACTCGGGGTGGCCGGGGGTGAGGCTGCCGAGCTGGCGGAAGTTCTTGAGGTCCTCCATCTCGAGGCCGAAGCCGTAGAGGTGCAGCATCGAGTAGAGCATCGACGAGCCGTGGCCGGCGGACAGCACGAAGCGGTCGCGGTCGAACCAGGCCGGGTCCGAAGGGGAGAACTTGAGGCTGCCGGCCCACAGCGCGTAGGCGAGCGGCGAGGCGCCGAGCGGCAGACCGGGGTGGCCGGAATTGGCCTTGCCCACCATGTCTATGGAAAGGGTGCGTATGGTGTTAACGCAGAGGTTGTCTATGTCGTCGAATTTCATTTTTTGTCTCCAGGTATACTTGTTACTTGCTCAAAAGCTTTATCTTCCAGGCCTGCAGGGCCAGCAGGGTCTTGGCGTCGCGGACGCGGCCCTTCTTCACGAGGGACCAGGCCCGGGCGAAGGTCAGCGTTTCGGTGCGCAGGAACTCGTCCTCGTCGGGGCAGCATTCGCCGGGCGTGAGGCCTTCGGCGGTGTAGACGTGCAGCACTTCGTTGGAGAAAGCTGGGGTGGGCCAGAAGGACAGCAGCGGTTTTATCTTCCGCGCGGTGTAGCCGGTCTCTTCCTTGAGCTCGGCCTTTACGCGGGTCAGGAGGTCGTCCCCGGGGCCGTTCAGCTTGCCGGCGGGTATCTCCAGCGTGTCCTCGGCGACGGGGTAGCGGTGCTGGCGGACGAAGATGATGCGGCCGTCGGGCAGCACGGGCAGCACGGCGACGGCGCCGGGATGGTCCACGAACTCGCGCGTGGCCTTCTTGCCGTTGGGGAGCGTGACGGTGTCCGCGCGGAACCTGACGGTGCCGGAGAAGACCAGCTTCTTGCTGTGGAAACGCTCGGTGAGGTCGGCCGGTGCTTTCTTGACCATATCGTGATTATATAATTTCCGTCAAACCCGTGCCCGTTTAATTTATCTCACCGAAACTTCAACCGGACCCCATGCGCGGGGCCTGGCGGCATGCCGGAACGCAAAACACGCTCGCCCACACCGTGGGCTCGCTCCTCATTCGGCTCCGGCGCTACGCAAGCCGGAGCCTCACGAAGGTTTTGCTTATCCGGCATGCCGCCACCCGCGCGAGTCTTAAGGGATAGGCGGGGAGGGTTTCCTTTGGGGGGGCTTTAATTTATATAATTATGAGGCGGGAACTTTTGGGTCCCGCCCTATTTTCATGGCCCCTGAATTCGTACACCTTCATAACCACTCCGAGTACTCGCTGCTCGACGGCATGCTGCGCATCAGCGACGGCGCGGGCCACCCGTCCGATTTCCTCAAGGGCCTCGGCGCTACGCCGGGCAACGCCCTGGCCATAACCGACCACGGCAACATGTACGGCGCGATGGAGTTCTTCTTCCACGCCCAGTCCGTCGGCCTGAAGCCGATAATCGGCTGCGAGGTCTACGTCACCAAGGGCTCGCGCCTCGAGCGCGACAAGACCACCAACCGCTCGGACAACGGTCACATGACCGTGCTGGCGAGGGACGAGGAAGGCTACCGCAACCTGATGAAACTGGTCAGCGGCTCCTTCACCGAGGGCTTCTACTACGTCCCCCGCGTGGACGACGACCTGCTCGCCAAGCACGCGAAGGGCCTCGTCTGCCTGTCCGGCTGCATCAAGTCGCATATCTCGCAGGCCTGCGCGGCCGGCCGCCTCGACGAGGCCGAGAAGATGGCGATGCGCTACAGCGACATCCTCGGCAAGGGCAATTTCTACCTCGAGCTGATGGACCACAACATCCCCGAGGAACAGGCCGCGATGGCCGGGCTGATAGAGCTCGCTAAGCGCACCGGCCTGCCGCTGGTGGCCACCAACGACTGCCACTACCTGAAGAAAGAGGACTGGGAGGCGCACGACGCGCACATCTGCATCTCCACCGGCTCGCTGATAGACGACCCGGACCGGCTGAAGATGACCACGCACGAGCTCTATTTCAAGTCGCCGGCGGAGATGGTGAAGCTCTTCTCCCACACGCCCGAGGCGGTCAGGAACACGCTGGCGATAGCGGAGATGTGCAACCTGAAGGTGGATACCGGCAAACTGCACCTGCCCGCGTTCCCGATACCGCAGGAGTACAAGGACAAGTACCCGGAGGACGGCGATTTCTACTACCTGAAGGACCTCTGCGACGCCGGCCTGAAGCAGAAGGTGCCGGGCGCCGGCGACGAGTACCGCAAGCGGCTCGAGTTCGAGCTCGGCGTCATACACCGGATGGGCTTTTCGAGCTACTTCCTGATAGTCCGCGATTTCATACAGTACGGCCGCGCGCACGGCGTGCCGATAGGCCCCGGCCGCGGCTCCGGCGCCGGCGCCCTCGTGGCCTACACGCTGGACATCACCCGCGTCGACCCGCTGCCTTACAACCTGCTGTTCGAGCGCTTCCTGAACCCGGACCGCAAGAGCATGCCCGACCTCGACATCGACTTCTCCGACGAGGGCCGCGAGCAGGTGGTGCAGTACGTGCGCGAGAAGTACGGCTCCAGCCGCGTCGCCAACATCATCACCTACGGCACCATCAAGGCCAAGAGCGCCATAAAGGACGTGGGCCGCGTGATGGGCATACCGCTGGCCGACGTCAACGCGATCTCCAAGCTTATCCCCGGCGACCCAAAGGCCACGCTGCACAAGGCGCTCGAAGAGGTGAACGAGCTCAAGGAGTTCCAGAAGGACCCGAAGCTCAAGAAGCTCTTCGACATCGCGCTGAAGGTGGAGGGCCTGCGCCGCCAGACCGGCGTGCACGCCGCGGGCGTCGTGATCTCCAAGGACGAGGTCACCAACTACGTGCCGCTCGCTACCGGCAACAACAAGGGCGTCGTCACCACCCAGTACGACGGCCCGATGCTGGGCACGCTCGGCATGCTGAAGGTGGACTTCCTGGGCCTGCGCACGCTGAACATCATAGAGATGGCCTGCGAGTTCATACGCGCCGGCGGCCGCAAGGATTTCGATATCTACCAGGTACCGCTCGACGACAAGCCGACGTTCGAGCTGCTGTGCGAGGGCCGCACCACCGGCGTGTTCCAGCTTGAAAGCGAGGGCATGAAGAAGCTGGTGAAGGGCCTGAAGCCCACCCAGTTCAGCGACATCGCGGCGCTGGTGGCGCTGTACCGCCCCGGCCCCATAGAGGCCGGCATGCTCGAGATGTTCGTCGACCGCAAGCACGGCCGCAAGAAGATCGTCTACGACCACCCGGTGCTGGAGCCTATACTGAAGGATACCTACGGCACGATGGTGTACCAGGAACAGGTCATGGAGATCGCGAAGAAGCTCGCGAACTTCACCCCCGGCGAGGCCGACGGCTTCCGCAAGGCGATGAGCAAGAAGAAGCTCGACGTGATGGAGCAGATGCGCATCAAGTTCGTCGACCAGTCGAAGAAGTTCAACGAGGTCGCGCCCAAGCTTTCCAGCAAGATCTTCGACCAGATGGTGCAGTTCGCGGGCTACGGTTTCAACAAGTCCCACTCGGTGGCCTACGCGCTGGTGGCCTACCACACCGCGTGGCTGAAGGCCAACTACCCGGTGGAATACATGGCCGCGCTGCTGTCGAGCGAGATCGGCAAGAACGCGATGAACTCCGAGGACAAGGAGAACAAGCTGGTCACCTACATCGGCGAGGCCCAGGAGATGGAGATAGAGATCCTAGGCCCCAGCGTCAACCGTTCCTACAAGAAGTTCGCCATAGAGGAGCACGCCGGCAAGCCCGCGATACGCTTCGCGCTGACGGCCGTGAAGAACGTCGGCGAGGGCGTCGTCGACGCTATAGTGGCCGAGCGCGAAAAGAACGGCCCTTACCGTTCTTTCGAGGAGTTCACGCTGCGCGTAGATTCCAAGCAGCTCAACAAGCGCGTTATGGAGTCGATGGCCAAGGGCTGCTGCTTCGACTGCTTCTACCCCGCGGCCAAGCCGGAGATCACCCGCGCCAAGGCCGTGGAGGCCGTCGAGGCTTTCGGCGGCGGCAAGGCCTACGACGCCAACCAGGGCATGCTCTTCGGCGAGGAGAAGAAGGAATCCGCCGCTATGAGCGAGCACGTGCTGCTCAAGAACGAGCGCGAGGTGCTGGGCTTCTACTTCTCCGGCCACCCGCTCAACAGCTACCGCCGCCACCTGTCGATGGTGTCGAACGCCACCGCCGAGAAGGTGCTGGCCGGCGCCTTCGAGGAGGGGTCGATAGTGCGCGTGGCCGGCATCGTTTCCCAGTTCAGGAACATGCAGACCAAGAAGACCGGCGAGGCGATGGCCAAGTTCGAGATAGAGGACCTGAGCGCCAACGTCGGGGTGTGCCTGTTCCCCAAGAAGTACAAGATGTACGGCGCGAGCCTCGGCCCCAACAAGATAGTGGTGGTGGCCGGCAAGGTGCAGAAATCCGATTTCGGGGAGCAGCATTTCGAACTGATAGCCGAGGAGGCCTACGGGCTCTTCGAGGCCATGAACAAGTGGGCCCGCGGGCTGGTGGTGAACATCCCGGAGGGCGCCCTTTTCGACGAGAAGCAGCTGCAGGCCCTGAAGTCCGTGCTGGCCAAGAGCCAGGGCATGTGCCCGGTCTATTTCCAGGCCAACACGAAGGGCAGCGGCGTCTACATGATAGAGACCACCGAGAGGGTGGGCCTGAGCGATACGATGCTGCGCGATATAGAAAAGCTGCTGGGGGAAAAGTCATGGAAAGTGGAAAGCGCATCCTGATAGCGGACGACGATCCGGACATAATAGACCTGCTTGAATCCTATTTCAGGCGGGGCGGCTGCGACGTGACCGCGAAGGTTAACGGCAAGGACGCACTTCAGGCGGCCGAGGCCGGCAAGTTCGACCTGGTGCTGCTGGACGTGATGATGCCCTACATAGACGGCTACCATGTCGCCAGCGAGATCTCCTCGCGGCTGGGCGCGGAAGCGCCGAAGATCATAATCATGACCTCGCGAGACGTGGCGAGCGAGAAGGGCATAGCCCTGATGAGCGGCGCGAACGACGCGGTGCAGAAACCGTTCTCGCTGGACGAGCTGGACGCCAAGGTGAAGGCGGCCCTCGGTTCCTGAATTTAGGAAAGCGAACGACTTAAGGAAGGTAAAGATGAAGAAATTCAACGCTGTACTGGCCCTGCTGCTGCTGGTCCCGGCCTTCGCGGCCGCCGGCAAGGACAAGGACGAGGCCGTGGTCCAGCCCGACGTGGAACTGATAGACGTTCCAACGGCCGGCATACTGGACTATTACGGTTTCCAGCTGAAGACCCGCGCCTATACCGGCGGCGGCGTGCTCGGCGGCCTGAACTTCGGCGTGCTCGAGAGGCTCAACCTCGGCGCCTCGATGTCGGTGGACCGCTTCATCGGCTCCGATTCCGACGTCAAGATGCGCCGTCCGGAGATACAGGTGAAGTTCCGCTTCTACGACGGCGGCTACTACATCCCGGCGATGGCGGTGGGCTACGACGGCCAGGGCTACTACTACTACCCGGCCGACAAGAAGTACCTCGAGAAGGGCAAAGGCCTCTACCTCGTCGGCTCCAAGGAGGTCGGCGTGCCCGGCCTCGGCCTGCACGGCGGTTTCAACGTGCCGGATTTCGACAACAACTACCTCTTCGGCTTCCTCGGCCTCAACTACACGCTGGAGGACAAGGTGTCCTTCATCGTCGAGTACGACAGCCTGTTCCACACCGACGACCCGTCCCGCCTGAACGCCGGCGCGCGCATCTACGTAACGCCCTATTTCCAGGTGGACCTCGCGATGCGCGAGATAGGCGGCAGCAGGAAGTTCGACAACGGCTGGCCCCGCAAGTCCGAGCGCATCGTGCAGATGCGCTACAACACCAGCTTCTGACGATCCAGTACTTATCCAAAGGAGAACCAAGATGAAAAAGAAGATAGGCATACTTACCGGCGGCGGCGACTGTCCCGGCCTTAACCCGGCGATACGCGGCTGCGTCTACGCGGCCGAGCGCTACGGCTACGAGTGCGTCGGCATCACCGACGGCTGGAAAGGCATGCTTGAGTGCACGACCATCCCGCTCGACCGCGCGGCCGTCGAGTACATCATCATGAAGGGCGGTACGATGCTGGGCACCTCCCGCACGAACCCGTTCAAGAAGGACGACGGTTCGAACGTCAAGAAGTGCATCGAGAATTTCAAGAAGATGGGCCTGCACGCGCTGGTGGCGCTGGGCGGCGACGACACGCTGGGCGTGGCGACCAAGCTCTACCGCGACCACAAGCTCAACGTCGTCGGCGTGCCGAAGACGATGGACAACGACCTGAGCGTGACCGACTACACGTTCGGCTTCGACACCTCCGTTACCCGCGCGATGGACGCCGCGCAGGCGCTCCTGGACACGGGCAACAGCCACCACCGCGTGATGGTGCTCGAGGTGATGGGCCGCCACGCCGGCTGGGTGGCGCTCTATACCGGCATAGCCTCCGCCGCCGACTACATCTGCATCCCCGAGAAGAAGATAGACAACGCCGAGATGCTCAAGAAGATAAAGGACGCCTACGCGCGCAAGCGCTTCGCGCTGGTGGTGACCAGCGAGGCCGCCCAGCTCTCCGAGGTCGGTGAAGGCCAGCAGAAGCGCGAGCTCGACCAGTTCGGCCACGAGATCCTGAAGGACCGCGGCATGGGCGAGCGCATAGCGGGCTTCATAGAGAAGAACACCGGCATAGAGACCCGGCACGCCGTGATAGGCCACATGCAGCGCGGCGGGGCGCCGACGCTGTTCGACCGCATGCTCGGCACCCGCGTCGGCATGAAGGCCGCGGAACTGGTGCATACCGGCCAGTTCGGCACGATGGCCGCGCTGGTGAACAACCAGTACGTCGGCGTGCCGCTCGAGAAGGCCACCGGCCAGCTGAAGACCGTCAACAAAGAGTGGTTCGACGTGATGGACGTGATGCTCTAAGGCGCATGCGCCCGGACCGTCGCCGCGGAGGATAACTGCCTCCGCGGCGGCGCCCGCGGCGGCGCGAGGGGAATATGGCAGACAATTCACAACAGAAACCGGCACAGCAGTTCCAGCGCAAGACGATACTGATCAAGAAGCACCTTCAGTACCGCTACATGGCGCTGATCTTCGCGAGCGTGCTGCTCGCCTTCATAATCGTCGGCCTCGACATACTGTGGACCGTATCGAAGGTGGTCAACGAGCACCCGATGATGCAGCCGCTGCTCGAGGAGATGACCGGGATGATGCCGCTGTTCGGCATAAAGATCGTGATGTACATGGTCATGGTGCTGATAGTCTCGGCGGTGGTCTCGCACCGCATGGCCGGCCCTATCTTCAAGTTCGAGAAGAGCTGCGCCACCGTGGCCGAGGGCGACCTGACGCACAGGGTGTTCCTGCGCAAGGGCGACCAGCTGACCGAGCTGCAGGACCAGTTCAACAACATGACCGGCGCCGTCAACGAGGTGGTAAAGGAATACGAGAAGTTCCGCGCCGAGGCCGCGGCCGCCGGCATGGCCGACAAGGCCGCCGCGCTCTCGAAGCGCGTGGCCGAGATCATGCCCCGCTTCAAGGCCTGACGCCATGAAGGCCGCCGCGCTGGCAGCAATTCTGCTCCTCCCCGCGGCGGCCGGGGCGTCCCCGCTGTCCCTCGACGAGGCGGTGGCGCTGGCCGTGCGCAACAGCCCTGCCACGCTGGCCGCGGAACAGGACATCATCATCGCCCGCCAGCGCGTCCGCGAGGCGCGCTTCATGCAGCTGCCGCAGCTGACGCTGTCAGGCACAGCCAGCCGGGTGAACCTCGAGTACCCGGTGGTGCTCGGTTCCGAGCTCGGCGAGCGCTTCCTCGACCCCGCGATAAGCGACACCTTCTATACGCTGCGCGCGCAGGCGCTGCAGCCGCTCTATACCGGCGGGCGCAACACAAACACCATAAAGATGGCCAGGGCCGCCCACAACCAGGCCAAGGTCAGCTACGAGGCCGTAAAGGCGCAGGCCGCCCTGGACGCCAAGAAGGCTTTCTATTCGCTGCTCTACCAGCGCCGCCTGCTCGAGCGCGCCGGCGCCTGGTCCGCGCGCGCCGCCGCTATCAGCGCCGCCGTCCGCAAGGACGCGTACGAGGAACTCGAGGCCTCGGTGCTGCTCTCCGGCCTTACCGACCGCGCCAGGCAGGCCGCCAGCGCCGAGGGCGCCGCCTCGGTGGAACTGCAGCGCGTGATAAGCCGCGAACCCGGCCAGAACCTGGAGATATCCGGCGAACTGGCCCCGCAGCCGGTGCCCGCCGACCCGGCCCCCAGCCTCGCCACCGCCATGGAGTCCCGCCCGGAGCTCAAGAGCGAGCTCTACCGCGCGCAGATGGACGACATCGCCGTGAACATGGCGCTGGTGCGCCGCTACCCGACCGTGTACCTCGGCGCCAGTTACGACGTGAACGCCTACGGGGTCAGCGACCTCGCCGACGACTCTATGCGGTCCAAGAACTGGGTCGCCTCGCTGGCCATACATTTCCCTATCTCTTACGACGTGTGGACGCAGGTGCAACAGCGCCGCGCGCAGCAGCGCCAGGGCGACCTGGAACGCATAGAACTGCAGGACAAGGTGCGTTTCGAGATACTTTCGGCGCACAAGGACGCGAGGTTCTGGGCCGACGAGGCCGCGAGGCTGGCCGCCGAGACCGCCAGGCTGGGCGCCGCCTACGAGGCCGCCGCCGCTTCCGGCCGGCCCACGATGGCCGCTCTGCGCGCCTTCTGCGCCCTCTGCGAGATGGAGAAGAGGGCCATGGACGCCGTCTACGCCCAGCTGGCGGCCCGCGCCCGCCTTGAATGGGCGCGCGGCGCGGACCTGCCGCGTTAGGGTTACCGACGATGAGGGGAATACTTATCACGATGCTGCTGCTGGCCGCGGCCGGCCCGCTAAAGGCGGAGACCGGGGACGACCGGCTGCTGCTCGAGGCGCTGTGGACCAAGGCCGCGCTGGCCTCGCCTCCGACGCGCCCCGCCGTGGGGCTGGCGCTTGGCGGCGGCGGAGCCCGGGCCTTCACCCACACCGGCGTGCTCGAGGCCCTCGGCTACGCCGGCTTTCCGGTCGACTACGTGGCCGGCACGTCGATGGGCGCGCTTGTCGGGGCTTTCTACGCCTCCGGCCGGCCGCTGGCGGAGATGTGGGGTTTCGGCCGCGAGGCCGTCGACATGAAGGTGTCGCGCGATTTCAAGAGCATCCGCATACTGCCGCTGCTTATAGCCGACAAGCTTATAACCCCGAAGCATATAACCAATTTCATCGACGGAAAACTGGGAGGCCTGCAGTTCAGCGGCCTCAAGAAGCCCTTCGCCTGCACCGCTATGGACCTGCGCACCGGCGAGAAGGTGATCTTCACCGAGGGGCCGCTCGCTATAGCGGTGCGGGCCAGCGTCAACATCCCCGGCATCTTCGCGCCGGTAAAGTACCGCCAGCGCTACCTGGTGGACGGCGGCGTGGTGGACAATATCCCGGTGGACGCGGCCCGCTCGCTGGGCGCCGAATGGGTGCTGGCCAGCGTGGCCGAGAACTCCTCCGACCGCATGCCCGAGACCGTCCTGATGACGCTGATGCAGGTGATAGACATACGCGGAACGCTGCTGGCCCGCGAGGCCGAGCGCAGCGCCGATTTCGTGATAAAACCAGCCGTGGGCGGCATCACCGTCGCCGATTTCGAGCGCTGCGTCGAGGCCGGCGAGGCCGGCCTGACCGAGACCAACCGGCGTATCGACGAGGCGAGGGGGTCCTACCTGCTGATGGCGGCACCGAGGCTGGTGGAGAAACTATGACGGCCCGCCACGCCCTGGTCCTGGCCGCCGCGCTGGCACTGCCCGCGCCGGCCTCCGCCTTCCTCTTCTTCGGCGGCCCGGCCGACGCCAAGGCGGCCGGACTGCTGTCCGGCATGTCGGACGCCTTCGGCCGCGGCGACTGCCCGGCCGTGCTTGACCTCGGCGCCTCCTTCTTCGCCGAGAAGCCCTCCTCCGCGCTGCGCGAGGAGGCCTACGGCTATATGGGCCGCTGCTACGAGTCCTCCGGTTCGGTGGACAAGGCCATAGGGCTTTACAAGGTGGCGCTGGGGCTTTACCCTGACAACGGCCTGTTCGCGTACCGGCTGGCGCTGATCTACAATCAGACAGGCTTCCCGGCCAACGCCGTGCCGCTCTTCTCTTCCGTGCTGAAAGGCGCGCCCGGCGACGCCGGCGCCAACCTCGGCCTGGCGCGCGCCTACGCGGCGCTTGGTTTCCTGACCAAGGCCGGCGACTACTATTCGCGCGCCGTCATACTGCAGGACTTCCGCGACGCCGACGCGCTGGGCGAGTACGCACGCTGCATGCTCAGGAAGCGCGACTGGGACGAGGCCCTGTTCATTGCCGGCAAGGGAGAGCAGGCCGCGCCCGGCCTGCCGGACTGGCCAGACGTGGAGGCCGCCGTCCGCGCCGGCGAGGGCGACTATTACCGCGCCGTGCAGGCCATGGACGAGGCCCTGCGCCGCGCCCCGTCGAGGGAGTTCAGGCTGAGGCGCGCGCTTTACCTGCTCCTGGGCGGGCTGCCGCACCGCGCCATGGACGCGGCTGACGCGGAACTGGCGGCCTCTCCGCGCGACCCGCTGGCGTCCATGGTAAAGGCGATGTCGCTGTACTCTCTCGGCCGCGCGCCGGAGGCCGCTCCCTATTTCGAGGCGGCCCGCGGCGGCGGGCCTTTCACGTCGGCGCTGGCCGCGTCCTTCCTCAAGGTCCGCGCCGCTAAGCCGGAGGACGCATGCAAAAAATAAAGTTCTGGAAGATGTCCGGCGCCGGCAACGATTTCGTGCTGATCACCGGCCGCCGCGGCACCGCCGCGCTGAAGCGGCTGGCGGTCAAGCTCTGCTCGCGCCGCACCGGGGCCGGCACCGACGGGCTGCTCTGCGTCAACGGGGCGGGCCGCGGCGCCGTTTCGGTGCGCTATTTCAATTCCGACGGCTCCGAGGCTTTCTGCGGCAACGGCTCGCGCTGTTCGGCGCTGTGGGCCCGCGCGAACCGGCTGGCGAAGGCCGGGCGCTTCACGCTGCGGACTTCCGCCGGCGACCTTGAGGCCGAGGTGACCGGCCGCGGGCGCGTGCGCATGAGCATGCCCGACGTGCGCGGCGCCAGCCTGCGGCACCGCGGTTCCTGGCCGGCCGGCGTGGGCGAGGTGCACTTCCTCGATACCGGCGTGCCCCACGCCGTGGTCCCGGTGAAGGACCTGGAGCGTCTCGACGTGCGCGGCCTCGGCCGCGCCCTGCGCTTCCACCGCGCCTTCGGCCGCGGCGGCGCCAACGTGGATTTCGTGAAGGTGTCCGGCGGCACCGTGCGGGTGCGCACCTACGAGCGCGGCGTCGAGGACGAGACGCTGGCCTGCGGCACCGGCATAACGGCCAGCGCCGTGGCGCTGGCCCTCGACGGGCGCGTGAAGCCGCCGGTGCGGCTGGAATCGCGCGGCGGCGACGTTTTCAAGGTATGGCTGAACCCGGAGGGCCGCGGAGCTTCGGACCTCGTCATAGAGGGCCCGGCCAGGATGGTTTTCCAAGGAGAGATAGAATGCTGAAACTGAAAGGCTGTTATACCGCGCTGATAACCCCGTTCGCCAACGGGAAGGCGGACCTGGCCGCGCTGCGCCGGCTGGTGCGTTTCCAGCTGGAGAACGGCGTTTCCGGGCTGGTGCCCTGCGGCTCCACCGGCGAGGCCGCCACGCTCTCGCCGGAGGAGTACCTGCAGGTCATAAAGACCGTGGTCTCGGCCGCCCGCGGCAAGGTGCCGGTGATGCCCGGCGTGGGCACCAATTCCACGGCGAAGTCGGTGGAGATGGTGAAGAAGGTCTCGGCCCTGGGCGTCGACGGGCTGCTGGCCATAGTGCCCTACTACAACAAGCCCACGCAGGAGGGCATGACCGCCCATTTCTCGGAGCTGGCCAAGGCCACGCGGCTGCCGATAGTCCTCTACAATATCCCCGGGCGCACCGGCGTCAACATGCTGCCGGCCACCGCGCTGGGGCTGCGCCGCAGGTTCTCCCACATAGTCGGCATCAAGGAGGCCTCCGGCAGCCTCGACCAGGTCAGCGAGATCATCAACGGCGCCGACGACGAGTTCGCGGTGATGAGCGGCGACGATTCACTGACCCTGCCCATGATGTCCGTTGGCGCGCGGGGCGTGATCTCGGTGGCCTCCAACGTGGCGCCGGCCAAGACGGCCCGGATGTGCGAGCTGTTCCTCGACGGCGACGTCACCGGCGCCGCGGCGCTGCACCACGACCTGTTCCCGCTGGTGAAGGAACTCTTCCGCGAGACCAACCCCATACCGGTGAAGTACGCGGTCTCGCTCCTGGGCCTGTGCGGGCCCGAGCCGCGCCTGCCGCTGACCCCGCTCTCCGAGGCGCGCCGGGCGCCGCTCAAGGAGGCCATGCGCGGGGCCGGGGCGCTGGACTAGCGCCGCAGCCGAAGAAAAAGGCCCCGGAAGGGGCCTTTTCTTTTTGCGCCGGGCGCGGCTCAGAGGCGCGAGGCCTCGTCGTTGTTCTTCTGCACGGCCTGTATCTCGTTGGTAAGCGCAGCGCTGTCCTTCTTCAGGTAGTCCAGCAGTATGCGGGCCGTCTTCAGGTCGTTGACGCCTACGGCCTCCTTGAGGTTGGCGTGGTTGGCCGGCAGCTGGTTGCGCCAGTACTCGATATTGCGCAGGAAGCCGGCGTTCTTTTCGCGCAGTTCCTCGTAGCGGGCCTTGTTGGTGACCGAGGCCGGGGTGGGGGAGACGAAGGCGTTCTCGGGGGCGCCGCGTCCCTCTAGGTCGGCGGCCGCCGCGGCCTGGGCCAGTATGGAGGCGCGCTCGCCGGCGCCGGCCTGGTACTCCTCCTCGTTGGTGGGCTGGCGCGGCCAGGCGCGGGCCTTGCGGTTGTTGTCCTCTATGGCCGCCACCTCGTTCTCTATCGCGAAATGGTCGTCGCGCATGTGGCCCAGTATCGTGTTGGCGGTGGCCAGGTCGTTCACCTTCACCGCGTAGGTCAGGCGGGGGTACAGGGTGCGCACCTGCTCCTGCCAGTAGGCCACGTTGGAGACGAAACCGGCGTTCTTCTCGCGCAGCTGGGCGTAGACCTGCTGGTTGGCGAGGCCTTCCGGCGTGGGCGTGGCGAAGGCCGACTGGGTTTTGGCGCGCTTCTTCTCGGCCAGGAAATACTTGCGGCCTTCCTTCAGGACCTTCGCCCGGGCGGCGGCGCCGGCCTGGTAGAGGCGCTCGTTCTCGTCGGAACCGCGCGCGGCCGGCTCCTGCGCCGTGCCCTTAAGCGAGGACTTCATATCGCCGACGGAGACCTCCGTGATCGGGAATTCCCCGGCGGAGGCGGCGCCGGCCAGCAGCATCGCCGATACGGCAAGGATCTTGGTATTCATATTTTTCTCCCCAAATAGTCTAACAGCGCGGTTGGCGCCGCGCAAGGGCCCTATTGCCCGGCCGGCGCGGCTTCGGCCGGCGAGCTGCTCAGTTCCACCCGCGGCTCATCCTGCGGTTCCTCCTGCTGCTCGTCCGCGGACCCCGTGGATGTGATCACGTCGAAGGCCTCGTCGATGTCGTCCGGCTCCGTCTCGTCCGGCAGGAAGCCGGAGGCGCGCATGCGGGCCACGATCTGGCTCTTGCGGCGCTCCATGAAGCGGGTGCCCCCTACGGGGTTGTAGCGGCGCGGGCTGGGCAGCGTGGCCGCCAGCGCGGCCGCCTCCTCAGGCGTCAGGTCGGCCGCGGCGCGGCCGAAATAGGCCTGCGCGGCCGCCTCGGCGCCGTATATGCCCTTGCCCCATTCCGCCACGTTGAGGTACAGTTCGAAGATGCGGCGCTTGCCCAGCGCTTTCTCCAGGCGGCGGGCTATCAGCATCTCCTTTATCTTGCGCAGCGGGTTCTTCGACGGGGAAAGGTAGAGGTTGCGGGCCAGCTGCTGCGTTATGGTGCTGCCGCCGCGCAGCGGCTTGCCGGTCTTCCAGTAGAGCTTGGCCGCGTCGAGGGTGCTCTCCCAGTCTATGCCGTGATGGCGGTAGAAGCCGCGGTCCTCGCTTATCAGCACCGCGTGCTTGAGGTTGGGGGAGATCTGCCACCAGCCCTTCCAGACCATGCGGCGGCCCAGCTTGCGGCCCTTGGCCGCGGCCTGGCGTTCCTTTATCAGCATGAAGGACGTGACGGAGGGGTTCTTCGTCCTGAGCTGCGTCACGTCGGGCAGCCAGAACACGTACAGCGCCGAGGCGCCCAGTACCAGCAGTCCCAGCGCCGCGAAAGAAAGTATACCTTTGAAGATGGACCTTTTGACCGCCTTGAGCATATGCCTTACCGTGTCACCAGCCGGAGCGCAGCCTCGCGGCCGCCTCCAGGCCTTCCCTGACGCTCTCTTCCATGAAGGAGTATTTCCACGAGCCGTAGCGCCCTATGGACTGGACGCGGCGCTCCTTGAGCCAGCCGAAGATCTCCGGCAGGGCCGCGGCCCTGTCGGCGTCGTATATGACGTAGGCGCAGGGGATCTTGAGCCACATGGCCTCCTCCACCTGCGCGGGGCTCTTTATGAGGCCGCAGGCCTCCAAGCCCCTTATGCATGCCTCTTCGGCCGAGGCCAGGTCCAGCGCGCGGCCCGGCGTGGCTATCTCTATGTAGAACGAGGCGCGGCCGCGCGGCGCAAGTTCCGGCGAGAAATTGGTGGCGATGCCGGCGCGGTAGAAGGGGAAACCGGAACCCGGAAAATAGCCCCAGTGCAGCGGCGGCACCGCGCCTTTCACGCCGAGGTTCAGCACGTATACCGTGTTGTGGCGCAGCCTGGCCGCGGCGCGCCTGACCGCGGCGGGGGCGTCCGCGCACATCGCGGCGAACTCGTCTAGCGGCGAGGTGTTTACCAGGCGCCTGAAATGCACGGGGCCGAAATGGCGCACCTCCGCTATCCTCTTCTTCAGGTCCACCGACGTGACCTCGAGGCCGAGCCTCAGGCCGCGCGAGCCCGCGGCCAGCGCGTTGGACAGCGCGCCTATGCCGCCGCGTTTCGGGTAATGAAAAACGGTGTTGTAGCCCATGCCGCTGTTGGGGCGGCCGTAGGCGCCTTCCACCACTTCCTCCGGGCGGGGCACCGGCACGAAAGGGGCGCACCATTCCGTGGTAAGCCTGGAGAGCGGGTGCTGCCAGAGCTTGGCGTTGTAGGGCAGCATGAAATGGCGCGATATGCCGGCGCCGAAGACGCGGCGGCACCACGGGGCGAAGGCCTCGACGCCGTCCGGCGCCGGGCGGCCCAGGCCGGCGTTGTAGGCCTTCAGGAAACCCGAAACGCATTCGGCCTTCACGCCGTCCGGCATGCCGGAGAGGTTGGCCTGGAAAGGGAAAGGGGTCCAGCTGTCGTGGGCGTATATGCGGGCGTCGCGCTTTATGCGGCGGCAGTTGGAGCCCAGCGCGCCGAGTATCAGCCGGGTCGTCTCCGGCCAGCGCAGATGCAGCAAATGGCCGGAATAGTCGAAATGGTAGCCGCCCTTCTTCAGCGTGGCCGCGAGCCCGCCGGGACGTATCTCTTTCTCGGCGAGCAGGTAATCCCGGCGGCCTTCGAGGCCTTTTGCCGCGGCCAGGCCGGCCAGTCCGCCGCCGATTATGAGCGTATCCGTCTTAAGCATTCTCTTCCCCGATCAGCCCGGCCCGGGCCAGCAGCCCGGGCAGCGCGTACGCCGCCAGCAGTATGAAGAAAGGCATTATAGGCAGGCGGTAGCGCATCTGGCTCCACGATAAAGAGTATATCAAGGTGAGCGACGCCGCGTAAACATAGGCCGGCATCAGCTCGGCCGCCCTCGCGCGCAGACGCCAGGCCGCCCATAGCGCCAGCGGTATGAGCCAGCCGTCGCTCATCAGGCTCACCGCTGCCAGCAGCGCCCAGGCCCCGGCGGAATATTCCACGCCGCGGTAAGGGTAGAGCCGCCACAGCTTGGCGAAGCGCCAGGCCGTGATCCTGGCGAAATTGAGCGGGCGCTCCTTCACCTCGCGGCGCACCAGCGCCGAGAAATAGGCGTCGCGGTCCCCTTCCGGCAGCGCCATGCCGGCGCGGTACTCCGGTATGGCCATGAGGCGGGCGTTCTCGTCGGGAGCTCCGTGCGCGTCCATCGGCTCCGCCAGCGCCGCGTAGAGGTTGAACATCTGGCCGCGGGTAAGGAAGAGCGAGCCCGAGGCCCGGTAGTTGGATACGGCCAGCGGCGAGACGGCCGCGGCGAACAGCGCCGCCGAGAGCAGGGCCCATTTGAGGGAAGCCCGGCGCAGCAGCAGGGCCGCCGCCATAAGCGCCAGCCAGTAGAAGAGGAAGACCGTCTTGGCCAGCGCGGCTATGCCCGCCAGCAGCGAGGCCGCGGCCAGGCGCCGCCCGGTAAGACCGCCGGGGGCCAGCGCCGCGCATACCGAAGCCGTGCCCAGCAGCACCAGCAGGCTCTCGCGCAGCAGCCTCGCGTCGTAAAAAACGGTGAAAGGGTAGAAGGCCGCCAGGGCCAGCGCGAACAGCGCCGCCCGCCGGCCGAAGAGGCGCAGGGCGGAGCGGTAAAGCAGCCAGGCCGCGCCGCAGGAGAGCGCCGCCTGCAGCAGTTTCACGGCGAGCGGGAGCGGGCCGGTGACCTTGTAGACCAGCCAGACCAGGACCGGGTAGAGCGGCTCGCGGTACTGGAACAGCTGCCCCCAGTCCGCGCCGCCCAGCAGCTGCAGCGCCAGGCCGTGGTAGACCTGCTCGTCGGGGTAGATCAGCGCGTTCCCGGAATGCAGGCAGTAAGCCGCCCGCAGGACGAAGGCCGCGCCCAGTATCGCCGGCGCCGCCAGGCGCGTTCCCGGCTTGAGGTTCATCGTGCTGAGGCCTCCCCGGTCATTTCTTCACCGGCCTTAAAAGCTCCAGGACGCTGCCGTGGTAGGAGAATTCCGCCTCGGTCTCGAACTCGCCCGATGCCTTCAGCGCGGCCGCGGCCGCTGGAAAATCCTCTTTCAGCGCCGGGGAAGGGGTGACCGGCAGAAGTATGCGGTCCAGCCCCGCGGAACGGAAATGCCCGGCGGCGGAAGCCGGCGTGAACGGCTGGGGGATGTCCCGGTCCCAGACGATGCGGCCGGCCAGGCCGCGCTGCGCGAGGTAGAAATGGCTGGGCTCGACCTCCATGGGCGCGTATATCTTGAGCCCCCGGCGGTCATCCCTGGCCAGGTAGCCTGCCGCGTCCCAATAGGGGTAGGAGTCGAGGTGCATGTTGGAAAGCGTTTTCCTCTGGTAAGGGGCCGCCGCGAGAACGGACTGGTACATCAGCGGGGCGAGGGCCAGGGCCGCGAGGGGCACGGCGAAGCGCGGCAGGGCCGAGCGTATCCCGGCTGCCATCAGCGCGAGGAAGAATACCGGCGCTATGTAGAACGGCTGCGCGTGCCGTATGAAGCCGACGGCCTCCGTACCGCTGATGAGCAGGTAATAGGCGGCGGAGAAATACAGCATCAGCCAGGTGGTGTAGCCTCGCCGGAGAACCAGCGCGCCGGCGGCCGAGGCCGCCAGCATGAACGTTACGGCCGCGCCGCAGGTCCAGTAGAGCGTCCGGAGATAAAGCGTCATGAAATATACCGACGTGAAACGGGAGTAGATCAGGCCGGTGCCGCGTATGTCATAAGCCACGCCCAGGACTATGAACGGCAGGCCCACCAGCGCCGGGATCGCTATCGTTTTCAGGCCGTAGACGCAGATATCGCGCTTCTCGCGGCGGAACCAGGCCAGCGCCAGCAGCGCCGGCACATAGGCCGCCATAAGCCCCAGCGGCAGCTGCTTATAGAAGAACCCCGAGGCCGTCCAGAAGGCGCATTTAAGGAAATCCGCGCGCGAGTCGCCGGCCACGGCCTTGATGAAGAAATAGATGGCCGCGGCGAAGAAGAACACCGTGCCGGCCTCAAGCTCCGTGCTGATCGAAAGATTGAAGAAGGTCGGGAAGAAGGCCACCAGCAGGTAGGTGAAGCTCGGGGAGATGTCGGCCTTCATGAACCTCAGGAGCCGTATCACGCAGACCGCCGTGAGCAGGATGAAGGAGAACTGCACGGCGCGTGGGCCGAACTCGTGCAGGCCGGTCAGCAGGTAGGCCGCGCTGTAGAGGAACTTGCTGAGCGGCGGATAGCGCAGTACCGTGTCGTACCGGCCTACGGCGTCGGCCGCGCCGAACGCCATATCGGCCAGGAAGAACAAGTTGCCGGCTACGGCCAGCGCGGCCGCGGCCGCCGCCGGGCGCGGAGGTTTCAGGCGCCCGCGCAGGGCGTAAATGACGCCCCCCGCGGCCGCCAGCCCGGCCAGCGTGAAGAGCGGCATCAGCCTTACATCCAGGCCCAGGCCCGAGAAGACCCGGCCGATGAACCAGGCCGCCGGCCCCGCGTGGGACTGGTCGTCGCCGCCGGTGGGCAGCGGCAGCAGCCAGAAGCGGGCCGCGGCCGCCGCGGCCAGGAGCACCGCGGGCCAGATCTCCTTCAGTTCCGGTATCGAGAGGTCCAGGCTGACCTCCTTCAGCGGGCTGTAGAGCGCCGCCGCTGAAAGCAGCACGAAAAGGTTGAGCGTCAGGAACTGCCAGTACCAGGGCAGCGGGAGGTTCCAGACGGGGTATATGACGTACGACGCCGCGGTAAGCAGGAAAAGCGCCCAGTTGAGTCCCAGCTTCATTGTCCTCTCCGTATCCCTTAGTAATCTATGAACCCGTTCTTTATGCAGTACGAGCAGACATGACCCTCGTACGGCTCCATCTTGGCCACCGATTCCCGCGCCATGCGGTACTTGCGGTTGTTCCAGACGGCCATGAAACCGCCGTCGGAGAACATGTTCCCGAAATCGTGCGACTCCTCGTAGATCGAGCAGCAGGGGGTGACGGCGCCGTTCCAGTGCACCACGGCCTGCGTCCAGAGGAACAGGCAGGTGGAGGGGGAGGTCTTGCTGCGGCCGCCGGAATAATCGTAACGGCTGAGCGCCTGCTCTTTGGGCAGCCAGGAGGAGGTGCGGGAGATCTTCTCGGCGTCGGGGAGCTTTATCTCCTCGGCCATGTCGCAGCGCACCGGCCGGAGGTGCAGCTCGTCGAAGCCGAGCTTTTTCCATGAGGCCCGCGCCTCCGGTATACCGGCCTCGGTGCCGGCCATCACCAGGTACTGCCATACAAGATGCGGCGTGGCCGAGCCCAGGCGGGCCTTCGTGTCCGCCATCAGCTTCACGTTGGCCGCGACCCGGGAGAAATCCCCGCCGATACGGTATTTCCCGTAGCTTTCCTGGTCCGTGCCGTCGAGGGAAACGGTTATCTGGTCCAGGCCGCTCTTTACGAGGGCTTCGGCCGTGTCAGGGGTGAGGAGGTTGAGGTTGGAACTTATCGTCGTCCTGACGCCGGCCGCGGAGGCGCAGGCTATCATGGCCGGCAGTTCCTTGTTCAGCAGCGGTTCCCCCCAGTTGTAGAGGTCGGCCTCGTAGAGGCAGTCGCCGAGTTCGGCGATTATGCGCTTGAAATCCTCCAGGCCGAGCGTCCCGCGGGCCCGTTCCGTCCTGCCCTGGCCGGTGGGGCACAGGGGGCAGCGCAGGTTGCAGAGATTGCAGGTGTCGATAATGAGCCTGACCGGCTTGCCTTTCACTTCCGCCGGCCGGGTCACATAGTGCTGGAACAGGATGCGGCAAAGGTTCAGGAACCTGCGGGGGGTGGTCCTCCGGGTGAACAGGAAGGTCCCTGCCAGTTTGCGCGCGAAATAGAAATCGATCATGCTGTGCCTGCCCCCTACAGCGAAGGACACGCGGCGTACTGCCCGCGTGTCCTTGACGCCGTTCGGCCTCCGCCGGTTACTTCAGCGAGGCCTTCACCGCGTCGGTCACCGCCTTTATCTGCTCGTCGGTGAGCTCCGGGTACATCGGCAGCGAGAACACGGTGTCCATCACCTTGTCGCAGTTCGGCAGGTCGCCGCGCTTGCCGCCGAGGTGCGCGTAAGCCTCCTGCAGGTGCAGCGCGATCGGGTAGTAGATCTGGTTCGCGATGCCAACCTCGGTCAGGTGCTTCTGCGCGTTGTCGCGCTTGGCCTTGCTGTCGAAGCGTATCGTGTAGTAGTTGAACGAGTGGCGGCAGTTGGCCGGCACCACCGGCACGGTGCAGACCTCGCGCAGCTGCTCGGCGTACTTGGCCGCCACGGCGTTGCGCATCTCGGTCCACTTCTCGACGTGCTTCAGGCGGACGCCGAGGACGGCGGCCTGCACGGTGTCGAGGCGGCTGTTGTAGCCCTCCATCTCGTGGTGGTAGCGCACCTTGCTGCCGTGGTTCCTGAGCTGCTTCAGGGTCTCGTAGACCTTCTCGTCGTTCGTCGTGATGGCGCCGCCGTCGCCGAACGCGCCGAGGTTCTTCGCCGGGAAGAAGCTGAACGTGCCGCAGGTGCCGATATTGCCGAGGTACTTCCAGTCGCCGCCGTTCACCTTGTACTTGCCGGTGAAAGCCTGGGCGGTGTCCTCGATGACGATCAGGTTATGCTTCTTCGCGATCGCCATGATGGCGTCCATGTCGGCGGGCATGCCGTACAGGTGCACCGGCACTATGGCCTTGGTCTTCCGGGTGATCTTCTTCTCGACGGACTTGGGGTCGAGGGTGTAGTTGACGGGGTCGATGTCCGCGAACACGGGCACGGCGCCTATCTGGGAAATGGTCTCGGAGGTGGCGATGAAGGTGAAAGGGGAGGTTATCACCTCGTCGCCGGCCTTTATGCCGCTGGCTATGTAGGCCATGCGCAGCGCGTCGGTGCCGTTGGCCACGCCTATGGCGTACTTCGCGCCGTTATGGGCGGCGAAATCCTTCTCGAACTTCGTCACGTCCTCGCCCAGTATGAAGTGGGCCTTGTCGAAAACGTTCTTTACCGCGGCCTCTATCTCGTCTTTTATCGGGGGATAGCCGGCAAGCATGTCTACCATGGGTACTTTCATAGGCACCTCCTGAGTGCTATTAATAATTATATAAAAAGGCCGCGTGGTATGGCCACGCCCGGCCCGGATTTGGGGCGCGCGGCCTCTTTTGTTATAATTTCAACGATGAAGACCACTATAGTGATCCCTTCCTATAATGAGATGCGCACGCTGCCGGCCGTGCTGAAGGCCGTGGCCGCGGTGCCCATGGACAAGGAAGTGATAGTGGTGGACGACGGTTCCAGGGACGGCACCCGCGAATGGCTGGAAAAAGCCGTAGCCGCCGGCGAGTTCCCGATGGACCTGAAGCTCATAAAGCACGAGGTCAATAAGGGCAAGGGCGGGGCGCTGATAACCGGTTTCAACGCCGCCTCGGGCGACATCGTCATAGTGCAGGACGCCGACCTGGAGTACGACCCCGCGCAGATCCCGGACCTGGTCCGCCCCATAGAGGAAGGCCGCGCCGACGTGGTGTTCGGCTCGCGCATGCTCTCGGCCCGCACCTACACCTACAGCCATATCTACCTGGCCGGCAACCTGTTCCTCACCTTCCTCGTCGGGCTGCTTTTCGGCCTGAAGGTCACCGATTCCTATACCTGCTACAAGGCCTTCCGCACGCCGCTCTTGCGCCGGATGAAGGTCTCTTCCACCGGCTTCGAGATAGAGGCCGAGCTCTCCTGCAAGACCGCCTTCATGGGGCTGCGCTTCCTGGAGCTGCCTATAAAGTACGCCTCGCGCTCGCGGCAGGACGGCAAGAAGATAAATTACAAGGACGCGGTGAAGGGCGTGCTTAAGATAATCTGGCTGAGGCTCTCTCTGAGGAAGGCCGCGCTGGCCTGAGGCCGGCGGGGGGGATATGACGGACCTTCTGGACAATTTCAGGCTTTACCTGCTCGCTTTCGCGATACCGCTGCTCCTGTCGCTGGGCCTTACGCCGCTCTTGCGCGCGCTGGCGCTGCGCTACGGCCGCCTCGACCGTCCTACCGACATAAAGACCCACAAGGTGCCCACGCCGCTTTTCGGCGGCGTGGCCATATTCGCGGCCTGCGCGGCGTCGCTCCTCATAATGCGTTTTTACACGTCGTTCCCGACGGGCACGCTCCACGACCTGCGCGTGATCCTGCTGGGCGGCGGCGTTATGTTCCTGCTGGGCCTCATCGACGACGTCTACAAGCCGCACGGCCTGGGCGTTAAGACCAAGTTCGCGGTGCAGTTCGCGGTGGCGGTGTTCGTGGTGCTCTACGGCCTGCGCATACGCTTCATACAGCCGCATTACGTGGCGGCGGGGCTGAGCGTGATCTGGATAGTGGGCGTGACCAACGCCTTCAACCTGATAGACATAATGGACGGGCTGTCCGCCGGGCAGGCGGCCATAGCGGCCTTCGGCTTCCTTCTGATAGCCTTCCCGTCGGAGTCGATCTACGTCAATTTCGCCTCGGCCTCGCTTGCCGGCGCGGCGCTTGGCTTCCTGCCCTATAACCTGTCGCGGCGGTTCAAGGTCTTCATGGGGGATTCGGGCGCGCTGTTCTGCGGCTTCATGCTGGCGGTGATAGCGATGGGGACCAAGTACACGTCGGTGAACCCGCTGGGCGTGTACGCGCCGCTGTTCATCCTGGCCGTGCCGATCTACGACACGCTGTTCGTCTCGGTGATGCGCCTGCGCCGCGGGCACTCGCCGTTCATCGGCAGCAAGGACCATTTCGCGCTGCGGCTGGAGCACATAGGTTTCTCGCGCCGGCGCGTCGTCGGGCTGGCCTCGCTGGCCGCCCTGGGCCTGGCGGTCTTCGCCTGGCTGATGACCCAGGTGCCCCTCGCCTGGGGCGCCCTCATCGCCGTCGTCCTCGCCGCCGAATTCCTCCTCGTCAGCATCGCCATCGCCAAGATCAAGATCTGACCCGACTCCCAGTAGTCCTGGCGGGGCCTGGCAGTGAGCCGCTTCGCAAAACACGGCGTCGCGAACTGGCCTAT